>Ga0105249_10000786_pt1 | contig 28462 bp, 24 predicted proteins | sample KBSS44metaG_FD_81522 | JGI IMG/M metagenome (GOLD analysis project Ga0105249, IMG submission 81522) | Switchgrass rhizosphere microbial communities from Kellogg Biological Station, Michigan, USA - KBS S4-4 metaG | ecosystem: Host-associated > Plants > Roots > Rhizosphere > Soil | place...
GACGTCTTCACCTCGATCCATATCGAGGAATTCGAGGTCATGGCCCGCGACACCAAGCTCGGGCCGGAAGACATCACCCGGGACATTCCCAACGTCGGCGAGGAAGCCCTGCGCAATCTTGACGAGGCGGGCATTGTCTACATCGGTGCAGAGGTTGAGCCGGGCGACATCTTGTGCGGCAAGATCACGCCGAAGGGCGAAAGCCCGATGACGCCGGAAGAAAAACTTCTCCGCGCCATCTTCGGTGAGAAGGCTTCTGACGTTCGCGATACCTCGCTGCGCCTGCCGCCGGGCGTGTCTGGCACCATCGTCGAAGTTCGCGTGTTCAATCGTCACGGTATCGACAAGGACGAGCGCGCGATGGCGATCGAGCGCGAGGAAATCGAGCGCCTGACCAAGGATCGCGAGGACGAGCGTTCGATTCTCAATCGGGCGACCTTCAACCGGCTTCGTGAGATGCTTCAGGGCCAGGTGGCTACCGCCGCACCCAAGGGTCTCAAGAAGGGCAGCGTCATCGATGATGAGCTGCTTGAATCGGTCGAGCGTTTCGAATGGTGGAAGTTCGCCGTTCAGGACGATACCGTTCAGGCCAATCTCGAGGCGGTCAAGGTACAGTATGATGAGGCTGTCGCCATCATCAAGGCGCGCTTCGACGATCGCGTAGAGAAGCTGCAGCGCGGTGACGAGCTGCCCCCTGGCGTGCTCAAGATGGTCAAGGTGTTCGTCGCGGTGAAGCGCAAGCTGCAGCCGGGCGACAAGATGGCCGGCCGCCACGGCAACAAGGGTGTCATCAGCCGCATCCTGCCAGTCGAGGACATGCCGTTCCTCGCCGACGGTACAGCGGTCGATATCGTGCTTAACCCGTTGGGCGTGCCTTCGCGCATGAACGTCGGTCAGATCTTCGAAACGCATCTGGGCTGGGCCGCGCGCGGCCTCGGCCAGCAGATCACCCATGCCCTGGAAGACTGGCGTGAGGCGAACCCGGATCCGGTAACGGCGGCACCGCCCGAAGCCGTCCGTGAACGGCTTAAGATCGTCTATGGCGAGCAATATGCCGAAGAGATCGATTCCCGTTCGTCGGAGGACATCGTCGAAATGGCAGGCCTGCTGAAGAACGGTGTGCCGATGGCGACGCCGGTGTTCGACGGTGCCCGTGAATCGGACGTTGCCGAGATGCTCCGCCGTGCCGGTCTCGACGAGAGCGGCCAGGTCGAGCTGTTCGACGGACGGACTGGTACGCAGTTCGACCGCAAGGTGACCGTGGGCTATATCTACATGCTCAAGCTTCACCATCTCGTCGACGACAAGATCCACGCACGTTCGATCGGGCCATATTCGCTCGTCACCCAGCAGCCGCTGGGCGGCAAGGCGCAGTTCGGCGGCCAGCGCTTCGGTGAAATGGAGGTCTGGGCGCTTCAGGCGTACGGCGCCGCCTATACCTTGCAGGAAATGCTCACGGTGAAGTCCGACGACGTCGTCGGCCGCACCAAGGTCTACGAAGCAATCGTCAAGGGTGACGATACCTTCGACGCCGGCATTCCAGAGAGCTTCAACGTTCTCGTCAAGGAAATGCGCTCGCTGGGTCTCAACGTCGAGCTATCCACAACGGAGAGCGACGACGGGCTCGCCGAAGCCGCGGAGTAGAATGAAACACGAGCCCTCTCCCGCTTGCGGGAGAAGGTTGGATGAGGGTCTTCTTCTTTTACCGAACCAGAAAAAGACCCTCACCTCCCATCGCCAAGGCGATGGGCCCCTCCTCTCCCGCTTGCGGGAGAGGGCCTCAAGAGGAAGCGGACATATGAACGAACTGACCAATTTCGCCAATCCGGTCGCCAAGGCCGAGACATTCGACCAGATCCAGATCGGCATTGCTTCGCCGGAACGGATCCGCAGCTGGTCTTTCGGCGAGATCAAGAAGCCCGAAACAATCAACTACCGCACGTTCAAGCCGGAACGCGACGGCCTGTTCTGCGCGCGCATCTTTGGTCCGATCAAGGATTATGAGTGCCTGTGCGGCAAGTACAAGCGGATGAAGTATAAGGGCATCGTCTGCGAAAAATGCGGTGTCGAAGTCACGGTCTCGAAGGTTCGCCGCGAGCGGATGGGTCATATCGAGCTCGCAGCGCCGGTCGCGCACATCTGGTTCCTGAAGTCGCTGCCATCGCGCATCGGCCTGCTGCTGGACATGCAGCTCAAGCAGCTGGAGCGCGTCCTTTACTTCGAAAGCTATATCGTCACCGAGCCTGGCCTGACGGCGCTCGATAAGTTCCAGCTCCTCACCGAAGATGAACTGCTCTCGGCACAGGACGAATATGGCGAAGACGCGTTCTCCGCCGGCATCGGCGCTGAAGCCGTCCGCAAGATGCTCGAGGATCTCGATCTCGAAGGCGAGCGCAAGGATCTGCTCGACGAACTGGCTGTCACCAAGTCGGAACTGAAGCCGAAGAAGATCATCAAGCGTCTCAAGGTCGTCGAAAGCTTCCTGGAATCAGGCAATCGTCCTGAATGGATGATCCTTGAAGTCGTCCCTGTCATCCCGCCGGAGCTTCGTCCTCTCGTTCCGCTTGATGGCGGCCGCTTCGCAACGTCGGATCTCAATGATCTGTATCGTCGCGTGATCAACCGTAACAACCGTCTGAAGCGCCTGATGGAGCTTCGTGCGCCGGACATCATCGTCCGCAATGAAAAGCGCATGCTTCAGGAAGCCGTCGACGCATTGTTCGACAATGGCCGCCGCGGCCGCACGATCACGGGCGCCAACAAGCGCCCGCTCAAGTCGCTGTCCGACATGCTCAAGGGCAAGCAGGGCCGCTTCCGCCAGAATCTGCTCGGCAAGCGCGTCGATTATTCGGGCCGCTCGGTCATCGTGACCGGTCCCGAGCTGAAGCTGCACCAGTGCGGCCTGCCGAAGAAGATGGCGCTCGAGCTGTTCAAGCCGTTCATCTACGCCCGCCTCGACGCGAAGGGTCTCTCCATGACCCTCAAGCAGGCGAAGAAGTGGGTCGAGAAGGAGCGCAAGGAAGTCTGGGACATCCTGGACGAGGTGATCCGCGAGCATCCCGTGATGCTGAACCGTGCACCGACCCTGCACCGTCTTGGCATCCAGGCGTTCGAGCCCGTGCTGATCGAGGGCAAGGCGATCCAGCTTCATCCGCTGGTCTGCTCGGCATTCAACGCCGACTTCGATGGCGACCAGATGGCGGTCCACGTGCCGCTGTCGCTCGAAGCGCAACTCGAAGCGCGCGTGCTGATGATGTCGACCAACAACATTCTCTCGCCCGCCAACGGCAAGCCGATCATCGTGCCGTCGCAGGATATGGTTCTCGGTCTCTATTATCTCTCCATGCTCAAGGAAAATGAGCCCGGCGAGAATATGATGATCGCCAACATGTCCGAGGTCCACCAGGCCCTGTTCGCAGGTGCTGTTACGCTTCACACCAAGATCATCAGCCGCGTTCCGCAGACCGATGAGAATGGCGTGAGCTTCATGCACCGGGTCGAGACGACGCCGGGCCGCATGCTGCTGGGCGAATGCCTGCCGCAGAGCCACAAGGTGCCATTCGACGTTGTCAATCGCCTGCTGACCAAGAAGGAGATCGGCGACGTCATCGATATCGTCTATCGCCACACTGGCCAGAAGGAGACGGTGCTGTTTGCCGACGCGATCATGTCGCTCGGTTTCCGCCACGCTTTCCAGGCCGGCATTTCGTTCGGCAAGGACGACATGATCATTCCGGACGCGAAGGTGCCGCTGGTCGACGAGACCCGCGCGCTGGTGAAGGATTACGAGCAGCAATATCAGGACGGCCTGATCACCCAGCAGGAAAAGTACAATAAGGTGATCGACGCCTGGTCGCGTTGCGGCGATCGTGTCGCGGGCGAAATGATGAAGGAGATCCAGGCGGTTAAGAAACTGCCGAACGGCCGCGAGGCCCCGATCAACTCGATCTACATGATGGCCCATTCGGGCGCGCGCGGCTCGCAGGCGCAGATCAAGCAGCTCGCCGGTATGCGCGGACTGATGGCCAAGCCGTCGGGCGAGATCATTGAGACGCCGATCATCTCGAACTTCAAGGAAGGTCTGACCGTCCTTGAGTACTTCAACTCCACCCACGGCGCCCGCAAGGGTCTCGCGGATACGGCGTTGAAGACCGCGAACTCGGGTTACCTCACCCGCCGTCTGGTCGACGTGTCGCAGGATTGCGTCGTCGTCGAACTGGATTGCGGCACTGAACGCGCGCTTGACATGAAGGCGATCATCCAGGGCGGCTCGACCATCGCATCGCTTGGCGAACGCATTCTCGGCCGTACGACGGCTGAGGACATCATCGACAGCAAGACTGGCGAAGCGCTCGTGAAGCAGGGCACCTTGCTCGACGAAGCGCATATCCTGGCGATCGAAGCCATTGGTATCCAGGCCGTCAAGATCCGTTCGCCGCTGGTGTGCGAATCCAAGGGCGGCGTCTGCGCGGCGTGCTACGGACGCGATCTCGCACGCGGTACACCGGTCAATATCGGTGAAGCCGTCGGCGTTATCGCGGCGCAGTCGATCGGCGAGCCTGGCACACAGCTGACGATGCGTACTTTCCACATCGGCGGTGCGGCCCAGCTCAACGAACAATCGCACCTGGAAGCGATTTCGGACGGCAAGGTCGAGTATCGCGAACTGCGTACCATTGCCGACCCCCGCAAGCGCACCGTTTCGCTGTCGCGTAACGGCGAACTGGCGATCGTCGACATGGAAGGCCGCGAGCGGGCGGTGCATCGTATTCCCTACGGTGCCCACCTTCTCCACGCCGATGGCGCGGTCGTCTCCAAGGGCGAGCGTCTGGCCGAGTGGGATCCGTTCACGATGCCAGTAATCACCGAGACGGGCGGTACGGTGAAATATCAGGATCTGATCGATAACCAGACGCTTTCGGAGCAAACCGACGAAGCTACGGGTATCGCGCAGAAGGTCGTCACCGAATATCGCGCGACCAGCCGCAAGGAAGACCTCCGTCCACGGCTTACCCTGCTCGATGCGAATTCGGGCGAGGCGGCACGTTACATGCTGACGACGGGCGCCACGCTTTCGGTCGAGGATGGCCAGACGGTGCAGGCGGGTGAAGTGCTCGCCCGCGTCAGCCGCGAAGCCGCCAAGACGCGTGACATTACCGGTGGTCTGCCGCGCGTTGCCGAATTGTTCGAAGCCCGCAAGCCCAAGGAAAACGCGATCATCGCCAAGGTCTCGGGTCGTGTCGAATTCGGCAAGGACTACAAGGCCAAGCGCAAGATCTCGATCCGTCCGGACGATGGCAGCGATCCGATCGAGTATCTGGTGCCCAAGTCCAAGGTGATCGACGTGCAGGAAGGCGATTACGTCAAGCGCGGCGACAACCTGATCGGCGGTTCCCCCGATCCGCATGATATTCTCGAGGTGCTCGGCATCGAGCCGCTCGCGGAATATCTCGTTTCGGAAATCCAGGAAGTCTATCGACTGCAGGGCGTGAAGATCAACGACAAGCACATCGAGACGATCGTTCGTCAGATGTTGTTGAAGGTCGAGATCACCTTTGCCGGCGACAGCACCTTCCTGGCGGGGGAACAGGTCGAGCGTGAGGATATGGACGACGCCAACGCCAAGCTCCTGGCCGAAGGCCGTGAGCCGGCGCAGGGCAAACCAGTGCTGCTGGGCATCACCAAGGCGTCGCTGCAGACCCGCAGCTTCATCTCGGCGGCTTCCTTCCAGGAAACCACCCGGGTGCTCACCGAAGCCGCCGTGCAGGGCAAGATCGATACACTGACGGGTCTCAAGGAGAATGTCATCGTCGGTCGCTTGATCCCGGCAGGTACGGGCGCAGGCATGAACCGCCTGCGTGTTGCCGCCTCGTCTCGTGACGCGGCGCTCCGCGCTTCGCAAAAGTCATGGCAGGAAAGCCTGATCGCACCGCAGACTGCCGCCGAAGAGCGCGCTGCGGAATTGCGCCAGCCGGTTCAGGCCGACACTGGTGACGATCCATTGGGTGCAGTGGTCGGCGAAGACTTTACGACGGAAGATCTGGACTAAAATCCTGTCCTGACAAAAGATATCAGCCCCGCAGGAGCAATTCTGCGGGGCTTCTTTTAACAATCGATTCGGGAAATCAGCCGTTGGTGGCTTCCGGATGATCGTTTTCATCAGAATCCCGGCTTGAAGTAGCGCACCGCGATATTTCCAGAAAAGTCTTTCGTCGATGACGACTTTCGAAACTTTGGACCGGTTATCAATCATGTAAAGTGTGAAGGGCCCGCCTGGCCCCTACCAACCAGGCGATGCCGATCGCCGGTTAACAGCTGTGTAAATATAGATGGCTATGTGTAGAAAGAATTCCTCATTATCAACTACCTGATACATGAAGATCATCATTGCGAGAGAAGACCTGAATCAAATTAGAACGGCTTAATATGCAATGAACACATTGCCGTTGCTTGCCTGCTCACTTGGCGTTAATATTCGGTTAGCCCTGCCGTCCGGCACGGGTTGTTAACGGCTGAGTATTGGCCGAGTTGCGGAGGTAGTATGAACAGGGCAAAATTGCTTGCCGCGGTGGGACTGATAGGCCTCGCTGCATCGGCAAATGCGAACGTTTTGTTTTTCCAGATGAATCCCAATTATGTTGGTCAGGGCCAGCGGCAGGCGTTCATTTTTGGTGCCGCAAACAGTACCGGCACGGTCACTGGCACTAGCGGTTTCAATCAGGCTTTTGATCTTGGGGCGCAGGGTTTTGCGGTTGTCACGCTAAATAATGCGGACGAATTGGGAATCGGCTCCATTGAGAATAAGGGTTTCAATATCTCGTCATCTGCCAATCTCAGCGGCTATTTTCTCAGTCGGCAGCCTTTTACTACAGATATGACATATCTGATTGATGGCGCGAAGCTTGGTAAAGACTATTATGTTGCGGCCTATGGTGGATTTAATACCAGCCAGATGTCGGTACAGGCCACTACCGACAATACGCTCGTAACGATTTCCCCGAAAGGTGGTGCAGCGTTCGACGTGACATTGAATGCAGGGCAGACCTATCTGTATAACTCAGCCGACGTTACAGGCAGTCGTATCCAGGCAAACAAATCTATTGCGGTGTTTTCCGGCAACCAGTGCACGAACGTTCCCGGAGGCTCTTTTGCTTGTGATCATCTCGTTGAGCAGATGCCAAGCGTCGACTTGCTTTCGAAGACATATGTGGTTGCTCAGACACCCGCGACCGGAGTCAATGGCAATGTGCTTCGGGTTATCGCCACGGCCGATGGCACCGACGTCAAGATCGATGGGTCCACTGTCGCGACGCTGAACGCAGGTGACTTTTATGAAGGTCGCGTTGCCGGCGGTGAGCAAATCGTCTCCAATAACAAGATTCTGGTTGCCGAATATCTTGTTGGGCAATCTGAAGCCGGTGGAGCCAACACCGATCCCGCGATGACGATAATTCCCGGTGCGGATCAATGGCTTAAATCCTATGTATTCGCCACGCCGTCGGGTATTGCCGATTTCCCGACGGATTTTATCAGCATCCTCATCAATTCGAGTGACCTTGGTTCACTGCTCATTGATGGTACGTTGGCTAATCCCGCGCTGTTCGCGGCACTAGGATCGACTGGTTATAGCTTTGGCAACATCGATGTATCCTCGAAGACCGGACCATTCGTCATCAGCGCGAACAACCCGTTCCAGCTGCTGCTCTCCGGTTTCGATAACTATGATAGTTACTTCACATATGGCGGCGCCGCCTTTTCGCCGGGGGCATCACCGCCACCTCCGCCACCACCAACAGACAATGCTATTCCTGAGCCCGCCAACTGGGCGATGCTGATCGCCGGCTTTGGCTTGGTTGGCGGCGCTGCCCGCTACCGCAAGGGTAAAAAGTCGGTCAGCTTCACCTGATCTTTTGCACGGTGTAAGAAATCCCGCCGGAGTGATCCGGCGGGATTTCTTTACGCGGGTGACGATTGCCATGCGGCGCCACATGGTCGGCGGCGCTTGATCAGGCTTTATGGATGGACCTGGCTGGATTACCTCCTTTCCGCGCTTCTGGTCGATCTGCACAGGGATTTTTCGAGATCAGATTCGGTTGGGCGCTCTATGCCGACAAAACCGTAGCGAGCATCGCCGGGCGACGGATGAGGCGACCCCACGATTTCTGAAGAGGCTTATATCTTCGATAGCTCACCCGCCGGGTGTCGCCGTTTCCGGCCAGGAAACGGCGGAACACACCACGGACCCTATGCCAAATCAAAGCGGCCAGCTCTATCGTGGCTCGCTCTTCGTTTTCGGCTTTGGGGATCTTGCTGCGGGTGAAACCTAAACCTTCAACATCTTCTACGGTGCGGCTGGCAACGAAGCTGGGGCGCTTTCACTTCTGAGCGCGATCAGCCCGGAACTTTATTCGCTGGGTCAGTCCAACTTGGAGGGCAGGCGCCGTTCTGACCTGCCGACATACATCTTCGCCTTCAACGGCGTGGGCGGGTCGGTTGTTGTACCGCCCCCAAACGAGGGTGTACCTGAGCCGTCCAACTGGGCCATGCTAATCGCAGGCTTCGGCGCTGTTGGTGGTTCGATGCGCTACCGCAAGGCGAAGACAGCTGTCCGCTTCGCTTGATTGGATAACCGACTAAGCCATTAGTCCCGCCGGATCGCTTCGGCGGGACTTTTTTTATGAGAAATGTTGCGGTTGGTGCCCCTCCAACAACCCGCGCTCAGCGTCGTTTAATTAATGCGGCGATCGATTTCGGCGCACTGGGATCGCCGTCTTTGCAATCATTCTCGATCTGGGTCCGAATCTCTTCCAACTGACTCTCAGTCAGGTGTTCAATGCCTATGAACTCGTTGCGAGCAACATCGATCGAGCGGATGATCTCGTCGAGCTTGGCCTGCATTGCCGCCGCGTCGCGATTTTGGGCGTTCTGGATCAAGAACACCATCAGGAAGGTGATAATTGTCGTCGACGTGTTGATGACCAGCTGCCACGTATCGGAATAGCCGAAGACCGGCCCGGTCACACCCCATAGAATGACTGTGGAGAGCGCAATAAAAAAAACCGCCGGCTGGCCCGCCCAACCCGCAATCTTTGCTGCCACCCCTGTGAAAATCCGATCCATTATCCAGTCTCCTTGATGCCGCGATCGCACCATAAGATACCGCTTACGGTTGCCTTTGGCGCGCGCCACGCTAACCACTGGCGCGATGGACGTCACCCAGCTTCGGATCGCGCTGTTCACCGGCAATTATAATTATGTTCGGGATGGCGCCAATCAGGCCCTGAATCGCCTCGTCGGATATTTGATCGCGCAGGGTGCCGCAGTCCGGATCTATTCGCCTACCGTTAAAAATCCCGCCTTTCCGCCGGTTGGGGATCTGGTGAGTATCCCCTCAATACCGGTGCCGGGCCGAACCGAATATCATGCACCGATCATGTTGCCGCCGAATATTCGCAGGGATCTCAAGAAATTCCAGCCGTCGCTCTTCCACGTCGCCAGCCCGGAAATATTGGGCCATCGCGCTGTCAGCCTGGCGCGCCGCTGGAAACTTCCCGTCGTCGCCTCAGTCCACACCCGCTTCGAAACCTATTTCCGCTACTATGGTCTCGCATTTCTCGAACCGTTGGTCGAAGCCGCATTGCGACGCTTCTACCGGCGATGTGATGCGATTTTCGCTCCTTCAGAATCGATGGCGCAGCTACTGCGCGAACAGCGGATGAGCTATGACGTGGGCATCTGGTCCAGGGGCATTGACCAGACCATTTTCAATCCGGACCAGCGCGATCTGGCCTGGCGGCGTGGTCTTGGCATCGCCGATGAAGAGCCTGTGATCGGCTTCGTCGGACGGCTGGTGATGGAAAAGGGTCTCGACGTCTTTTCCGACGCGATCGAACAGCTCGAACACCGGCAGGTTCGTCATAAGGTGCTCGTCGTCGGCGAAGGACCTGCGCGCGAATGGTTCGAACGGCGTTTGCCGCAGGCGGTGTTCGTGGGCTTCCAGCAAGGCGCCGATCTCGGCCGGGCCGTTGCCTCGATGGATATGTTGTTCAACCCTTCGGTCACCGAGACATTCGGAAATGTGACGCTGGAGGCGATGGGCGCGCGATTACCTGTTGTCGCCGCACTGGCGACCGGCAGCGCCAGCCTGGTGGAAGATGGCGTCACCGGCCGGCTTATCCGGCCTGGCGCGATAAGCACGTTTGCGGATGCTCTTTCGTTATATTGCAGGGATGAAGACGTCCGCCGCGCCGCGGGAGAAGCGGGTCAACGCGCCAGTCATCGTTATGGCTGGGACCAGGTAAATCACGCCTTGGTGGACGGCTATCTGCGGATCATTCGGCAGCGCCTCGCGGGGGGCGGACCGCCGCGCGGCAGCCCGGTTCCCTGAAGCAGCCGGCTGCCACCGCCTATTTCCAGTCAAACGCAAGCGGCGTTTCCCGGAAGGCGAACCTGTCGAGATGGCTCGCGACGATATGCCGCATATGCGCCACATCCTCGCCATCCGGCACTTCGCGTTTCACGGCAAGCGCATCCGACTCGGCAATCATTGTAACGACCGCCCCGCTCGGAAAATCCACCCTGCCCTTTTCGGTGGTGAAATCGACGGGCAATCGGTGTGCCCAGTGCTTGCAGAGCTGCTGCAAATAGCGACTACCACTCCCGGTCGGCACGCGTGCTTCTGTCAATTGCATCATTTCTTCCTTCAGAGCTTTTCGATCCGCCGCACGGCATCGTCAAGGATAGCAGCCACTTCATGCGCGAGCTCGGCCGTGCGATCGCCCCGCGACACGCGAAGCCTTAACGCCGCATGGAGGTTCATCATGGCACGCCGAACCGGCGAACCGTCGATGAGCAGCGAAATGCGGCTATGACTCGGCAAATTAATGCCTACATTATCGCCGTGGCTGACCTTTTTACTCCTGAGCATGATGAAGCGCTGGACGGTACGGAGCCAGCGGGTCCGCTTGCCGACCGCCTGCGTCCCGAAAGGCTGGAGGACGTGGTCGGTCAGGAGCATCTCACCGGGCCACAGGGGGCGATTGGTCGCATGGTCGCGGCCGGCCGACTGGCGTCGATCATCCTGTGGGGACCGCCCGGCACTGGCAAGACGACCATCGCGCGCTTGCTCGCCGATGCCGTGCACCTGCGTTTCGTTGCGATTTCGGCAGTCTTCTCGGGCGTCGCCGATCTCAAGAAGGTCTTTGCAGACGCCCGCGAATATGCGCGTATCGGCCAACGCACGCTTCTGTTCGTCGACGAGATACATCGCTTCAATCGTGCACAGCAAGACGGCTTCCTGCCTTATGTGGAGGACGGCACGGTCGTGCTGGTCGGGGCCACAACCGAAAACCCTTCGTTCGAGCTGAACGCAGCTTTGCTGAGCCGCGCACAAGTGCTGATCCTTAATCGTCTTGATGCTACCGCGCTGGGCCGGCTCCTCCGTCGCGCCGAGACGGTGGAAGGACGCGATCTGCCGCTCGATCCGAACGCGAAGGATGCTCTTATAGCGTCAGCTGACGGCGATGGCCGCTTTCTGCTCAACCAGGCCGAAACCCTGTTCTCTATCAATCTGCCCGAGCCGCTGGATCCGGCTGGCCTCGCCACATTGCTGCAGCGACGCGTCGCGGTCTACGACAAGGATCGCGAGGGTCATTACAACCTCATCTCTGCCTTGCACAAAAGCCTGCGTGGGTCCGATCCCCAGGCAGCCTTGTACTACATGGCCCGAATGCTCGTGGCCGGGGAGCAACCGCTCTACGTTCTTCGACGTCTGGTGCGTTTTGCGTCGGAGGATGTCGGCCTCGCCGATCCGCAGGCGCTCGTCCAGTGCCTGGCCGCCAAGGACGCCTACGACTTCCTGGGTTCGCCGGAGGGTGAGCTCGCCATAGTACAGGCGTGTCTCTATCTGGCGACCGCTCCCAAATCCAACGCTGCTTACGCCGCGCAAAAATCGGCCTGGCGGGCGGCAAGGGAAACCGGTTCGCTTATGCCGCCCAAGAACATCCTGAATGCGCCTACGCGGCTGATGAAGGATATCGGCTACGGCAAGGGCTACGCCTATGATCACGATGCAGATGAAGCATTTTCGGGTGACAATTACTGGCCAGATGAAATGACGCCGCAAACGCTCTACGAGCCGTCGCCGCGCGGGTTTGAGGCCAAGATTACCGAGCGCCTCGCCCATTGGGACAAGCTGCGCGCTGAACGCAACGAATGAGCCTCGATTTGACCGCTGCGCGAACCAAACCAAGGCCCCGCAAGAAAGCCTGATGCCGCAGTTCGATCGTTTTGCCGTGGCGGACTGGTCCGGCGCCAAGGGGCGCCGTCATCCCGGCATCGCGCTCGCCGTTTGCGAAACGGGAGTTGCTGCCCCGACATTGGTTGAATCCCCGGGGCGATACTGGTCACGCAGCGAAATCCTCCAATGGGTTCTCGCACAGCGGGATGACATTCTCATCGGCTTCGACTTCAGCTTCGCGCCGCCGTTCGTCGATCGCAACGCCTATCTGCCCGGCGAGACGGTTCCCACCGATGGCGCTGCCTTCCACGCCTATGTCGAGGCGCTGTGCGAGGACGAAGATCTCGGCGCCGCGTCCCTGCTTGAACAACACCATCGCCGTCATTTCTACTTCGGCGCCGCCGATGGCCGGAAAGCCGATTACATGCACCTGCGTCAGTGCGAGGCCCGGTACAATGCGGGCGGCGGCGGCAAACCCTCCACGGTATACGATGCAATCGGCGCCGCACAGGTCGCCAAGGCCAGCTTTGCCGGTATGCGCCTGCTCGCGCGTTTGCGGGGAAAGGTGGCGGTCTGGCCGTTCGACTCACTCCCGAATCACGGCCCCGTGGTAGTCGAGATCTACGCACAGATCGCGGCCCGGGCCACCGGCCTGCGCAAGGGACTGAGCAAGATCAGAGATGCCTTGTCGCTGGACGCGGCGCTGGCCAATCTCGGCAGCGAACCGCACATTCCGCTTGCACGCTATACCGACCACGCCACCGATGCGATCCTGACCGCCGCATGGCTGCGCGCCAATGCCGGCCGAGCCGAACTATGGAGCCCTCCGGCGATGACGCCAATAATCGCGCAAACGGAGGGCTGGACCTTCGGCGTATCTTGACGCATGGGGGAGACGACTGCCGGGTTAGCTCAGCTGGTAGAGCAACCGCCTTGTAAGCGGTAGGTCAACGGTTCGAGTCCGTTACCCGGCACCACGCAAATCAGCCATTTTTCAGCGTGATGCCGTTTGTCATTTGTACAGCCGTTTGGACAAGCGTTTTGACATTCAGGGCTTGTTCTTTGGTGTCGCCGCAAGCAATGGAGCCGGAGAATCTGCCACGCTAACCGCGTAAAGAGCGGTCCGCAACCCGCGATAAAGAAGCCGAGCGCCAATAGGGCGAAGAATATCGCGCCCATCGCGCCACCATTGAGCAACAATAGTCCACGGAATATGCCGTTCGCGAGGTCGGCTATACTCTTCATTCTAAGGTGAGTTGTCTCCTGCCAGTATTTCAAATTCTCGGCCTGGATAGCTACCCGGAGATCCTCCGCCATGTTTAATCCCCTTTTTGATTTTGGACGGCTGGTAAGGGCATTCCCCGCTATCAAATGCTCTTACTGGCGAGCATAACTCTATTGATCGCTGCGCGCCGAAATCGAACGCGTCATTCGACATGGGTGTTCGAAATGTGGGAGAACTGAGCCGGGAAAACCTGCGCTGACGCTGATCCCCGGCTCCATGAGATCGATCGGCCTTTAGTAAACGCGGGCCTTTGGCTTGATATATTCGATATCGTCGGTGAGCGTGTAATCATGTACCGGGCGATAATCGATCGTCACCGCACCCTTTTCGAACCAGGTGATGGTGTGCTTCATCCATTCCTTGTCGTCGCGGTTCGGATAATCCTCGTGCATATGCGCGCCGCGGCTTTCCTTGCGGTTTGCCGCGCTGTGCATCGTGACGACAGCCTGTGGAAGCATGTTGTCCAGCTCCAGCGTCTCGACGAGATCGGTGTTCCAGATCAGCGAGCGATCCTTGATGCCGACATCCTGAAGGTTGGAAAAGACCTTGTCGATATGGCCCTGACCTTCGCGCAGCAGCTGCGTATCGCGGAACACGGCGCAATGCTTCTGCATTGTGCGCTGCATGTCGAGGCGGATTTCCGCCGTCGGCGTGCCGCCGCTTGCGTTGCGATAATGATCGAGACGGCCGAGCGCCCTGTCGTCGGCTTCCTTGACCACGGTGCCGTGCTTGCTGCTGGGTTTGACGAGTTCCGCGATGCGGAAGCCGGTCGCGCGTCCGAAGACGACGAGATCGATCAGCGAGTTCGACCCGAGCCGGTTTGCACCATGGACCGAAACGCAGGCCGCCTCGCCCACCGCGAACAGGCCGGGGACGACGGTGTCCGGATCACCATCTTTCAACGTCACGACTTCGCCGTGATAGTTACAGGGGATGCCGCCCATATTGTAATGAACCGTCGGTGTTACCGGCAGCGGCTGGCGCGTCAGATCGACGCCCGCGAAGATCTTGCCGGTTTCGGTGATGCCGGGCAAACGCTCGTGCAGCACCTTCGGATCGATATGATCGAGGTGCAGGTAGATATAGTCGCCATTCTTGCCGACGCCGCGACCTTCGCGCATTTCCATCGCCATCGAACGCGCAACAACGTCACGGCTCGCGAGATCCTTGGCGGACGGCGCATAGCGTTCCATGAAACGCTCGCCTTCGGAATTGGTCAGGTAGCCGCCTTCACCGCGCGCGCCCTCGGTGATGAGAACGCCCGCGCCGTAAATGCCGGTCGGATGGAACTGGACGAATTCCATGTCCTGCAACGGCAGGCCGGCACGAAGCACCATGCCTCCGCCATCGCCGGTGCAGGTATGCGCCGAGGTTGCGGAGAAATAGGTGCGGCCCGAACCGCCGGTTGCCAGCACGACCGCATGGCTGCGAAAACGATGGATCGATCCATCTTCCATGCAGAGCGCGATCACGCCCTTGCACTCGCCATTTTCCATGATCAGGTCGAGCGCGAAATATTCGACGTAGAAGTCCGCGTCATATTTCAGGCTCTGCTGGTAGAGCGCGTGCAGCATCGCGTGCCCCGTGCGGTCAGCCGCGGCACAGGTCCGCTGCACGGGCGGACCGGCGCCCATATTCTGCATGTGGCCGCCGAAGGGGCGCTGGTAGATCGTGCCTTCCGGATTGCGGCTGAACGGCACGCCGGCATGTTCAAGCTCGATCACGGCAGCCGGCGCCTCGCGCACCATATATTCGATCGCGTCCTGGTCGCCGAGCCAGTCGGAACCCTTGACCGTATCGAACATGTGCCAGGTCCAGTGATCCGGCGTGTTGTTGCCAAGCGACGCGGCGATGCCGCCCTGTGCCGCCACCGTATGACTACGGGTCGGGAACACCTTGGTGATGCAGGCGGTTTTCAAGCCCTTTTCAGCGCAACCCATCGTCGCGCGGAGACCGGAACCGCCGGCGCCGACGACGACGGCATCATAGACGTGATCGATAATCTTGTAGCTCCCGGACATCAGGCGGCCGCCCCTCCGAGGGCAATTTTCAGGATCGAGAACAGGGCAAGCGCGCCACCGCCGATCACATAGAAGTTGAGCAGGATGATCGCGCCAAGCTTGAGCCCTTCATCATGGACATAATCCTCGATGAAGACCTGCAGGCCGAGACGAAAATGATAGAAGACCGACAAAACGAGCAGCACCATCGGCACGGCCGCCAGCGGCGACGACAGCCATTGAATCACCACGTCATGCTGGAAGGATGGCAATCGCAGCAAGGATACGACAAACCAGATCATGAGCAGCACATTGCCGACGGCGGTAACGCGCTGGTGCCACCAGTGATGCGCGCCAGATTTTGCCGAACCAAGCCCGCGGACGCGGCCTATTCCTGTCCCCCTTCCCATTAGTGCCTCGTCGCCAGAGAAACCCAGACCAGAACCGTGCACAGCAACGATCCGACGATGGTCGCGATCGACCAGAATTTGTTTGTCTTCAGCTCATATCCGGCGCCCGTATCGAGGAGCAGATGGCGCAGACCGGAAAAGAAATGCTGGAAAAATGCCCATGTGAGGCCCACTAGGATCAGGGCCGGAAGCCAATTCAGCCCGAAAACGTTGAAACGTCCGTCGTCAGCGGTGACATAATCGAGGAATGTGGCGTAAGCTGTGGCTCCGCTCGCGAGCGCGACCAGCCAGCAGATAAGAAAAAGACCGCCACCGATCGCAAGCGCGGTTCCAGTTGCGCGATGCAGAATGGAAACCAGCATCGCCGGTCCCCATTTCCAGACCGTAAGATGCGGTGAGAGCGGCCTTGCGGCGTTCCGAGCCATCATGTTCCCCAGCGTGATTTGTGCCCGTGTCTTTAGCCAAACCGCGCGATCATGCAACCGCTCCGATCATGATTGGGGGTCCAAGATGCAAAAGGCGCGGGATTTCGCGTGAGCTTGACGGTCCGTTTGCTTAGCTTCACTCGCAGAAGGTTACGAAAGTCCGGGTATCACGAATTATTCCTGCAATCACTTTCGTAAACTTCCTCAACCCGCATCCACCTCCGGCCCGCCCCGTGCGCGATGCAATTGCCGTTTCAGGTCTTCAATCTCTTCCTGAAGCCGCGACATTTCAATGAAGTTGGTATAGGTCTCTTGCGCCCATGCCATTTCGTCCTGTGAGGGGCGGCGCTGGGCCTGGTTTCCGCGCGGCGGCGTCGGAGGCTCGCGCAACGCATGCATGATCATGCGGTTGTCATATTGGTGGCGCTCCCCGACGATGCGGCCACGGTAGCGGACCGGCGTTCGATAGCCGTTCATGGCGCGATCGACGGCGACCCCATAGGCACGGTCGCGTCCGCGCCGGAGCGCATCGTCCCACGCTTCGGCAAAGGACTCCGCACCCGGCCGCTTGCGCAGGCGATAGGCGGACTGGACTGTCATCCCGACCGCACGCGCCGCGCTGGCAACCACGCCCATCATTGCCAGCGCGCCGATGAACTTCATCTGTCGCCTTCGTGTCCAGCCATCGAAGCGGGCATTGGCGAATGGAACAGGGCTAAAGGTGAGGAGATCGGCAATGCCGGCGAACGCGGCATCGATCTCAGCCTCGGTGGGCTCGGGCATGATGGATTCGGTCATCGATGAGTCTATGACCAAATCGGAGCATGTAGGAAATTGTCCAGTTCGGCGAGGCGCGGGATTTCTCCCGCGCCTCTGTGTCTCTCATCTCGTTACGATGTTACCAGAAGAAATCGTAGATGATATCCACGACCCGACCTGAACGAATGTCGATCAGCAGCACATCATCAAAATAACGTATCCACCGATAGTCCCCGTAAGCCGGCGGCAAGCGGTAATACCATGGATCGGAAATCCAGTAATTACGGCCGTAAAACCAGGGATCGACGCGATACCCTACCGACCAGCGCTGATAGCGGTACCCGCGCGGCGCATAATAGCGGCTGGAATGAAAGCGATCCCGATTGGAGTTACGCCACCCTCGCCAGTCATAACGCCGGTCGTTCCGCCAATCATTACGCCATCCGCGATCGTTCGATGCCCAATTCCGGTCGCCATTCCAGCGATGATCGTTCCGGTCGTGCCAATCGCGGTTGCGATCGTTGTCAGCCCAACGCCGATCGTTACGATTATCCCGCCAGTCGCGCTGATTATCCCGGCGATCGTTGCGGTTGTCGCGCCAATCGCGCTGGTCATCACGGTGATTCTGTCGCCAGTCGCGTTGCCTTTCAGCCGGACTATTGGCGGAACCACTGGCTACCGCCTGCCGGTCACGCCAGGCTTCGCGCCGATCCCGGTTCAGTTCACCACGGTCGCGGGCCTGCTCAGCCCGGTCACGGCGCAGTTCCCCATAGTCACGGCGTGCTTCGGCAGGACGGTTATTCCGAACATCGCGGCCTATTTCACGACGATCTTGCCGCAGTTCCTGCCTGCCCCGGTTCAACTCAGCTCTATCGCCACGGATTTCCGCACGATTCTGGCGTGCTTCGGAGCGATTGCCGCCATTGAAGCGCTGCTGCGGCTGCGGCGCAGCGGGGGAAGGCTGGGCGGCGGCCGGCGCACCATTTGCGCGCGCTTCGAGCCGGGACTTAGCGCCGGGATAGCCGTCGCCGCGTTCCGCCAGTGCCGGCGTGGCCACAGCCGTTGCCAGCAATGCCATGATTATCGACTTACGCATCTGAAACTCTCCACCTGGGCGGATGGCAAATGTACCATCCTTGATGCCGTGGTACATGCTCACGACTGAGCCGATGCTGAATTACCTTGTCAGCGATCTGAAAGTTTTTGCGACGGCGGCGGAGTCAGGGCCGGCACGCGCCGTGCCGCATCCTCCGGAGATATACCGCCTGGCGGCGCCGCTGCTATCCGCTCCCGGCCGGCCTGCACCCGTGCCGCCAGGCGAATGGCGTTGCGAAGACGCGGATAGGTTCCGCACCTGCAGATGTTCGTCATCACCGCGTCGATATCTTCATCGGATGGCTCGCGATTCTTTTCGATCAGCGCGGCCGCCGCCATGATCATGCCCGACTGGCAATAGCCGCATTGCGGCAAATTCGTTTCCACCCACGCCTGCTGCACGGGATGGCTGCGATCGCGGGAAAGCCCTTCGATCGTCGTGACGAAACTGCCCTCGATCGACGCAATCGAGACCTGGCAGGAGCGGACTGCTTGCCCGTCGATGTGTACCGTGCAGGCGCCGCACAGCCCCGCACCACATCCATATTTCGTCCCGGTCAGGTTGGACGCATCCCGCAATGCCCACAACAGCGGCGTTTCCGGGTCCATCTTATAATGCACGGGTTGCCCGTTGACGGTGAAGCTGGTCATCTCGCGCCTACGATAGCGGAAAGCCACGCCCGTTGGAAAGCGCAACCCGTATTGCTATTTGCGGCTATGCACATGCCCATATTCTTCATTCCACGGCGGGGCTCCGAGTTGCTCCAGTTGGAATTTATTCAGAAGGCATGCAGCAACAGGTTGTAAGAGAGCGGCATGATCCTTTCGATTCTCATCGCGGCATCCGCAGCTGCCAGCAAGCCACCCGGCGCGCCAAACGTTGCAGCTCTGACTTTCGATCAGTGCGTGGCGCTGGCTAAAACAGATACTGCAAAAGCCATCGCCGCGGCCGAAGCCTGGCGGGCGGCGGGCGGTGGGCTGGCGGCGCGGCAATGCCTTGGCCTTGCCTATGTGACGGCGGAACGATGGGGTCCGGCTGCCCTTGCGTTTGAGCAGGCTGCGCGAGACGCCGAAATTCAGCGCGATGGCCGCGCGGCTAATCTCTGGGTACAATCAGGCAATGCCAGCCTGGCGGGGGACGATTCCGCCAAGGCAAAGATGGCGTTCGATCGCGCGATAGCGTTACCGACATTGTCTGATCCCATGCGCGGCGAAGCGTTAATGGATCGCGCACGCGCAGAAGTCGGCTCGAACGACGTGTCCGCCGCCCGCGCCGATCTTGATGCAGCGCTCAAGCTCGTGCCGCAGGATCCGATGGGATGGCTGCTGTCGGCCACCCTGGCGCGCCGGCAAAACGATCTGGCCCGTGCCGGAACCGATATCATCGAAGCACTTCGCCTTGCGCCGGATGATGCCGCCGTCGCCTACGAGCAAGGCTATATCGCTTTCGAAAAGGGTAACGCCGGGTCAGCAAAAGGCGCATGGCAACGCGCAATCGACATCGATACAAAAGTGGGCCGGCCGGGCGACATTGCGATTTCGGCGCGGATGGCAATCGCAAAACTTGAAACCGGCGCTGCTCCGGAACAATGAGGGCGACATGAAATATCTCCATACTATGATCCGCGTTTCCGATCCCGACGCGACCGTTCGCTTCCTGGAATTGGTCGGGCTCAGGGAAATCCATCGCTTCGACAACGAGCAAGGCCGATATACTTTGATTTTCCTGGCTGCACCCGGCGACGAGGATTCTCAGGTCGAGTTGACCTACAACTGGGACGAGAACGGATACGGCGAAGGCCGCAATTTTGGCCACCTCGCCTATCGCGTCGAAAATATCTACGAGACGTGCCAGCGCATCCTGGAGGCGGGATACACCATCAACCGCCCCCCGCGCGACGGGCATATGGCGTTCGTGCGGACGCCCGACAATATCTCCATAGAGCTGTTGCAGGACGGCCACCTAGAACCTGCGGAACCCTGGGCGTCCATGCCCAACACCGGCCATTGGTAAAGGCGACAATCGACTGGCCGGATCGACGGCTGGTCGATCTTTTCGGCACAACAACGCCCATAATCCAGGCGCCGATGGCGGGTGCCAATGGAGCGGAACTCGCCATTGCCGCAATCCGTGGCGGCGCGTTGGGCTCACTGCCGTGCGCCCTGCTCAGCGCTGATCGTGTCATCGAAGACAGCGCCGCCGTCCGCGCGGCGGTGAAAGGGCCCATCAACCTCAACTTTTTCTGTCATCGGCTGATCGACGACATCGACGACAGCGCCTGGCGATCCACACTCGCGCCATTTTACGCTGAATATGGTGCTGGACCGCCCACAACGCCTCCGCCAGTCCGTGCGCCTTTCGACGAAGCAATGTGCGAGGTCATAGAGCAGGTGCGTCCGGCGGTCGTGAGTTTTCATTTCGGGCTGCCTTCCGATGCGCTGCTGGCACGCGTGCGCAGGGCGGGATCAATCATATTGTCCTCGGCGACCACGATAGCGGAAGCGCGCTGGCTGGACGAAAGGGGCGTCGATGCGATCATCGCTCAAGGATGGGAAGCGGGCGGACATGCGGGCCGTTTCCTGCCCGCCGATCCCGCCGCTCAGATGGGGCTGATCGCGCTCGTTCCGCAGATCGTCGACGCGGTAAGCGTTCCGGTCATTGCGGCAGGCGGAATTGCAGACGGCAGAGGCATTGCGGCTGCGCTCACACTGGGCGCGTCAGCGGTACAGATCGGAACTGCCTATCTCCGCACGCCCGAAAGCCTGATCCCGCGGGCGCATCGGGCGATGCTGGGTAGCGAGGCCGCCGAGGAAACCCGATTCACCAATCTGCTCACCGGCGGCCTCGCGCGCGGCCTCACCAACCGGCTGGTGGCGGAACTCGGCCCGATAAATCCAGCGGCACCGCCATTTCCCTACGCCAGCGCCGCTGCGTCCGAACTCCGCAAGGCTGCAGAAGCGCGCGGTCTCGTTGATTTCACGCCGGTTTGGAGCGGCCAGGCCGCGCTGCTGGCCGATGAACTCCCTGCACAAACGCTTACCGAACGCCTGACCGCAGACGCACTAGCCCGATTGGCCAGCGGCAGCAAAATCCGTTAGAATTGCCTATGACCAGAAAACTGCAAATCGCGCGAGTCCCAGTTCTAAGCGACAATTATGTCTGGCTGGTGCACGAACCAGACAGCGGCGAAACAGCGGCAATTGATCCGTCTGTCGCTGAGCCCGTGCTCGCGGCCGCCACCGAACGCGGCTGGCATATAACCCAGATCTGGAACACCCACTGGCATGCGGATCACACCGGCGGCAATGAAGGCATCAAAGCTGTGACGGGCTGCACCGTCACCGGCCCGGCTGCTGAAACAGATAAGATTGCCACACTCGACCGCCTCGTTGGTGAAGGAGATGCCGTCACCCTGGGTTCGATCGCCGCCACGGTAATGGAGGTACCGGCGCATACGGCCGGCCACATCGCCTATTACGTCCCGTCCCAGGATGCCGTGTTCGTGGGCGACACCTTATTTGCGATGGGATGCGGACGGTTGTTCGAGGGAACAGCCGGACAGATGTTTAACAACATGGCCCGCCTTGCTTCGCTGCCGCCGGAAACCGAGGTCTATTGCGCACATGAATACACCCAGTCCAATGGGCGCTATGCTCTCGTTGCAGAGCCCGACAACCAGTCGTTGATAGATCGGATGCGCGCGGTCGATGCGGCGCGAGCGCGCGGTGCACCGACAGTGCCCTCGACCATTGCACTGGAACGCGCAACCAATCCATTCATGCGTGCAGCGAGTGTCGAACAGCTGGCCGAACGGCGCCTGGCTAAAGACAATTTCAAAGCCTAAGGTTGCTTCCCGGAAACAGGCGCAAGCATCTTCGTTTTTTACCGCTTTTGGATGGCCGGTCGAAGAAAAGCAGCCCTGCTCGCTTCGTTGTGTACCAGGGCTTTTACGTCGGCGAAAATCCTTCTGGCAACCACGGCTCCCTTGTGCGTCAAAGATGTTTCCTCCGCCAAATAGCGCAGACGCCACTCGTCGTTAAGTTGTGTTCCTTGCTTGGCAATCGATACGGCAGGAGCCCGCGAAAGACGATCGATACCAAAGGATTCCAAGATACGATTGATTTCGCCGAGAGGGTCCGCCACCAAATCCTCGTAATATACCGTAATGGGAATGATTTCATTTGATTGAAAATACTCCCGCCATTGAATGACCTGCGATTCCATCATGGCAATCGCGCGCTTTATGTCCCGCGCACTGAAGTGCGGGACGCAATCAGTTTTGTTGAAGCTGATCCACGATTTCGTCTGTCGCGCGATTTCGTGCGAAATAGCCTGGGCAACCCGATCCCGCCGTTCGATGCAGACGAACCATTTGACGGGTAATGCCTCCCGAACTTCCGCGTTTTCCATCATCGGGACGAATTGCCATGGATGGGCCTTTACGCCGAACCATCCATTTGGTGACGTCCGGTGGCTATAAAGTTCCTTGAACGCTTCCGCCAATGTCGCCGTCTGCGTTTCAGCAAGAAGCCGTTCTTTCTTTTCAGGATGAAAATATTCAAGAGGGCTGCCGAGAAGGCCGGTGGCCTGGAGCAAATGGCCGAGATAATGACTTCCAGATCGCGGCGTCGACGCAATCACATAGATTTTCGGCTGTTCCGAAAATGTCGGGAAATCATATTCCGCGCCGAATTCATCCCACTCAGGCATGCAAAACTCCCCTCGTGTTCTTTTTTATCAATTTAACTCATTCCAGATCCGCAATCAATCATAGGTGACGCAATTCTGGGCGCACAACGCTTTCGCTTCCATGCACTGCGCCCTATGGAAGATGAAAATTGCGAGGAAATGCCTTGATCCTTTCTACCTCCCTTGACGCAGCCAATTTCATTCACTGGCAAAACCTCGGCTTGTCGCCAGTTGCGCTTGCGCTCGGCCCATTGGTGATCCGATGGTATTCGCTGGCGTATATCGCCGGAATACTGATCGGGTGGTGGTATATGCTGCGGCTGATTGCCCAGCCGGGCGCCCCCATGGCGCGGCGCCATGCGGACGACATGGTATTCTACGCCACGCTCGGTATCCTGCTCGGCGGGCGGCTTGGCTATTGCATCTTCTACAGACCGGAGATCTGGCAAAACCCCGTGGACGTGCTGAAATTGTGGGAAGGTGGGATGTCCTTCCATGGCGGTGCAATCGGGATGAGCCTCGGGATTTTCTATCTTGCCTGGAAGAACAAGCTGAGCTGGCTGCGCGTTCACGACTATGTCGCGTGTTGCGTACCGTTCGGATTGTTCTTCGGGCGCATCGCGAACTTCATAAATGGCGAATTGTGGGGGCGCGTAACAACCGTGCCCTGGGCAATGGTGTTTCCCGGTGCCTATGCGGGAGGCCTTCCCCGCCATCCGAGCCAGCTTTACGAAGCAGCACTGGAAGGGATTGTTCTCTTTCTCGTCCTTCTCTTCGCCTTCTGGAAAACATCCGCTCGTTATCAGCCCGGAAAACTGGTTGGGCTATTCATGCTCGGTTACGGCCTGATCCGCTTTGGCCTGGAATTCGTGCGGGAACCGGATGAAGGGCTTGGTACGCTTTCCTGGGGCTTGACCATGGGTCAAACCCTGACCTTGCCGATGGTTCTGATTGGCACATACCTTATCGCGACAGCCAAGGGACGCCGCGTCCGTGTTGAATCTATTACGGGCCAAAACAGCGTCGCGTGATCGCGATTCATCAATTGGTAACCCTGTTGTAGCCAAAGTTTCGCAAATCGCTGCTTGAGCCCGTTTGTCCAACAGAGGGGTGAATCATGCGCAAGGCAATTATCGGGGCAGCGTTGCTGTCGTCTTTATCGGTGCAGGCTTCGGCGATAACGTTCGTCAATGCCTTGGCGGTCCCGAACGGCACTGATCTTTCCTCGGGTTATGGAACGGGTGTGAACGGCAATCGCTTCGGCGGCTTCGGTTCCGATCTGGTCTACGACTCTGTGACCCAAACCTATTATGGCATGACCGATCGCGGGCCTGGCGGAGGCCTGCTCAACTATGCGCCGCGCATCCAGGCTTTCACGCTGGCCACGAACAGCGCGACGGGATTCACCTCCAGCCTCTCGCTCACCAAAACGATCGTTTTTACTCAAAAGGACGGCAAGACGCCTTTCAATGGCCTCAACCCAACGTTGTTGAATGGTGATTCTTCGAAGCTCGGTGCGTCATTCGATCCGGAAGGAATGGTCCGCCGATCCAATGGAAATTTTCTCGTTTCGGACGAATATGGGCCATCGGTCTATGAGTTCGATTCGAATGGCGTGTTCATCCGCGCCTTCAAGACGCCCGACAATATCCTGCCCAAGAACGGCACGACGCCAAACTTTACCGACGGCCGCCCGACGATCACCACAGGTCGCCAGGACAATCGTGGTTTCGAAGGGCTGACCCTCTCCAACGATGGCAAGACGGCCTATGCCGTGCTTCAGGATCCGCTCGTGAACGAAGGCGACAAGGACGGCCGCTACAGCCGGAACGTCCGCATCGTTTCCTTCGACGTCGATACCGGCGAGGCAACGAAGCAGTCCATATACCAGCTTGAAGATGTCAACGATATCAACGCACGGGTTACAGCGAATGGCGGCAAGGGGTTTGACGCAAAAGATCAAGGCCGCTCGATCGGTGTCTCCTCGATCGTTACTCTGCCCAACGGGCAGCTGATGGTTCTGGAGCGTGACAACCGCGGTGTCGGCGTCGACGACCCCACCGGCGCCAAGGTGGTCGGCAGCAAGCGCGTCTATCTGATAGACATCAATGCTGCGTCCGATGCGTCGGACACCGATCTTACCGGCACCAATGTTTTGCCGATCGATATCAGTTCGGTTTCCAAATCGCTTCTCCTCGACATACAGGCCGCACTGAAGGATGCCGGAGCGACCGTTGCGGAAAAGATGGAAGGCCTGAGCTTCGGTGGTTATCTCGATGATGGCGGCATCAGCCTGTTCGTGGTCACCGACAATGATTTCTCAGTCACCCAGGATCCCTTGAGTACATTCCAATCCGACGTCTGCACCACTGGCTTCGGCGGCGTGTCATCGATCGTGCCGCTCGATAGCGGTTGCACCACGGGCGATCTGATCCCCACCTATGTATATAGCTTCAGGCTCAGCGCCGCTGAGGCGCGTGCGCTTGGATTTGGCGGCGCGGTACCCGAACCGGGTAACTGGGCAATGATGATCGCGGGCTTCGGTCTCATCGGCGCGCAAATGCGCAACCGCCGCAAAAACAGGATCATTACGGCCTGAGATAGCAAAACCGAATCGACTGGGTTATGGATGCGGCAATGACCGCTCCAGACCCGGTTGAGGATAGCTTGCAGGCGTTGATAGCGGCGGAAGGGCCGATCCCCGTCGCACGCTTTATGGCGGAGTCCAACGCCGCTTATTATGCGAGCCACGATCCGTTTGGCGCGAAGGGCGATTTCATCACCGCTCCCGAGGTCAGCCAGATGTTCGGCGAACTGATCGGCCTCGCCCTGGCGGACGTCTGGCAGAAAAAGGGCGGACCGGCTTGCTATGTCGAGCTTGGTCCTGGCCGGGGTACCCTGGCAACGGACGCACTGCGTGCCCTGGCGAGCGTGAAGCTTGATCCTGCCGTCCATTTTGTCGAAACCAGCCATGTATTGCGTACGACGCAGGCTGATAACGTGCCAACCGCCACATGGCATGATACGATCGACACGCTGCCGACCGACATGCCTTTGCTGATTGTCGCCAACGAATTCTTCGATGCGCTGCCGATCGAGCAATATGTAAAAACAATGATGGGCTGGCGTGAATTGATGGTCCGCCACGATGATATCGACGGCTTTGCCACGGTTCCATCGCAGACCCCTGCCGATCATCTCATTCCGGACAGCCTGAAAGGTGCGCACACCGCGAGCGTCTATGAACGCTCGCCCGCCAGCGCCGGGATTGCCCGTGATCTTGCCAAGCGACTGGCCACGCAGGGCGGCGTGATGATCGTGATCGATTATGGCTATTACAATCATCCGTCGGGAGACACACTGCAAGCCGTGCACGCGCACGCATATGCGGCGCCGTTCGGCATGCCCGGCAGAAGCGATCTTACGGCACATGTGGACTTCGCGGCACTTATTCATGCCGCGACCATTCGTGGCGTTCGCCACCGCGGCCCTGTCGATCAGGGCGACTGGCTCGTCTCGCTCGGGATCGACATGCGTGCAGACCAGTTGACCCGCGCGCATCCTTATCGCGCAGCCGAACTCGCCGCGGCACGCATGCGGCTCATCCATCCGGAACAGATGGGAACTTTGTTCAAGGTTATCGGATTTTCCGGCCCCAGCTGGCCAATCATTCCCGGTTTTGAATGAACCCGACTGACAGGCTGACCACGCCAATGACCCATCAACTCGCCATCTACGATATGGATCGTACGATAACGCGATTGCCCACTTATACGCCGTTTCTATGGCATGCGATGTTGCGCCTTTCCCCCTGGCGCATAGTCCTTATTCCCTTTTTGCTCCCCGTTTTCATCGCTTATGGCGCCAAGTGGATCGATCGGAAACGATTGAAGGAAATCATGCAATCCACGGTGCTGGGCGCCCACGTCAGTCGCGCAAAGCTGGCCAGGATCACGACAAGTTTTGCGGAAAAGACAATGGCGCGAAACATCCATCCCGGCGCGTTTGATGCCATTGCGGAGGATCGCGCGGCGGGGCGAAGACTCGTGCTCGCGACGGCCTCCTACCGGCTATATGTGGAAGCCATTGCGCAACGCCTGGGCTTTGACGATGTCATTGCCACAAACAGCCTCACGGGACTGGATGACCGGATCATGGCACGGGTCGATGGCGAAAATTGCTACGGCCCGGCCAAGTTGCGCATGATCGTCGCCTGGATGGCGGCAAACGACATCGACCGGAAACAGGCTGTGATACGCTTCTATTCCGATCACGCCTCTGACGAACCAGTTCTTGAATGGTCGGATGAGCCTTTCGCGGTAAACGCCCATGACAAGCTTCGCCGTCTGGCGAAGGTCCGCGGGTGGACGATCCTCGACTGGGGGTTTTGACCGGCTTTGTTGCACAACGCCTGACGGGTTTGATGCAGGCTTTATTTGATATTACTTCGCAACGCGGATGATGTTGGGTGTACCGATTTGCGAGAAGCGATTGAGGATTGCAGCACGGACTTTGAGTTCGGTTATCTAACGATCGAAAGTGCGCGCCATGACGCGCTGACCGAGCAGCTTGAAGCAGTGCATTTTCGTTTCGACGAGGCTGCGGCGATGATAGCCGCCCCACTTCTTCCAGATGGTGCGTCCACACCGCTTGATCGCACGGAGCGTTTCATTGCGGGCAGCCGGGCCGGGGCCATGTTTTTAAGCGTTCCGACGCGCCAAATGTGCCGCACCTAGACGCTGATATCTTCGCCATTCCTGGCCAGGAGCCGGCGCGCATTCTTCAGATGAGGCGCATCGATCATGCTCCCCTCAAGTTGAAGGACACCGGCACCAGGGTTGGCCTCGAACGCAGCGACAACGGCCCGTGCATGAACCAAAGCCTCGGGAGAAGGCGTGAAGGCGGCGTTGATGATCTCTACTTGCGACGGATGAATTGCCATCATTCCCGTGAACCCATCGCGATTTCCGCGAGCCGCATAGGTGGCCAGGCCTTCAAGATCACCGAAGGCGGGATAGACGGTTTCGATGGCCGGAACGCTCGCCGCATGCGCACCAAACAAGACAAGTGCGCGGACGACGCGATATGGATCGGTAAAATTGCCATCGTCTTCCCGACTGCCCGAAGCGCCAATCGCTGCGGGCAGATCCTCTGCGCCCCAAGTGAGACCGCATAGGCGCCGGGATGCGCCGCCATAGGTCCCAAGCTGGAATATCGCGGCGGGCGTTTCGGAAGCGATTGGCAGGATAGCCGCGCGGCTGTCGCCGAGCTTGCTGTCCAGTTCGACCAACGATCGGCCGCCCTCGGCCTTCGGCAGCATGATCCCATCCGGTTCGAACGGTAACACAGCCGCAAGATCCTCGTCAGCTATTCCGCTATCCAACGGGTTGACCCGCACAAACAGAGGCGTCGATCGCTCTGGACGGCTCAGCACAGAAGCGATGGCCGAGCGTGCGCGATCCTTCGCTCCAACAGACACTGAATCTTCAAGATCCAGAATGAGCGCATCCGCGCCAGAGCCCAGCGCTTTTTCGATCCGTTCGGGGCGATCCCCGGGAAC
>Ga0105249_10000788_pt1 | contig 28455 bp, 27 predicted proteins | sample KBSS44metaG_FD_81522 | JGI IMG/M metagenome (GOLD analysis project Ga0105249, IMG submission 81522) | Switchgrass rhizosphere microbial communities from Kellogg Biological Station, Michigan, USA - KBS S4-4 metaG | ecosystem: Host-associated > Plants > Roots > Rhizosphere > Soil | place...
GATCGTGATGCTCCTCGCGTTCGCCTTGCTCGGCGCCCTCATCGGCTGGGCCGCCCCTGTCCTGATCCGCCACCGCCGCAGCGAACGCGCCGCCCGCGGCGGCGCCGTCGACGCCAAGGAGATTAAGAAGAAATAGCCGCATCTGCCGCTACCGATCAGGATGACTTGATTCTTTAAGTAATGCGTGTAGGTTCTCCGATTGATCAAAGCAGTCGATTGAATCGGGGCAAGGGGGCGAGGAAATGGCAGACCTGGTCAACGTGGCGCTCGAGTCCGTCGAAGACATGGCGGATGAACTGGCGGATCTGGATCCGCCGGCGGCCCAGAAGAAGATGGCCGACGCGCTTGTCAAAGACCTTGAACAGGAAGTCGAAGCCCGGAAGGCGGCCCCTGACGAACCAGTCACCCCGACTTCCTTCAAGGCCGCCAACGCTACCGCTCATAGCGCCCAGCTGTACGCCTGCCAGATCTAGCCGGTCAGCCTTCGGCGGCCACGAGTTCGATCCGGGCCGCGGCTACCTCGGTGCCCTGCAGGTCTCTGAGCAATCCGGACACGGTCCGTAGACGCTCGTCTAGCTCCCGGTCCGCCAACAGCCGGCGATCGCGCCGGTCAGTTCCTCCGCCCCGTGCCCGTACGTATCGAGCCGAACCCCGAAGCCCGTCTCGTCGATCCGCTGCGCGTTGTCGTGCTGGTCCCAGAAGATCGGCAGGACGACCATCGGCTTGCCGAAGTAGAGGGACTCGGTGACGGTGTTGTTGCCGCCGTGTGTGATCACGAGGTCGACCTTGGGGAGGATCGAGGTCTGGGGGAGGAACTCGGCGCCGGCCATGTTGGGGGCGAGGTCGATTTCCTTGGCCTGGGGGCCCTTGGAGACGATCAGGCGGTAGGGCTGGTCGCCGAGCTCTGCGATGAGGTTGCGCATCAGGTCGACGTCGGCGGAGCCGAGGGAGCCCATCGAGAGGTAGATGAGGGGATCGGCGCCGTCGTGCATCGCTTGCGGCACGTCCCAGGCGGAGTCGGTGTCGCGGACGCTGGCTTGGAGGTTGTGCCAGTGATGGCCGAGCGGCCGGGCGCGGGGGTAGTCGATCGCCTCGGGACAGAGGTAGAGGTTGAGCCAGGGGCTCTCGTGGATGAAGTCGTAGCGGGGCAGCGGCGGCGTGCCGCGCTCCTGGCACCACTCGCTGAAGTCGTCGTGGATGTCCTGCAGCGTGTGGCTGTAGGCGGCCCAGAAGGTGTCCCAGTCGCGGCTGTCGGCGGTGGGCAGACCGGAGAAGGGCGGCGGGATCAGGTGGTCCTTCATCTCGGCTGGGTTGCAGGAGGCGATCCGCACCCAGGGGATGCCGGAGGTGAGGAGGGCGGGAAAGGTGACGACGTTGTCCTCGACGACGACGTCGGGGCGGAGCTGGTCGAAGATCTGGTGCAGGCGGTCGTCGACATATCTGGCGCCGTCTATCAGGGCCTGGAAGGTCGGGGCGATGAAGGAGCCGAGCTGTTCGATCGTCGGTTCGCGGAAGACCGGCGCCGTTTCGCGGATGAAGTCCTTCCAGAACTGACCCGGGACTTCCTCTTGTTCGGGCGGCGGGGTGAGCCGGATCAGGCGCTCCTCGAAGCCTTTCTCCTCGAGCGTGCCGGCGAACGACTCCTCGACGATGAACACCACCCGGTGGCCGCGCTTGCGGAGCACGTCGCCGATTCCGACGCAGTTGTTGGTCGGGCCGAAGGCCCCCTCGGGGAAGAAGACGATCGTCGAGTGCTCGGGCACGCGCTCCATTTATCGCAACGGGCGGCCGCGACGCAAGCTCAGCCGGCGATCAGCGGCCGGCGCCAGCCGACGCTGCGCCCCGCTTCGGCGAAGGCCGCCCGCAGGAAGTTCCTTCCCGCCCCCGCCCGGTCGGCCGGGACCTCGCAGGACTCGGCGAGGACCGTGGTGCAGCCGGCCTGCGCCGCCTCGGCCAGCCGGCGCTGGATCAGCGCGGTCTGGAAGCCGCGGTGGCGCGCCTCCGCCGCGGTGGCGTCGAGCCCCAGCACCGCGATTCCGTCGTGCAGGAGCATCGCGCCGCAGCCGACCTCGCGTTCGTCGAGGTAGGCGGCGTAGCAGTGCCAGCCCTCGAGGTCGGGCAGGCCGAGCAGGGGAACCGTTGCCAGGTCGGAGATGCCGATCGCGTCGGCGAAGATCAGCGACATCCCTTCGGTCTCGGCGGCGGTCAGCTCGCGAACCTCGACCAGGCCTTCGCTGCCTGCGCTCGGTGCCATGCCGGGACGGATGTAGCGGCGCATCGTCGGCCCCTGTTCGTGGCCGCGCTCGGCGAGCCAGACCTCGGCGGCCTCGCTGCCGGGACGGTCGGAGGCGACCTGCACCAGGTAGTCGACCTCGCGCGAGCGCATCCATTCGACCGCTTCGGCGAGGTGCCCGTCCTCGAGCGCGCCGGGCTCGGCCGCGCCCTGCACGGTGTTCATCAGCGCAGAGTCGGCCAGCCCGGCGCAGGTGGTCGCCAGGACTGGCCCGAACCAGCGTTTCCATATTTCCAGCTCATCGACGGCGTCACGCGGTGCTGCGCCCCAGATTCCCTCCCGGAATTGGAGCTCGGCCGCCGCGATCGCAGCTGCGTCGTACCGCATCGCTGTGCCTTCCCTGGCACGGCCTCCGGTCCTCCCATCCACTATATGGACAAGAGTCCCTGCGTATCAAGCCAAGAATCGCTTCGGTGGCCGGATTTCACCAACTTTTAGGGAGGCTCGAGCGCTCTAGAGCCCCGGCGGGTGCCTGGCGATGAAGCCGGCGAGGGTTGCCGGGTCGGGCATCCCCATCTTCCAGCGCGGTCCCGACACCCCCGGCCAGTTGCCGCGGGTGTCGAAGCGCAGGCCGGCGACGACCATGAAGACGTGGTCGCGGTTGGCGTAGACGGTGATCCACCTGCCAATCCCCGCTTCGCCCCAGTAGGCGAGCTGACCAGAAACCATCGTCGTCGCCAGCAGTTCGCCGGCGTGCAGCGCGTAGCCGACCGCCCCCGAGCAGTCGTATCCCTTGCTGAGGAAGCTGCGATGGCCGCCACCCCAGACGTACGGCCTGCCGTTGATGTGGTTCGCCGCAGCGATCACCCGCGCGACTACGGGCGGCGCCCCGGGCGGGGCTATCGCCCGGCCTCCGATCAGTTCGCTGCCGCAGTTTTCGCTGGTCCGCACCGCGCCCGGAGGGGTCGGTATGCAGCCGGTACCCCAGGGCGTGCCCGCCGCCGCGGCTGGCGCCACCGGCATCGCCGCCGCCGCGGCGGCGAGAGCACACAGAACCGGCACGAAGCTGATCGCGATCCGTTTCACGGTGCGCGTCAGGGTACGGCACGACGGCAAGCCCGCCCGAAAAGGGGCGGCCCGGAGGCCGCCCCTTTCACGAATCAGCGGTTGCAGCCGCTTGCTACCTGGACCTCAGCCCTTCGGGGTGCAGGCGCGGACGAACTGCGCTTTCGCCTGGGTGCCGTCGGCGAACTTGGCCAGAGCCTGAGCCTGCAGCTTGCCGTCGGTGCATTTGGCGGTCAGCGGGTGGTAGGTCTTGCCGCCGACCTTGACGTTGCGGTCGATCGTCAGGTCGAAGCTCGTCACCGAGCCCGCGCCGCCGGCGATCTTCGGGATCGTCGCGACCGATTTCAGGCCGTAGCGGCCATTGGCGTGTTTCTTGATTTTCACCGTGGTGACGATCGCCCCAGTGATCGGCGCGTTGAAGTACGCGTGGACGTAGAGGGTAGTCGTGCCGCCCGAGAAGCCGCCGTTGACGACCAGCAGTTTGGAGCTGACCGGGATCGGTTTCTGTTCGGGGAAGGCAACCTCGACGGTGGTGTTGCCGGTGCCGATGATCGCGTCACCGCAGGCCGCTTCCGCAGCTTTGGTGTCGCGCGACTGCAGCTGCCCGCCTTTGCAGGTCGGGATGCCTTTCACGTTGACGAAGCCGTTTTTGTCGGTTTCGACTTCGACCGTCGTCAGCGCCGGCGGATGGCTGCCGTCGGTGGTCGCGATCTTGGCCGAGGCCTGCAGCGAGATCGGTGCCGGCGTTTTCTTCGACAGCGCCTTCGGCGAGAAGTGGCCGTCCGCAGTGAATTTCAGGTTCCCCACCTGCACGGTCACAGGACCTTCCCCGGCCGCGCTGGCGAAGCCGACCGCGGTCAGCGCCACCAAGGCGCAGAGCGCGGCAGTCAACGTCAAGAACTTGCGCATTTCCCTTTATCTCTCCTTTTGCAGCAACCCGTACGAGCCGCTGCGGTGAAACCATTGCGTGGATTCGTGAAGAATTCCCTCTCGGCGAGCAAATTACCAACTTTTACCTATTCGTAAACCCCGCCGCGGTAACCAACATAAACCCGTAAAAGAGCCAAACGGAGCGCTTTATCGGTACCGAAATGTGGCCGGAGGAGTTTAGGTAGCCGGCTCGGCCAGCCGCGCCCGCTCGCGTTCTGCGCTCGCCCGCTCCGGGGCGAGGAACGGCAGCGAGATCCAGAAGACCAGGTGGGGGAGGCGGGTCGGCAGCCGCGCGGCGGCGCCGTGCAGGATCTCGCTGTAGAGCAGCTCGTTGATCCCGCCCACGCCGAGCCAGGCGTCTGCTGCTCGCCCCCACGACTCGGACGGTACCGCAGTGGCGCCGGCTCAGTCTCCGATCCAGATCGTCTGCTCGCGATCGGGCCCGACCCCGACCAGCCGCACCGGCACGCCGACGAACTCGGCGATGAAGTCGAGGTAGTCGCGCGCCGCGGCCGGCAACTCGGACTCGCTGCGGGCGCCGCCGATGTCCTCGTCGAAGCCGGGCAGCTCCTCGTACTCCGGTGTCGCCGAGTGGAGGATCGACTGGTGGTAGGGGAAGCTGTCGAGCTCGGCGCCTTCGCGCGAGCGGTAGCGGACCGCGACCCGCAGCGGCCCGAGGCCGCGCAGCACGTCGAGCTTGGTGATCGCCAGTGCGTCCATCCGGTTCAGCCGCACCGCGTAGCGCAGCGCCACCAGATCCATCCAGCCCGCCCTCCGCCGCCGCCCGGTCGTCGTCCCGTACTCACGGCCGACCTCGACCATCCGCTCGCCGACGTCGTCGGTCAGCTCGGTCGGGAAGGGACCGGCGCCGACCCGCGTCGCATAGGCCTTGGCGATCCCCCAGACCTCGCTGATGTCGGTCGGCCCGACGCCGGCGCCGACCGTCGCCGCGCCGGCGATCGGGTTGGAGGAGGTGACGAAGGGATAGGTGCCGTGGTCGAGGTCGAGCAGGGTCGCCTGGGCGCCCTCGAAGATCACAGTCCGCCCGGCGTCGAGCTCATCCCAGCAGAGCCGCGCGGTGTCGGCGATGTGCGGCTCGAGCCGGTGCCCGAAGCTGACGTGTTCCTCGACCATCGAGTGGACGTCGAGCCGCGGGTCGGGGCCGAGCTCGGCGGCAGCGCGAGCCTCGTCGTTGCCCTCGCGCCGCAATTTGCGGCGCTGCACGCCGAGTTCGCGCAGCGCCTGTTGCTTCGGCTCGAGCGCGGCGCGGATCTTCGTCCGCAGGATCTTCTCGTCGAGCAGGTCCTGGACGCGGATCCCCAGTCGCAGCGCCTTATCGGCGTAGGCGGGGCCGATCCCGCGCCGCGTCGTCCCGATCGAGTTCTTCCCCAGCATCGTCTCGCCCGCCGTGTCGAGCAGCACGTGGTAGGGCATGATCAGGTGCGCGTTGGCCGATATCCGCAGGTTGGAGACGCCGATCCCGGCCCGTTTCAGGTCCTCGATCTCGCCCAGCAGCACCCGCGGGTCGACGACCACCCCGTTGCCGATCACGCAGGTCTTGTCCTGGTGGAGGATCCCCGACGGAATCAGGTGGAATTTGTATTCGCGGCCCTCGCGGACGATCGTGTGGCCGGCGTTGTTGCCGCCCTGGTAGCGGACGATCGTGCTCGCGTTCGCGGCGAGGACGTCGGTCACCTTGCCCTTACCCTCGTCGCCCCATTGGGCGCCCACTATGACTACGCCAGGCATACGGACTGGATTCTGACGATGCCGGCGGGCCGCCGCCGAACGGTCCGGCGCGGGTCGAGAGGAGCGATGGCTCAGGCAGCCTGTCCGTAGCGCCGGTCGGTGCCGAAGACCGGCACCTCGTCGCACATCTGGGTCAGCCGCGAGACCGTCCGCGGTCCGATCTGCTCCTCGAGGTCCTCGTGGGCGAGGTTGGTGGTGATCAGGATCGAGCGCTGCGTCTCGTAGCGCTCGTTGATCAGCGCGTACAGCTGCTCGAGCACCCAGTCCGAGCGTTTCTCGGCCCCGAGGTCGTCGATGTGGAGGAGGTCCACCGAGGTGAGCCGCTCGAAGAAGGAGAGGTAGTTGTCGCCGCCCGGCTCGGCGTCGTAGGTGCGGCGGATCCGCGCCAGCAGTTTCGGCAGCGAGTAGATAGCGACCGTCCGTCCCGCTTCCAGCGCCGCGCTGGAGATCAGCATCGCCAACGTCGTCTTGCCGGTTCCGGTGTCGCCGAAGAGCCAGAGGCCGCGGCCCTCGTCGAGGCGCTGCTCGAGCTCGTCGACGAACCCCCGGACCTCGGCGACGGCGGCCTTGGTCTGCAGGTCGCGGGCCATGTCGGAGACCGGTGGGCGGTCGAAGGAGACGCCGCGATAGCGGGCCGGGATCGTCGAGGCGACGCCGCGGGCGCGGCCCTTGCGCAGCCGCTGGGCCCGGCACTCGCAGGGACGGGCGACGTCCTCGGGGCCGAGGATCCAACCCGAGCCGTCGCAGACCCCGAGCGGGCAGACCTGGTCGCGGAAGGGCTCCGAGCGGGCGATCGCCGCCATCATCAAAAGTCCGGCCCCGCGGCCTCGGCCAGCGGCGGGCCTTCGCCGACCGGCTGCTCGATCGGCGCCTCCTGGCCGGTGTGGTCGGCGAATTTGGGATAGCGGTCGAGGAAGACCAGCTTCCTGGTCCCGATCGGGCCGTTCCTATGCTTGGCGATGATCAGGTCGGCGAGGCCGTCCGGCTCTTCGTCGGGGTCGCGGTAGTAGTCCTCGCGGTAGAGGAAGGCGACGACGTCGGCGTCCTGCTCGATCTGCCCCGACTCGCGCAGGTCGGAGAGCTGCGGCTTCGGCGGCGTCCGTTGCTCGGGGGCCCGCGAGAGCTGCGAGATCGCGACCACCGGCACCTCGAGCTCGCGGGCCAGGATCTTCAGCCCGCGGCTGATCTGGCCGACCTGCTCGACCCGGTTGGCGCGCATGTCGTCGCTCCGCATCAGCTGGATGTAGTCGAGGATGATCAGCCCGAGGCCGCCGCGGTCCTGTTCCTGGGCGTGCAGGCGGCGCGCCTTGGCGCGCAGGTCGAGGATGCCGAGGTCGGAGGAGTCGTCGAACCAGAGCGGCGCCTGCTCGAGTTCGTTGCAGGCACGGACCACCTTCGGCCAGTCGCGCTGGCTGACCTGGCCCTTGCGCAGCTTGTCGCCGGAGATCCGGGCGCGGCAGGCGATGAAGCGCTGGGCCAGCTCGACCTCCGACATCTCGAGCGAGAAGAAGGCGACCGGCAGGTCGCGCTTGACCGAGACGTTTTCGGCGATGTTGGCGACCAGCGCGCTCTTGCCCATCGCCGGGCGGGCGGCGACGATGATCAGGTTGCCGGGCTGGAAGCCGCCGGTGATCGCGTCGATGTCGCGGAAGCCGGCCGGCGTCCCGGTCATCTCGCTCTCGCCGGTCGAGAGCTTCTCCAGCCGGTCGACCTCGTCGTGGAGAATCTCGGAGAGCAGTTTGAAGTCGGAGGCCTGCTCTTTGTGGGCGACGTCGAAGAGCAGCTTCTCGGCCCGCTCGGAGAGCTCGCGCGGCTCGCCGGCCCGCTCGTTGACCCAGCCCTGGATCTCCTGGCCGGCGCCGAGAAGGCGCCGCAGCAGCGAGTTCTGCTGGACGATCTCGGCGTAGTGCTTGGCGTTGCCGGCCGCCGGGACTTTTGCCGCCAGCTCGGAGACGTAGTGCTTGCCGCCGGCGGCGTCGATCATGTTCCGCTGGGTCAGCGCCTCGGCGACGCTCAGCGCGTCGACCGGCTTCGAGGCGGCGTAGAGGTCGTGCGCCGCCTCGAAGATCGCCCGGTGGCGGTCGAGGTAGAAGTCCGAGTCCTTCAGCTTCACCTCGTCGATCACCCGGGTCAGCGCCGGCTCGGCGACCAGCATCGCGCCGAGCACCGATTCCTCCGCCTCGATGTTCTGGGGCGGGACGTGGGTGGTGGACGGTTGAGGCATGGGGGAGGTGAGTAAAGGCGGTGCTGCCGACAGCAAAATGGGGACTCCGGAGAGTGCCTCCCAATCAACCAGAGAGGGCCCGCTGGCGCGACGCGCGAACGCGCCTTTTGCGGGCGAGAGTTGACGCTTCCGTTACAGCTCTGCCGCTATTTCGGCGAGCGCTGGATCAAAGGCGTCGGCTTCGTCGAGCAGTTGTGCCTCTCCGCGCCGCAGCATCCGCAGGGTGATGATCGCGATGCTGAGGATCGCCGAGGCGCCGAGGCTGAGCTGGACGCTGAGCAGGCCCTCGCGGGTCCAGTAGACGTCGCGCAGGTCGAGCAGCAGCGCCGCCTCGTCGAAGGTCAGCCCGATTCCAGCCCCCATCGGCACCGCCAGCGTCTGCTCGAGCTCGTCGTCGTCGGTAACCAGGGCGGCGATCCCCGAGCCGAAGGCGAGCAGGATGCCGGGGACGAAGTGGTGGATATGGCGGCCGCGGATCGAGACGCCGCGGAACGGGCCCCAGCCCTGGCGGATGCCGTAGGTGGAGAGGCGGACCAGGGCGAAGGAGCCGAGGAAGCCGGCGAGCAGGTTGAAGAGGACGGTCTCCGAGCGCGGCGCCGCGGTGTAGCCGCGGACCGCCGCCTCGACCGTGTCGATGGCCGCCGCCTCGACCGTGTCGATCGCCGCGGTCGGGGACAGTTCGAGCTGTTCGTGCTCGCGGTGCTGGCGGGCGCGGCGGCCGAGCAACCGGCCGAACTGGTCGACGAGGACGACGCCGGCGCCGCCGATCGCCACCGCGGCGAGCCCGACCGTCGCCCGCTCGGAGCGAGTCCAGCCAGGACTGCGCCGGAGGGGTCGGACTACTTCTCCTCGCTGATGATCGTCTTCACCGAAGCGGTGGCGCCGTCGGTGAGCTCGATCTCGACCATGAAGGTGCCAAGTTCGCGCAGCGGCTGGTCGAGTTTGACTTTGCGTTTGTCGATCCGCAGGTCGCGGGCCTCGCGCAGCGCGTCGACGATCTCTTTCGGCCCCACCGAGCCGAACAGCTTGCCGTCTTCGCCGGCCCGCTGGTGGATCGTGAGCACCGTTTTCGAGAGCAGGCCGGCCGCTTCGGCTTCGCGCGCGGCGCGGGCCTTCTCGGCTCGTTCGGCCGCCTCGAGGCGCCGTTGCGCCTCCTCAAGCGCGCCGGGCGTGGCGGGCTGCGCCAGCTTGCGCGGGATCAGGTAGTTGCGCAGGTAGCCGGGGGCGACGTCGACGGCCTGGCCGGCTTCGCCGAGGGCCTCGACGTCCGCGAGCAGGATCGCCTGCGCCATCAGCGCTCTCCGACGTAGGGGAGGAGGGCGATTTCCCGCGCCCTCTTCACCGCGACCGAGAGCTGCCGCTGGTGGCGGCGCGAGAGCCCGGTTACCCGCCGCCCGCGCGTCTTCCCCTTGTCGGAGAGGAACCGCCGCAGCAGGTTGAGGTCCTTGTAATCGACGACTTCGGCATTGACGCGCGTGTATTTGCGTGGCCGCGCGCGGTCGCCGCCGCGGCGTCCGCGACGGCCTCCAGCCGGTGAAGATGACTCTCTAGCTCGTGGCATGCGACCGCGGATGGTACAGACCGGGCGCCGCCGGGGGCGCCCGGTGCAATGCGGAACGCGCTCCCTAGAAGGGGATGTCGTCTTCGGAGCCGCCCCCGCCGCCTCCACCGCCGACGCCAGCGCCCTGGAAGTCGGAGGTGTCGGCCGGGACATCGCTCTGCGGGGTGAAGCCGCCGCCGTTGCCGTTGCCCTGGCCACCGCCACCACCACCGTCGCGCGAGCCGAGGAACTGGACGGTGTTGGCGATGATCTGCACGGCCTGGCGTTTGCCGCCGCCTTCTTTCGCCTCCCACTCGCGCCAGTCGAGCCGGCCTTCGATCGCCACCGGGCGGCCCTTCTGCAGGTAGGTCGCGCAGTTCTCGCCCTGGGCGCCCCAGACGACGACGTCGAAGTAGTTCGGCTTGTCGACCCAGTTGTCGCCTTCCTTGCGACGGCTGTTGACCGCGACGCGGAGTTCGCAGACGGCGGTGCCGCCGCCGGTGTGGCGCAGCTCGGGGTCGCGGGTCAGGTTCCCCGTGATGACCACCACGTTTACGTTCGAAGCTGCCAAAACACTCACTCCCTCTAAAGATCGTTAGCTGGATTCCAGTCTAAGCAGGCGGACGGCGCGACTTCTCCCCCCGGCGACGGGCTTTCCGCCCAAAGAGCGGGGGAGGTGGGAGCGGGCGAGGCGGCCGCTACTCGGCGGCGGGTGCCGACGCCGGGGCCTCGGCGCGGTCGTCGCGCGGGGCAGGGTCGCCGCCGTCGCGCGGGCCGCCCGGGGCGGCGCCGCGCTCGCGCGGGCCGGGAGCGGCGGTGGTCGCCGGCGGCACGATCGTCGGCGTGCCGGGGTCGACTTTGAAGATCCGGAAGCGGAGGACGCCGTCGGCGATCTTGAGGTTGTGGTCGAGCGAGTCGAGCAGCGAGCTCGGTGCCTCGAAGCGGAACCAGCGGTAATCGGCCTCGGTGCGGTGGTTGATCTCGTAGGCCATCTTGCGCAGCCCCCAGGTGTTCTCCCCTTTGAGGCTGCCGGCGCCCTCGATTTCGCCACGCGCGTTCTGCGCCAGGGCGTCGCGCGCCGGGGCGTCCAACTGGGGGTCCAGCATCAGGACCAGCTCGTATTCGCGTGCTGCTGCCAAAGCGGCGGCTGACTATAGCGATGGAACGGCTTCGGGGAGCGCTAATGCGGCGCGAACTCGGCCGAGCCGTCTTCAGGTGGGGGTGTGGGCGGTGGCGGCGAAGGTGCTGGCGGAGGCGCCGGCGCCGCTGGTTCCGGGCTGGGTAGGGGCGTGGGCGACGGTGGAGGCGCGGGTTCGGGCGCCGAGGCTGACGCCGGCTTCGGCGTGGGACTGGGCGCCGGCTTGTGCGCCTGCGCCGGCTTGGTCCGAGGCGCGGGCTCGAGCCCCGAGCGCTTGCGAGCGGGCCGGCGTTGGCGATGCTCCGGACGCCGGCGCATCCGGTGGGGCGCCTTTCTGGCGCTAGGCGATGGAAACGCGCCCCGCGGCGGGGAAGTCACCCGCGGCAACCCCACATCCCTCCTCAGCGGCGGCGGCTCGGGCGCGCGCAGCAGGCCCGGCAACACCGCGAATGCGACGACGACGGAGACCGCCGCCCCGACGACCTTCGCCACTCCCTGCCACCGGACCCTCAGCGCTCGCACCGGGACTCAAGGCCCGGCCGCCCGGTGACTCTCCCCCAGCCCGACGGCTCAGGCCGCCGTCCTGCGCCGAAGTTCCTCGATGTCGGCGAGCTGGTCGTCGACCCAGTCGCCGGGGTTGCGGGAGAAGATGATCTCCTTCAGCCCTTCCGACCAGCGGCGCTTCGTCTCCGCGTCGAGGGTCAGCGCCCGGTGGATCGAATCGGCCTGCTGCTGGATGTCGAACGGGTTGACCGAGATGCAGAAGTCCCAGAGCTCATGGTGGGAGCCGGTGTTCTCGGAGAGCATCAGCACTCCGTCGCGGGTGTTTACCGCCGGCGCCTCCTTGGCGACCAGGTTCATCCCGTCGAAGATCGAGTTGACCATCAGCAGGTCGAAGTGCTTGTAGCGGGCGACCGCGTCGTGGAAGTTCTCGTAGATCTTCAGGTCGATCGGCATCCAGTCGGTCGTCCCGTGGCGGTGGTTCACGACCGCGACCAGCGCCTCGATCCGCTCCAGGTACTCGGCGTACTCCGGCACGTCCTGGCGCGAGGGCTGCAGGTGGGCGATGAACGTCACCTCTTCGCGGAACTCGGGGTGCTGGCTGAGGAAGGTGTCGAAGGCGGTGAAGCCACGCAGCACGTTCTTCGAGAGGTCGGCGCGGTCGACGCGGATGATCAGGTACTTGCGCCGCCGCTCGAGCACCTCGCGCTCGGCCTCGGCCACCTCCGGCGAGGCCGCCACCTGCTGCAGCCGCTCGGCGTCGATCCCCAGCGGGTAGGCGCGAGCCAGCGTCCGGCCGCCCTCGTGCCGCACCTCGCCGGTTGCGTAGTCGACCTCGGCCTCCAGCAGTTCGTCGCAGCAGCGGAGGAAGTTGATGCAGTAGGCGACGGTGTGGAAGCCGATGATGTCGTTGGCCAGCAGGCCGTCGTAGATCGCGTTGCGGATCCGGGTCGGCAGTACCCGCCAGCTGTCCGGCTGGGTCCAGGGGATGTGGACGAAGTGGTGGAGGAAGGCGTCCGGGCGCTGGGCGCGGATCATCCGCGGCGCCGTGTAGAGGTGGTAGTCGTGCAGCATCACCAGCGGGTCCTGCTGGCCCTCGATCTGGTCCAGCACCGCCCGGGCGATGTCGGCGTTGACGGCCTGGTAGCCGAAGTCCCAGGCGTCGAGCTCCTGCTGGCGGATGTCGGGCGCGTTTGAGAGGTCCCAGAGGTAGTGCTGGATGAACCAGAGGATCGGGTTGGCGATCACGTTGTAGAAGCGGTCGTAGGCTTCGGGATCGGAGCCGACCATGCAGACGCGGTAGTCGATGCCGCCGAGCGAGATCTCCGTCGGGCCGCCCGCTTCCTCGGCGACGGCGATGTCCTCGTCGGTCATCGCCGAGGCGATCCACAGCGCGTCGCGGTGGCGGACCAGGTCCGAGAGCGCCGTCACCAGGCCACCGCCGCCGCGGCGAACGGTGCGCAGCCCGTCGTCGTCGCGTTCAAACTGGGCGGGGCCGCGGTTCGAGACGATGATCAGCGGCGAGGCGTCCACTGCCGCAGAGATTACGCGGTCGGCATAGCCCGCCGGTGGGGCTTACCGAGAGCCGCGCTCAGGATTCGAGCCGGGTGAACAGCTCGAGCCAGTCGCGCAGCAGTCGCGGCGAGAGGAACTGGCGCCGCGCGTGCTCCTTGCCCTCGCGACCGAGGCTCTTGCCGAGGCTCGGGTTGCTGAGGATCTCGAGGCAGCGCTCGGCGCACTCCGCGGGCGAGTTGACGAGGTAGCCGGAGATCCCGTCCTCGATCTGCAGCGGGATCCCGCCGACGTTGCCGGCGACCGTCGGCCGCCCCTTCCAGAGCGCCTCGGTCACGGTCAGCCCAAACCCCTCGCGGATCGACTTCTGCAGCACCACGTCGGACTGCGACTGGAAGGCGTTGACCTCGATCGCACCGACGTTGTTTAGGTTGCTGAGGATCTTGATGTCGGCGTCGTTGTCGGCGTATTCGTAGGTCTTCTGGAAGTACTCGCGGCCCTCCGGGTCGTCGCTCGCCATCGAACCGACCATCGCCAGCTGCGCCTCGGGCACCTGCGCGGTCACCTCGCGGTAGGCGTCGATCACGCCGATCGGGTCCTTCCAGGGGTCGAAGCGCGAAACCTGGGTCAGCAGCGGCCGCTCGACGTCGATCCCGAACTGGCGGCAGACGAAGGCCGCGTCCTCAGGCGAGAAGGCCATGTTCTTCGGCGACAGCGGGTCGATCGCCGGCGGGATGATGTTGACCCCGTCCTTGCCCTCGTCCATCGCTGCCGGCACGTATTCGGGCATGTGCCAGACGCTCGCGTCGTACTCCTCGATCAGCGGCAGCAGGCGCTCGATCGGGGCCGGGTTGGGATTCGAGAGGTCGATGTGGCAGCGCCAGATCCAGTTCTTGCCCTTCTGGCTGGCGCCCCGCCGCAGGCCGATCGGCTGCGGGTCGTGGACGATCACGATGTCCCACTCGCCTTCCAGCCCCTCGGCGTTCATCTGGTTGATCTCGTCGAACAGCGCCCACTGCTCCTCGCTCAGCGTCTCCGGCGCCCCCTGCAGCGAGTTGTGGAGAAGCTTGGTCGCGTTGAAGAACTCCTCTTTGCCGAAGATCACGTGCCAGTGCGCGTCGAGGCCGATGTCGCGCATCAGCGGCACGATCGTGTAGAGGATCTCGGAGACGCCGCCGCCGAACGCGGTGGCGCTGACGTGTAGTACCCGCTTGCCTTTCAGCGGCTCCGCCAGCGCGCGGATCTGCTCGGTTACCTCTTTGCCGACGATGTGGGTGTAGTCGGCGAGGTTCTTCTGGCCAAGTGCGACTTCTTGAAGCAAGGCCGGAGTTCTACACGTATAGGCGGCGCATTGCGTCGCAGAGGCGTCGCCGCGACGCGGTCGCAGCGGTGCCGGCTCAGCCGCGGCGTTTGCTCAGCCTTCGCTGGGCGTGTCGGGCCGCGCCTCGAGCGTCACCTCGATGTCCTTGCGCTTGCCGTCGTGGATGATCGTCAGGTCGACCTTTTCGCCCGGTTCGTGTTCGGACACGAAGCGAGCGAGATCGTCCACTTCGACCACGTCCTCGCCATCGACCTGGAGGATCACGTCGCCGCCGACCCGATACGGCTGTCCCTGGAAGACGAGTTTTTCGTCGCCGCCTTCGAGCCCCGCCTTGTCGGCTGGGCCGCCGGGGACGACTTCGGCGATCAGGCCGCCGAAATCGGTGTCGAGGCCGAGTTTTTCCGCCAGTTGCGGATAGAGTGACTCGCTGGAGACACCGATGTAGGCGTATTCGGCCTTGCCCTTCTCACGCAGCTGCTCGATCGAGCGTTCGATCGCCGAGACAGGGACGGCGAAGCCGACGCCGTCGTTGGCGCCGGAGCTGGTCTCGATCTGCTGGTTGATCCCCAGCACCCGGCCGCCGGCGTCGAGCAGCGGGCCGCCGGAGTTGCCGGGGTTGATCGAGGCGTCGGTCTGGATCGCGCCGACGATCTGGAACTGGGTCAGCGATTTGACCGAGCGGTCGGTGGCCGAGATGACGCCGACCGAGAGCGACTGTTCTTCGCCGAACGGGCTGCCGATCGCGGCCACCGGTTGGCCGACCTTCAGCGTCGAGTCGTCGCCGAGCTCGAGCGGGTGCAGTTCGAAGCCGTCGGGCTCGACCTTCAGCAGGGCGACGTCGGCGAACGGGTCGAAGCCGACGATTTCGGCTTCGACCACGTTGTGGTCGGGGAACTCGACGAAGACTTCCTCCGCCGGCTCGCGGCTGCCGCCGGATTCGTCGGTGACGACGTGGGCGTTGGTGACGATTTCGCCTTCTTCGTTGAGGACGAAGCCGGATCCCTCGGCGGCCGAGCCGGGGCCGAAGATCGAGCGGATCGTGACCACGCCCGGCGAGGCCTCTTCGAAGACTTCGACCGCGTCGAAGCCCGGCGCGCTGGTCTCGATCGCGACTTCCGGTGCTTCGCTCGTTTCGGCGGTGGTCGTTTCGGTGCTCGAGCTCTCCTCGTCGGGGCCCGGCGTGGCGTTCCCCGAGCCGCAGCCGGCGACCACGAGCGCCAGCGCCGCCAAGACGGCGCCGAGCAGCAGGAACCGCCTCACGAGATGGACCCGACCGGCGCCGCCGGTCGCGGTGCCAGCTCCTCGCGGGCGGGCGGCAGGTCGAGGGTGAAGGCGGTGTAGCGGCGGCTCGAGCTGATCGAGAGCCGGCCGCCCATCCGCTGTGCCAGCTCGCGGGCGATCGCCAGTCCCAGCCCCGAGCCGCCGGCCGTGTCGGCCGTGTAGAAGCGCTCGAAGATCCGTTTCTGGACGCGGTGGGGGACGCCGGTCCCCTCGTCGGAGACGGTCAGCTCGGCGCGGCGGTTGGCGAAATACGTGTTCACGGTCACCTTGGTGCCCTCGGGCGTGTGCGTGAGGGCGTTGTCGAGGAGGATACGGATGATCTGCCGCACCCGATCAGGGTCGCCGAGCGCGATCGCCGCCCGCTCGGGGGTGCGCAGCTCGAGCCGCGAGCCGTGCAGGTCGGCACGCGGCGCGAACTCGCGCGTCACCTCGCGGGCCAGCTCGCCGAGGTCGACCGGCTGTGCCTGCATCACCATCGCCCCGGCGTCGAGCTGGGAGAGGTCGAGCAGGTCGGCGGTCAACTTCGTCAGCCGCTCGATCTGCTCGCGCATCTCACCGAGGAACTGTTCGCGCTCCTCGGGGCTCGGGTCCTCGTCTTCGAGCAGCTCGACGAAGCCGCCGAGGCTGAAGATCGGCGTTCGCAGCTCGTGCGAGGCGTTGGCGATGAAGGCCTTGCGGGCCGAGTCGAGTTCGGCCAGCCGTCCCTGCATCTGGTTGAAGGTGCGGGCCAGTGGCGCCAGCTGCCCGGTGGCGGCGACCGGGATCGTCGTTTCGAAGTTGCCGTCGGCGACTTTGCGCGCCGCCTGCTGCAGCGCCCGCACGCTGTCGGCCGCCATCTTCGCGTAATAGAGGCCGAGCAGGGTGGCGATCGCCAGTGCGATAAGGCCGCCGATCGCGATCTGCCCCTTGACGTCCGACAGCCCCCTGGCGGCGCCGCCGACGGCGACCACATATAGGTAGACGATCGCGACGCTGCCTACGCAGATGGCGATCGCGGCGAAGACGATGCGGCCGGCGAGGGTGTTGAGGCGCGGGCGGCGCACCATCTGGCTTCGTCCTCTACTCCTTGAAGCGGTAGCCCACGCCGCGGACCGTGAACAGGTACTCGGGCTGCTTGGGGTCGCTCTCCAGCTTCTCGCGCAGGTGGCGGATGTGGACGTCGACGGTGCGCGGGTCGCGGTAGTCGGAATCGCCCCAGACGTGCTCGAGCAGGGTCTCGCGGGTCAGCACCCGGCCTGGCGAGCGGGCCAGCGCGCCGAGGATCTCGAACTCGACGTAGGTGACTTTGACCTCGTGGGTGCCGAGCGTGACCATCCGGCGCTCGAAGTCGATCGTCAGCTCGCCGGCCGAGATCGGCTCGTCCGGGGTGCCGTTGCCGGCGCCCATCCGCGAGCGGCGCAGCGCCGCTTTGACCCGGCTGCGGAACTCGCGCAGCGAGAACGGCTTGGTGATGTAGTCGTCGGCGCCGACCTCGAGCCCGGCGACCTTGTCGGTCTCGCTGCCCTTCGCGGTCAGCATGATGATCGGCACCTGGCTGCGCGAGCGCAGCGCCTTGCAGACGGCGACGCCGTCGAGTTTCGGCAGCATCAGGTCGAGGATCACCAGGTCGAAGCGGCCCTCTTCGAAGCGCTGCAGGGCTTCGCCGCCGTCGAGCGCGGAGGTGACGTGGTAGCCGTCTTTGCGCAGGGGGTAGCTGAGCAGAGTCTGAATCGACTGCTCGTCGTCGACCAGCAAGATGCGCGCCGTCCCATTGGCCACCCGTCTAGATTAGATAGCGCATTCCTTTGGACGCATGTGCGATTACTAAGAACTAAGGATCTCGGGCCACTTACCGATAACTAGGGCGATGCAGGCACAAGAGCTGAAGAGCTTGGTCGAATCTGGCCAGTACAAGCCGGACCCCGCGCGGGTGGCGGTGGCGATGCTGCGCCGCCGCGCGGTCAGGGACCTGCTGCTGCCCAACCTCAACGCTGCGGATCGAGCTGATCAAAGCCGCGCGTCCTCAGGGTTCCGCCCCCGGGCAGCCTGATCTCGGCCCCCTCACCCTCGCCGACCTCGCCGACCGGGGTCAGGCTGGTTTCCGCCGCCTCACCGATCCGCGTCGCCGCCTCGGTCAGCCGCTGCGCTGGGATCGCCGCCAGCAGCTCGTAGTCTTCGCCGCCTGAGGCGGCCAGCTCAAGCGGGTCGCGGCCGGCGGCCGCGGCGACCTCGGCCAAGCCCTTGGCGAGGGGCACGGCAGCGGCGTCGATCCGCAGGGCGGCCTGGCTCTGCGCGGCGACGTGGGCGGCGTCGCCCGCGAGCCCGTCGCTGAGGTCGATCATCGCCGTCGCGCCGGCCGCGGCGAGGGCGGCGCCGGCCCGCAGCCGCGCGGTCGGGCGCAGCTGGCGGTGGCGCAGGCGCTCGGCGGTCTCGGCGCCGAGGCCGGCGCCGAGCTCGGGGCGCTGGAGCAGCAGCAGGCCGGCGGCGGCGCCGCCGAGCTCGCCGGTGACGACGAGCAGGTCGCCGGGCCGGGCGCCGCCGCGGCTGATCAGCAGCTCCGGCCGCGGCGCGTGGCCGACCACGGTGATGGCGAGCGAGAGGACCGGGGAGCGGCTGACGTCGCCGCCGGCGACGGCCGTCCCGGTCTCCGCGGCGACCTCGGCGAGGCCGTCGGCGAGCGCCAGCAGCTCGGCCTCGCCGAGGTCCGGCGGGACGCCGAGCACGACGTAGGCCTCGCCCGGTTCGGCGCCCATCGCAGCAAGGTCGGAGAGGGCGGTGGCGAGCGCCTTGGCGCCGACGTCCTCGAGTGAGAAGCCGTCCTCGCGGCGGAAGTGGACGCCCTCGACCAGGGCGTCGACCGAGGTCGCGGTGGCGCCCGCTGGCAAGGTCACCGCGGCGTCGTCGCCGCTGCCGAGCCGCAGCCGCGGCGGCGTCGGCGGCAGTCTTTCGCGCAATTTCGCGATCAGCTCGAACTCGCCGAACGACTGAGCCATTGGGCGACTATCGCAAATTGCAGGCAACCCCTCGCGCAGCGCGGGCGCAACTTAGTGGTTCTGCGTGCGTCACTAACCTGCGGATGGACGTGGAGCGCCGCCAACCAATCCTGCACCGCATCGGCGAGGCGGGCGCAACGATCGGATCGAAGCCGCCGCGCAGCCGGCGGGTGCGCCTTGGCCTGCAGATCGGGCTTGCCGTCCTGATCTTCGGCTTCCTGGTCCTGACCGTCATCGACCAGTGGTCGGAGATCCAGGCCGAAGGCGTCCACTTCCACGTCGTCTGGCTGATCCCGGCGGTGATCATCCTCTCCGGCTTCTACTTCTTCAGCGCCCTCGGCTGGGACTTCATCCTCCGCTTCCTCGGCTACCGGATCGGCATCGGCCGGGCGCAGGTCGCCTGGGGCCAGCCGCTGCTGGCCCGCTACGTGCCCGGCAGCGTTCTCTACGTGCTGGGGCGGGTGCTGCTCTCCGAGCGGGCGGGGGTGCCGCGCCGCATCACCGTCGCCAGCATCGTCTACGAACAGGCGATCTCGGCCACCTCGGCGATCGTCGTCGCCGCCTACTTCATCATCAAGCACCCCGACCTCCAGTCGACCGCCCTCCGCTGGGCGGTGCTGTTGCTGATTCCGGCGGCGATCGCGATCCTCCACCCGAAGGTCTTCGGCCCGCTCGCCAACCGCCTGCTGCGGGCTTTCGGCCGCGACCCGCTGCCAGCCCTGATCCCTCTGCGCGGGGTGGTCCTGCTGATCATCTACTACTCGCTGAACTGGGTCGTCGTCGCCTTCGGCGTCTATTTCACCGCCCGCTCGGTCACCTACATCCCCTTCAACGACCTGCTGCTGGTCGGCTCGGCGCAGGCGATCGGCTACTTCGCGGCGCTGATAACGCTGGTCCTGCCGGCCGGCCTCGGCGCCCGCGACGCCGCCTTCGCCTGGGCCGTGAAGGCGGCGCTGCCGAGCCGCAGCTTCGCCCTCGGCTCGCTGATCTCGATCGTCGTCCGCGGCGTGATGACGGTCGGCGAACTGGTCTACGTCGGGATCGTCACCGCGCTCGGCCGCCGCGAGGGCTGGTCGATCCACACCGGCATCCTCCACCCGAGCCCCGAGGAGGAAGAGGCGGGGATGGACGCCGGCGGCCGCACCCCCGAGATCCTCTAGCCGCGGCGCTCAGAGCGGGATGCGGGCGCCGAGCTGGTAGGCGGTGAGGGCCAGCGCGAGGAGCTGCAGGGTGCGGTCGCGGGAGACGGCAACCAGCGGCAGCGCCCAGACGAGGTACCAGGGAAGCAGCCAGGAGGTGGCGAGGAGCAGGCCGAAGCCGGCCCAGGCGGCGGCGCGGACCCAGTCGCCGCCGCGCCAGGTCCAGGCCAGCAGGTAGACGAGGGCAGCTGCGTAGAGCACGAGTGCGGCGACCCGGACGGCGTCGGGGTCGAGGCCGGTGAGGCGGGCGAAGGTGATCGGGATGCTCATGTGGCTGGTTCGCCCCTGGTTCTCGCCCGCCAGCCCGAAAGCGTTGAGCCAGTCCCAGCCGAACCCGACGTACGCGGCGACGCCGATCGCCAGAGCCGCCCCGGCCGCCCCGGCCAGCAACCGGCCGATGGGGCGAAAACGGGCGTCATGGTCACGATTTCGGCCCGTCGGCGGGTCGGGGTTCGGGTGCGCGGTGGCGAGGAGCGCGAACGGGGCGACGAAGGCGGCGGAGAGCTTGATCGCCACAGCGGCGACGAGGGCGGCGCCGGCTGCGGCTTCGCGGCGGGCCAGGATCGCGGCGACGCCGAGCATCGCCAGCAACATCGTCAGCCCGTCGTTGTGGGCGCCGCCGACGACGTGGACGAGGACCAGGGGGTTGAGGGCGACGAAGGCGGCGGCGCGTCGCGGGTCGAGCCCGCGCCAGGCGCCGATCCGCGCCACCACTGCCGCCAGCCCCAACACCGAGAGCGCGGCGACGCCCTTCAGCACCGCGACCGCCGCGTCGACCGGCAGCCACGCCAGCGGATAGATGGCGAGGGTGAAGAGCGGTCCGTAGACGCTGCTCTGTTCGGTCCAGGTGACGTGGGCGAAGGCGGGGTCGCTCGGCACCGCGTCGGGCCGGGCGACGTAGGGGTCGAGGCCATGCCTGACCCCGAGCCGGGCGTAGTCGACGTAGCTCCAGACGTCGTGCGAGAGCAGCACCGGGCAGACCGCGAAGGCGGCGACAAAGACAGCGATCAGGCCCCAGACGACGCGGCTCCCCAACCGCGGCGCCGCGATCAGCACCGCGAGGTAGGCGAGGAAGCCGGCCCAGACGAGGCCGTAGGCGAGCCCTGGGGCCAATGCCGTCTACACCGGCCCGGCGCTACCCACCCGTCGCCGCCTCGCCGCCGCCCAGCCCCGCTTCGGCGGCCGGCGGTTCGGGCGGCAACGGCGCCGGTTCCTGGCCGGCGCCGGGCGCGTAGGCATTCGGGTCGTAGCCACCGACCGCGGCCTGGCCGGGCAGTTCTCCGCCCGCTTCGGCCGCTTCTTCGGCCTCGCTTTTGACGCCGTCGCCGTGGTCGTTAGGGCCGCCCTGGGTGAACTGGCCGTAATAGGCGGCCCAGCTGATCTGCTGCGACGGTTCGCTGAATTCTTCGCACGGGACTTCGCCGTATTCGTAGACGTGGTTCCAGATTTCGGCGGGGAAGGTGCCGCCGAAGACGGTTATCCCGTGGACGCTGGTCATTTCGATTTCGTTCGATTCCGGGTAGCCGACCCAGACCGCGGTGGCCAGCCGCGGCGTGTAGCCGGCGAACCAGGCGTCGGTGTAGCGGTCGGTGGTGCCGGTCTTGCCGGCCTCGCCGGCGCAACCGGTGTAGGCGGCGGTGCCGGTCCCTTCGGTGATGTTGTCGTGCAGCAGGCGCGTCACCTCCCAGGCGACCGGCCGCGACAGCACCCGTTCGGGGCTCGGCCCTTCCGGGTGGTCGACGTGGCCGTTGGGGAAGACCACCTTCTCGATCGCCACCGGATTGTGGTGGACGCCGCCGGAGGCGAGGGTCGCGTACGCGTCGGTCATCTCGAGCGGCGAGACGCCGATTCGCAGCCCGCCGATCCCCTCCGCCGGGATCCCGTCGAGCTTGCTGGTGATCCCCATCGATTCGGCCGTCCGCGCCACGTTCTCCGGCCCGACGTCGAGGTCGAGCTGGGCGAAGACGGTGTTGTCGGAGGTGACCGTCGCCTGCTGCAGGTTGACGGTCCCCTGGTAGCCCTCGTCGGCGGTGTGGACTTCCCAGTGGCCCCAGCGCGGCAGGTTGAGGTCGAGCGGTTTCGAGTCGTAGTAGGTCGAGTAGGGGTCGATCCCCTGCTTGATCGCCGTGGTCAGGACGAAGGCCTTGAAGGTCGACCCGGGCTGGCGATGGCCCTGGGCGGCGAGGTTGAACTGGCTCTGGGCGTAGCTCGAGCTCGAGACCATCGCCCGGATGTTGCCGTTGCGCGGATCGATCGATACGAGAGCGGATGCTGGGTCCGTGCTGTAAGGGAGGGTCGAGCGGATCGCTTCCAGCCCGACCCGCTGCAGGTGCAGGTCGATCGTCGTGTGGATCTCGAGGCCGCCGCGGCGCACCGTATTGACCCCGTAGTGCTCGAGCAGCTTGTCCTCGACGTAATCGAAGAAGTAGGGCTGGCGATGCGAGAAGAAATCATCGGCGACGTCGAGCCGCAAGCCGGATTTCATCGCCGCCTTCGCCCGCGCCGGGCTGACGTAGCCGAGCTTGCGCATCTGCACCAGCACCTCGTTGCGGCGTTCGCGCGCCGCCCGCGGGTTGATGATCGGGTTGTATTCGGAGGGCGCCTGCGGCAGCCCGGCGAGCAGCGCCGCCTGCGGCAGGTTGAGCTTCCAGACCGGCCGCGAGAAGAAGATCTTCGCCGCCGCGCCGACCCCGACCGCGGTCGAGCCTTCGATCGTCCCGTAGGAGGCGATGTTGAGGTAGGAGCCGAGGATTTCGCGGCGCGTGTGGTGTTCGAAGTACTCATCCGCCAGCTTCGCCTCGACGATCTTGCGTTCGAGGGTCCGCTCCGGGTTCTGGATGCAGAGGTTGCGGACCAGCTGCTGGGTGATCGTCGAGCCGCCCTCGACGGCTTCGCCGGCTTCGAGGTTGGCGACGGCGGCGCGGATGATGCTCTGGTCGTCGATGCCGCCGTGTTCGAAGAAGCGCTGGTCCTCGATCGCCACAGTCGCCAGCTGCAGGATCCTGGGGATCCGCTTGATCGAGACCGGGGTGCGGGCGACGCTGGCATTGATGCGGCCGAGGCGGGTGCCGTCGGCGGCGTAGATCGTCGAGTCGCCGCCCTTGCCGACCGGTTTGCAGGAGCCGAGCGGAGGGGCGTCGGCGGCGACGTTGAGGACCCAGGAGGTGATCGCGATCACGGCGATCGCGATCGCGCCGAGCAGAGCCCCCACGACGGCGACCACGCTCGCACTCTTCCCCGCTCGACGCCGCTGGCGGCGCCGGTGGCGCTGCTTCATCGCGCAGAGCGTACCCCCGTCCCGGGCCGCCTGGGCCCTACGCGGACGGCCGTTAACAGCCCCTTCTCAGGCCTGGGTGTCGCCGGTCGAGCGGTTGTGGACGATCCCCTCGACCAGCAGCTGGTTCGGGATCACCACCGAGCTGCCGTCGCCGGGGTCGATGTAGGTGTAGGAGAGGGTGATGTCGGTCACCCGGCCGGCTTTCTCTTCGAAGTCGATCGTGTCGCCGATCCGGAACGGCTGCGAGACGGCGATCTGGATCCCGGCGACCATGTTGGCGATCGTGTGCTGAGCGGCGAAGCCGACGATCAGCCCCAGCACCGCGGTCGAGGCGAGCACGCCGGTGGCGACCCGCTTGAACTCGGTGAACTGGCTGAGCGCGATCATCGCCAGGACGACGAGGACGATGAAGACCAGCAGGCGGCGGAGGAAGCGCAGCCTGGTCCGCGTCGTGCGCGAGACCTGTGAGACTCCCGGCGGCATGGCGACGAACTTAGCGGCGGAGTCAGTCGAGGAGTCGCGCCCCGGCGGCTTTCCCTACGCCAACTGGGGCGCCTGGATGGGCGTGCTCGGCGTCGTCCTGGCGCTTGGGACCGGGGTTTTGCTGGCGATCCCGTTCTCGATCATCGGCAACGACGGCCACGGCGATCTGACCACCTTCGGCAACGTCGGCGTCCAGGCGGCGACCGAGCTCGGCTTCCTGCTGGTGCCGATGGCGATCGCCGCCCAGCACGGCGCCGCGACGATCGCGCTGATCCTGGCGCGGCTCGGGGTCCGCCGCTTCCAGCCCGGGAACGCCCTGAAGTGGGTGGGGGCGGCGATCCTCGCCTACCTCGTCTTCAACGCCGTCTACGTCGCGGTCTTTGGCGAACCGCACCAGGAGGACATCGCCGAGGGCTTCGGCGCGGTGCCGGTCCAGGTCCTGCTGATCGTCATCCTCGCCCCGATCAGCGAGGAGATCTGCTTCCGCGGCATGCTCTACGGCGGCCTGCGGACGAAACTGCCGGTGGTCCCGGCGGCGCTGGTCGGCGGCCTCGTCTTCGGTGGCCTCCACGCGCTGACCGGGATCAGCGCGGTGCCGCCGCTGGTCGCCTTCGGCTTCCTGCTCTGTCTGCTCTACGAGAAAACCGGCTCGGTCGTGCCGGGAATCGTGCTGCACATGCTGAACAACTCCGTCGCCCTGCTCGGACAGTAAAGTTCGCCGATCGTGATTCGTCGTCTCGCCCCTCTGCTCGCTGTCGTCGCGCTGCTTTTGGCGCTCCCGGCGCTCGCCGCCGCGGCGTCCAAGAAGCCGCAGCCGAAGCCCGAGCCGGCGCCGAATGCGACGGTGAAGATCGACGTCGGCGGCCTGCATGGCGGCAGGGCGACGATCTGGGACACGGTCCCGGTCAACGGCACGGTCTCCCCTTGGGCACCCGGCCAGCGGGTCGAAGTCGTCTTCTACCTCGACGGCAAGCCGCTGGTCCGTCGCAATGTCGCGGTTCAGCCGGGTCAGAACGGCACCGGCAAGTTCGAGTCGAGCCTGATCGTCCGCAAGGACGGCAAGTACGCGGTCAGCGCCAAGCACGCCGCGACCCCGGAGCTCGGCGCCGACTCGACCGTCCGCAAGAGCTGGAGGATCGACTTCCCCGGCCTCAAGCGCGGCGAATGCTCGAAGGTGGTCGAGGGCTTCAAACGGGCGATGGCGGCGATGGGCTACGTCTCCGGCGGCGGCAAGTGCTTCAACGGCCGCCTCGGTCGCGAGGTCCTCGCCTACCGCAAAGTCAACGACATGGATCGCAGCGAAAAGGCCGGTCCGGGGATCGTCAAGGCGGTCTACGGCGGCAAGGGCGGCTTCCACGTCAAGTACCCGAACGCCGGCGAACACGTCGAGGTCTCGATCCCCAAGCAGGTCATGGCGCTGATCAAAAACGGCAAGCCGTTCGCGATCTACCCGGTCTCGACCGGCAAGTCCTCGACCCCGACGATCACCGGCCACTACGAGTTCTACCGCCCGGAACCGGGCACCAACTCGCACGGCATGGTCGACTCCTGGTACTGGCACAACGGCTACGCGGTCCACGGCTACGCCGAAGTGCCGAACTACGCGGCGAGCCACGGCTGCGTGCGGACCTTCATCGCCGACCAGCCGCGGATCTACGAATCGCTTCACCTGGGCGAGGACATTTTCGTCTACTGAGTCACCGGTCGAGGCGGCCGCTTAGGATGCGCGGCCGATGGCTGATCTGAACGCCGCCAAGCAGACGCTCGTTGCCGAGCTGCGGGAGCACTCGTTGATCCTCGGCGAAGTGACGTTGGCGAGCGGCGCGATTGCGCAGTACTACGTCGACGCGCGGCGGACGCTGATGCGGCCGGCCGGGTTCCGGGCGGCGGGCGAGCTGATCGCGGCGCGGGCACTGGAGCTGGGGGCGGCGGCGGTCGGCGGGCCGGCGACGGCGGCGATCCCGCCGGCCTGCGCGGCGATCGCTGTGCCGGAGGGCGAGGGGCTGGTGGCCTTCTTCGTCCGCAGCGCGAAAAAGAACCATGGGCTGCAGCGCTGGGTCGAGGGGCCGGTCGCGGCGGGCCTGCGGGTGCTGGTCGTCGAGGACACCGTGACGACCGGCGGCTCGACCGCGACGGCGCTCGAGCGGGTCCGCGAGGAGGGCTTCGAGGTGGCTGGCGTAGTCGCCGTGGTCGACCGTCTGGCCGGCGGCGGCGAGCGGATCGAAGCGGCCGCAGCAGCGCCGTACAGCGCCCTGGTCACGATCGACGAGATCTACCCGGACCGGCCGGACCGGTCCTAACGGGACCGGCGGGCGATCTGCTCGAGGCCGAGCACCGCGGTCCGCGTGCCGCCGGGGATCGAGGCGATCAGGTGGGTGCGCAGTTGGCCGCGCTGCTGGAGCAGCAGGCGGGCGCCTTCGCTGAGGCCGATTTCGAACCCGTGGCCGCGGCGGCCGGCGAGGTGGAAGGGCCGGCGGGCAAGGGTGCGGGTCACGGTCTGCATCCGCGGCGGTTTGCCGCGCCGCGGGATCGCGACCTTGTAGCGGGTCCGCAGCGCCAGCCAGCCGGGGCAGGTCGTCCCTTCCGGCCAGGCGCAGTTGATCCAGACGCGGACGCCGCGACGCGTCTGGCGCAGGTGTGAGAGGACCACCGCGACCGGGATCTGCGTCGCCTTGCAGCCGAGCAGGGTGTCCTCGCCCGGGTCGTAGTCGAGCGCGTAGACGCAGACCGACTGCAGGCCCGAAGCGGTGGTCGCGAGCCGCGTGTCGAAGCCGTGGCCCGGGCCCGCTTCGGGATGCTCGACGCCGACGGCGGGGCGGGCGATGTTGGCGATTTCCCCCAGGTCGTATTGGCTGGTGCCGGGGGCGCCGAGCTTGCCGCCGACGACGACGCGGATCCCCGAGGTAGCGGTCGGCGCGTTCGGGTCGAAGGCCCAGCCCTTGATCCGCACCATGCCCGGTTCGGGAGCGCTGGTCAGGTTGAGTTCGCCGATCGGGTCCTCTTCGCCGGCCGTGGGCAGGGCGCCTTCGCCGACGGTCGCAGCGTCGACGTAGTTGTTGTCGATGTTGATCGTGACGCCGCCGTAGGTCTCGTTGTGGCCGCCCTGGTACTGGTGGATGCGCTGGTGCAGGGTCCAGCCGGTCGAGGGCACAGCCGGGTCGAGCGTGTTTTTCTGGCCGTTCCAGTTGGCGATCCAGAGCTGGTCGGGGATCGTGTACCCGGTGCTGAGCTGGCCGCCGAGGTCGGCGATCCCCGATGAGCTCGAGCTGTAGACGCCGGAGATGTAGCCGAGCGAGTGCAGCTTCTCGGTCCACGACTCGAGGAAGGCAAGCGTCGCGCTCGAGGCGCTGGTCGTCCGCGAGTAGGCCTCCATGTCGAAGTAGATCGGGCTGCCGGGGCCGATCCCCACTTCGGCCGCCGCCGCGACCGCGTCGATCGCCTCTTCTTCGCCCTGTTTGACCGCGCCGATCGTGGTCAGCTTCGAGCAGCTCGAGCAGGCCGAGGTGGGCGCCTGCAAGCCGACATAGGTCGGGATCAGGTGCCAGCCCTCGTTCGTCTGTTCTTCGACCCACCCCGAGGTCAGGTTCGGTTGCGAGCAGGCGCGGTTCTCGCCGCCGATGTAGACGCCGATCGCCCGGTAGGGCGATTCCGCCCAGGCGGCCATCGTCTTCGAGGAGGGGGTGCTGCAGGCGTCGAACCCGAGCCCGGTGAAGATCCCCCCGCTGGCCGAGGCAGTGGCGATCCGCTGGGCTGACCGCGGGATCACCGAGGTCCGCGCTCGCGCCGCCCCGCGCCCTTCGACCACGATCGCCTGCCGCCCCCCGATCGCACCGGCCGGGCAGCGCTGCTGCGAAGACGGCGTCCCCAGGTAAACGGCCTTGCGGTCGAGCCGCACGCACATCCCCGGGTGCTGCGAGAGCCGGTAGACCGGCCAGGAATCAGGCGCCGTGACCGTTTTCCCCTCGAACTCGATCATTTGGGCCGAGGCTCGCGGGGCTGACGAGAGCAGCGCAAGCAGGGCCAGCGCGCCTAGCGCCACCCCCGCCCAGAGCCCTCTGTGCCTTCCGACCAGCCTCACTCTCGTCTCCCTAACGAGTTCGGCGCCCGGAAGTTGTGCCCTGCACCTAGGTGCCCGTGATTACTGTCGAGGAGGAATACGATGCAACCGTTGTCAGAGAACCGTGCTTGGTCCGCGCACCTGCCGGCCGGTGCCGCCGCCGAGCCGTCCGACCTGCTGCGCGACGGCACGCTTCCCGTCCGCTTCACGCGCCAGTGGGGCGAGCATCCGACTCCGCACCAGTTGCGCGACGTCGACGGTTCCTGGATACCCAGCGAGGAGCTCGAGCAGCGGAGCCGCGAGGTCGCGCTGCGGCTGCTCGGCGCCGGCCTCGAGCCGGGCGACCGGTTCGTCCTCTCCGGCCAGACCAGTGCCGACCTCGTCGTCGCCTACCTGGCCGCCCTGCGCGCCGGCCTCGTCGTCGTCCCGATCAATCCCGCCTACTCGCCGACCGAGATCGCCCGCGTCGTCCAGGGCGCCCGGCCGGCGGCGGCCGCGGTTGACGACGACGCCGTGGCAGCAGCGGTCGCGGAGGCCAGTCAGCGGCCGATCCAGCTCTTCGGCCCCGGGGTCGCGTTGCCGGCGGGGCCCGAGGCGCCGCTCGACGCGGCGAGCTCCGCCGACATCGCGCTGCTCGTCTACACCTCGGGCACCACCGGCCTCGCCAAGGGCGCGCCGCTGACCCACGCAAACCTGCTCTCAAGCGCCACCGCGCTCAACCTCGCCTGGCGCTGGGATCCGGACGATCGGCTGCTGCTGACCCTGCCGCTCTTCCACCTCCATGGGCTCGGGGTCGGGATCAACGGCAGCCTCGCCGCCGGCGCCGGGATCGAGCTGCGGCCGAAGTTCGACGCCGCCGACGTCGCCGGCCGCTGCGTCGCGGGCGGCCTCACCCTCTTCTTCGGGGTGCCGGCGATGTACCAGCGGCTGGCCGAGTCCGGCGCCCTGCCGGCGCTCGCGGATCTGCGCCTGC
>Ga0105249_10000793_pt1 | contig 28356 bp, 29 predicted proteins | sample KBSS44metaG_FD_81522 | JGI IMG/M metagenome (GOLD analysis project Ga0105249, IMG submission 81522) | Switchgrass rhizosphere microbial communities from Kellogg Biological Station, Michigan, USA - KBS S4-4 metaG | ecosystem: Host-associated > Plants > Roots > Rhizosphere > Soil | place...
CTTTAACGGTTTCTTCTTTTACTATTGTATAACTAAGAGTACCGGAAGGAAGTATGTTGACCTTTTTTTGCGCCGCCGCTTTCATGATCTTTAAACTCAGTTCTATTTCACCCGGGTTGCCATTCATGTTAGAATATAACTCTCCTTTATATGGCACCGATTCATTCTCGAATTTATTTTTCCATAAAGCTTTGCCAGCTTTTACTTCAAACTTTTCTTCCACTTTTGTTTTAAAATAATCCACGCCGGTGATTTCCTGCAATATGATATTGCCTTTATTATCAGTTCTGCTATGAGAAGTTACTGCAGGCCCTCTGCCACGGTCATTAAATTCGAAATAGTAGTAAAAATCATTGGGGCCTTTTTTCCAGCTAAGATGCTTGCCGACAATCTTACCGAGCCTTACAACATTGTGTCTTATTGTATCAGTATTTTGTGCTGAACTTATTATTGCAGTTGCCAACAATACAGGAAGGAAGAGCAGTTTCATTTATTAAAGTTTTGGGTTCAAAAGATAGGTTTTTTTTGATTCATTTGTTATAACAATAATGAATGGTAAATACTAAATTCGCTTCATGTATAATCTACCTTATTTTAAAGAAGAAGACCGGGAAGTAGTGCTTGAATTTATGCGTAAGCATCCTTTTGTTTTTTTAACTGGTGTAAATGAAGAAAACAAACCAGTGGCCACTCAAGTACCAGTATTTATTGATGAAAAAGACGATAAATTATTTCTCACTGGTCACATTATGAAAAATACTGATCATCATAAGGCGTTTGAAAAAAATCCGAATGTATTGGCTGTTTTCACAAGTCCGCATGTTTATGTTAGTGGTACATGGTATAGTAACCCAGCACAGGCCAGTACTTGGAACTATATGAGTGTTCATGCTAAAGGAACTATCCGTTTTGGAAATGAAGAAGACCTTGTGGCAATTCTAAAGCGACTAACGCTTTATTATGAAAATAATAATCTGGCTTCTACAACCGTATTCGATAACTTACCGTCTGAATACACTGGGCGATTGATGAAAGCGATCATTGCCTTTGAAGTTGAAATAACATCAATTGAAAATGTTTTTAAGTTAAGCCAGAATCGTGACGAAAAAAGCTTTCAGAATATTATGGACAAATTAAATGAACAGGGTAGTGATGGTAAGTTTATTGCGGAAGAAATGAGAAAAAGACAAAAACAATTATTTGGTAAATGAAAAACATTCTATTCTTTTTTATTTTCATACTAATGATGAGTTTTGATAACGAAGGAAAACTTCATAAGCCCCCTTTAGGGGGTGGGTTCGATATTCAGGGTCATCGCGGCTGTCGCGGATTGATGCCGGAGAATACAATTCCTGCCATGTTAAAAGCTATTGATCTTAGTGTGAATACGTTGGAAATGGATGTAGTGATCACAAAAGATGATAAAGTGGTTGTTTCGCATGAGCCATGGTTTGAAACGGAGATCACAACAAAACCGGATGGATCATTTATTAACGCCGGGGAAGCGATGCAATACAATATTTACCAAATGAATTATGATGAAGTGATGAAATATGATGTGGGAATGAAGCCGCATCCAAGATTTCCCCAACAACAAAAAATGAAAGTGATAAAACCTTTGCTAAGCGATTTGATTGACAGTGTTGAAGCATATCTAACAAAGAAAAATTTGCCGAAGGTTAAATATAACATTGAAATAAAAAGTTTACCCGCCGGTGATAACAAGTTCCATCCTGTGCCTTCTGAATTTGCAGAACTATTAATGGCAGTGGTAAAAGAAAAGAAAATTGAAGACCGTGTCATTATTCAATCATTCGATTTCAGATCATTAAAATACATTCATGAAAAATATCCATCAATAAAATCGTCAATGCTGATCGAAGATTCAGATGAAAATGATTTTGACGGTCAATTAAATAAACTTGGATATACGCCGGACTATTACAGCCCTAATCAAACGTTGGTTGATGATAAATTGGTAAAGCAATGCCATGACAAAGGAATAAAAATTATTCCGTGGACTGTGAATGATAAAAAGCAAATCAAAAAACTTCAGAAGTTGGGTGTAGATGGGATAATCACTGATTATCCTGATCTGTTTAAATAGTTAATTGAATGACTTTAACGAAGGAGGAATCTTTTCAAACCATATTTCTATTTCATATCCGTCAGGATCATAAAAGAAAACATAAGGTTCACCAGGAACAAACTCACCAGTTTCTTTGATCTTTCCTCCCGCATCTTTTATCTTTTTAATAATAGGCGTCAGATCTGAAGGTTTTGGTAACCTGAATCCGAAATGAAAACTGTTTTTTGTAGCGGCAGTTTTCTTCTTCTGCTTTTCAAAAACAATAATGTCTTTAGTTCCGGGGGTTTGTACCTGTATAAAATCAGGGTAGCAGTACATTTCTTTTACGCCAAAAATTTTTTGATAAAAAGCTGAAGAACGTTTTACATCTTTTACCGGCAGTGCAATATGAGTGAGACCAAATGTTTTTATCATATTCCCTTCTGATTAATAAAAGAAAATTACTGCATTTTCCTTAGGTTTGACTTTATGAATCTTTCTCTTGAAGGAAAAAATGCAGTTGTTTGTGGAAGTACACAAGGCATCGGTTATGCGGTCGCAGAAGAACTGGCATTGCTTGGCGCCAATTGTACATTAATGGCAAGAAATGAAGAAGCATTAAAGGAAGCTGTACATAATCTTGATATCGCATTAAGGCAACAACATAATTATTTGGTTGCTGATTTCAATAATACGGATGAAGTTAAAAAAGCAATTGAAGGGCATGTTGCTAAACATCCGGTTCATATTTTAATAAACAATACTGGTGGCCCTAAACCCGGCCCGATCGTTAATGCAGGAGTTGAAGAGTTTGAAAACGCATTTAAGCAACATCTGATCAATAATCATATTCTTGCCCAGGCAGTTTTACCTGGAATGAAAGCGGCAGGTTACGGTCGTATCATCAATATTATTTCCACATCAGTTCGCATTCCTTTGCAAAATCTTGGAGTGTCGAACACAACAAGAGCCGCAGTAGCATCATGGGCAAAAACATTTTCGAATGAAGTGGGCCAGTTTGGAATCACTGTGAATAATATATTACCGGGACTTACTGATACAAAAAGATTAGGCGATTTAATAACAGCACTTGCAAAAGGAAGAGGAGTTGATGAAGATGTTATAAAAAAAGAGATGATCAGTAGCATACCGGCAAAACGATTGGGAAATGCAGAAGAAATTGCAAACATGGTTGCTTTTCTCGCATCGCCGGCTGCTTCTTATGTAAATGGTGTAAGTATTCCGGTGGATGGTGGAAGAACAGGGACGATTTAAATTCTATTGTAATATTATTTCCTATTATGAAATTTGAAAATGGTTTATCCTTTGCGCAACAACTTGATGCGACAGATCCATTAAAAAACTTCAGAAATAAATTTATTATCCCTGAAGTTAATGGTAAGCAACAGATTTATTTTTTAGGGAACTCACTCGGACTGCAACCCAATTCAGCTAACGATCATATTCAGCAAATACTTCAAGATTGGGCGTCATTGGGAGTTGAATCTTTTTTTCATGCAAAAGAGCCCTGGATAGATTATCATGAGACGTTAGTTCATCCTTTGTCGAAAATTGTCGGGGCATTGCCAAATGAAGTGGTAATAATGAATCAACTTACAGTGAATCTTCACCTGATGCTGGTAAGTTTTTATAATCCGGATGGAAAACGTTACAAAATAATTTGCGAAGCAAAAGCTTTTCCGAGTGATCAATATGCTTTTGAGACACATGTAAAGAATAAGGGATTTGATCCGTCTACTGCTATTGTTGAAGTGGCTCCGAGAAATGGTGAATATACTTTGCGAACAGAAGATATTCTTTCAACTATTGAGGAGCATGGCAACGAAACGGCATTGATATTATTTGGTGGAATTAATTATTACACTGGACAATTTTTTGATCTTGAAAAAATTACTCATGCTGCAAAATCGGTAGGAGCAAAGGTTGGTTTTGATCTTGCCCATGCAGCGGGTAATGTTGAATTGCATTTGCATGATTGGGATGTTGATTTTGCATGCTGGTGTACATATAAATATTTAAATTCAGGGCCGGGTGCCATCGGTGGTGCATTCATTCATGAAAAACATCATAATGAAAACCTGCCAAGATTTGCCGGATGGTGGGGATATGACAAACCGACGAGATTTAAAATGGAAAAAGGATTTAAAGCAATGCCTGGTGCAGAGGGATGGCAATTGAGTACACCCGGAATGTTTTTGTATGCGGCTCATCGTGCTGCATTAGAAATTTTTGAAGAAGCAGGCTGGGAAAAAATATTAAACAAACAAAAATTGCTAACAAACTATTTATGGTTTTTGCTTGAGGAAGTAAATAATTCTTCTATTAAAAAAAATATTGAATTCATTACGCCACGAAATGAGAAGGAGCGGGGCTGCCAGGTTTCGATGCTGATGCTTGAAAATGGAAAAGCAATTTATAATGGACTAATGAAAGAGGGAGTTTTTACCGATTGGAGGGAACCAAATGTTATACGTCTTGCTCCTGTGCCATTGTATAATACTTTTGAAGAAGTATATAAATTTTCCGAATCTTTAAAGCAATTGATCAGTAAATTTCATTCTGCTTAGCATTCATACCTGTATTTTTGCTGCATGACTCGCCAGCAACTCGTCGAACAGATCTATAAAAAACGTTCTTACCTCTGTGTTGGTTTAGACACTGACGTGACGAAAATCCCCAAACACCTTTTATCTGAGCCTGATCCCGTTTTTACTTTTAATAAGGCCATTATTGAAGCTACAAAAGATCTATGTGTCGCTTATAAGATCAATACAGCATTTTATGAAGCATTGGGAGTAAAAGGATGGGAAGCGATGGAAAAAACCGTTCGATATATTGGCGATGAACATTTTAAAATCGCCGATGCAAAACGTGGTGATATTGGAAATACATCAGATCAATATGCAAAAGCTTTTTTTGAAACACTTCCATTTGATGCAATAACTGTTGCACCTTATATGGGTGAAGATAGCGTAAAACCATTTTTACAATATGATGGTAAATGGGCAATTGTTTTGGGTCTGACTTCAAATAAAGGGGCAAACGATTTTGAGTTCAAAAAAATGGCCCGCGAAGATACAAGACATGGTGTTGATGAATTTCTTTATGAGAAAGTATTAAAGACAGCTTCAAATTGGGGCACATTCGAGAACCTGATGTTTGTTGTTGGCGCTACACAGGATGATGAGTTTGCTGATATAAGAAAATTAACCCCACATCATTTTTATCTTGTGCCAGGTGTGGGTGCGCAAGGTGGCAGCTTAAAAGAAATTTCAAAAAAAGCAATGATACGAGATTGCGGGTTATTGGTGAATGCAAGTCGTGCTATTATTTATGCGAGTGAAAAAGAAGATTTTGCAGAAGAAGCAAGAGCTATCGCCGAGCAGTATCAGCAAGAAATGAAGGAGTATTTGCCTGAAAAAAATATTTTTCAGCTAGGCTGTGTTTATGAAACATTTAATACATCCAGGGGTTTAATTGCAGTAATGGATTTCCCGGAAAAAGTAATACTAAAGATTGGGGCAATTTTGATGAGCAAATCTGGACATAAATGGAAACTCATAGGAATTGATCGGCCAAGGCCAATCGAACTGACAAATTTTAAATTCACACCCAGGTATAGTGGTTTGCTTTTTGGTTGTGTATTAGAACCAGTTGGTCATTCGGAAATACCTGAACCAAATGAAATTCTTCAAATAATAGCATGAATCATTTCATTTACTTAAAAATATATTTTCCTTTCCCTGCCCACCAGGGATAATATTTCATGATCAACCTGCCGGTGATAACGGCGCTATCTGTTTTTACAAAATTTTCTACTTCTGCCGAATCGGTGCAGTTCATAATAAAAATTCCACGAAGATCATCTTCAATGCCGATGGGACCGGCCATTATTAGTTTTCCTTCTTTAGCAAGACGATTGATATTTGCCATATGTGCAACTTGAATTTTTTCTGCGCTTATGCTATCCTGGTTTCGATTAGGTCCTTTTTTTAATAACACCAGCCAGTAACGTTTCATCTCACCTGAAAAAACTGAAGTGTCGTTATTTAGGTCATATTTTTCTGGTGGAGTTATTGAGACTTCAGGTGCTTTATGGTCATTGCTGCATCCAACTGCCATGGAAACGACACAAAGTATGAACAATAAGATCTTCATGTAAATATTTTTCTCAAGATAAGAATTTGCATGATGATTTTTTCAGTGGCGAATGTTTTGCCCCGCCCTTTAGGGCGGGGATAAGATGAAGTATGATTTTATTTTTTAATCCCGCTCTAAAGAGCGGGGCAATTCATTATATAATTCGATCATTGATGAATAGAATTGCAGCAGTACAAGAGTGCGACGCAACAGCAGCTTAATAGTAAAGCGAAAGTTGGGTACATACTCATTCTTCAATCCCTTAACTTTGTGCCGCCTGATTTAAATCTGAAATCTAAAATCATAAATCTAAAATTGAATGGCTGCCCGTACTGATGTTTTTCAAAGCCCGGATTATTATTTGGTTGATGAATTGCTGACTGAAGAACAAAAATTAATCCGTGAGTCGGTAAGGAATTATGTGAAGAAAGAAATTTCTCCCATCATTGAAGATTATGCACAGCGGGCGGAGTTCCCACAACAAATCGTAAAGCAGTTAGGTGATCTTGGTTGTTTTGGGCCAACAATTCCGGTTGAATACGGCGGCGGCGGACTAGATTATATTTCTTATGGATTGATGATGCAGGAACTTGAACGGGGTGATAGTGGTGTTCGGTCTACTGCATCAGTACAGGGTTCGTTGGTAATGTTTCCTATTTATGCTTACGGAAGTGAAGAGCAACGAAAAAAATTTTTACCAAAGCTGGCAAGCGGTGAATGGCTTGGTTGTTTTGGATTGACAGAGCCCAACCACGGCAGTGATCCTTCGAGCATGCTTACAAATTTTAAAGATGCCGGTGATCATGTAATATTAAATGGTGCAAAAATGTGGATCAGCAATGCACCCTATTCACAAGTGGCGGTAGTATGGGCAAAAAATGAAGAAGGTGATATCCAAGGTTTGATTGTTGAGAAAGGAATGAAGGGGTTTACTGCATCAACAACACATGGCAAATGGAGTTTGCGGGCATCATCAACAGGTGAATTGGTTTTTGATAATGTGAAAGTGCCGAAAGAAAATATTTTTCCGAATGTGAAAGGATTGAAAGGCCCGCTGGGTTGTTTGACAAAAGCCAGATATGGTATCGCATGGGGAACTATCGGCGCTGCTATGGATTGTTATGATACGGCATTGCGTTATTCAAAAGAAAGAGAACAATTCGGTAAACCGATCGGTGGGTTTCAATTGCAGCAAAAGAAACTAGCGGAGATGATCACTGAAATCACAAAAGCACAATTACTGAATTGGCGATTGGGTGTATTGATGAGTGAAGGCCGTGCAACGCCGCAGCAAGTTAGTATGGCAAAAAGAAATGCGTGTGAAGTGGCAACAAATATTTGTCGTGATGCACGACAAATGCTTGGTGGCATGGGCATCACCGGTGAATATCCCGTGATGCGTCACATGATGAATTTGGAAAGTGTGATCACTTACGAAGGCACTCATGATATTCATTTATTGATAACAGGAATGGATGTGACAGGGTTGAATGCATTTAAATAATGTGCCAATGAGACGATGTGCAAATTTGCAAATGGAGTAATTATTATTGGCACATCGGCATATTGGCAAATTTGCACATTGAAAAAATGAAAATCTTCCTCATAGGTTTTATGGGCTCCGGTAAAAGTTACTGGGGCAGAAAACTGAGTGAAAAACTCAGGCTTCCTTTTTTTGACCTGGATGAACAGATCGAATCAAGTGAAGGTAAAAAAATCACCCAGATATTTGCTGAGGAAGGAGAGGAGTATTTCAGATTACTTGAAAAAGATACACTTCACATCATTGCAGAAAGCCATGATTCATTTATTATGGCTACTGGTGGCGGTACGCCTTGTTATTTTAATAATATTGATTTCATGAATAAAGCCGGAACAGCAGTTTGGATAAATACTCCTATTGACCTTCTTCATGAAAGATTAATAAAAGATAAAGCTGATCGTCCGTTGATAAAAAATTTAGATGATACCCAGCTAAAAAGTTTTATCATCAAAAAATTTTCCGATAGAAAAATATATTACGAACAGGCCGAAATGGTAGTGGAAGAAGATGAAAAAAGCCTGGATAAAATAGTGGAGAAATTATTTCATGCATAAGAAATTTATTACAACGGGGGCATTGCTTGGGGCAATCGCCGTGGCGCTTGGAGCGTTTGGGGCCCATGGGTTAAAAAAAATTGTTGAACCGGAAACTGTACAAACATTTCAGACCGGTGTTCAGTACCAAGTGTATCATGCACTTGCTTTATTGTTGACAGGATTACTTTATGAGAAATGCTCACAGAAATACGCAAGAATTGCAGGCTATTTATTCATCGCGGGGATCATTCTTTTTTCCGGATCACTTTATGCGCTTACTATCGGCAAAGCTGCTGAAGTAACTGCACTTGGTAAAGCAGGGATAATAACGCCGCAGGGCGGCGTTTGTTTTATAGCAGGTTGGCTATTTCTATTTTTTGCTGCAATGAAAAATAAATGAAAGGTTACAATGGCAATTCAAGATTTGTTTCTGTGCCATTGTTGTTAGAAATACTATAGCGTCCGCCAATTCCTTTCATCCGTCGTTCAATATTTTTAAGCCCGTTTCCAAAACGGCGAATTTTTTCCTGCTCAATTCCTACGCCGTTATCTGCAATTTTTATTTCCAGTTTATGATTTACTTCGATATTGATATTTATCCGGCTGGCTTTCGAATGTTTTAAGACATTATTCAATGTTTCTTTTACGCATAAGAAAACATTTCTTCTTTTGTCGCCGCTTATTTCATGAAAAGGAATTGTTTCGGGCATATTCACCTTACATTCTATTGGTGTGGCGTCAAAATATTCAATAGTATAGGCCCTGATATAAGAAATAAGACTATCAAGTGTATCATTGCTGCTATTCATACTCCAAACGATCGCATTCATTTTATTTAGTACTTCGTTGGCCGAGTTCGATATTTTTTCAATCTCAACCGGTACATTATCTTTCATTTTATTTTTTGCGATTTCACTCATTAGGCGGATGGTTGTCATTCCCGAGCCAAGCTCATCATGGATATCAGCAGATATTCTTTCTCGTTCTTCCTGGTGGGCCTGCATTACCGCAACTTGTTTTTCCAGTTCCTTTCTTTCATTTTCCATTTTCAATCGTTCCCTTTCGGTTGTTTGCTCTATCAGCTGCGTTCTATTTTTGTAAGTAAGACCCATCAGGAAAAAGATCAGTTCGATCAATAGCCCAAGTTCATAAAGGATCAAAGAGTCATGAAGTATGCCCGGGAAACGAAATTTGCGGCCTCCCAATATTTGTTGCAGTGACAAGAATGAAAAAATTAAATAAAGAAGATTACCCCAGAAAAGATAACGAAGGAGTCTGTGTCGCCAGTTTTTTAATGCGTAAACCAGGAATACAATGATCATTAATACCAATGTAATTTTTGCAATAAAATTTTCAAGTAAATTTTCCCAGAAATAGTCGGTTGAACTATAATGGATATATGAATACAACAGGATAACTACAGTTAGAAAGATGATGCCAACGATATAAAGTTTATGAAGGAATGGAAATTTTTTTCTTGTTTCCAAAAACCTGATCATAAAAGCCATAAAAAAGCAAATACCCAACATCTGAAGTATAAAATCCATATACGATTCAAAGAAAAAACTATTTTCAGAGGGGCGGTTGTAATATAATTGCTTAGTAAAAAGCATAAGCCCAAGAAAAAAAGCATAAGCGGCATAATAGAGAAATTCCCTGTTTCGACCTTGTAAAAAATTAGCCAGTGAAAAGAGGATCATCATCATCAGCAAGCCGCAAAAAACATAGGTGAAAAGCTTGACGCCAGCGTTTTCCAACTGCATTTTTGATGCAAAAGTTTCAATATAATTTTGCCTGATCAGGGTCGGGTAGAATATAGTCGTGTATGTTTTTAATGGATAGCATTCGGCAAGAAGTGTAACTGTGTCATGTGGCAAAACATGGAATAGCCTGAACGACATACTATCTATTTTGGAAGGAGCGATGACAGGAAGCGATTTGGCTATGTTATTTTCTATTTTGTATAAAATAACATTTGTAAAATATAGATCAGGAAAGAAATAAAGACTATCTGGTTTATCGTTGTTGTTAACTAAAGTAAAACGGGCAAGAAGTTTTTTTGAAATATTTCCTGGTGCTATATGAACCGTTTTAGTGGGATCCAGAGATAGCGTTTTTTCATTGTAGCCGGATTCAACATTAAATGATCTTGGAACAAAACCGGCAGGAAGTCTTTTTAATAAATATGTTTCAGAATTTTTGTCGAGAATTATTAAGGTATCCGGATACTGGCAAAATGTGGTTTTGGAAGCAATTAAAAAAACAAAAACAAAGAGACAGGTCTTTGATAAATGTTTGAGTTTTGTGGTTCGGTTTGAGGACGATTTCATTCTGTTTCCAGATACAGATCAAATATAATCAAAGCCCTTTTCAGATGCCAGTTTTTTTCATATTGGTTTCGGGTAATAAACACCGGGTTTTTACAATAAAATTGTGGAGATGTTGAAAACCTAAACTATCTATTGTAGAGGGCTTCTTATTATCTTTGTTTATATGGCGAATAAGCTGAAAAGCAATTCCACTAAAAATCCTGTGGACAAACCGGGAAAAACCAAGTCAGCAAACCTGAAGCCCGAGAAAGAAGAAAAAATAAACCTGAAAGAACTTGCCAGAGATGAAAGAACCTGGAAGATCATTGGGTTCATCTTTCTTTTCTTTTCTTTTTTCCTTTTAATCTCATTCATCTCTTATTTTTTTACATGGGAAAATGACCAGAGTGAAATAAGAAAAGGCATTTCTTTATTTGCTCAGAATGCAAACATTCATAACCTGCTTGGCGTATTGGGCGCTTTTATCTCTCACTTTTTTATTTACAAAGGATTTGGTGTTGCCTCATTACTTATCTGTACTTTCTTTTTTGTGGTCGGCATCAATTTACTTTTTAGAAGAAAAGTTTGGTCGGTTTGGAAAAACCTTCGTTATGTAACCATTGGCATGTTAGTGTTATCAGTTTGTCTCGCATTTATATTTAGCAATAGCCAGTTTCCATTCGGCGGTTCTGTTGGTAAAATGATCGTTGACTGGTTGGAAAAATTGCTTGGTACAATTGGAACTGCCGCTTTATTGTTAGTAGTTGCAGTATCATATATAATCTGGCAATTCAACCCGGCATTTAAAATGCCACAACGTCGAAAAGTCACTGAAGAAATAAAGCCGGAAAATGAAGCTGCGGGAGAAAAGATCGTTCCTGTTACAGGTAAAACTATCAATGAAGTATATGCTGAAAATGAAGCCAAGGGAAATAGTTTAAAGACAAATGGTGAATCAATTGTTCTTTTGCCTGTAAATACAAACAGCGATCAACCGGAATTTAAATTGATAGAAAGAGAAGAAAAAATGTCGGAACCAGTTGTAGAAATGATGAAGGATAGAACGTTGATTGAAGAACCGGTACAAACAATTTTACCAAAAGAAGAAATAAGACCAGTAAGGAAAACAGCAAAAGAAAATAATGAAGCAGATATTGCTCTTGAAATAAAAGAATTTCCGAAAGAGTCAGTTGAGGTAGAAAAAACGGAAAAAGAAAAAGGGTATGAAGATCTTCCGCCGTATGAGCCGACGCTTGATCTGAGAGATTATCGTTATCCCACTTTAGATCTGTTAGAAACTCATGGCAGTGAAAAAATTGTACAGGATGCAAATGAATTAGAGAATAACAAAAACCAGATCATTGCTACCCTTCGCAATTACGATATCGAGATCCAAAAGATAATGGCGACAGTAGGTCCTACTGTGACTCTATATGAAATAGTTCCTGCTGCAGGTATTCGTATTTCAAGAATAAAAAATTTGGAAGATGATATTGCGTTAAGTCTCGCAGCATTAGGCATACGCATTATTGCTCCGATTCCCGGTAAAGGAACGATCGGTATTGAAGTGCCTAATGTAAGAAAGAGTATTGTAAGCATGAAAACTTTATTAGGCTCTGATAAATTTCAGCATAATAATTATAGCCTGCCGATTGCATTAGGTAAAAAGATCGATAATGATAATTTTATTGTTGACCTTACAAGCATGCCTCACTTGCTGATGGCGGGTGCTACCGGCCAGGGTAAATCAGTTGGTGTAAATGCTATTCTTGTTTCTTTGTTGTACAAAAAACATCCGTCGCAATTAAAGTTTGTATTGATCGATCCTAAAAAAGTCGAGTTAAGCCTTTACCGTGTTATTGAAAACCACTTCCTTGCAAAACTCCCAGGCGAAGAAGAAGCTATTATCACTGATACAAAGAAAGTAGTGCATACATTGAATGCACTTTGTATTGAAATGGATAATCGTTATGATCTGTTGAAAGAAGCCGGTGCAAGAAACATTAAAGAGTACAATGAAAAATTTGTAAAGAGAAGATTAAATCCATTAAAGGGCCATCAGTTTTTACCATTCATTGTATTGGTGATTGATGAATTTGCTGATCTTATTATGACAGCGGGTAAGGAAATTGAAATGCCAATTGCGAGATTAGCCCAGTTGGCCCGTGCGGTTGGTATTCACCTTATCATTGCTACACAACGTCCTTCTGTAAATATTATCACCGGCACGATTAAAGCAAACTTTCCGTCACGCATCGCATTTAAAGTTTCGTCAAAGATCGACTCACGTACAATTCTTGATACCGGTGGTGCCGAGCAATTGATTGGAAAAGGAGACATGTTAGTTTCTCATCATGGAGAGGTTACAAGATTGCAATGCGCCTTTGTTGATACTCCTGAAGTTGATAAGGTTGTCAGCCATATTGAAAAACAAAGAGGCTATCCCCAGGCCTTTCTTTTACCAGAATATGTTGATGAAAAAGAACTGGAGTCAAAAGACTTTGATGTAAATGATAAAGACGCACTCTTTGAAGACGCTGCCCGTCTCATTGTGCAAAACCAGGTTGGTTCTACTTCTCTTTTACAACGAAGAATGAAACTGGGTTATAACAGGGCGGGCAGATTAATGGATCAATTAGAGGCTGCCGGAGTGGTTGGACCTAACCAGGGAAGTAAGGCCCGTGATGTATTGATCAAGACTGAGTCTGATCTTAACCAGCATCTTGCTAATTTGATCTAAGCTGTTAAAAAACCTTCATAAAGCAACCACATGATGCGGATTGGCATCCTCTAAATTGTAATTGGCTATATTTGTCCGCCTGCTTCAATGGCATAAAATTAGTCACAGATAAACCTGGAATTATGAAACGATTTTATACAATTTTAGTTTTGTTAATTGGAGTTATCACAATTAAAAGCCAGGCGCAGGCTACCAATGATCCTGATGCAAAAAAGATACTTGATGGCATCAGCACTAAATTCAAGACATTTAAAACTGTTAAAGCCACTTTCACTTATAAAGTGGAAAATGCTGCAGGTAAAGCTCTTTCCTCAAAAAACGGCTCTGTTTCTATGAAGGGCACGAAATACAGGGTGACTATTGTAGGGCAGGAAATATTTTGTGATGGCACTAATGTTTGGACTTATGATAAAGCCGCAAATGAAGTAACAATTACTAAACTTGATAATGGCAGCAATACATTAACTCCACAGAAATTGTTCACTAATTTTTACGACAAAGATTTTTTATACAAACTAAATGGTGAAAAGAAACAGGGGACAAAAACTATACAGGAAATTGAAATGACGCCGACTGATAAAACAAAGCCTTTTCATAAAGTTTATTTGTATGTGGACAAAACGGCCAAGACTCTTTCAAGTACCAAGGTGTTAGAAAAATCGGGCAATCGATATAGTTATACAGTTAACTCATTAACTCCTAATACAACCATCGACGATAAGCAGTTTGCATTTGATCAAAAGAAATATCCGGGAGTAGAAGTGGTTGATCTGCGTTGATCATTTTCCCCAACGAAAAGTTTTAATATCAAATCCTGCGAGATCTAACACCCGATCAACAACTGTAGCAGCAACCTCATCAATTGTTTTTGGTAAACTATAAAAGGATGGTGTGGCAGGGCAGATAATGCCGCCGGCGAGAGTTACCGTTTCCATATTGCGAATATGAATTAGACTGTACGGCGTATCACGTACAACACAAATTAATTTTCTTCTTTCCTTTAAAACAACATCGGCAGCCCTTGTTATAAGATCATTTGAAACACCTGCTGCAATACGACCTAATGTTCCCATTGAACATGGCACAATGATCATTGTATTGAATTTGCCAGAGCCGGATGCAAATGGTGCAGTGAAATCAGTAGTTGCATAATTTTTTACAGGTAAAATTTTATACTCATCATTTCCTGTTTCTGTTTGCCAAACTTGTTTTGCATTTTCAGTCATTACTATTGCAAGATCATCCCATTGCTCTTTCATTGCAAGCATTTTCTGTAATAATAACCTTGCATATATTGATCCGCTTGCACCAGTAATGGCAACAATTACTTTATTCATTTTTTTAAAATAAGATTTTTACCCACTCAACGCAAACGTTTGACGAATGAATTAATACTACAAAATTTTCTTAAGCGATTGACGAAGGTCAATATTTCACGTTTCAACTCCAAAAAAGTTAAAATTCAGCTTTGAAACTTGCAATATTAATTTTTTATTACCGAGATTAGCCACGAATTTTCATAGGATAAGGTTTAATGGTTAATGGTTTTTGATTAGGGGCCCCCGATTTCCATCGGGGGTTCACTTTTATAACAACTACGATTTGGCAAATAAAAAAGGCATTGCGAACAATGCCTTTTTCTATAAACAATGAATTTGTATTACTTGTTTTTGGGTTTATCCAGCATGTACTCGAATCGTTTTCCACTGTATTCAGCCATATCAGGGACTGAATCAACTTTGTAAGCGCCGATGTCTAATTTTTTCTTGGTTTCTTCAAATGCTTTAAGTGTTGCTTCAATATCTGCATCCGTATGTGCCGCAGAAGGAATGAGTCGGTAAATAATATGCCCTTTTGGTATTACAGGATAAACAACGATCGAAGCAAAAATTCCATAATTCTCCCGGAGATCCATCACCATTGCTGTTGCTTCTTCTACACCCCCTGTCATATATACTGGGGTTACCGGGGAGTCGGTTTTTCCAATATCAAATCCTTTTTCTTTTAGCCCGCCTTGCAATTTTTTTGCATTGCTCCAAAGCTTTTCTTTAAACTCAGGATGAGTCCTTAAAAGCTCCAGCCTTTTCAAGTTACCAACCACTAGAGGCATCGGTAAACTTTTTGCAAAGATCTGGCTGCGGATATTATAACGGATATAATCAACGATATCTCTTGGTCCTGCAATGAAAGCGCCAATAGATGCCATTGATTTTGCAAACGTGGAGAAATAAAGATCTATTTGGTCCTGGCAGTTTTGCTGTTCACCAGCGCCGGCCCCTGTTTTGCCCAATGTTCCAAAACCATGCGCATCATCTACCAGCAAACGGAAATCATATTTTTCTTTTAATGCACAGATCTCTTTTAGTTTTCCCTGGTCGCCAGCCATCCCAAACACACCTTCGGTAATTACCAATATCCCACCCGCGCCTTGTTTTTCGATTAAACTTGTTGCACGTTGCAATTGCTTTTCACAATCTTCCACGTCATTATGTTTAAAAACATAACGATGACCTGGATGAAGACGAAGTCCATCAATAATGCAGGCATGACTCTCTGCATCATATACAATTACATCATGGCGGCTGCAAAGTGTATCTATAAGACTTACCATTCCCTGGTATCCATAATTAAGCAAGGCGCAATCTTCTTTAAAAACAAAAGCTGCCAACTCACTTTCCAATTGCTCATGCAGATCACTATTCCCACTCATCATACGGGCACCCATAGGAAGGGCTAATCCATATTGTGCAGCACCATCAGCATCAGCTTTGCGAACTTCAGGATGATTTGCCAGCCCGAGATAGTTATTTAAGCTCCAAACAATAACTTCTTTGCCACGGAATTTCATTCGGCTGCCTATTTCTCCTTCCAGTTTTGGGAAAGCAAAATAACCATGTGCCTGCTTACGATGCTGACCAATCGGGCCATAGTTTTTCAGTAAACGCTCAAAAATATCTGCCATATTTTGATAGTTGGTTGTTTTAATAAATCGCCGCAAAGGTAAGGTTTAGAAGGCGTTTTAAAGCCTGATTTTTAAACATACAATTCCTATTTGAATTTAGGATTACTACTTGCTCCTCCATTTTCAACAGCCATTAATTGCCTCTTATATAGTTGAATTGCGTTTTCAAAACCAAGATAAATGGCATCACAGATCAATGCATGACCAATACTGACCTCATCAAGCCAGGGGATATTTTCTTTTAGAAATGTCAAATTAGTGAGATCAAGATCGTGACCGGCATTTAATCCCAAACCGAGTTCTTTTGCACGTTTCGATGCAATACTATAAGGCGTAACTGCCGACCGGCGATTGCCAGTCGCATACTCTTTAGCATACCCTTCAGTATAAAGTTCAATTCTGTCGGTGCCGGTTTCGGCGGCGCCGTCCACCATTTTAATATCAGGATCGACAAATATTGATACACGAATTCCTGCTTTTTTAAAAACGGAAATAACATTTCTTAAGTACTCCTTGTTCTTAATTGTATCCCAACCATGATCAGAAGTTAATTGTCCAAGTGTATCCGGAACCAATGTGACCTGATCAGGGTTTGCTTCCAAAACAAGATCAACAAATTTTTGCTCCGTGCAGTTGCCTTCAATATTAAACTCTGTCGTGATGAACTTTTTGATCTCTCTTACATCATTATAACGAATATGTCGTTCATCAGGGCGGGGGTGAACAGTAATTCCATCGGCGCCGAAACGTTGTGCATCAATAGCTGCTTTTACTACATCAGGGTTATTTCCGCCACGCGAATTTCTCAATGTTGCAAACTTGTTGATGTTAACTGATAGCCTGGTCATAAGCAAATCTACAAATTCATGGAAAAGTGAAGGTTATTTTAACTTGTTGTTATTGATGTATGAGTTAAATTGCCTTAGATAAATCTTACCATGAAAAATGCTTTCTTATTGCCCTCATTGTTATTCATTTCAATTACATCAGCATTTGCGCAAAAAGCTCCTTCGTCAGCAGAGGAAATAATGAAAGAAGCGTTCACTTCAGCTAAAAAGCAAAACAAGAAAGTCCTGATAATGTTTCATGCATCATGGTGCGTTTGGTGTCATAAAATGGACACATCATTGAATGATGCTTCTGTAAAAAAATTCTTTGATGAAAATTTTGTCATTCGCCATCTCGTCGTTTTTGAATCAAAAGGGAAAGAGAACTTAGAAAACCCCGGTGCATTGGAAATGCTGACAAAGTATGAGGGCAAAGACCAGGGCATCCCATTCTGGTTAATTTTTGATAAGGATGAAATTTTTTTAGCTGATTCCCGGATGAAAGCAACCGTCAATGGCGTTGAAAAACTTCAGAATTCTGGTTGCCCTGCTTCAAAAGAAGAAGTAGATTATTTTATTGATGTATTAAAAAAAACAACTGAATTAAAAGAAGATCAGCTTGAAAAGATCAGAATAAGATTCAGGAGGAATGAATAACCTAATTAAAAATCTTTCTTACTATTTCTGAGCATTTCAGGAAAGCCCCATTTTTTTGAAAGTGCATTTACGGCCATTGCAATTCGTTTGATCTTTGTTGGTTCTGTTTTTGCCGAGTCGATCCATTTGCTGAAATAATTGCGGTGGGAACCTGAAAGGGTTTCAAAAAATTTTTTTGCAGGAGGGTCATCGTTCAGACAGGCAATAAAATCTTGATTAAGCTTATATCCTTCCGGATCTACCTGGAGCTTCACATTCAGCATGGCGCCTTTCTTTTTATGAATTCCTCTTCTTAGATCGGCATTTAGCGTAAGAATAAAATTGCCCCCACCCATTGGCAACAAAGCAATTCCTTTTATGAAAAAACTATCCAATTTGCCCTTTACCCGAAATCCTTTCTTGTTTCCAGGCATTAATTTTTCAGCAATATCTGAGGGAACTTCAATGTAAGTCCAGCCGGTTTTTTCCCCCTGCTGATCAAATTGTTTTATAATAGTTGTAAACTGAACCATCCCGGCAAAAATAATATTTACCGGAGCATCTGCTACTGATGGCTTATTTCTTCTTCTATGGCATCGTTTAGTTGAACCTCATATTGGCAGATCCATTTCGGAAGTAGGGTGGAGCTAAGTTTCCAGGCGCCACCTTCTTTAAACATCGAGAAAATGATACGATTGCCGCGGTCATCCACAGTATCAACCGAGCATTTTTCGTCATTGCCTGTCCCGGTTTTTCTGAAATTGAACTCTCTCAGGCGTCCTTCAGCTTTTATTAGCTTGGAGAACTGAACGTTTTTCACAAATTGTATTGGCATATCTCTATTTGTTAGATGTTTTATAAGCAAATTTTATGCTATACTTTCTAATAACAAAAAATGATTCAGTAAAAAATATTAATGTTCGTGAATGCGAATGTTCATTTGCTTTTGAAGAAATATTCTCAAAAATTTATTTAATGCGAAACAATATGCAATATAAAAATGAAAACCCCGGGGCCCTCACATCAGTTTTGATGAATTAAAAGCTCCGGGATCGCTTTGCTCAAAAAGTTTATAGCAGGCTAGTGATGTTCCAATTCAGGCAGTTTGGCAGCAAGAACGTCAATTCTTTCAATTGTTGGCGCTTTAGAGAAAAGGTCAGCTGCTTTCTCCTTAAGGGCTTTCGCAACCTGGCCAGCCAAGTGAGCTTCTCTTCCTTTGTTGTCAGAAAAGGTATCAAAGATCGCATATGATGTGGGGCCAAGTTTCAACGCATACCAGGTAATGGTTTCTGCTTCATTGTTAACAATGTTCAGACCATCTCTTAAAAATCTTTCCACTTCAGCTTCTTTACCTTTTTTGGCTTCAAGTTGAACCCATAATGCAACATTTGTCATGTGAACCTCCTTTTTGATTATGGAAAATTGGAGAACCGCTAAAGCGTACAACAACTATTCCAAATAAATTTCAAAAACGAATTAGTTCTGCACAGCGTTTTAAAATTAAAAAGCCTTGCTTCAGCAAGGCTTTTCAGGATCTAGTTCAAGAAATTATTTAGAAGGAGGGAGCGGTGTATCAGAATTAAAAATATCACGGTGGAGTTTCCATTTACCATCTTCCATTTTCCAAAGATCAATGTATTTTCCTTTCTCAATTTCTTTTCCGGTTTTATCAGTCATTGTATATGATCCTACTTCAGTTACAAGCTCTTCTGTTCCCCATACTTCATTAGCTGTTAGTGTAAGACCTGGTGTTCCCATAGCAGCAAACAGTCCGGCAAAAGCAGATTGGATAGCATTTCTTCCGGAAGCTGTAGGCGAATTCGGCGCCATAAATTTTGCATCCGACGTATAAAGTGAAGCAAGACCTACGGAATCGCCTTTGCTTACCATGGAACCAAAAATAGCATTTGTCGAATCAATGACTTTTTTTACCGCAGTCAGATCAAAGGAAGATTTAGTTTCTTTTTCTGTTGTTGTGTTAGAATTTGATTCTTCGGCAGTATTGCTACTACAAGCAATAAACAAAGATGTAATCGAAAAAATTACAAGAACTGTTAGCAGTTGTTTCATAAAAAAGTTTTTTTGGTGGAGAATTGTTGGCGATAGAAAGATACATTATTTGAAACAGTAGGAGAAAGAAAAAAATGCTGAAAAGAGAATAGAAAGCACAGGAGTGCGACGCAACAATAGTTTAATAGTAGTATTGTCGCTAGGTAAATAAATAAAAAGCCCCGAACAATTCGGGACTTAAATATGATCAGATTCTACCGATAAAATTAATACCTGTAATGTTCTGGTTTGAACGGCCCACTCTTTGGAATACCAAGATAATCGGCTTGCTCATTGCTGAGCTCATCCAGTTCAACTCCAATCTTTGAAAGATGAAGTCTTGCAACTTTCTCATCCAAATGTTTTGGAAGAACATATACTTTGTTCTCATAACTCTTATGGTTGGTCCAAAGTTCTATCTGCGCCAAAGTTTGGTTGGTAAATGAATTACTCATTACAAAACTTGGGTGACCAGTAGCGCAACCAAGATTTACCAGGCGACCTTCCGCAAGAAGTATGATGTCTTTTCCATCAACAGTATAAACATCCACTTGCGGTTTGACAGTATCTTTTGTGTGGCCAAAATTATTATTCAACCAGGCTACATCAATTTCAATATCAAAGTGACCGATGTTACAAACAATCGCTTTGTCCTTCATGCTGCGGAAATGTTTTTCAGTGATCAGGTCGCGGCAACCAGAAGCAGTCACAATTATATCTGCTTCTTTCACAGCATCAGCCATCTTCTTTACTTCAAAACCATCCATTGCAGCTTGCAATGCGCAGATAGGATCGATCTCAGTTACGATAACACGACAACCTGCACCTTTCAATGAAGCAGCAGAGCCTTTACCAACATCACCATAGCCACCAACAACTGCCACTTTACCGGCCATCATTACATCGGTAGCACGACGAATGGCATCAACCAAACTTTCTTTACAACCGTATTTATTATCAAACTTGCTTTTTGTAACAGAATCATTCACGTTGATAGCTGGAACAGGCAACGTTCCTTTCTGCACTCTTTCATAAAGACGATGAACACCGGTAGTTGTTTCTTCGCTGATTCCTTTTAAGTGCTGGATCAATTCAGGATATTTATCCAAAACCATATTGGTAAGATCACCACCATCATCCAATATCATATTCAAAGGACGATCGGCACTGCCAAAGAAAAGTGTTTGCTCGATACACCAATCTGCTTCTTCAAGAGTTTGTCCTTTCCAGGCAAATACGCCGATCCCTGCTGCGGCAATAGCGGCTGCTGCATGATCCTGTGTTGAGAAAATGTTACATGAACTCCATTTCACTTCTGCACCCAGCTCGATAAGCGTTTCAATGAGCACAGCAGTTTGAATAGTCATATGAAGACAACCAGCAATACGAGCACCTTTAAGAGGTTGCTTCGCTCCGTATTCCTTACGGATTGCCATTAGGCCCGGCATCTCGGCTTCTGCGAGACGAATTTCTTTTCTTCCCCATTCGGCAAGTGAAATATCTTTCACTTTATTGGGCAGCTTAAAGTCGATTTTTGAAATTGTTGATGCTGACATGGTTTTTAATTAAGAATTATGAGTTAAAAATTTTGAATTCTTTCTTCGTGTCTTTATGTTTTTCCATGGCGCCAGAAAGAAGAGATCAGGTACACAAAGAATCACGAAGAACCCAAAGTTAGAGTAAATAGGTAAAACGACTGGCTTCATATAAAAAATTGGAATAAAACCACAAAAATTTCGTTTATTGTAGGATAAATATCTGTTTTGTTATGGCTAAAGCAACTAAAAAAGAAGAATCTGCTACTCATGTTGCGCTGGATCAGAAAGACCTTGCAATACTAAAGCTATTGCAATACAACGCAAGAGCCACTGTAAAAGAAATTTCTGAAAAAGTAAATTTGAGTACAACACCTGTGTATGAGCGCATCAAATGGATGGAAGAAACAGGAGTAATCAAACAATATGCAACGCTTGTTGATCCAGCTAAACTCAACAAGCGGTTGATGGTGATCGTGTATGTTTCACTCAAGCAGCACAATAAAACTGCGGGATCAAAATTTGTGAAAGTGATCCATGAAATGAACGAAGTACTTGAATGCTACAGCATTTCCGGGGAATTTGATTTTATGCTGAAGATTGTAGTGGAGGACATGAATGCTTATTATGACTTTCATGTGAATCGCCTTTCTGAGATGGAGAATATTGGGAACGTGCAGAGTGTTTTTGTAATGGGCGTTGTGAAGGACACACATATCTTAATTTAATTTTTCCTGGCTCTTGTGGTTGTAAGCGAGACTATGGTCTTTTACTTTGTGTTTCAGATGAAATTGATCTTTTGAAGTATTCGCAACTGACATTCTAAGAGGTTTTTATCGCAAAAAATGCAATTATCGCCTGTAAATCTGTAATTTGTTTCGTTGTTATTAACCCAATTATGTGAATAATTAAACAAACGGCCAACGAATACAATAGAGTTGCCGTCTGTAACCCTAATAATCCGGAATTAATTATGAAAAAGAAAATTTTACTGCTTGCTGGGCTGGTATTAATTATCGGTTCAGTTTTTGGACAAAAAGAGAAAAGCAAGGGCGAACAAAAGTTTGACAAAAAGCTATTGTGCCCATTTGAAAATGGAATGGGACGGGAGCCAAAGGAGGCGTATACCTGGGATCCACCAGATAAAAAGGTGATAATGATGAGTAGAATTGACACCGCGATCCGTAGTTGTATTGATGCAAAAGTGTTGAGCATCAACCCGACAGAAGACGGCCGTTTTGAAATGGTGATTTATTATAAAGAGTATTATTTCTGGTACTATGGAATCTCGAAAGCATTAGTGAATGTAAACCAGCAAATAAAAGCAGGACAGGTATTAGGCACTTACACAATTGGTCAGGAAATGGAATTCAGAATGTTTAAAGATGAAGAACCGGTAGATTCCAGGGAATTTCTTGAATGCAAAGTAGGTGAAGAAAAAAAAGAGTAAATCAAAAACTTTAACCTTATCAAAAAATATTAAAATGATTTCGTACGATACAGTTTCACAAGCAGTGAACGACTTAAAACAAAGAGGATATACATTGGATTTTAATCTAAAGGGAAGTGCTCTTGAATGCCAGGGACAAAAATTTAACCCGAAAGAATTTGAAATAACAGAATTTCATCGCTTTGAAGGCAATAGCGATCCCGGTGATGAAGCCATAGTATATGCAATTGAATCCAGTAATGGTTTGAAAGGAGTACTGGTAAATGCTTTTGGTGTTTATTCAGAACCGTTAAGCGATGATATGATGAAGAAACTTAGCTTTCAAAAAAATTAATAAGTATGGAATTAAAACGAACCACCTTTCTTTTTTTCTTTTCCCTTATAGTTTCAATTGCGTTTGCTCAAAGTGATAGTCTTCAATTGGCCTGCCCTCTTAAAGCCGGTGTACCCAAAATGATAAGAGCCAGTGATAAAGACTACCAAAAATCATCAGAATATGGAGTAATACTTACTAGCAAAATGGATACTACTGTTCTGGCTGTTCATGATGGTGCTGTTGTTATTGTGGCTAGAACAGAAGACACCAAGTATGATGTAGTGATACAATTCAGAAATTATTATTTCTGGTATGCTGGTGTACTGGCGCCAAACGTGAGACAAGGCACAAAAGTAAAAGCAGGAGATATTATTGGTACTTACAAACCGGGAGATATGCTTGAGCTACTTATGTTTCAGCAGGAGGAACCTGTTAACCCGAGAAAGTATTTGAAATGTAATTAATTTATTGAAAGTTAAAAGTTGAATGTTAACGGTTCGGAAAAAAAACTTTCAACTTTCAATCTTCAACCTTCAATTTTTTCTCCATCACATAATCATTCATAAAATAACCGTCGCCAATATCTAAGTTGATAAAGTCTATTTCAGTGAATCCGAGTTTCTCATAAAAAGTCTTTGCATTATTGTATCGGTTCACTTGTAAAAAAAGAGAATTTGCATTTTGCTTTTTTATTTCTTCAATAATATAATTGATCACATATTTACCAGTTCCTTTTCCTTGCTGATTTTGCAGAACATATATCTTATTTAATTTCCATCTGTACATTTCTTCCTCGCTATACGAAGCAAAGCCAACTGGATTTCCATCTTCATAAACAATAATAAACTGGCAGCCATCTTCGGTCATTTGTTTTTTCAATGAAGCTTCACTATACATCATCTCCAGCATATAATCTATTTGTTCTTGCGAAAGGATGGAGGAATAAGTTTGCGGCCATACACGAAATGTAAGTTCACGTATCAATGGTATATCGCCTGTTCCTGCTTTTTTTATTTCAAACATGCTGACAGTTTATATAATTGTTTCGATAATTGCCTGTGAAGCCTGACGCGGTAGAACGACTTTATAAGATCAGTGTTTTTGTTTGGGGAAAGATAAGAAAAGAAGATAGTAGTTTAAATAGAGGAGCCGGTTTGGTAGAAAGGGATTTAAAAAATAAATTCTGTTATCTTCAATTATGGTTTCCAGGAAATTCAGTTGTGTCATCCTTTCACTTTTCTTTTTACAAGGGCAATCTTTTTTTGCACAGGATACTATTCCTTCTTATGTAATTACTGCTGGCAAACTGCCGCAGCTTGCTTATAGTACCGGGGACGACAGGTTAGGAAGCGCCAAAATGGGTTATATCGATACCTCTGTTGTGATGAAGGTTATTGACACGGTAAAAAATTTATACAAGGTTCAACTTTCAGCTTTGCATTATGCATTCATAGAAAAAACGTATGCGCAACCTTTCCCGGATACTATATTATCAACCGCTTTATGTGAAAGCTGGCGGGTGAATGGAGGAAATGAATTCGATTCGGTAAGTTTTTCACTCAGCGGGAGAGTTCCGTATAAAAGCTGGATGGAAATAAATCCGTCAAGGATAAAAATTGAACTGTATAATGTGCAAAGCAATATAAATTGGATAACGCAATTGTCATCAGCAAAAGCAGTAAAAAATGTTTGGTATGAACAAACAGAAAGCGATGTTTTGCAAATTACAATTGAATTAGTGAAACAACAGCATTATGGATATAGCATTGGGTACAATGGAAAATCATTGCTTTTAAAAATAAGAAGATTGCCTGCCAGTATCCGCAACATGACCATTGCTATAGACCCGGGACACGGCGGAACTAATCTTGGTGCAAGCGGCGTAACATCGGGTATTCTTGAAAAAAACTACACTATTCTATTTGCCAAAGAGCTTCAAAAGATATTAAAAAAACAAAAAATAAAAGTGTTGATGGTTAGAGAAACTGATACAACCATTGATAATAGAGACCGTGTGCTATGGGCACAACAAAATAATCCTGATGTTTTTATTTCTTTTCATTTAAACTCATCCGGTCGCAGTGCTGTGAAAGGTGTTTCCACTTATTACAAACATATCGGATACCGCTCATTCTCGCAAAGCATCTTGAAAAGGTTATTGGAAATAAAAAATCTTGACGAGTTTGGAAATGTGGGCAGTTTTAATTTTCAACCGATTCAACCAACAGATTATCCAAGCTGCCTGGTGGAAATTGCTTTCCTTAGTAATGAAGACGATGAGAAGATGATCCTTGATCCAAAGTTCAGATACAAAGTCGCCTACCAGGTTTATCTGGGTATCAAAGACTGGATAAAAGAGTGGAAATAATATTATCCTTATTTCTTTTTTATATTCGAATACAATTTGCCACATGAAAAATAGATCAGGGCGCAGGTCATTCTTAAAACAAATTGGTGTAACCGGAACAGCAGCGGCACTATTTCCCGGTGGAGTATTAAATGCGGAGACAGAAAAGGGATCTACAAAAATTACAAATGCTAATGCAGAGATAGCTGCTAAGAGAAAATATAATGGCGAATACACAAATGAATTCCTCAGTCGTGTTGCTTTTCCAATGGGTGGCATTGGAGCCGGAATGATATGCATGGAAGGAACAGGAGCTTTATCACATGTTTCAATAAAAAATAGACCTGATATTTTTAATGAACCAACAATATTTGCGGCTATTGTTGTAAAAGGAAAGACAAATGGTGCTAAAATACTTGAAGGACCTGTGCCTGATTGGAAAAAATTTGGACAACGCGATGCAGGAAACGGAGCAGGTGGCGCCACCACAGGTTTACCCCGATTTCGCAATGCATCGTTTCTTCCAAGGTTTCCTTTCGGATATCTTGATATATCTGATAATGATCTGCCATTAAAAATAAAAGTAACCGGATGGAGTCCTTTTATTCCAGGTGATGATAATAATTCCAGTATGCCACTTGCAGCACTCGAATATCATTTTGTTAATACCGGCACTTCATCTGTAGATGCGATATTTTCTTTTAACAGCAAAAATTTTGTAAGTATAGATAAAGGAAAAAATAGCATCTCCGCTACTAAAAATGGATTTGTATTAACAGAAGAAGGGACGAAAGAAAAACCTTTCCCTACTAATATGGCTTTTTTTACGGATGATGATGCTACAGTTGTTGATCATTGCTGGTTTCGCGGCGGCTGGTGGGATCCGATCACGATGGCATGGAATGCAGTTAAAAATGCTGAAGTAAAAGCCGTACCGCCGGTGGATGCGAATGCACCCGGCGCATCGTTGTATGTTCCTTTTAAACTTGCTGCGGGAAAAGAAAAAACGATTCGGCTGATGATGGCATGGTTCACACCCGATTCAGAATATAGTTATGGCGAAAAGGGTAATCGAAAAGAAAATTGTGATCCTCCAAGTGGTTGTTGCAATTCTCCCTCAGATATTTCGATTGATAAATATGATAAGGAATTCCATGAGAAATTTTATAAGCCATGGTACAGTAGTTTTTTTAACAATATAAATGAACTGAGTACTTACTGGTCGCAGCAGTATAATGATCTTAGAAAGAAAAGTAGTTTATTCAAAGATGCTTTTTTTGCAAGCACTTTACCTGCTGAAGTGGTAGAAGCTGTTGCAGCAAATCTTACAATTTTAAAATCTCCGACTGTAATGCGTCAGTATGATGGCAGACTTTGGAGTTTTGAAGGATGTGGCGATGGTTGGGGATGTTGTCATGGTTCATGCACACATGTATGGAATTATGCACAAGCCTTTCCGCATTTATTTCCGGCATTGGAAAGAAGTTTGCGCAACACAGAGTTCTGTGAAAGTCAAAATGAAGAAGGACATCAGAATTTCAGAGCAACACTTCCAATTGAACAGGCCACACATAGTTTTCATTCAGCAGCTGATGGTCAGTTGGGGGGCATTATGAAAATTTATCGTGAATGGCGTATCAGCGGCGATCATGAATGGTTGCGCAAGATATTTCCGATGGTAAAAGCAAGTATGGATTACTGCATACGTACATGGGATCCCCGTGGAAAAGGAGTTATTGAAGAACCACACCATAATACGTACGATATAGAATTTTGGGGACCAGATGGAATGCATACAAGTTTTTATATCGGTGCTTTGAATGCATTTACTGCAATGGGTGAGTATCTTAAAAAAGATGTCACGAAGTATAAAACATTGGCAGCACTTGGTAAAAAATTTATTGAAACAGAATTGTACGACGGTGAATTTTTTATTCAGAAAATCCAATACAAAGGGTTAAATGCAAAAGATCCCACAACAGAAAAATCTTTTGGCGGTGAATATTCTGCTGAAGCTAAAGAATTGCTGGAGAAAGAAGGCCCAAAGTATCAATATGGTAAAGGTTGTTTATCAGATGGCGTGCTCGGAGCGTGGATAGCAAGGATGTGTGGATTGAATGATCCTATTGATCCAGCAAAACTTAAAAGTCATTTAATGGCTGTTTATAAATATAATCTTAAAGGAAATCTTTTGGAACATGCAAATCCCCAACGACCGGCTTTTGCATTAGGAAATGAAGGCGGGTTGCTTTTATGTACATGGCCAAAAGGAGGAAAACTCTCTTTACCTTTTGTTTATAGTGATGAGGTATGGACAGGTATTGAGCACCAGGTAGCATCGCATTTGATGTTGATGGGTCATGTAAAAGAAGGGCTTGACATTGTCCGGACTTCACGCAATCGTTATGATGGAAGAATACGAAACCCTTTTAATGAATATGAATGTGGCCATTGGTATGCAAGAGCATTATCAAGTTATGGATATCTACAGGCATTGACAGGAGTAAGGTATGATGCGGTTGAAAAGAAATTATATGTTGCTTCAAAGATTGGAGATTTTACCAGCTTTCTTTCAACTGAGTCGGGTTTTGGTACCGTATCATTGAAAGCAGACAAGGTAACAATGAATGTTGTTTATGGAAAGATTGATATTGAAACCATATCTGTTTCGGGTAAAACCACAGCATATAAGGGTGGGTAAAGTATCTCTCAACCCCCTTTCTTATCCTTCTTCCCAAAAATTTTATTGAAAATCCCTTTCTTCTTTTTTTCATCCTGTTGTGGTTCGCCAATTTTTACAGGTTGTGCGGGTTGATTATCTGAACTATCTTTTTTAGGTCTTTTTTCTTTTCCATCATCTGTTACCGGTTTACTTTC
>Ga0105249_10000796_pt1 | contig 28325 bp, 25 predicted proteins | sample KBSS44metaG_FD_81522 | JGI IMG/M metagenome (GOLD analysis project Ga0105249, IMG submission 81522) | Switchgrass rhizosphere microbial communities from Kellogg Biological Station, Michigan, USA - KBS S4-4 metaG | ecosystem: Host-associated > Plants > Roots > Rhizosphere > Soil | place...
CAGTGCCTTCCCGTCGCTCGAAGCGCTAATCGCTGATCGCTCAATCCCAGAATCACTAATCTCGACTCGTCGGATCCCTGATCTTCGAATCCGCGATCGGAGCATCGATTCCCTGATTCGACGATTCAGGATTCGAGGATTGGTGATTCGACGATTCACGATGAGTGATCAGTGATTAGCGATTCCGTCATGGCGCGGCGGTTGCACACGTCTCCTTCCATCAAGCAATCCTTTCCAGTCGCAGTCGCCAAAGGCGCATGTTTTCGCGCGCCGCGCATAACTGGAGTTTCGGAGGGAGCAACCATGGTTCAACGGCTCGTCACGACGATCGTTGCATGCGTGATCTCGACCGGCGTGTCTCTCGTCGATCAGGCGTCGGCGCAGCAACCTGCTCAGAAGAATCCCTTCGTCATTGCTGCACCGTCGGAGCGACTCGAGATCGATGGCGCCAAGAATCCTGAGTTGATTCCCGAGTGGTACATCTGGGAGACGTTCTTCAGGCAACTGCACACGGCCGGCACCATTCCTACGGCGCTCACCTTATCAACCAACGAAGAACGGCTTCTGCAGATGGAGCTGGAACAGTACAGCAAGAGCAACCAGCAGTGTCAGAAAGACATCGAGCGCCTGCGACCGATGATCGGCGTTGCGCCGGTGAAAGACATCAACGAGAAACAGCGAGCGATTCAGCTGGAATGCCGGCGTCGCTCGCTCGACATTCGCGATCGGCTTCTGGCCGGCGTGCGGCCGGACGCCAGCGTCGCGATTGCTGCGTGGGTCGAGAATCTGAAGACCGGAATCGAAATCAGCGTGCCGAAACGTGAGCTCGCCCACTTCCGCCAACCCAGGTAACAGCCGTTCACGAAGGAGGAGTACGACATGACTCGAGTTCGTCGTGTGGTGGTGTTGCTGTCGGTGTGGCTGCTGGCAGCCAGTGTGCCCGGCGTGGCACGAGCGGAGTCGGGGAACGACTCGCTTCCATTTCTCGATTGCGGAGACATTGCGCGATCGAACAACAGCTGGCAATTCGGACCAAACGCGTGGCTTCAATACATCGTCGAAACCAGCCGCTCGATTAATGTCTGCCCGATCGAAGTGGAAGTCGAGGCGTGGGTCAGTGGCGTCGCGAACTCGGCCAGCTCGAACCGCGCGTTCTATACCGCGTCGGTGATCAGGCAAGTTCCGGTCCCGCGATGGGGCAACTGGACGACGAGCGGAAAACACTGGTTCATCTGGGCGTTCGTGAACTGGTATCAATCGGGGTCGACGGCGAGCACTGCCGGCGTCTGGCCGGTGCAGCAGTCAGCGGCGGATCAGTGCGCCGCGCAGGGAGCCGACTACTATTGGAATGGCGCCGACTGCGTCTGGACCCCCGGCAGCCCGATCATCGTCGACACCGCACGCAACGGGTACCATCTCAGCAGTGCGGATGATGGTGTGATGTTCGATCTCAATGGCGACGGAATACCCGACCGGGTCGCGTGGACCCGACCCGATTCAGATGACGCATTTCTCGCGATCGACCGGAATAACAACGGTCGAATAGACGATGGCTCGGAGCTCTTTGGGAACCACACACCCGTTTACGGCGATCGGACCGACGTGACGACGATGAATGGGTTTGACGTGTTGAGGTTTGCTGAAGGCCCCAGCTGGGGCGCGAGTTATGCAGAGGGCCGAATAGATTCGCGCGATGCGGTTTTTTCCCGATTACTCTTATGGCGCGATAACAATCACAACGGGATTTCCGAGCCGGATGAATTGACCCCGCTGGCAAATACCGGTGTCCAATGGATCGGCACCGAATACAGCACCAAGAAACGCATCGACAAGTTCGGCAACGAGTTTCGTCAGAAAGGCGAGCTGGCGTGGGCCGACGGCGCGATCGAGCCGGTGTACGACATCTGGTTAACGTGGAAACAATGAACAATTGCGGATTGGAGATTGGTGATTTCAGATCTACGGATGGCCGAATATCGAGTGAGATTGCTGGCTGTTGATTGAGGTGCCGGGCGGGATTCTCGAGAAGTCCGCCCGGCACGTGCACGAGATGGAGAGCACGAGATGGAGACGATGAGGTTCCTCTTCATGCAGATCACCGCGATGTTGTTCACTGTCGTCGCGGTGTTCGTGCTCGGAGCGGTGTTCGGCGCGGGGCTGTGGGTCGCGTGGCGCGGACTCGATCGGCGTGCGGCGCGGATCAAGAACTCAGGAGAGCCTCCGGGCGGCCAGCCTCAACGACAACCGAACCCCCTGTCCTGATTGGCTGATCCGGGATCGTCACGCGATCGAGGATCTTGAAATCGGCGCGCATCGTTGCCGGTGTTGCGGTGCACGCGATATAGCCGCGTCGTGCGCTGTGATACTTGACGTGCGGGTTCGCGCTGCGGATCTGATCCCAGATCGTAGCGACGTCGGTTCCATCGCTGCCGGAAGTGATCGAAGTATTGGTAAACTCCACGCCGATCGTTTCCGAGCGCGGGTTGCGGAAGTCCATCTTCAAGTCCGACCCGTAGTGCATGTGCACATCGCCTGACAGGACGATTGGATTGGGCGCCTTCGTCTCTTTCAACCGGGCGAACACGCGATCGCGATTTGCGGTGTAGCCGTCCCACTTGTCCATCGAATACTGGGCCTGAGGATTCGCGCCAGAGGCATCGCGCGCAAACATCGGCACTTGTTGAGCAATGACCGTCCATTTGGCGCGCACCGTCGGCAGTTGCTCGAACAGCCATCGCTCCTGTTCCGCACCCAGGATTGTCCTCGCCGGATCGTTGGCTGCGGCGCATCCGGTGACGACGCCGCCACCGCACGCCTGGTCGCTTCGGTACTGGCGAGTGTCGAGCACGTTCATGTCCATCAGGCTTCCGAATTTCAGGCGGCGATACAAGCGCATGTCCGGGCCTCGGGGAAATTGGCCGCGGCGGACTGGCATGTTTTCGTAGTACGCCTGATAGGCCGCCGCGCGGCGAAGCAGGAAGACTTCCGACGGCGTGTCGTGTTCCTCGGCGGTGCCGGCGTAATCGTTGTCGACCTCGTGATCGTCCCACGCCATGACAAAGGGGGCCGACGCGTGCGCGGCAATCAGGTTGCGATCCGACTTGTACAACGCGTATCGGTTCCGGTAATCGACGACCGTGAAGATTTCCTGGCTGTTGTGCTGCCGAACGAGCGCGGGGTTGCGCCCGCCGTCGGCACGATCCTCGTAGATGTAGTCGCCGGTGTGGAGGACGAAATCGAAACGCTCGTCGGCGATTCCGCGAAAGGCGGTGAAGTAGCCGGCCTCGTAGTGATTGCAGCCGCAAACTCCGAAACGAAGGCTGTCGACGGCGGCATCCGCCGCTGGTGCGGTCTTGGTCCGGCCAACCTGACTGACTTCGCTGCCGGCGCGGAAGCGATACCAGTATTCGCGTCCTGGTTGCAGGCCGCTCACTTCGACGTGCACGGTGTGACCGAGCTCTGGCCTTGCTATCTCGACACCCTTTTGCTCAATGGTGCGGAAGCCCTGGTCGCGCGCGATCTCCCATCCCACCTCGACTCTCGCCGCCGGCATGCCGCCGCCATCGAGCGGATCCGGAGCGAGCCGTGTCCACAGCACCACGCCGTCGGGCAAGGGGTCGCCTGATGCCACACCGAGCGTGAAGGGGTAGCTGCCAAATACCGCCTGCGAAGACGTTGGACGTGGCGAGCGGCTGGAGGAGACCAGCTGCGCCGACTTTCCATGCCGCGTTCAGGAGTTGACGCCGCGACAGCCTGTCAATCGTCTGGGCGAAGAAGTCAAAGCGAGTAGCCATTGTTGATTCATTTCCCTCGCAGCTTCGCGGCGGGCCCGTCGACGCCGTTTGGCAGCTGCTCGTTGGCGAACTGATCGTCGTCTTTCATGGCTTTCTTGAGTTTCGCGAGTTCAGCCTTCAGCGAAGCGGTCATCGCCTCCTGTCCTGGCTGGCCGTACAGGTTGTGCATCTCCTGCGGATCGTTGACCAGATCGAAAAGCTCCCACTGATCCTTTTTCCAGAAGTAGATCAGCTTGTGCGTGCGGGTACGGACACCGTAATGCGACCGTGTGTTGTGGTCTCCTGGGTCGTGGTAGTAGCGGTAGTACATCGAGGTCCGCCAGTCGGCCGGGAGGCGTCCACGAAAGACGGGCGCAAGACTGCGGCCCTGCATGTCTGCCGGAACGGGAACTCCCGCTAGATCGAGGAACGTCGGTGCAAAGTCGACGTTGAGCGCCATCGCATCGCCGGTCGTGCCCGCCTTGATTGAGGCCGGCCACCTGACGAGAAACGGCATCCGGAGGGACTCCTCGTACATGAATCGCTTGTCGAACATCCCATGATCACCGAGAAAGAACCCCTGATCGCTCGTGTAGATGACGATGGTGTTTCTCGACAGGCCGTTGCTGTCGAGAAACTTCAGCACTCGACCGATGTTGTCGTCGACTGATTGAATGGTGGCGAGGTAGTCCTGCATGTAGCGCTGATACTTCCAGCGGCCGAGCGCTTCACCTGTCAGGGTCACCTCTTTGCCGTCGCGGACGATCGTCACAGAGTCGGGCTTTCCTCCAAGCCACGCAGTGAGTTCTGCGCCCGCGAGTCCTGCCGGCGGCTGCAGCTTCAAGTCGCGGCGCGTCATGTCGCCGACGACGCGTTGCAGGTTTTCGTGAATCGCGTCGGTGCGCGTGGCGTACGAGTCCCACAGTGTTGCCGGTTCCGGAATCCACCGATTGGCGAACTGCGCGCGATGGGTCGCGTCCGGTTCCCATGGGCGATGCGGCGCTTTGTTGTGCAGCATCAAAAAGAACGGCTTCTCGCGCGGCCGCGTCTTGAGAAAGTCGATCGCCAGATCCGCGAGCACATCGGTCACGTACCGATCGGTGTACGTCTTTTCTCCGGTCGCGGTGTAGAGGATGGGATTGAAGTACGCCCCTTGACCCGGAAGGATCTCCCAATGATCGAAGCCGGCTGGATCGCTCCCGAGATGCCACTTGCCGATCATGCCGGTGTAGTAGCCGCCCTGTTGAAGGAGCTTCGCGACGGTGATGCGCGAACTATCGAATCGATTGAACACCGGCACGCCGTTGAGATGCGAGTACTGACCGGTCAGAATCGCCGCCCGGCTCGGTGTGCAGATGGAGTTGGTCACGAACACGTTGCGAAGCAGCATGCCTTCGCGCGCCAGGCGATCGATATTGGGTGTCTGATTGACCCGCGATCCGTACGCGCTAATCGCGTGCGCCGCATGGTCGTCCGACATGATGAAGATGATGTTGGGACGGCTCTGGGTCACGGCCGGTGCCGTCACACCGAGCAGCAGAACTGCAGTCACAGACGCGAGCGTGCGCATGATTCTCATATGATTTTCTGACCGAGTGCCGATGACGCGAGCTCGGCACCAAGAACAGCCGTCATGTTGCGATCGTCGAGGATGGGATTCACTTCGACCAGATCCAGCGCGCGGAGCAGGCCCGAATCGGCCACGATCTCCATCACCATGTGCGCTTCGCGATAATCGAGGCCGCCCTTGACCGGCGTGCCGACGCCAGGCGCGATTGCTGGATCGCAGACGTCGAGATCGAAAGACACGTGAACGCCGCCGGTGCCGGCGCCGGCAATACTCAGCGCCTGTTCCGCAACGGCAGCGATGCCGGAGCGGTCGATATCCTTCATCGTGAAGACGTGCACGCCCGAGTCGCGAACGCTCTGCTTCTCGCGCTCGTCGAGATTTCGAATGCCAATGAGCACGGTGTGATTCGGCTGCACCTTCGGGGAAAACCCGCCGATCCGTGACAGCTCCGACGGCTCGGGGCCGAGCAGCGACGCGAGCGGCATGCCATGGACATTGCCGCTGCCGCTGGTTGCCGGCGTGTTCATGTCGCCGTGGGCGTCGACCCAAATCAGGCCGACGGGTTGGCCATCGCGTCGAAGAAAATCCGCGGTTGCCGCGACTGAACCGGCGGCGAGACTATGGTCGCCTCCCAGAACAAGCGGAAACCCGCCCTTTTCCAGCACCGACAGGGACGTCTTGTACAATTTCTCGCACACGCGGGCGATTTCTCTGATGTACTTGCGTGTCGGATCACCGAACGACTTGGTTTCGGGAATCGGAGCAACAAGATCGCCCGCATCGATAACGGTGGCGCCGAGCGACGTCAGCCGCTCGCCAAGCCCGGCAATGCGAAACGCGGAGGGCCCCATGTCGACGCCGCGCCTGTTGCCCCCGAGGTCGAGCGACACGCCAATGATGTGCACGGAACGCATACGGAAACGCGACGCACTGTAGCACAGGGCCGCGTGTTGACGGCGGCCTTAAATATCAGATAGTCTAGGGTTTGCGGCGGCACGAAGTGGGTAAGGCCGGCGAAGGAGCTCGTGATGAAGCGGTTCGATGTGGGGGCCCGGGTCGTGGAACCAACCTACGGCTTGGGATCGGTCATTGCCGTCGAGGACGCATATACACGCGTGCAGTTCGACGAACACGGCGTGAAGAAATTCCTGACGAGCATGTCCCGCCTCGAACCGAGTGACGAACCGGTGCCGGCAGGGCTGCGGGGCGCGAAGGTCCGCAAGAAGCGCGCGCCGAAGAAGACGGCGGTTCCAGCGTCGGGACCAGCGGCTGAGGATTAGTTTCTCACCGCTTTAAGGTTACCGACATTCCCTCTCCCGACGGCGCGACGATCGTCGTCCACATCGACGGCTTCTGGATCGCGTCGAGGAAGTCTCCCATTTCACTTTTCTTGTTCACCACGTTGTGTGCCAGGAAAAGTCCGCCTTTGTCGAGCCTGGGGAAAACCATGTCGAAGAACCGCTTGTAGTCTTTCTTCCACGCATCGAGAAATACGAAGTCGAACGTCCCCTGCACTTTCGGGATCTGTTGAAACGCGTCGCCGGCGACGACCTGGACGATGTCGGAGAGGCCGGTGCGCTTGATGTTTTCGGCCAGTTCCCTGGCGCGAACCGGATCGTACTCGATCGTGACCAGCCGTCCGCCGGTGTCGCGAAGCCCCATGCCGATCCAGATCGCGCTGTAGCCGCTGGCGCCGCCGATCTCGAGCGCGCGCTGTGCCTTCCTGGTGGCGACCATCAGTCGAAGGAAGCGTCCGTCTTCTTCGGACACGGCGAGAAGGCCTTTGTCCTTCGCCTTAATCTCGCCCAACACCTTGTGAACATCAGCGGTCTGCGCCGATACCAGCACGCAGGCTGCCACGACTGCGACGACAGCGCATGAAATCTTTTTCATCATTGAATAGTACCGCACGCTGATGCAGCCGCCGCACGTCCATCGGCGACGCAATCCGGAATGCCGACGGACCGAAAACCGCTGCCCGCGACAAACAGGCCCCGGTGCGCCGCCAGCCGGCGTTCGATCTCCGCGACTCTCGCGATGTGCCCGACGTTGTGCTGCGCGCCGGCCTGCCGCCAACGGTAGACGCGGGTCAGGATCGGCCGGTCCTTGATTGTAAGAATCGGTGTCAGTTCGTTCACCGCCAACTCGGCGAGATCGTCGTCGGCAGCATCGACGGCAGACGGATCGTGCGAGCCGCCAACGAATGCACGCAGCAGCGCCATTCCTGAAGGGGCGCGGTTGCTCCACTTCGACGACACCCAGGTGCACGCGGTGATGCGCACGCGGCTGTTGGCACCGCGCGCCACGACGAAGCCGGAGCCGTTGAGCGGGTGAGCGATTGCATGCCGTGGCCAGGCGAGCGCGACGCTCGCAGTCGAAACATATGGCACTTCGCTGCAGAGTTCCGCCGAGCGCGCATCGATCGGTCGAATCAACGTCGCGGCGACGTGGGCAGGACACGCGAGGACCACCGCGCGCGCGAGCGTCGTCCCGCCACGCGTAGCGATCCGCCATGCTCCGCCGTCAGGCGCGACTGCATCGACCACCGCATTCTTGTGTACCGCATTCGCGGGGAGGCGATGTTCAATCGTGGTGACAAGTTCTTCCATCCCACCAAGCAGCGATCTGAAAAGGCCGTCGGCACCCGAGCCCTGATGACGATGGAATGCGCGCAGGACGCTGCCGTGCTGGGCTTCCGCATCGATGAACCGCGGGAAGAGCGACCGAATCGACAGCGCATCGATGTTGCCGGCATGGATGCCGCCGAGCAACGGTTCCGCAATCGCAGAGACTGTTGTGTCGCCGAAGCGACGGCGAAAGAACGCCGCGACCGACTCATCGTCGACCGTCCGCCGTCGTCGAATCAACGGCTCCATCGCGAGACGCACACGGGCGCCCGGCGAAAGCAGATCGTATCTGAGGAGGCCTCTCCATGTCGTCGGAATCCCCAGCACAGAAGGAGTCGGCAACGGATGAAGACGACCGTCCTTCAGCACAAAAGCCGTGCGCGGCACATTGGTGGCAATCAGCCGGTTGCGCAGATCGAGCGCTTCACACAGCGCGATGGCCGCGGGCTTCTGCGCCAGAATCGAATCGGGTCCCGCCTCGATCGTAAAACCATCGACGTGTTCGGTGCGGATGATGCCGCCGAGCCGGGGAGAGGCTTCGAAGAGCTGAAACGGCACGCGTCGGACCATCAGCTCGTAGGCGGCTGCCAGCCCCGTGATACCGCCGCCGATGATTGCGATCACAGTCCGATGATATCTGCCGACAGCTACAACTTGTATCGATGCACGTGCCTGGCTAATTCCTGCACAAGCTCGAGTGGTGTGTTCGGGAGGATGCCGTGTCCGAGATTGAAGATGTGGCCGCGGCGACCGCCGGCACGACGAAGGACATCGTCGGCCGCCTTCAGTAATCGTTCCCGCGGGCCGAGCAGAAGTGTGGGATCGAGGTTGCCCTGGATGGCTCGATTCGGGCCAATGATCGACCATGCTTCGTCGAGCGGCAGACGCCAGTCGACGCCGATTACGTCGCCACCCGCATCAGCGAGATCGGCCAGGATCGCCGCAGTGCCGACCGCGAAGTGCACCACCGGAACACCCAGCTTTCCCACTTCGGTGAGAATGTGCGAGGTATGGGGGTGCGCAAACTCGCGGTAGTCGTCGCGTCCCAGCGCTCCCGCCCAGGAGTCGAATATCTGTAACGCCTCGACGCCCGCTTCGACCTGCGCAGTCAGATAGTCGATGATCATGTCAGCAAAGCGCTCGCAGAGCCGATGCCACGCGGCAGGCTGCGCGTACATGAATGCCTTCGTCCTGGCGTACGTGGTTGAAGGGCCACCCTCAATCGCGTAGGCAGCGAGCGTGAATGGCGCACCGCCAAACCCAATCAGTGGCACGCGATCGACGAGCTCTCGGCGGAGTAATCCGATCGTCTCGAGCACGTACGACAATGCTTCGCGCGGTTCGAACGAACGCAGACGATCGACGTCGCCGGCATACTGGATGGGATGTGCGATCGAAGGGCCTTCACCCTTGATGAAATCAAAGTCGAGTCCCATCGGGGTGAATGGAATCAGGAGATCGGAAAACAGAATCGCCGCGTCCACCTCGATCACGTCGACCGGCTGAAGCGTGACCGCAACGGCCAATTCAGGCGTTCGACAGATATCGAGCAGCGAATATCGCTGGCGCAGCGCGCGATAGTCGGCCATGTAGCGGCCGGCCTGGCGCATGAACCAGACCGGGGTGACATCGACCGTTTCGTGACGGCAGGCTTTGAGAAAGCGATCGCTCACGCCGAGATCAGGGTCTTCGCCAGGGCGATGAGATCTTCGAGCCAGAGCGGCTTGAACCGGATGGATGCGCCGAGCGATTTGAGTTCGTGCTGCACCGACTCAGCGAGAAAGTAATCGCCGGTGACGATGGCGACCGGGACCTCGACAAGATGGGGCTTTGACCGAACCAGTCGCAGAAATTGCAACCCATTGGTAATCGGCATGCGCATGTCGAGGATGATCGCGTTTGGACGGACCTTGTCAGCCAGTTCGAGGCCCGCTTCGGCAGACAGCGCGGTCTCCACGCCGAACCCTTCGAGTTTGAGCATCCGCGCGAACGTATCGGCCACCGATCGGTCGTCGTCGACTATCAGAATCGTCCGTGTGGTCTGGTCGGCGACGCTAGCGGCCGAGGCAATCACCGCATCATTCTGAAGGCAAAAGACATGGCCCGTCAAGGTCGAGCCGCATTTCGCGCGGTTTCACTATACAATTGCCGAAAGGACACGTTATAATTCGCGGTTCTTTTTCCCGACCCTTCCAATTTTTCTCCCTCGTGGAGGTCACGTGAGCCCGATACTGGTTCGCCCTGTTCGCGAGCAGCTGGAGCACGACCGCGTCATTCGACTCCTCCAGGTTCGACTCAAGCGTCGTCACGACGTGACCACGAACATCGGCGAAGACCAGACAGTCCCGGTGAAAATCGGCCAGGTGCAGATTTTTCCAGATCTTGTCCTCACATCAACCGACCGCGGACACAAGTTGATGGGAACTGTTGAGGTCGAAACGGCCGAGTCAGTCAATCATCTGGAGGCAATGGCGCAGTGGGCGCATCTCGGACGCGCACGAGCTCCGTTTCATCTCTACGTTCCCGCTGGATCGGTCGATATCGCGCGGCGCCTTGCGGCGGAGAATCAGGTGAACGTCGCGGAGATCTGGAGCTATCACACCATCGGCGATCAAACGCGGTTCACGATGGTGCATCGCGCCGCGCCGGTCAGCGAACCGCAGCGTCGCGCACCAGCGCAGAAACCACCGCGGGCTGCCAGCCGGTCGTCACGCGCCGCCGCCCCGCGGCGAGCCAAACCCGCGGCGCGGAAAGCCTCGTCTTCCCGGTCGAAGGGACCGGTCCGTAAGACCGCAACCCGAACGCAAAAGAGGAAGTAGTTCTGCCGCATCTGAGGTTTACGCGCGACAAACGCGGGTACGAGAACACGTTTGTCGTGCACACGCACGGCTCCGGGGGCCGACGTCGCGGAAAGCCGCGATCGCGCATCCTCTACTGGTTTAGGACGCCACCCGGCGTGCGCATCGGCCGATCCGCGCTCGACGAAGATGCCATTCGGCTGATCGAGCAACACAATCCCGATGTCGAGTTCGACTGGACGCGGATCCTGAAAGGCCAGGACGGCACCCGGGGTCAGACGCCCGGTGCAGGAGGTCAGACCGCGTCAAGTGAGCCGAGAACAGCGGGGCAGGTGGACCAGCGGCGACGTCCTCGGACGCAACAAGATCAACCCCGCCGACAAGAGGAGGAGGCCGCCGCACCGGCGGGCGACGCGCTTGTCGAAGCCGCGGCTCCCGATTTCACTCCGTCGGTCGACGACCTACCTGCTGCACAGACCGGCGAGGGGGTCGCTGACATCGAGCCGGCCGACGTCGCAGTTGTCGAAGAATTCCTGGTCGAACCGCGTGTCGAGCCGCCCGCTCCACGGCCGCAGGCCGGTGACGCACTGAGTGCAGTGGAAGCCCGGCTTGGTTCCGAGGGATTGTCGCGGTTGAGGGCGCGGTACTCAGAGGTCCTCGCGCGGATTTCAGAAACCGTGTCAGATCCCACTCGTCAGGAAGAGCTGAAAGCCACCGCGGAGCGTCTAAACCCAGACACTTGGGTTACGGAAGCGGAAGTACAAGCGGGCCTCGAAGATTACGAATCAGTCTTCGAGTCCCTGCGATCGGTGGTCGGACGGCGCAGGAGGAGAGGGCGACGGTCGGCGGAACGACGCCGCGACCGTAGTTCTGAAGGCACACCGTCCGACTCAACAGTCAATCAACAGGACGAAGAGGAGGCCGACGAGCCCGGCCTCCCCGAGGAACAGTAGCCGTATAATCAAACCATGCGAGCAATCGATTTTCAGCGGGCGCTGAAAGTGTCTGCAGCCGCGGCCCTTCTGGCTGCCGGCGGAGCGCTTCAGGCGCAAAACGCACCGCCCACTCCACCGAAGCCGGCGACGACACAAGAGCCGACGGCTGACAAACCGGTGATCGCTCCCGTTCAACAGGGGGGCGTTATCCGGCGCAGTTTCGACATCGTCTCGACCGACGTCATCGTCCGCGATAACAAAGGCCAATTCATCGCCGACCTGGGAAAGAACGACTTCGAGGTGTACGAAGACGGCGTCAAGCAGGACCTGATCTCGTTCATCCTGACCCACGGCGGCCGCGTCTACAATTCCACGCCCGCGCCCGCCGCGCCGGTCATGGAAGGCATCATCCTTCCTCCGAGCCGGCCAACCAACGACGCCGCGGGACGAATCTGGCTGATTTTCGTCGACGACCTGCATCTCGATTTTCCGAACACCGGGCGCATCAAGGATCTGTTCAAGAAGATCTCGAACGAGCTCGTGCACGAAGGGGACATGTTCGGGATCGTCTCGACCGGTCCTTCCTCGCTGGCGATCGATCTCACGTACGACCGTAAGAGACTGACCGAAGCAATCGACAAGATTTCCGGCGCCGGACTGAAGCCGAACGAAATCCTCGAGGCGCCGGTTGGCGCAGAAGGTCCGTCGGAAGTGCGTTATCGCGCGCACGTCGCATTCGACACGGCCTACAACATCATGAAGACGCTCGAGTCGGTCCATAACCGGCGCAAGGCGTTCGTGTATGTGAGCAACGGCTACGACTTCGATCCGTTCTCCGAGACGCGGAAGAAGGAAGCCGAGGACAAGTGGAAGGAAATGAACCCGAACGCCGGCAACAGCGACGATGGGTCGGGCAACAACAGCGACGCAAACGACACGAACCCGTTCCTGCAGAAGGGAAACCAGTTCAGCTTCGCCGACCTGGCCAATGAGCTGAGCGAGTTGACGCGCGAGGCGAATCGCGCGAACACCACCATTTACACGATCGATCCGCGGGGGCTCGTCGGCATGCCGGACCTCGATCAGAAGGTCGACATGATGGATTTTCAGAATTACATCAGGACGTCACAGGACAGCCTGCGCGTTCTTGCCGAACAGACCGGCGGCTTCGCCACGATCAACCAGAACGACTTCATGAAAGCGTTGAAGCGCATCGATGCGGAGACGAGCGACTATTACGTGCTCGGCTACTACTCGTCGAATCCCGATCCGACGCAGCGGAAGCGCAAGGTTGAAATCAAGGTCGCGAACCGGCCGAATGTGGAGATGCGCTACCGCACTGAGTACACGCTCAGACCGACGAAGGCGCCGGCAACGAAGAAGAAGTAAGAGTCAGCTTCCAGTTTCCAGCTTCCAGTTTCCAGTTTCCAGCTTCCAGCTAAACGAAAGGGCCGGCGTCGCCATGCGACACCGGCCCTTTTCTACATTCCTGAAAACTGGTAACTGAAACCTGGCTACCAGAGGAACTTAAACCCGATCTGCATGTCGCGCGGACCGAACAAGGTGTTGCTCGCGGTCGTCGGGACGGCGAAGCCGGAATTGGACGTGAGGTTCACAACCGCCCTGTTCGTCACTGCGTCGTAGCTCGAACTCACGGCGTTGTACTTGGTGGTTCCGAACGTCGTGTAGTTGATTGTGTTGAAGATGTTGAATGCCTCCCAGAGCGCCTCGATCTGCCGCGTGCCGCCAAGGCTGAAGCGCTTGGATACGCGCATGTCGATCGTCTTGCGACCTGTCTGACGGAACCCGTTACGCGTGTCCCACGGCGCGCGAGTCGAGGCGCCGCTTCCGTTGACGGTCGAAGTGCTGACCGCGCCCGTGCCGCTCAATGCGCCGCTGTTGATCGAGATCGCCGGATTGAGCGGCAGCCCAGTTTCAAACGTTCCGGTTCCACCAAGCTGGAACCCCCACAGGAAGTCCGGCGCGTAGTGCACGCTCACGACGCCGCGGTGACGCCGGTCGAATGACGCCGGACCTTTCTCAGCATCGTTGTTGTATGGATCGACCATCGTGGCGAAGGTCGAAATGAACGTGGTCGAGTTCTGGCCGGTATCTTCAGCCTTCGACAGCGTGTAGTTGGCGTTGAACAGCAGGCCTTTGTTGAAACGCTTGTTCACCTGGAGGACGAGCGCGTGATAGGTCGAATCGACGATGTCCGCGACTTCGATCGCGTTGTTAAGGTTCGCGTCGGGCTTGCTCCCTCGGTAGAACGGGAACGATCCTTTGCTCTGGCCATCGACGATGAACTCGACGTTCGAGTTCGCGGGGTTGAGGTTGGTGTCGACGAAGGTCGGCAGGTGCGAGCCTCCGCTGTACAAGTACGACGCAGACACCGTGATGTCGGTGCCGATCGCACGATCGACGGTCAACTCCGCCATGTTGATCTGTGGCCGTTCAAGCGACGGCGACAGGTACTGGATGGACGGCCTGCCGGCACCCGTCGGCGGCGCACTGAAGACAGCCGGGTACTGCGGCGCTCCCGCCGTTGTCGTCGGGTTCGTAAACGTGTAGGTCGCGAATGTCTTGGCGTTGTTGGTCAGCGCGCTCGAGATCACGCTGTTGCTGGAACGGCCGTAATAGAGGCCCCATCCGCCGCGAATCACGGTTGTGTGAGATCCATTGATGTCGTAGGTAAAGCCTGCGCGCGGACCAAAATTGTTCTTGTCCTGAGGGAAGTGCACGGTCGCCGGATAGTCGGGATTGCCCGTGAACTTGACGCCCTTGGTTTCGGTCTCCGTGGGCTGCGGGAACTGCTGATACTCCCACCGCACGCCGAGATTCAATGTCAGCTGGTTGCTTACGCGCCAGTTGTCCTGGACGAACACGTTGTAGTCGGTCGTTCGAAACGACACGTCACCGGCAAAGCCTGCGCCGCGGAGATCGAACTGCTGGTTGTAACTCGTGTAGTGCCGCAGGTCGGCGGATGTCCCGGCAATCAGTGGCGTGCAGCCTGACGCGCCACCGCCGCCGGGGACGAACGGGCAGTCCGAGGCGATTGCGTTGATGTTCGGATACGCATAGATGCCCGCGCCCTGGAACAAGTTGACCAGGTCTTCGTGAACGAAGTTGAAATCGAAGCCGGACTTGATGCTGTGGGCGCCGTAGTAATACGTCACGTTGTCGATGAACTGATACCGGCGCTCATCTGGATACTTCGGGCGCGGCAGGAAGTTCGGGATCCCGATATCGATACCGCCGGTCACCGTGGTTCCGGGACCAGTTGGCAGGTTTGGTTCCTGAGATTCGAAGTCGCGGCCAATCTGCACGCGGGCCTCGTTCAGCCATTTGTCCGACACAACCGAGTTGAGTGAGAACAGGGCGAAATCCGTCTTGACCTTGTCCGCGCCGTTGGCTGAAGGAGAGACGGAAATGACCGGCTGGGTCTGGACACCGTTCGGCGAGTCCCACCGGTGCATGTTGTATTGGGCGGTGAAGGTGTTCTTGTTGTTGACCGTGTAGTCCACCTTCCCGAGGAAGATGTCGTTGTTGCCTTCGCGCGGATTGAAGACGCTCAATCCGTTGTAGAACGCGAGTGTCGAGGCACATCCGGGCGCTGTGCACGCGCCGGTGATGAACGTGGACTGACTTGGCCGTACGAAATACGGGAAGTTACGGCGCTGCCCGTCGTAGTTGACGAAATAGAAAGCCTTACTCGACTGAATCGGGCCGCCCAATCCGACGCCGAACTGCTGCCGGCGCTCATCCGGGCGATTGACGCCTGCCGGGAAGAACGGATCTTTGGCGGTGAACTTGTCGTCGCGGAGAAAGTAAAACGCTTCGCCGCGGAATGCGTTCGTGCCGGACTTGGTGACGGCGTTGACGGTTCCACCCGCCGCGCGACCGAACTCCGCCGAGAAGTTGCTGACACCAACCTGGAATTCCTTGATCGCCGCCTGGCTGATTGAATACGAGGTGCGCGTCCGTCCGCGCGCTTCCGAGAAGAACGCCTGGTTGTTGTCGGCGCCGTCCACCGTGTTGTTGTTGTAGAGCCCGGAGATGCCGCGGTAGCTGACGAGGCCGAAGTTGCCGTCGTTGGTGACGCCCGGTCCGAGGAGCACGAAGTTCTCCCAACGGCGGCCGTTGATGGGCAGATTCTGGATTGCGGTTTCGCCGACCACGTTGCTGACGTCGGTGCGCCGCGTGTCGATGAGCGGCGATTCGGCAGTGACCGTCACCGTTTCAGTCACACCCGCAGCCCGCATCCTGACGTCAGCGGCAAGGGTCTGACCGACGTTGACCTCGAGATTTCCAAAGGTCGCGCTCTGGAAACCGCCGAGCGTTGCGGTGACTTCGTAGACGCCGGGCTGCAGCGCGTTCGCCCGATAGCGGCCCGCATCATCAGTCACCAGTTCGCGGGTGAGGTTGGTGGCCTGGTTCTTCACGACTACCGTTACGCCCGGCAGAACGGCGCCGGTCGTATCGGTCACGACCCCTTCAATATTGCCGGTCGCCGCGGTCTGCGCGTTCGCGATGCCGGACAGAGAGACGACCGCGAAGACCGTCGCGGTCAACAACCGAAACACCTTGTTCATCGATACTCCTTGAGACGTACGGACCATACTTCTGCGCGAAGGAAAGGAAAAAAAACGACAAATCACAGGAAAACTGGATGAAAGGACGCCAACTAGCGTAACACAGCTGCACGCCTCGGGATTCGGCTGGTCAGGGCTTTCGTAACGGCTTGGTGAACTCTTGATCCGCTCGGGAATCGCCGACCTGTGCTTCGAATCGTGCGAGCTCCTCGGCGGGCATACCATACGTATGCGTGTCGTCGGGAAACGTCGCTGATCTGACGTCGGCGGCGTAGCGCTGCAACGCGTCCAGGATGGTTTGACTCAGGTCGGCGTATCGCTTGACAAAGCGCGGCACATGGCCGCGAGTGAGACCAAGCAGGTCGTGCCAGACGAGTACCTGACCGTCACAAGATGGTCCGGCGCCGATACCAATCGTCGGGATCTTCAGCGCATCCGTGATACGCGAGGCAACCGGCGCAGGAATCGCTTCGAGCACGACGGCAAAGCAGCCGGCGCGTTCTAATGCACGCGCTTCATCAAAGATCCGGCGCGCATCTGCAGCCGTGCGCCCCCGCGCCTTGTAACTGCCGGCGAGGCTGGCCGACTGTGGCGTCAACCCGACATGACCCATAACGGGGATGCCCGCGTCGAGAATCGCGCTGATCCGCGTAAGCGTGCGTCCGGCACCTTCCAGCTTGACCGCGTCGGCCCCCGCATCCTTGACGAAGCGAATCGCGTTTCGCAGCGCTTCGTCCTCGCCCAGCTGATAGGCGCCAAATGGCAAGTCGGCGACGACAAACGCTCTTCGCACGCCGCGTGTCACCGCCCGCGTCAGCAACAGCATTTCGTCCATCGTCACCGGCAGCGTCGACTGATGGCCGAGGATCGTCATCGCCGCGGAATCGCCGACGAGAATGATGTCGAGACCGGCAGCGTCGGCCAGTGCGGCACTTGCCGCATCGTAGGCCGTGATCATGGCGATACGCTTGCGATGACGCGCCAAATCCGTCAAGTCCACCAGGGTCAAACGTTCGATCTCGCTCATAATGACGATCTTCTCACGGCTGATACCTGTTTTCGAGCTAGCGCAGCCCCGCAAGCTCGGGATGGTTCAGCGGGACGTTGTCTATCAATCGTGTCGAGCCGGCGCGCGCCGCGATGACGAGTGTCGGTTCTCCGTCAAATACCACCACCTCGGCGTAATCGACATCCAGCCCTTCGAGCTCGCTCCGCGCCGCAGCCGTCGGATCGGTGCCTGCAATGCGCGCGCTGATCCCTGCCGTCAGCGCTCGAGGAATGGCGAGCGCACGAAGGCGATCCGCGGCGGACAATCGGACGTTCCGCGATGAAAGCGCGAGCCCGTCCGCTTCACGAACTGTCGGAACGACAGCGATCTGCAGGTCCAGTCTTACGTCGCGAACCACCTGACGAATGACCGCAACCTGCTGAGCATCCTTCTGGCCGAAGAAGGCGACGTCCGGCTCAACAATGTTGAACAACTTGAGGCAGATGGTTGCCACGCTATTGAAATGGCCGGGCCGGAAGTCCCCTTCGAAGCCAAGAGCGGCACCCTCGACCGTGAGTGATGTCGCTTCGCCGACCGCATACATTTCTTCTACTGTCGGGATGAAGATCGCGTCGACGCCGGCGCCACGCGCGGTTTCAGAGTCGACAGTCTCTTGCCGTGGGTAGGCCGCGAGATCGGCTGGATCGTTGAACTGGCCCGGGTTGACAAAGAGAGAAGCCACGACGTGCTGACATGCGCGCCGGGCGGCACGAAACAGCGCGATATGCCCCTCATGCAACGCCCCCATTGTGGGGACAATCGCGCGCGAGCCGCGTTGTGCGCGCAGGTGCCGGCGCATGTCCGCGACGGTGCGCAGTACTTTCATTGGTCGGTGTTCTGGCCGGACGAGGCCCCGTCGTGCAAGGCCAGGGTCTTCATACCCTGGCCCTCCACCAGCGCGCCCGCAAGTGCGCGATAAAGCGGCTCGAGACCTGGTGAGTATTGACGGAGCGCGGCAATGTGAGCCTCAACTGTCGTCCAATCGCCGCGTGCGATCGGCCCCGTCAGTTCGAAGCCGTTATCGATGACGCGCTGCATCAGCGGCAGCAGGGCTTCGGGCGGCGCGCCGGAGCGTTCGAACATGCCAACGGCGGCGCGATGAAGTGTGACGAGATAGTTCGATGCGGTTGCTGCACCCGCGTGATAGAGAGCCCGGAACTCCTCACGAATGTGAAAGGGGATGAGGTGCAGTTCGCGAGCCAGCCAGTTCCCTCGCGCGACTCCCTCTTCATTGTCTGCCGTCACCGCCGCCCATGCTCCGTCGAGCTGTTCCGGTCCTCGACCGAGCACAATCGTCTGCAGGGGATGCAGACCAAACCGCTTCAGGTGCGGCGCTAATGCTTCGAGTGGGGTTGCTCCGCTGGTGTGCGCAATCCAAGGACCCGGTGCAACTGACCGCGCGACCTTGTCGATGGCTGCGTCAGGCACGCACAACACCACCAGCTCCGCCTCACCGTCGACGAGCTGATGGCCGCGTTCCCCGAGCCGCGCCGCGATCGCAGTGCCGACACGTCCGCGTCCGATGATACGGATTGAGTGGAACATCCGGAAACTCTTAGTGGAATTCAAATCAACGGTGCGTCACAGAAACCTAAACGTCTCCCGTTTCTCCAGTTTCTCTTGTTTTGGTGGTATTCGTGCCCTTTAAAGAGCGCTTCGTTCGATCGATCGCCTCTGCGAGGTAGTGCTCATCCATCTCGATCCCGATGAAGTCCAGTCCAAGCTGCGCCGCCGCTACGGCTGTACTGCCGAGCCCGAGAAATGGGTCCATCGCGGCTCGCAGTCGGGGAATGCCGTGGAGCTTGAAGCAGAACTCGGGCACACGAGGAGGGAACGTCGCTGGATGCGGCCGATCCTTATCGCGGCTTTGAATCGTGTCGTAGGGAATGAACCAGGTGTTGCCGCGGCATCTCCGGTTGTGCCCGCCGGTCTGCCAGCGCGCGATGTTTGATTCGTCCTGGTACTTCACGCCGATCGCGCGGCGATCGAGCGGCGTGCGGCCGTGCGGGGTGAAATGGAAGATGAATTCGTGACAGTCGTTGACGAAGCGGGCACTGTTGATCGGTTTGTAATGGCCCACCGCGATATCGCGATCGAGATCCGTGGCCACACCCGCGGCGGCGCGATCGATCGCAATCGACTTGATCCAATGGATGGTGTTCTGAAGGTCCAGGTGCGGACGCGCCGCCTGGGCGACATCCATGGCGGTCCACGGATCGGTTGGCTTTGCGCCGACGTTGAGAAACAGTGACCCGTCAGGTTCCAGAACACGCTGTACGGCTCGAATCCACTCTGCCGTCCATTCCAGATAGTGCTCGCGGGGCAACGAGTCCTGATAGGTGCGATAGCGAACACCAAGATTGTAAGGAGGGGAGGTGACAACGGCCGACACCGATTCCGCTGTCAGACTCGCGAGGATGTCCAGACAATCTCCGAGGTAGAACCGAAGCGTGCTGCGACGAGCTTTAATGATGGTGTGGGGTCTTGGAAGCCGGCCTGGCTTCCGGACGTCGGGCATCGGGCGTTCAGTGTAGCGCGCCCGATGTGGTTTTCGGCACTGGTGTGTGCCGCCTTCGAACAGCTATGACGCTTTTGCGGTGAGCGTGTGAACGGCCGCGCGCGCCGGCGCGAGCGTGTGATTGCGGCGATGCGACTGCAACGTGCAGTGCGCGCCTTTCTCCTCGACGTAAGTGATCTCGCGGTTCGTCGCGACTTCGCGATATCTGCCAGTCACGCAGCCGCAGCCTAGCGTCGTGAAACCGAGAAGACGAACTAGACTCATCATGCTGACCCCCAACCGACATTGAGCAATTCCTGTACCGTAGAGTTACGCGACGACTTTCATTTCTGATCGATCGACGCGATTGAACGGATCAACGTATTTGCGCCAGTTTTCGTACGAGTCATCGTCAGCGCACGGCTTCGTTCGCGAGTGGACGGTCTCGCGACGAGTGTCAAAAACAGTCACCCTTTGAATCACCGCGCCCAACATATTGGATCTCGCGACTGCTCTTGGCTGTTAGCTGGCTATTGGCTCGGTTACGATAGCCAGCATGTTTCGCTTCGCGATGATCGTCGTCGCCGCTCTCGCTTCGTTCGACGCCTCGCAGACTGCACCCGTTCCCGCGCCGGACGCCGACATTGGAAGTCAGCTGCTCCGCGAGCCGTCGGTGAAGTCCGCCATCGATCGACTCAAGAGCAATGAACCGAAGCTTCTCGATGAGCAGATTCGACTCTGCGAAATCCCGGCGCCCCCATTCAAGGAGTCGCGCCGCGCGGACGCGCTCCGTCAGTCGTTCCAATCGCTGGGGCTGAAGAACGTCCGCATCGATCGCGCCGGCAACGTGCTCGGCGAGCGTGCCGGCACGGCCGCCGGGCCGCATCTCGTGTTCAGCGCTCACCTCGACACCGTTTTTGGCGAGGAGGTCGCTATCAGGATGACTCGTGCCGGGACACTGCTCAAAGGTCCAGGCATCAGCGACGATTGTCGCGGTCTCGCGGTACTTCTTGGGGTGATCCGGGCGCTCGACGAGGCTCAGATTCAGACACCAGGTCCGATTACATTTGTGGGTACGGTGGGGGAGGAAGGGCTCGGAGATCTGCGCGGCGTCAAAGAACTCTTCAGCGATGAGTTGAGAGGACGAATCGATCGGTTCGTCTCGGTTGACGGCGCCGGCTTGGGAATCACACATATCGGCGTCGGCAGTCTCCGATATCGAGTGACGTTCAAAGGAGCCGGCGGCCACAGTTATGGTGATTTCGGCGTCGCAAATCCCGTTCACGCGCTCGGCCGCGCAATGTCGCGGATCGCCGATCTTGAAGTACCGGCGCTTCCGAAAACGACCTTCAATGTCGGTCGGATAGGCGGCGGAACATCGGTCAACGCCATCGCCTCGGAAGCCTGGATGGAGGTCGACCTGCGATCGAGCGATCGCGCCGCTCTTGCGACGCTCGACGCGTCGCTCCAAAAAGCGCTGGACGGGGCGTTGAAGGAAGAGAACGATCGCTGGGGAAGTCGCGGACGGCTGACGATGTCGAAAACAGCCGTGGGCAATCGGCCCCCAGGTCGAGTCAGTGCGGATTCGCCGATCGTTCAGGCAGCCGTGTCGGTCACGCGTGCCTTCGGTTTACCTGTATCCCTTGACGAAGGATCCACCGATTCCAATCTCGCAATGAGCCTCGGAATCCCCGCGATCACGATTGACGGTGGGGGAAAAGCGACTGGGACGCACTCGACCGACGAGACATTCGACTCGACGAATTCGTGGCACGGGACCGTGAGGGCATTTCTGTTAGTGCTCGCGCTCGCCCGGTGACTCGAGCTCGTGCTTGATGGCGGTGAATCGCTCGAGATCCTTTTCCCGCTGTCCCGCCGCAAATACCCGCGCCAGCCTGACGCGATTGATGAAAAGGAGGTGCAACGCCGCGAGCATAACCAACTCCGGAATGTTCTCCCATCCAAGCGCCGCAGGCAGAAAGTTGACCGACGTCGCCAGAACGAAGAGGCGCCCGAACAGCGGATCCGGTGCGGTTGGCGCAAATCGCGGCCCAAACCGCGCAGCCACTGTCTCCCACCCGGTGTCGTCTCCCTCGTGGAAGACCTGCAGGTATCGGCCGATACGTTCTACGTTGACATGGAGCGCGAACACCGACTCGAATCCCGCGACGAGGATCAGCAGCGGCACGAGGGTGCTGACGGCTACGGTGATGACGGCGGCGGTCGCGACGGCCGTGGCCGCCCAGCCAACGAAGACCACCGGCACCACCACCATCCGCACCGTCCCGCGCAGCTGAATCGTCCCCCTCAGCGCTCTGAACTCGTCGTCTTTTTTTGTCATAGGGACAGTCATTTTGTGTCAGTTTTTGTCAGTCGTCCGAAAGGGATCCGGGGACCCTCGGTATTCGAGGGGAGGATACGGTACAGCTGTGGCACTGACCTTGTATAGCCGTGTCTGGAAGAGGCACGCAAACAGAGCCAACTCGGGCGATCGCGCGCAAAAACGTCGCGGTTGAGTTACACAAATGGTTGCCAAGGAAGCGCCTTTGCTGATAAACTCATTTCGCTCCAATCACATCGCATCGGTTGCTACCCAGCCAACCGGTGGTGTCCGGTTTGCGGAGGATTCGTGCGCCTGATCCGTCCTAAGTCACTGGTTCGTCTCTCTGCCTTGCTGCTGGGAATCTCGGTGTGTCTGGCACCCTCTGCCGACGCCGCCACGAAGACCACCCGCAAGAAGTCAATGCGGGCCTCGTCCGCACAGAGCACGTCGACCCCGAAAGTCGCTCGTACACCAGCGTATTCTGCGTCTGCCTCACAGGCCCGCAAAGCTCGTCTGGCACGAGCCCGCGCCGCCGCCCGTTCGCGCGAAATCGCGCGCATGCGCGCTCTGCACGAGGCGATGACGCCGCGGTACAAGACTGATGCAAGCGGCGAACTCGTTCCCGATATTCGCGCCGCCGCCGCCATCATTTTCAACCCCGCGAACGGTCAGGTTCTCTGGGAGGAAAATGCCCAGGACAAGCGTTCGATCGCCAGCATTACCAAGGTGATGACGACGGTTGTGTTCCTGGAAGACAACCCCGACCTGACGCAGGAAGTTACCGTTCAGCGCAGCGACGTGTACGCCGCCTCGACGACGTTCCTCAAGGCCAACGATCGGTTGACGCTGGGGGATGTGCTTCACTTGACGCTGATTGCGTCCGACAACGCCGCAGCCCGCATCCTGGCCCGTGTGTCGCACGGTGGAACCGCGTCATTCGTTGAGCGGATGAACGAAAAGGCGCTCGAGCTTGGCCTCGAAAATACTTCGTTCGCCGATCCGTCTGGACTCAATCCAGCCAACGTCTCGTCAGCATACGATTTGTCCCGCCTCATCTCGTTTGCCGCCGCCGACGAGCGCATCGCGCCGGTCATGCAGACGGCGACGTATACCGTCAAGACCAACCGCCGAACCATCAATATTCACAGCACCAATCGCCTGGTGATGGAAGGAATGGATGTGGTTGGGGGAAAGACCGGATTCATCAGCAAGTCGGGCTACTGCCTGGCCACGCTGCTCCGGTTACCTCAGAGCAACAATCAGGTTGCGTTCGTGGTTCTCGGCGCGCAGTCCAATCCCGGTCGATTCTGGGAAACGCGCCACCTCTTCAATTGGCTACAGGAAAAGGCTTCAACGCTGTTCGCCAAGGAAGAGCTGCCCGAGCAGAGCCGATAACGTCTACTTGTAGCCTTTCTGAATCGCTGCCGCGTCCAGCGGCAGTGTCGCCACAGCATCCACCGACGGCATGACAGGGCGGGACGCCCGTCTGGCGTCGTACGCCTTCAGATAGCGTTCGCACTCGTCGCACGCATATAACCGGTATTGACCATCACGGCTCGCAAACGACGTGATGCGTTCCCGATCCGCATTCAAGCAAAACGGGCACGTGAGCTGGTGAAAGCGCCAACGCGCGAGGCAGCGGCCGCAGATCAGGATGCGGTCGGCCGCCGGCGTGATCACGGCGAAGTCCGGTTCTCCCGCACATAACGGACACACGCCGCGCGTCCATCCGGCGAAGTCACTCTTCGCCATGATCGCGTCCGCCGAGCGTGTGAGGAACGGCTTCATGGCTTCGACGAAGACCGATTCAAGACCGGCCCCTTCTGGATGGATGGGCGGCGCGTCGGCTTTTGCCGCCTCGTACCAGGAGCGCATGACGACCGGAAGTTTCTCCGAATCGCGGCACAGCGCCTCGATTCGCCGGAAGTCCCTTTCCTCGAGCGCACCATGGCTTCTCATTGCCGAGGCCGTTGCGCGCAAGAGAAACCGCAGCTCACCCCATTCGAGCGGCAAGTGATCGAAATGCAGCACCGGCGCTGAGGCCAGTTGTGCGTTCAGCGAATCCTTGTCGAGTCGGATCGACGGCAGCGACACACGTGACTGCACGCGGCGCTGCAGTTGCAGCAGCTCAATCTGCAGATCCGCGGCTGATGCGAGATCCGGTTGTTCCTGTTTCAGCCGGCGAAGCTCGGCGATCTCGCGCGACTCGGACCGCTGCGGTGGAGTTGGCAGCCTGGGCTCGGACACGCCGAAATCTTACATCAGCGACGATTGTGGAGCGGCAAACTCAGCCTGTCCGCGTCTGGTGCGAACGCGGGGAAGAATGACGTGAACCGTCACACGCAGGATGAACAAGCTCGACAGGTATCGATCGAACAAATTCTGTTTCAATTTGCGCGTGGGTAGTGATGACTTGCCATATTGCGGTGACCAACTGCAGTCTGGGATGGGATGTACGCAGCTCTGCGAAGTTCATCACGCACGTGGAGTTGTGCGCGGCGTTCATCCCGACATAAATGACGGGTTGCGCGCTCAAATTCTTGTGATACTTTTCGCGCCGAGGTGTCAGCGACGGAAAGTGTGTCGCGTACAAGACCAGAGGGGAGGATGTAGTGACACTCAGAATCAGATCGTGGTGCGGAAGGCTAATACGAGCGGCTACGCTCGTCGCCATCACGACGCTCATACCGCTGCCCGCAGCCGCGAGCGACACGGCGTCCACTCCATCGCCGCCAACCATCAAGGCGTCGATGAAAAAAATTGTTGCGCGCGAGGTCACAGCGACGTCGCCACGCAAGGACGTCGCGCGCGACGATCGCCAGGCCTCGTCGGCAGGTAGTACGCCCGGCTTCTTCAAAACGAAACCGGGCATCATCGCGCTTGTCGTGATGGCGGCGGGGACCGGATACGCACTCTACTCGGCCCAGAACGATCGCATCCACTCAGCAGGCAAAGAATAGGAGGACCGTGAACACCATGAACATGCGAAGCATGGCACGCACGATCGTCCTCTGCCTGATCGTGTGCGCTGCGTGTGTGCCGCTCGCAGTGGCACAGACGCAGACCGGTACTGTCGAAGGCAAAGTCGTCGATCAGCAGGGAGGAGTGCTCCCTGGCGTGAACGTCACGTTGACGGGGCCCAGAGGATCGCAGTCAACGGTGACCGACACGGAAGGGATGTTCCGTTTCGTCGGCGTCGCGCCGGCGACCTACACTCTGAAAGCCGAGCTGACCGGCTTCCTCTCCGAATCCCAGCCGGACGTCATCGTCAGCCTGGGAAAAACCGTGACCGCGGAGTTCGCGCTCAGAGTCGGCGGCGTATCGGAAACCGTCGAAGTGACGGCGGCCTCAACCGTCGACGTCAAGAGCTCGGCGACGCACACCAACATCAGCAGCGACATGCTGCAGCTCACGCCGATCTACTCATCGACGTCGACCGGCTTGTTGAACTATGCACCGGGCATCAACAACAGCTCGGCCTATGGATCGCAGGCGAGCTACGGCAACGCGCTGCTGATGGACGGAGTCGACACCCGCGACCCACAAGGCGGTTCGGCCTGGACGTTCTTCAATCAGAACCTGATCGAAGAAATCCAGGTGGGCGGCCTCGGCGCGCCGGCGGAGTACGGCGGGTTCACCGGTGGAATCATCAATACGGTGACCAAGTCCGGTGGAAACGCATTCACCGGACTGTTCTCCTTGCGGTACACAAACGATTCGCTGGCATCGAGCAACCTCTCGCAGTCGGTGCTTGACGCCAACCCGTCGCTTGGTCAGTCGGCGGTCACGAACAAGCTGGTGGACTACACCGCGCAGATGGGCGGACCGCTGAAGAAGGACAAGGCGTTCTTCTTTGCCAGCATTCAGCGGTACGAGGCGACGACCGATCCCACGGGCCCAATCGCGACCTCGCAGGACATCAGCCCTCGCTTCAACACGAAGTTCACGCTGCAGCCCACGTCCAACGACACCATCGTTCTGGGCATGCAGTACGACTCGTACAACGTCACCGGAAGGCAGGGCTATCCCGGCTCCAAGTCGACCGACCAGCAGACGGTGACGGAAGATGCGCCGGAGTGGGTGTGGAACGCGCAGTGGCGCAAGGTCATCGGAGCCAGCACGTTCCTCGAGGCGAAGTTCACCGGCTATACCGGCTACTATTACCTCGATCCGGTTGATCCCTCACCGTTCACCTATGACGCGCTGACCGACGAGTACACCGGCGGTGGTGGCGGACTGGAGTATGAGGATCGCAGCCGCAACCAGGTGCAGGCGTCGCTCACACGATATGCGCAGGCGTTTGGACGTCATGCGTTGAAGTTCGGCGCGGAGATTGAACGCAGCCACGTCGGCACGAAGTATCAACCCTACGGTCCGGCTGGCTTTTACATCTACGCGTATGGAGGCGTTCCGTATTTCCGCTATAGCTACGGCTACACGTTCAGCGGCGACAACAAGCGGTTTTCCGCCTACGCGCAGGATCAGTGGAGCGCAGGCCGTCTAACCATGAATCTCGGGTTGCGGCTCGATCGAATTCGCGGCTACAGCCCGGATCTGAAGAAGGACGTGTATACGCCCGACCTCGCGTTGGGGCCGCGGATCGGCGTTGCGTATGATCTGACGGGTAAGGGTGCTTCCGTCCTTCGATCGTTCTACGGTCGGTATTACGAGGGCACCGCGACGCAATTCTGGATTTCGGCGACGCCTGGGATTGAAGACTACGTGCAGACGCCGTTGAATCCCGACGGCTCGGTCGCTGGGCCACCCGAAGTGTTAACACCGGGCTTCTCGTACGGCATCAGCGACGACATCGGACACCCGCGGACTGACGAGTTCAACGTCGCGTGGGAGAACCAGTTGACCAGAACGGGGCGCCTCACGGTGACCGGGATCTGGCGAAACACGAGTGACTTCATCAACAACGTCATCAACGGCTCGCAATGGCGGCCGGTGACGTTGACCAACTCACTGACAAACACGACGTTCACTGGCTACAACTGGGCAAACCGGTCGACGACGGATCAGAATTTCTTCATCCGGAACGTCGAAGGCTTCCAGTACGTAGACACCAACGGCAATGCGATTGGGACCGCCGATCCGAAACGCAATTACAAGGCGTTGATGATTCTGTTCGACAGCGCATTCCGACGCCGGATCGGCTATCAATTGTCGTACGTCCTGGCCAAGGCTGAAGGCAGTATCGACAACACCGGGTTTGGCGCCTGGCTCGGCGGCGTGCAGTTCGGCTCGCCGAATACGGCTCTCATCAACTCGTTCGGCGAGCTGACCAACTCTCGTCGTCACGAGATGAAATTCAACGTCGAGTACAACGTTCCGAAGGTGGACGTCATGCTCGGTGCGGTGTACACCGGCACGAGCGGCCGGCCATACACGCCGTTCCAGCGATACTCGACAGCGCAGCTGAATCTTCCGCTCAATAGCCGCAAGGAGATTCTGCTCGAGCCACGTGGCAGTCAACGGAACGACTTCTTCAACAACGTCGACCTGCGTGCGGAGAAGTTGATCCGGGTACAGAACCACCGATTCGGTGTCTACGTCGACATGGCAAACCTGTTGAACACAGGCAGCGTGACGACGCGGCAAGGGCGAGTGCCGAATACGACCATCGAGGGAAACACCGTGCTGTATAGAGCGCCGACAGCGGTGCAGACAGCCAGACAGATTACCTTCGGAGGTCGGTGGAGCTTCTAAAGGGAAAAAAGGCAAAAGGGACAAGGGAAAAGGGATTTACTTTTCTCTTGTCCCTGTTCCCTTGCCACTTGATTGTCTCGCCTCCAACGCACGTCCGCGCGCAAGCTCCTCGGCCCCCTCACGCGCGCGGCCCTGCCGGTTGTAGATATCGGCCAGTACGTAGTGGCCGAGCGGCGCGTACTCAGACCGCGGCGCCAGTGAGAGTCCTTTCTCGGCAAGCTTGATCGCTTCATCCAGCTTGGTCCCCGCATCGAGGTACGCCTTGGCGAGGAACAAGTGACCTTCGGCAAAGCTTGGGTTCATGTCGATCGCCTGCTTGAAGGATTCGACCTGGCCGCGCCGGTCGCCGACCCGCTCGTAGACGCGCCCGAGGTTGAACGCCGCCTTGTAGCTGTTGGCGTGCAGCTCGATTTCTTTCGTGTACTCGGCAATCGCGCGCTGCAGGTCGCC
>Ga0105249_10000798_pt1 | contig 28308 bp, 30 predicted proteins | sample KBSS44metaG_FD_81522 | JGI IMG/M metagenome (GOLD analysis project Ga0105249, IMG submission 81522) | Switchgrass rhizosphere microbial communities from Kellogg Biological Station, Michigan, USA - KBS S4-4 metaG | ecosystem: Host-associated > Plants > Roots > Rhizosphere > Soil | place...
ACGCGATCTACACCCGCGGCCTGGCGTCGCTGGAGAGCCTCGGGCGTGAGCTTTCCGAGGCGGTGACGCGTGCCTTGCTCGCCGCGGCCGAGGCCGCCGTCCCCGCCGACCAGCGCCCGCCGGGGCAGCTTGTGTTCGTCGGGGAGCCGCCGCCTGCGTCGGCGGCCGGGCAGGGCTGGCCGGTCACCCACGTCCGGCTCGCGACCGTGCTCGCGCAGGGCCTCCCATCTGCGGTCAGAGGACGCCGCCCGGTGACGGTCGCCGCCGATCTCACCGAGGACCCCGGGGGCTGGCTGCCCCGGCTGCTGCTCGCGGTCAACGCGGACGCGATGGCGGTGGTCGTCCGTGCCGACCATCCGGCCGCCGTCGCCGCCGCCCGCGCCGCGTCGGAGCCCGCGGGGCGGCTCAGGAGTCTCGCGCTCGGGCAGGCCGCCCCCAAGTGGCACCGCCTGCGGCCGACGCGCCCGGGTCCCGACGCGGACGGTGCCCAGCTACGGGTGCTGTCCTTCGCCGCGATCGACCCGGCACGGCTGGAGGCGCCGACGGACCTGCCCGTCCGCTTCCTGCTCGACCGTGCTCACGGGCGCATCGGCAATGTCTGGCGAGAGGCCCTCATCACGTATTTTCGGGACCAGCACGCGACAGCCCTGTCGAAACGGGACGCACGCGCGATCATTGAAGCCGTCGTACCCGACCGGGCACGCGAGGTTCTCCAGGCTCGTCTGGTGGACCTGCCGCTCGGGACGGCCGCCGACCTGATCGACGCGATGGACTGGTCGTGGCATCCCGACCATCTCGTCGTGGGAAGGACGGCATGACAACCATCGGCAGCTCAAACGCTGGCGGCCCACGCGTCCGGGCGCCCGGTGCCGTCGCAGCGGGCGCCGTCGCAGCGGGCGCCGTCGCAGCAGGCGCCCTCGCGCCCCGCGCCGGCAGCGCCGGGACCGGCCGGGCGGCACCCGAGGCGGACGGAGTCGCGGTGCTCGTCGTCGAGGACGACGACGCGGTGGGCACGCAGCTGGTGCGCGGGCTGCGGCGCGCGGGGTACGAGGCACGGCGGGTGGCGACGGGGGCGGCGGCGCTGGCCGCGGTCGAGAGCGCAGAGCCACCGGATCTCGTGCTGCTCGACCTTGGCCTTCCGGATCTCGACGGCACCGACGTCTGCCGGCGGATCCGGGAGCTTGGCGACGTGCCGGTGATCGTGGTGACCGCGCGCGCCGACGAGGCGGACCGGGTCGAGGCGCTCGACCTCGGCGGCGACGACTATCTGGTCAAGCCGTTCGGCTTCGAGGAGCTGCTGGCGCGGATCCGCGCCGTGCGACGCCGTTTCGCCCGCGTCGCGGCCCTCGCCATCGCGGCCGGCACCGCCGGCACCGTCAGCGCCATCGGCGCGGCCGGCACCGTTGCCCCGGTCGGCGCTGCCGGCACCGGCACCCGCACCGGCGCTGACGGGGGCGGGGGCACCGACGTGGTCCACCACGGCGGGCTCCTGGTGGATCGGCGGACGCGGCGGATCGAGCTCGACGGGCGGCGGCTCGCGGTCACGGCGCGCGAGTTCGACCTGCTTGCCTTCCTGGCCGACGACCCGGGCCGGGTCCGCACCCGCCGGGAGATCTTCCAGGCGGTCTGGGGGCCGTGGTTCGGCTCGACGAAGGTGCTCGACGTCCACGTGGGGTCGTTGCGGCGCAAGCTCGGCCGGCCGGAGCTGATCGAGACCGTCTACGGCATCGGCTTCCGGCTCGCCGACTCCGGCGTCGAGCAGGGGAGGGCGGGCGGCGGGCGGTGAGCAAGCGCATCCTCGCCGTCCAGCTGCTGCTGACGGCCCTGCTGATGGTCGGGGTGTGCGTCCCGCTCGGGATGGACGCCGCCCGGCACGACCGGACGCTGCTCGCGCTGCGCACCGCCGCGACCGCCGACGCCTACGCGGCCGAGGTCAAGTGGAGCCGGCTCGGCTCGGGCACCCCGCGCCTGCCCAACCAGTGGGCCGAGGACGAGCAGCCCAGCGCCAGCCCCGCCGACGGCCTCCGGCCGGACGACGACCTGGCCCTGTACAGCCCAGACGGGCGGCTCATCTCCTCGTCCGGGCAGCCGGTGGGGGTGACGGCCGCGCAGCTCGCGACCGCCTGCGAGCAACGGATCTCGCTTGCGCCGTCCGAGGCCACCGGATGGCGCCAGGTCGTCGTCACCCCGGTGACCAAGTCGGACGCCCTGTTCGCGCTCCTGGTGGTGGCGAGGTCGGACGACACGACGCAGGCGCAGATCCGGCACCGCTGGACCCGGCTGGTCGTCGTTTCCGGCCTCGCAAGCCTGCTGGCACTGGCATTGTCGGTGTTGCTGGCGCGCTGGGTGAGCCGGCCGCTGCGCCGGCTGGAACGGGCGGCGGCAAGGCTTGGGGACGGCGAGCTGTCGGCCAGGGCCAGACCGGTCGGCGGGCCCGCCGAGGTGCGCCAGCTGGCGGCGAGCTTCGACGCGATGGCCGCCCAGATCGAGGAGCTGGTCGGCGGGCAGCGGGCCTTCCTCGCCGATGTCTCACACCAGATCCGCACTCCGCTGACCGCCATGCGGCTGCGGCTGGAGCTGCTCGGCCAGGACCTGGCCGACGACCCGGCCGCCGCCGGCGAGGTAGGCGGCACGATCGCCGAGGTGCACCGGCTCTCCCGGATGGTCGACGGCCTGCTGGCGATGGCGCGTGCCCAGGCCCGCGGCATGGCACGCACGCGCGTACCGGTCCGGATCGACCGAGTGGCCGCCGAGCGCGTCGCGACCTGGCGGGCGGTCGCCGCCGCCGCGCAGGTCACGCTGCGCGACGAGACGCCGATCGACGTGCGCGCGCTGCTGACTCCTGGCCACCTGGAGCAGGTCCTCGACAACCTGCTCTCCAACGCGCTGGAGGCCTCCCCTCCGGGTGGGTGCGTCGTCGTCGACGCGGACCTCACCGACGACGACCACACCGATGACGGCCGCGCCGATGGCCGCAACGCCGATGACGGCCGCGACGGACTGCGTCCGTCGCGGGACGCTGACGGCGCGCCGGCGGGGAGCGTCGCCGGGACGATCCGGCTCACGGTGACGGACGGCGGCCCGGGAATGACGGCCGAGGCTCGGGCCGGCGCGTTCCAGCGGTTCCGAGTGGACCGCCCGGCCGATCGTTCGGTGCGCGCCGACCGGCGTGGGCACGGGCTCGGCCTAGCCGTGGTCCACGCCCTGGTCACGGCCGACGGCGGCCAGATCCGTCTCGACGAGGCCCGGGCGGGCGGCCTACGGGTCGTGCTCGACCTGCCGGCCGCGCCCGCCCTGCCCTCGCCGGGCCTCGCCGGCGGGCCGGTCGAGGTCACGGCCGCCAAGGCGGCGGAGGTCACGGCCGCCAGGGCGGCGGAGATCACAACCGCCAGGACGGCCGGAGCCACGGCCGCCGCGTCGGCGGACTCCCCCGACGAGCGGGAGAAGACCGCCAGGTTCGCGGGGGCGGCCGCGGTGGGCCGTCGTGGCGCGGCGAACAGCGGGGGCTCGGCGGGACAGGCTCGAAGGGCGCATGACCATGGTGAGGCGATCCGCGCCCTCGAGCCCTGATCCCCAGATGGGTCAACGATCCCATCGGTCCTGCGTGGACCGGTCGCCCTGGTCCCGTCCGGTGCCGCGGTCACCGCCGCCTTCCGGGTACGGCTGGTCCATGCCGCGCTCGGTGTAGCCACGCTCGTGGCGGCCCCCCTGGTCCACGGCCGGGCGGCCGGATTCGCGCTGGCCGGCACGCTGACCGCCCCCGTACTCGCCGCCGGAGTACTCGCGCTCCCGGTCGAGGGCGCGGCCACGCTCGGTGCCAGCGCCCGAGTAGCCCGTCATCGCGGGACCGCGCTCGCCGGCGCCCGGACGACCAGCCGCACCCATCGGCTTGAGCAGCCGCGCGGCGAGCAGCGTCATCAACGCGGACGTGATCAACGTGAGGATCAGACCGTAGCGGGCGCCCGACGACAGGCCGGGGAAGCCGAGGTAGCTGCCGTACACGCGCGGCAACGTCATCCAGCGGACGACGATGAGCACCAGTGCGACAGCGCTGCAGCCGGCGATGGCGGTCGGCAGCGGGACGGATCCGACCCCGGCCATCCGGCCGCGGGTCGCCAGGTGCGCGGCGGCGAGCGCCGCGGCGACGAGCATCAGCACGACCGGCACCCAGGCCAGGCCGCCCGAATGCCACGCGTTCAGGTTGGAGTACCAGACCTGCGCCTGGCCGGACGTGTTGTATCCGCTGTACCGAACGCCGAACCACGGCAGGAAGCTGAAAATGAACCCGAGAATCCCGAGTCCGATAATGCCGAGGTCGAAACCCTTCGTGCCGCGGCCCTCGTGGGCCGGGAGGCCTCGGCTGTCATAGGCCGCGCGACCACGGCCGGCCATATTCGCCATTGGCGACACCCTCGTTTCTCCCGAGCGACGGGCCGGCGCCGGTCACAACATCGTGCCGGGCAGACTCGTGCGCAGAGGATCTCAGTCACGCGGCCGCCGCCTCAGCAACGGTGGCCGACCAACCGTGCCCGTCAAGTTCACACCCGTGTCGCGATCCCGACCTTTGTCGCGATCCCGACCTTCGGGCCACATCGGGCCCGTCGGCAACATGCCCCTAAGGACCGATCCTTACCAGTTCTTGCCGGGATGACCGGCGCTGTGAGAGATTGACTTGGCGATGTCTGGGCATCTTGAGCCCAGGTCCGCGGCGACCCGGTGTCATCGCGGACGAACGTCAGGCGCAGAGACTTCGTGACGTCACGACGAAACGGGTAGCAGTGGTGACACAGAACGTCCCCGGCATTCTCCGGTCGGAAACCAAGTCGACCTTCCTGAACGAAGACATCATGCTTTACGGGCGCGCGCACAGCAGCGCGCCGGACGAGATCCTGGCCGATCTCACCGAAGCCACGGCGGCGCTCGGCTGGGCGGCCGAGATGAAGATACCGGCCGAGGAGGGCGCCTTTCTGTCGATTCTCACGGCGGCCACGGCGCCGCACCGTGCGGTCGAGATAGGCACGTTCACCGGCTACTCGGCGCTGTGCATCGCCCGCGGGCTGCCGGCCGGTGGACAGCTGCTCTCCCTGGACATCAGCGACAAATGGACCGCCATCGCCCGGGAGTACTGGAAGCGCGCCGGGGTGGACGACCGGATCGAGCTGCGGCTCGGCCCCGCCGCCGACACGCTGGCCGCCCTGCCCGCCGAGCCGACGTTCGGCCTTGCTTTCATCGACGCGGACAAGCCGTCCTACCAGGCCTACTACGAGTTGCTGGTGCCGAGGATGGTGCCTGGCGGCCTGATACTGGCGGACAACGTCCTGCAGTACGGCGAGATCGTCAACGAGGAGAACACCAGCCCGAACGTCGTCGCCATCCGCGAGTTCAACGAACACGTGTCCACGGACCCCCGCGTCGAGACGGCCATGATCCCGCTCGCCGACGGGCTGACCATCGCCCGTGTCCTGCCCTGAGCGGTTCAGGAGCGGCTGGCCTGCCCTGAGCGGTTCAGGAGCGGCTGGCCGCGGACTGTTCCGCCGGCGCCGCTTCACCCACGGCCACGGCTGTGGCCGCCCGTTCCTTCGCCTGCGCCAGACCGTCGTAGCGCAGGAATGACGGGACCGCGGCGAGCAGCGCGACCAGGCCCACCAGACAGGCGGCACCCCCGGCGAACGCGGCCAGCTCCGGTGAGGTGAAGCCGGCGAGGAAGCCGTGCCCGAGGTCGCCGAGGCTGGGGCCTGCGGCCACCGAGACCATGAACAGGCCGGCTATCCGGCCACGCACCGCGTCGGGGGCGGCGACCTGCTGGATCGTGATCCGCAGCACCGCCGACACCGTGTCCGCGGCGCCGGCGATGACCAGCAGGCCGATCGCCAGCGGCAGCGACCCGGCCAGCCCGAACAGCGCCACCGCGGCACCCCATACCGCGATCGCGACCGCGACCACCAGGCCCTGCCGGTGCACCCGGGACAGCCAACCGCCGGTCGCCGCGACCAGGGTGCCGCCGACGGACATCGCCGCGTACAGCACGCCGGTGGTGCGTGGGCCGCCGTGGAACGAGGTGACCGCCATCGAGGCGAACAGCACCCGCGGCATCCCGAAGATCATCGCGTCCAGGTCGACCAGGAAGGTCATCAGCAGCACCGGCCGCTGCCGCAGCACCCGGAACCCGTCGACGACGCTGGCGAAGCCGGCACGCGTGCCGCCGCCCTCCGGCCGCATCGACGGCAGCCGCCAGGTCGCCCAGATCAGGCCGCTGTAGGAGACGACGTCCACGGCGTATGCGGCCTTGAAGCCGACCGTGGACACCAGCACGCCGGCGAGCAGCGGGCCTCCGGTGAACGCGACCGTCATCGAGAAGCCATCGAGCGCACCGACCGCGGGCATCATGTCCGCCGGCAGCAGCCGGGCGGCGAACGTCCGCCGGATCGGCGAGTCCAGCGCCGACAGCGATGCCTGCAGGCCGATCAGGATGAACAGCACCCACACCGGCGCGCCGAACAGCGCCTGCGCGGTGAGCGCCGCCGAGGTGAGCATCATCCCGGTGGCGGTCAGCAGCGCGAGGCGCCGCCGGTCGGTGGCGTCGGCGATCGTGCCGCCCAGCAGCCCGAAGACCACCAACGAGACGAAGGTGACGGCGCCGATCGCGCCGACCGCGAAGTTCGACCCGGTGTCGGCGTAGACCTGCAGCAGCACCGTGGTGACGACGACCTGGGTACCGGTGGCGCTGACCGTCTCGCCGATCCAGAACCGGCGGAATGACGGCGACTCCCGCAGCGGGCGCAGGTCGGCGGTGAACAGCCGGCCGATCCGGCGCAGCCGGGAGCCGGCCGGGTCTGTCGGGCTGGTCAGGTCCGTCGGACTGGTCGAGCCGGCCGCGGCGGCCGCCGCGGCCGGCTCAGTCATGGAGCTCAGTCACGGAGTTGCCTGCCCGGCGCCGGCCCGGCGGTCGCGTGCCGCAGCGCCAGCGCGACGAGGTAGGGATCGAGACGTGTGGCGGTGAAGCCGAAGTGCCGGTAGAAGGCCAGAGCCGGTGCCGGGAACGCATGTGCGAGCAGCAACGGTGTGCCGGCCGTGCGGTACACGGTCGCCGCGCGCATGACCGCGTCGCGCAGCAGCCGAGCGCCCACCCCACGGCCCTGGGCAGTCTCGTCGACCGCGAGGCGGCCGATCACCAGAGCTGGCACCGGGTCGGCCGGGGCGGCGGAGCGCCGGCCCCACCGGCGCGGCGCCGCGGCACGCGTGTGCTCGACCGCGCCGCGGGTGAGGCAGTAGTAGCCGACGACACGACCGCCCTCGGCGAGGACGAACGTGGTCACGCCCTCCTCATGCAGCTCCAGGGCATGGTGGCGCAGCCAGCTGTCCAGGACCTCGTTCCCGCTACGGAAGCCGCGGACGTCGTGCTGCTCGGTCAGCCTGCTCGGCGTGCCCGCGGTGCGCGGGCTCACCGTCCCTCCTCCTCCGGCCCGTCCTCGAGCAGCTCGCGCAGCCTGGGCGCCTCGCCGGGCGGCGGCCCGTCGAGCAGCGCCGTCAGCTCCTCCCACGCCGCGTCGGTGGCGCCGAACAGGCGGCGGTCGGCCATCGTGTCCGCGGCATAGCGCCGCATCGCCTCGCCGGCGAAGTCCTCCAGCGTCGCTCCGAGACTCTCTGCGGCCGAGCGGACCAGCTCCGCGGTCTCGCCCGTCAGCCGCACCGTTACCTGCTCACCCTCGTCGGTTCCACCCACGCCCGTCAGTCTGCCTCCTCCCCGCCACAGACCGGTACCCACCCGCCACCTCCTGCGCTCGCGGGACAGCCCGCCATCCAGTGGGCCGGACACGGCCAACCTGGCGGATGGCCGGGAACGCCGGGGCGCGGACCGTGGCGGCGGTCAGCGGACCACGCGTATCCGGTCACGATGGCGCGGAACGTGGTTGTCCACTGGGGCGGGGGAACGTAGCGTCTGGAGAGACGTCGTTGCCACGGGAGTGCGTCCGGTGCCAGCACCGGACGGCCTGGCTCACGGCGTCGCGGCCGGGTGGCTTTCAGGCTGGGGGCGGTCGGTGTTCAGGTGGATGCGGTCCCGGTGGTCTCGGCGTGCAGCCACGTCCGGCGGCGTCTTCGCCGCCCGGCTCGGCTTCGATGACGGTGAGCTGACTTTCCTCGAGAGCGACTTGGCGCCGCCCGGTGGGCCCTACGACGTTGCCCTCGCGCCGAGTGACGGCCTGCGCCGCCTCGACCTCGGTTCGCTGCTGGTACCGCTGCTCGACGGGATCGAGTATCAGCTTCGCCTCGACGGCGGCCGGGTCCGCGCCGTGGTCGCGCTCGCCGGCCGCTCGACGATGGAGCTCACCGTGTCGGCGGCCCCGCGCAGCCGCGGGATCTGGGACGAGATCCGCGCCGAGGTCTGCCTGGCCGCCGCGCTGCCCGGCCCGGGCCATCCTCCGCCGCCGACCGCGACCGACCGGCGTGACGAGCCGGGCCGGGCTTCGAGTTCAGCGCGGCAGACCATGTTGAACGTACCGGCGTGGACGGGCGGGCCGGTAGAGGTCACGGCGATCCACGGCCGGTTCGGGCCGGAGCTGCGGCTGGTCGCGCTGGCCCCTCCTCAGCCCCCCGACGCACCGGCGCCGCCAGCGGCGAGGGGATCCACCACACCCCAGCCGGCAGCCCCCGACGCCGTGGACGCGCTGAGGGTCGCCGACGGGCCGTCGGTGCTGTCCGGCCTGACCGGACCTGTCCGGCTGGTCGGCATCGACGGGCCGCGGTGGTTTCTCCAGGCGGCCCTCGCCGGGCCCGCCGCGGACCGGCGGGACGAGTCGCTCATGGATGACGTGCTGCGCGGCACGATCGTGATCCGCGGTGGCCACGCGATGCCGGTGCGGGCGCCGCTCCCGCTGCGGCTGCCGACCGAGACCGAGAACCCGGTGGGCCCCGACGACCTGATCGACCCCGTGGCCGCCGCGGCCGACCCGGACGGCCCGCCACCGACGGGGACCTCTGCCCGCCAGCTGGCACCTCGCCGGCTCGGCGCACCCGGACCGGCCGTGCCGACCGACCTGGAGTCGCTGCGCGCCCGGCCCACCGGCGCGAGCAGTGCCGATCCGCGCCGGGTCAGCTACGAGGTGATCTCCCGACCAGGAGGCCTCGGACGCAACCTGATGACCTGGGGCTAGTCCAGCAGGCCGCTGCCCACCCAACGCTGGCAAGCAGAACTCAACGCTGCCCGATGTGCCCGTAGTGATGGGTAAGATACTGTCGAGTCAGTCACCCACTGAACGGCGCGTCGGGGAGACCGGATGAAACGGATCGAAGCAAGTCAGGCAGCCGAGGTTCCGTTGGACGCCGGAGCGGAACGAGCGATCCCGTTCATCGAGCCGGCGCGGAGCCGAGAACGGACACGACTTGACCTGTACGCCTACCGGGCACACACTCCGGCCATGTCCGGGGTCAAGAGCTCGCGTCTCGCGGTGCGCCTCGCCGAGGAGCAGGCAGCGCTGATCCGTGCCGCCGCCGAGGTTGAGGGGGCTACCGTCACCGAGTTCACGGTGAACGCCGCCGTCGCCAGGGCACGGGACGTCCTTGCCGACCAGCGCCTGTTCACGCTCGGCGACGAAGCCTGGACCGAGTTTCTCGCCCTCCTCGACCGCCCCGTGACCACCAAGCCTCGCTTGCAAGGCCTGTTCGCCGAAGACTCACCCTTCGAGTGAGCGGCTACTCGGCCCCACGGCCGATCGCCGTCTCCGACGACCTGTCGAGCTTCGACAGCGGCGAACCATCCCTGGATGACTGGCTACGTCGCCGCGCCCTCGGCAACCAGGCGGCGGGAGCATCCCGATGTTTCGTCACCTGCCGCGACGGCCGCGTCGTCGGCTACTACGCCCTCGCCACCGGTGCCGTCCAGCGGCTCGACACCACCTCACGCGTCGCCCGCGGCATGCCGGAACCCATCCCCGTCGTCCTGCTAGCCCGCCTCGCAGTCGACACGAAGGAACAGGGGCGAGGACTCGGCTCCCACCTGCTACGCGACGCCATCACCCGCACCATTGCAGCCGCGGACATCGTCGGTATCCGTGCTCTCCTCGTCCATGCCCTTCACGACCAAGCCCGCCGCTTCTACCTTCACTTCGGCTTTGAGCCCTCCCCCACCCATCCCCTTCATTTGTTCTTGCTTCTCAAGGATGTCCGGGGAAGCGTCCGCCACCGTTCTCATCCGGCATGAGGGTCGCCACGACTAAAAGATCTTGATGGAACCCGCGTCGGCAATGCGCGGGGCCAAGGTCGGGCCAGGTCGGTCTCAGGCTGGCCACCGCCGCGTTCACTCGTCCGGGTCGACCTGTTCCTCCCAGCGGCGGCGGCGGTCCGGTGGGCGCGGCGCCCAGTCCGGCGGGCCGGCGAGGCGGGAGATGCCGGCCGCGGCGAGGCCGGAGTCGATGGCGAGGCGGCGGGCCAGCGGGCGGACTCGCTCGATCTGGTCACGTTCGTCGACGACGACGCAGGTGTGGTCGGCGACGAGGCGGCGACCGTCGACCCAGACGTCCCGGACGGCCCGAGGGGACGCGCCGTAGACGAGCTGGCCACAGGGGTCGTGCAGCATCGAGACGCAGACCGTGTCCTGCAGCAGCACCAGATCGGCCCGCTTGCCCGGTTCGAGACTGCCGGCCAGATGGTCGAGGCCCAGCGCCCTCGCACCGTCGAGCGTCGCCATCCGCAGCACGGTCGGCGCGTCGAGCACCGCCGGGTCGACGGCGTGGACCTTCGCCAGCAACGCCGCCATCTTGACCGCCTGCAGCATGTCCTGGCTGTCGTTGGAGGCTGCGCCGTCGGTGCCGATCCCGACCGTGACGCCGGCGGCACGAAGCCGGGGCACCGGGCACACCCCGGAGCCGAGGATCATGTTCGCGACCGGGTTGTGGGCGATCGCCACCCCGTGGCCGGCGAGGATCTCGACGTCGGCCTCGGTCACCCACACGCCGTGGCCGGCGAGGAGCGGCCGTTCGAACATCCCCAGACGCAGCGCGTGCGGGATCGTGCGCCGGCCCCAGCGGGCGCTGGCCGCGACCAGCTCCTCGCGCACCTCGGCCAGGTGGGTGTGCACCGCCCAGTCCCTGGCCCGGCAGGCGGCGACCCCGGCCTCCAGCAGCTCGTCGCTCTGACCGAGCAGGGTGCCTACGCCGTAACGGAAGCCGACCGGAGCGCCGCGGGCCGCGGCGGTCCGCACGGCGGCCGCGAGGTCGTCCTGCTCGTCCATGATCCGCGCCACGTCGGCCCAGGGTGCGGCCGGGTCGTAAGCGTCCTCCGCGCCGAACGAGACCACGCCGCGCAGCCCGGTGCTGACCAGCCCGTCGACGACGCCGAGGCTCGCGAAGTCGTCGCGGTTGCTGTGCACGAACATGTCGTTGACGGTGGTGACGCCGGTGAGCAGCAGCTCGACGGCGCGCAGCACGGTGCCCTCGCGGGCGGCCCCGGTGGTCAGGACGCAGCCGAGCGGCCCGACGATCCGCTGGCCCCATTCGAACAGGGTCAGCTCGGAGCCCATCCCGGTGGTCAGCGCCTCGGACAGGTGGGTGTGCGCGTTGACGAGGCCGGGGATCAGCAGGCCGGTCCCGTCACCGACGACCGGGACGTCGGGCAGGTCGGCCCGCAGCTCGTCGTAGCCGCCGACCGCGACGATCTCGCCGTCACGGACGTGGACGGCGCCGTCGGCGACGTCGCCGTCGGGGCCGACCGTGAGCACCCACGCGGCCCTGACCAGCGTCTCCACGCGCTCCGGCAGGCCGTCCGAGCGCGGCACCGTCTCGGCCACAGCGCGATTCTCACATCCGCCGCCCCGCGCGCCGCCCCGGCGGGCCGACCCGAACCCAACGTCGACCCGCCCCACCCACTCTCCAAACAATCCTTGCCCACCGGGCGATGGCTCTCGACGCCCTGTCCGCAGGACGCGGGTGGCGGTGTGGTCGGCTGGACCGCGATGGACGCCCACCCGGATCGGCAGGACATCGTCCGGTACTGCCCGGAATGCGCCCGGCACAGCGTCCTGCTCGCGACGGGCCACGGCCAGCTGTGGGAGTGCGCCGACTGCGAGACCTGGCTGAGGTGGCCGGTCCAGCCCGCCGTTCCCGACCTGTCGGACGTCGCGATCCTCGACCACTGGCGAGCCCGGCGGCGCGCCGCCTCCTGAGCCGCCCCGCGGCCCCGCAGCCGCCGACGCGCCAGGCTGGACAATGGCGCTCGTGCGGATTCGGCGGATCAAGGCGTGTCTGAACGGAGGCCGAGACCGCGCCGAGCATCCGGGCGTGCCCGTGACGCCGGACGAGCTGGCTACCGCCGCGGCGGGAGCGGTCGAGGCCGGAGCGGAGGCGGTGCACCTGCACCCGCGCGGCCCGTCCGGAGCCGAGTCGCTCGCCGCGGAACACGTCGGGGCCGCGGTCGGTGCCGTACGCCGCCGCTGCGTGGGAACACCGGTGGGTGTCAGCACGGGCCTGTGGATCGCCGGTGGTGATCCGACGGCCCGGCTGGCGGCCGTGCGGACCTGGGCGGGGCTGCCCGCGACCGAGCGGCCTCAGTTCGCGTCCGTGAATGTGAGCGAGCCCGGTTTCGACCAGCTCGCCGAGTCGTTGCTGGCGGCTGAGATAGCGGTCGAGGCGGGCGTATGGTCGACTGCCGACGCCGAGGCGCTGGCTGCCTCGGGGTTCGCCGGGCGGTGCGCACGGCTGCTCGTGGAGATCATCGACGCGCCCGCGGCGGACGCGCCGCACGTCGCGGCCGCCGTCCTGGGGCAGCTCGACGCTCTTGACGTGCCCGGCCCTCGGCTCCTGCATGGCGAGGGCGAGGCCGCCTGGCCGCTGGTCGCCATGGCCGGGCGGCTCGGCCTCCCGACCCGGTCCGGCTTCGAGGACACCCTCACCGACCCCGACAGCCGGCCAGCCCCGGACAATGCCAGCCTCGTCCGCTCCGCTCTCCTGATCTGGCAGGCGCCGCTGAGGCAGTGAGACACGGCGCACGCAGGCTCCCGAGGCGACGGGGAGAGCCCGGCCACGGCAGCTAGCTGGGCGCGTGGCCCGGCGGCGGGTCTCGGAAGGCGGGGCCGGAGCGGCGGGGTCGCGGCCAGGGCGGGGTCAGAGTGGCGTCATCCGCCGACGGCGGCGAGCACGGGGACGCAGATAACACGGGGACGCAGATAAGCGGCCTCGGGTGCTGGGGATCCAGTGCGTTCTGGACGAAGCGCAGCGCCACCCGGTCGTAGGCGACCAAGATGTGGTCCGAGCCGTCGAGGATGCAGCTGTCCTGGAGGGTGATGTTCCGGACGTTCGAGCCGGGCAGGAACGCCGACGTGTACGGCGTGACGATCTCGTCGTAGCGAGTCTCGATCACGGTGTAGCGCACACCGGGCCGGGTGCCGCCGCCCGCGTTGAGCGCGGGGGGGGAACGGCGAGCCGGCGATCTGCTGGGCGCACGACGCGGGCCCCGTCAGCGGGTGGCGCCGACGACGAGCCAGGCAGTGCCACGCACGCGAAGGCTCAGCGTGACGGCCCGGGCGGCGAGGTAGCCGCCGGCGAACGCACCCATGAGGCAGCCCACGCCCGCCGCGCCGCTGGGGCGCCACAGCAGGACCGCGCCCGCGAGCACGGCGAACGCGGCCAGGTTGAGCAGCCCGGCCCAGGCGAGGTAACGGTTGTCGCCCGCGCCGATGAGCACCCCGTCGAGCACGAAGACCAACCCGCCCAACGGGGCGGTGACGGCCAGCACGAGGACCCCCGGAACGACCAGCCTGGCAACCTCCGGCGCGCTGGTGAAGGCCGGCCCGATCACCCAGGCCAGCGTCGCGAGCAGTACGCCGAGCGCGACGCCGCTGCCGATACCCCAGGCGACGCAACGGCGCAGCACGACCCGCGCCGCCGCCGCGTCACCGGCACCGAGCCGGTCGCCGACGAGCACCTGCGCGGCTACGGCGAGCGCGTCGAGGGCGAAGGCCGAGGTGGCGAACAGCGTCATCGCGATCTGGGACGCGGCGAGCTCGTTCACGCCGAGGACGGTGGCGACGTACGTGGCGAGCAGCAGCGCGGCGCGCATGCTCGCGGTACGCAGGAACAGCCAGAAGCCGCTGTGCGCCCCGCGCAGCACGCCGAGCAGGCGAGGCAGCACCCGCGCCCCGGCGCGCCGGGCATGACCGACGATCATCCACAGGTAGGCGGCGGCCATGCCCCACTGGGCGACGGCCGTGCCGGTGGCCGAGCCCTCGATGCCCCAGTCCGCGCCGTAGATCAGGGCACCGTTGAGCGCGGCGTTGACCGCGAAACCCGCCGCCGCGACGACGAGGGGGGTGCGGGTGTCGTGCAGGCCGCGCAACAGCCCGGCGGCGGCGTACACCAGCAGCATGGCGGGCAGTCCCGCCATCGAGATCCGCAGGTAGGCGGATGCCTCGTGCGCCACGGCGGCGTCCGCGCCGAACGCGCGGGGCAGCGCGGCGTCACCCACCAGCCGACGGCCGCGAGCGCCACCCCCAGCGCGGCGGCCAGCCACAGGCCGTCGATGCCAGCGGACACGGCGCCGCGCAGGTCGCCGGAGCCGCGCAGCCGGGCCACCGTCGGCGTGGTCGCGTAGGCGAGGAAGACCATCAGGCCGACGGCGGTCTGCAGGACGGCCGCCGCGAGGCTCAGGCCCGCCAGGGCGGAGGTGCCGAGGTGGCCGACCATCGCCGTGTCGGCGAGCAGGAACAGCGGCTCGGCCACGAGCGCGCCCAGCGCGGGGACGGCGAGCCCGACGATCGCGCGGTCCAGGCTCCGGTCGTCCCGCCCGTCGAGGGCACCGGCGGAGCTCTCCGACGTCATCGGTGCCTCCGCCCTCTCTGCCCGACACGCCACGGGCCTGCCAGGCCCGCCGGATCGGCCGGACCGGCCGGACCGGCCGAGCGCGCTGCCGAAGCGCTCCATCGCCCACCGGCAGCCGCCTGCCGCCTGCCGCCTGCCGGCTGCCGGCTGCCGGCTGCCGGCTGCCGGCTGCCGGCTTCCATGACCGTCTGCCGCGAGCGGCGCCCTGCCCGGGCAGGCGGTGCCCTGGCGCGCGGCATGCCTCGCGAACCTAACTCGACCCGTCGTCGCCACGCCCGTTATGTCCGTCACCAGGCGGCTACCGGCGCGGCCAGGCCCGCGGCCGGCGACGATCAGTCGCCGCCACCCGAACCGGTATGTCACGGCCCAGAAAAAGTGATATCAGTTTTATGGCGGACGATACGGGGACGGATGGGCCGGCCGCTCGGTCGACGAGAGGGAGACGTGCTCATGCCGGTGGGGTACCTGGTGGCTGTCGTCGCCGTCGGGAGCGCGGCGCTGCTCGCACTCGCTCCGCCGCGCCGGCCACGGAGGCTGGCCATGACGAGCTACCTGGTGGGGATCGCCTTCACCGATCTACCAGCGCTCGCCCTCCTCTATCTGCTCGCCACGACGCTGGTCGCCGTCGACGGCGGCGACGTGGACTCGGCCGGCGGCTGGCTGACGTCCGGCCTGGCAGTGCTGGTTGCCTGCGAGCTGGCCGTCCTCGCCTGGCTCGACGGGCGGGCGCGGCCGGCGGTCGAGGAGGCACTGGTCAGGGACCTGGGCATCGGCCGGCAGCACCAGATCCACACCGCCGACACGAGAACGCGCCGCCGCCGGTGTGTCCGGAGCTTGTTCTTCCCGTTCCCGGTCCGCCATCCCGACATCAGACGGGTGCGGAACATCCGCTACGGCGACGGGGGCCGGCGCAACCTGCTCGACGTCTACCACCGGCGCTCTCGGCCGGGCGGCGGACCGGTACTGATCCACCTGCACGGCGGGCACTACACCGGCGGTCGCAAGAGCACCCAGTCGTTGCCACTTCTGCACCGGCTGGCAAGCCACGGCTGGGTGTGCGTCAGCGCGAACTACCGGCTCAGCCCGGCCGCCGGGCTGCGCGAGCACCTCACCGACGCGAAGAAGGTGATCGCGTGGGTCAGGGAACACGGCGCGGAGTACGGCGCCGACCCGTCGGCGATATTCGTCGCCGGGAGTTCCGCCGGGGCCCACCTGATGACGCTCGCCGCGCTGACCGCCGACGATCCGGCGCACCAGCCCGGCTTCGAGACGGTGGACACCTCGGCCACCGCCGTCCTCTGCCTCGGCGGGTACTACGGCGACTATGGGGTTGATCCGGGCTGGCAGGGGGCCTCCTCGCCCCTGGACTACGTCCGGCCGGACGCGCCGCCGTTCTTCGTGGCGCACGGCGAACGGGACAGCCTGGTCCACGTGGAGGCCGTGCGGGAGTTCGTGGCCGGGCTACGCGCCGTGTCGGCGAGCCCGGTCGTCTACGCCGAGCTGCCCGGCGGCCAGCACGGGTTCGACCTGTTCCACTCGGTGCGTTTCGAGCCCGTCATCGACGGGATCGAGGCGTTCGCCGCCTGGACACTGTCCCGGAGGATCTCGACCGCGTAGGTGGCGGCCCGACCCTCCGCTGCCCCGCCGGCGACACCTTCTCCCGGCCAGCCGCCCTCGAGCGCATACTGCCAGCAAATCGACTCTTACGTAAGGGTAGATTGGCGACAGGACTCCGCTTCCGCGGAGCGGCGCGCACAGGGGCGGAGGTTGCGACCGGATGGCTGGAGATCGACTCGGCGTCGCTGGGTGCGACGTGCTGGTGACCGGCGCCTCCAGCGGGATCGGGCGGGCGATCGCGTTGCGGCTGGCGCGCGACGGCGCCCGGGTGCTCGCGACCGGCCGGGACCGGCACGCACTGGAACGCCTGGCGAAGGAGGCCGACGGCGACAGTCTCCTGCTGGAGCACTTCGCCGCCGACCTGACGGACGCGGACGAACAGGCCAGCCTGTTGGAGGCCGTGCACGACCGTCTCGGCCCGGTGTCGGCGCTCGTGCATTCGGCGGGCGCATACCGGCGTGGCGAGCTGGCGCAGGCCGAGACAAGCGATCTGGACCTGCAGTTCGCGGTGAACGTGCAGGCTCCCTACGCCCTCACCCAGCGGTTGATCCCCGACCTCATACACACCCGCGGCGACGTCGTCTTCGTCAACTCGACGCAGGGCCTGGCTGCCGGCGCCGGCGTCGGCCAGTACGCCGCCACCAAGCACGCGCTGCGTGCCGTGGCGGACAGCCTGCGAGCCGAGCTGTCGAACACCGGAGTGCGGGTGTGCAGCATCTACCCCGGCCGGACCGCGACGCCGATGCAGGAGAAGATCTTCGAGGCGGAGGGCCGGCCCTGGCGGCCGGACTGCCTCCTCTGGTCCGAGGACGTCGCCGACGTCGTCGCCCACACCCTCTCGCTGCCCGCCCGCGCCCAGGTCACTGACCTCACCATCTGGCCGACATACCGCTCCTGACCTCGGCGGCACAGGCATCAGACCGCCGGACCGCCGGACCGCCGGACGGCTGGCGGGCTCAGCTGCCCTGCAGCGTCTTCTCGCGCTCGGAGGCGTGCATCTCCCAGGGAGCCTGCGGCAGGACGTCGCCCGTCTCGAGCAGGGTCTTGAGGTTCGCGAAGACGGCCGGCCAGCCGTGGGAGATCGACTCTCGGGCGGCGGCGTCGGGCAGGTTCGTGTGCGTGACGGTGAGCCGCACGATGCCGGCGTGCGGCTCGATCGTGAAGGTGACGACGGACGGCTCGAACGTCGGATCGTCGAAGCGCGCCGGGGTGTCGAAGCCGAACGCGAGTCGCAGCGGTGGCTCGACCGCCAGCACCCGGCCGACGGCGTCGACGACGCCCGACCCGTCGATCCGCGTGTGCTCGACGCGGCTGCCGACCTCCCACTCCGAGACCTGGGCGTGGCCCCAGAACCGACCGGTGAGATCCGGGCTCGTGAGCGCGCGCCATACCTCGTCGGGCGTACTGCGGATGTACGTCGTGTACACGTAGGCGGGAACCGTTTCGGCCATCGTGACCTCCTGGGCACGGGTCTTGACCTGGTCGAGGAAGCCGAGACCCGGCTCCTCGAACTTCCAGATCCATCGGGTCCGGATGTCGTGGATCGGTACGGGGTTCAGGTAGTGAAGCCGGCGCCGGCCGCTGGGGACGACCGTGACGAGACCGGCAGCTTCCAGCTGCCGCAGGTGCTCGCTAACCGATTGACGCCGCATCTCCAGCCCGGCGCACAGCTCGCCGAGCGTCAGCCCGGCGCGCTCGTGCAGCGCGTCGAGCAGGCGACGCCGGGTCGGGTCGGCGAGAGCCTTGAACACCGCGTCCGCATCCACGCGGGTCATTATGCAGGCATCTTCCTGCATAATGTCAAGCGACCGACGGCCGGCACCGAAGCCGAAAACGCGTTGCCCAGGAGATCGAGGCGCCGCGACACTGGCCCGGTGACGCGAGGCCGATCGTTCAGCGCCGCGCGGCGCCGGGCCACGGCGGTCGACGCATGAGCCACGGCCGAGAGCAACCGGGCGGCCCGCCCGGGCCGTCGTGGGAATACGGCCCAATCTGTTCGCTGGTCTACCAGCTCGACAAGCCGATAGGCGCATCGTTTGGCGACGTCGAGTTCTACCAGGACCTGCTCGCCGGGACGTCCGGAGAAATCCTGGAACCCGCTGTCGGAACCGGACGCATACTCATTCCCCTGCTCCAGGCGGGATTGCGGGTGCGCGGGTTCGACACGTCACCGTCGATGCTCGCGATCTGCCGTGACAACTGCGCCGCGCACGGGCTGAGCCCAGTGTTGTTCGAAGCGGACATGGTGACGTTCCAGGAACCAGCCGCCTTCGCCGCGATCGTGATCCCGACGGGGTCGTTCGCGTTGGTCACCGGTCGGGAACGCGCGGCCCGGGCTCTGCGCAACGTCCGCAAGAGCCTGCTGCCCGGTGGACGGCTGATCGTCGACGTCGAGCCACTGGAACCGCCCACCGGCCCGGGCCCGCTGAATCACTGGTGGCACGGCGAAGACCTGCTGACGCTCAGCTCCGCTCCCGCGGCGAATCCGCAGGAGGGCGTCCAGACCACCTGGCTGCGCTACGAGCGGTGGCGCGACGGCCGCCTCGTCGAGACCGAGCTGCAGAACTTCAGCCTCCAGCGGTACGACCTCGACGGATTCGCCGCCCTGCTCCGGGAGGCCGGCTTCACCGCCGTCACCGTGCACGCCGACTACCAGGCCGGGCTGTCCCCCACACCGGACTCCCAGGTCTGGACCTTCGAGGCGACCGCCTGATCACCCGCATCACTCGGATGACCTGAGCCCTTCCATGATCTGGTGGGATTTTCGGGGTCAGGACGCCGACGGTGCCACCAGATCATGGTCAGATCCATGATCTGGTGGCACCGTCGGCGACGCCCGGCTCGGGCGAGGTTTCCCGCTAGCCGGATGCCGCTCCAGCACTTCCGGAACTGTGGCCGTGGCGGGTGAAGAAGTAGACGACGACCGCGATGACGATGAGCGCGGCGATGACCGCGAGGGCGATCTTCAGCCGGCTCCAGGGGCGCTCGCCGTGGACCTCGCCGGTGAGGCCGTTGACGAGGATCTGCCAGCTCTTCCCGGCGTAGATGAAGGTGGCGATCCACACCGGCAGCAGCAGCAGCTTGAAGGTGACGTCGTTGTGCCGGGTGTTCACGGAGGACACCCGCTGCTCGTCACCGCCGATGTCGCGGCGGCAGTCCTGCTCGATGACCGGCGCCATCCGGCTGCGCGCCTCGGTGAAGCCGTTCTCCGGCTCGACGTCGTAGCGCAGCGCGAAATGCCCGGAGAGGAACTCCGGCTGATAGGGCTGCGCCTTCTCGAGCGGCCACGGCGCCAGGTCGTCGATCTTCTTCGTCGGCAGTACGACGCTGGCCGGGACTAGCACGTCGTCGAACGCGCGGCTGACCGTGCCGCCCGCCGGGTACCAGCGGGTCTTCTGTACCCGGCGCGTCTGGGACTTGCCCTCGCTGTCCGTGTACGTCTCGGTCACCCAGTAGTGCTCGCCGCGCTGGCCGCGGTAGTCGGAGACCGTCTGCGAGTCGAACGTCCAGTGCGGGACGTAGGTGCTCTTCATCGACTCGGTCTCGCTGACCTTCTTCAGCCCCGACGGCGCGAACCACCGCGACTTCACCCAGGTGCGCATCGAGTCCCGCACCTTGGCCCGGTCGAGCGCAAAGGGCAGCACGCCCTCGGGCACGATCTGCCCGGACGCCATCGCGTCGATCACCAGCGGCGCCCCGCAGAACTGGCAGACGCTCGCGGTCTCGTTCGTCTCGGTCCGCGCGGAACAGCGCTGGCAGACGAAGACGTACGCCCCGATGCTGGCGACCGGCTTGCGTGGCAGCGTCGCGAGCTCCCCGTAGGCGATCTCGCGGATCTCCCGGTCCCCCGCGGCGATCTCCTGGCGGAAGCCGCAGTACGGGCACTGCATGCTGGTCGATCCGGGCGCGAACTCCAGCCGCGCGCCGCAGCCGCCGCACGGGTAGGTCGTCGCGGCGACCGGGGCCTGTTGGAAGGGCGGCGCCTGCTGGTACGTCGGTTCGGTCATCGTGATGTCCCGTCCAGTCGCCCGGTCAGGACTGCGGCGGCAGCGGCGGCGGGACGTTGGCCAGCAGCGGCGCGACGTCAGGCACCTGACCGGCCGGCGTCCAGGCGGCCATGCCGGCCTTCCAGACCAGCGTGTCGTGGCGCAGCTCGCCCGCGGCGACCCGCTGCGCGAGCGCAGCGGCGTCGAACGGGCCCTGCTGCTGGCCGCCGACGCCGATGAACCACTGCGCGGCCTGCGGCAGCGGCGGCGGCGTGCCCGGCCCGGCCTGCGGCGGCCCCGCCGGCGGCTGCCCGTAGCCGGGCTGAGGCTGCTGGTACGGCTGCTGGTACGGCTGCTGCTGGTAGCCCGGCTGCGCCATGCCGCTGGCGGCGCGCTGGCCGAGCGCCATGCCGAGGCCGATGCCCAGTCCCTCGCCCGCGCCGCCCTGGTTCTGTGCGGCCGCCTCGATGGCCTGCGCGGTCTGGAACTGGGTGTACTGGTTGAGGTTCCCGAGGATGCCCATCTGGCTGCGCTTGTCGATGGCCTCCTCGACCTCGGGCGGCAGCGAGATGTTCTCGATGACGAACTTCGGGACCGCGATGCCGACCGGGGTGAGCTCCTTGGTCAGCGCCTCGGCGAGGGCCTGACCGATCACGTCCTGGCGGGTCGCGATGTCGAGCACCGGCACGCCGGAGGTCGCGAGCGCGTTCCCGAGCCGGCCCACGATGAGCTGGCGCAGGAACTCGGAGACCTCCTCGGTGCGGAACTGCGGGTCCGTGCCGGCGAGCTCGCGCAGCAGCGCCGGCGGGTCGATCACCCGGATCGAGTAGGCGCCGAACGCCCGCAGCCGGACCATGCCGAACTCCTGGTCACGGACGATGACCGGGTTCTGCGTGCCCCACTTGAGGTCGGTGAACTGCCGGGTGTTGACGAAGTACACCTCGGCCTTGAACGGCGAGTGAAACCCGTACTTCCAGCCCTTGAGGGTGGACAGGATGGGCATGTTCTGCGTCTCGAGGGTGTACATGCCGGGCCCGAAGGCATCGGCGACCTGCCCCTCGTTGACGAACACCGCCGCCTGGGACTCGCGGACGGTGAGCTTCGCACCCATCTTGATCTCGTTCTCGTAGCGCGGGAAGCGCCACACGATCGTGTCCCGGCTGTCATCGGTCCATTCGATGATGTCGATGAACTCGCCGCGGACCCGGTCCATCAGTCCCACGTGTACCGCCACCCCTGTGTCGTTCTGAGGCCTCCGCGGACCTACCAGATCGACTACGCAAGCTCCGTCGATCCGGCAGGAACCCCGACGCGAGGCTTCGCCATCGTCGCGTGGCCTCCGGCCTGACACCGTCACACCAGGCGCTACGCCTGGTGCGTCCACTTTCGCGGTGAAACCCTAGCCCCTCGACTCCGAGGTCCTTGCGACCTGTCGAGCGCCGGACAGTATCCCGGCGACGTGGGGTGGCACGGGGCCGGCGGACTCACCGCACCGGGTACGGCCCCAGCTCACTGCCCCTGCGAACCACGGACCGTGGGCAGCGCCTGCCGGTTGCGGTCGACCCATGCGTCGAGGATCTCGTCGAGCCGGCCCTGCTCGGCCGTCGGGAAGCTCAGGCCCTGGGCCGGGACGCTGGCACCGAGCTCGACCAGCAGCGGCCGCAGGGTGAACTCGACGGCCAGCGTGTGCGCCGGCGAGCCGATCGTGAAGATCGGGAACGCGGTGACGCCGCGCAGCCCGTCGGTCTGGTACCGGTCGAGGAAGGCCTTGAGCAGCCCGGTGTAGGCGGCCTTGTAGGTGGGGCTTGCGATCACGAGGAAGTCGCTCGCGGCCACCTGCTCGGTCAGGGCGTCGAGCTCGGCGTGCGGCCAGGTGAAGATGTCGCCGGCGTGGACGGCGAGGTCCAGCCGAAGCCCCTTGTCGGCGCCGAGCAGCGGGCGCAGCCGCTCGGCGAGCGCCTCGGCGACCGCCAGCGTCCGCGACTCGGCCTTCGGGTTGCCCACCACGACACTCAGCGTCGTCATCTCGGTAGTCCTCTCGGTTCGTCTCGGTTCGTCTGGTCGTGCGCCCTGGCCGTCCGACGTTCGACGTCCGACGTCCGCCAGTTCCATCCTCATGCCGCCAGCCGGCCGCGGTCACGGGCGCGGTGGCAGGGGTGAACGGGCTCAGTGGCTGGGGGCTAGGCGTCGGGGCTAGGCGTCGGGATGCTCGGCGAGTCCGTGGTAGCGGCTGCGGTAGTAGAGCAGCGGGCGCGCCGTCTCGTGGGCCGCGTGCCCGAGCCCGACGACGTGCGCGGTGACGATCACATGGTCGCCACCGTCGTACTCGGCCGCGAGCTCGCACTCCAGGTGGGCCAGGCTGCCGTCGATGACCGGATGGCCGGTCCTCGCGGCGCGTTCCCAGGTGATCCCGGCCCACTTGTCTGTCCCCCGCCGGGACATCGCCGCGCTGACGGTGTGCTGGTCCGCGCTGAGCACGTTGACGACGCAGCTGCCGGCGCGCCGGATCGCCGGGAAGGACGAGGACGTCCTCGCGACCGAGAACGCGACCATCGGCGGGTCGACGGACAGGCTGAAGAACGACTGACAGGTCAGGCCGACGGGCCGCCCGTCGGCGGTCGAGCTGATGACGGTGTAGGAACGCGTCTCCCCTGCCCCGCAGAGTCGTCCGGAGGTGCTCGTCGATGCGGCCGCGCGTGGGCCCGTCGACGAACTCGGCGACCGCCGGCACCACGCCGGCGGCGCGGACCGCGCCGACGGCCGCGAACGCGCTGACCGCGTCGGGGAAGTAGGCACAGATCGTGGCTGTGGCGGCCGGAATGGGCCGCAGCCGCAGCGCGGCGCCGACGATGACCCCGAGCGTGCCCTCCGAGCCGACGAACAGGCTGGTCAGGTCGTATCCGGTGACACCCTTGATCGCGCGCCGGCCGGTGTGGATCAGGCGGCCGTCAGCGAGGACGACGTCGAGGCCGAGGACGGCGTCACGGGTGACGCCGTACTTGGCGCACCGCAGCCCGCCCGCGTTCGTGGCGATGTTCCCGCCGACGGTCGAGATCTCGACGCTGGCCGGATCCGGCGCGTAGCGCAGCCCGTGGCGCTGCGCCGCCCGGTCGAGGTCGGCGGTCAGCACACCCGGTTGGACGAGCGCGAGCTCGTCGGCGATGACGACGTCCACGATGCGGTTCAGCCCGGTCAGGTCGAGCACGATCCCGCCGTCGGCGGCCGTCGCCGCCCCGGCGAGCCCGGTACCGGCGCCCCGCGCCACCACCGGCGTCGCCGTCTCGTGTGCGAGGCGCAGGACGTGCTGGACGCCGGCGACATCGTGCACGGATGCGACGACCGCCGGGCGGACCTCGGGCGTCCAGCCCGACCGGTCGTAGCGGTGCGCGGCGAGGACCGCGGGGTCGGTCCGCCAGTCGACGTCGTGGTGCGGTGGCAGGCGGTCCAGCCACCCCGTCATCGTTGTCATCGCGGTCGTCACGCCCTCGCGAGCCGGGCAGCCGCCGCGGCGGTGCGGCGAATGGTCACACTGCGCCGATCATCTACATTGTGCCGATCATCCACCATAATCCCAGCTACTCTATCGACATGGGCGGGATATTGGACATCATCGCACTTCGCAGCCTTACGTCCATCGCCGACGCGGGCGGTTTCCGGCGTGCCGCCGGCAGCCTGCATCTGTCCCAGTCCGCGGTCAGCCAGCACATCCGCCGCCTCGAGCAGGTATGTGGACGCCCGTTGGTAGTCCGGGACGGCAACGCCGCCCGTTTCACCCCCGACGGTGAGTTGCTCCTCGCCGAGGCGCGCAAGATTCTCGCCGCCCACGACGACGCCCTCGAGCGGGTACGCCGGGCCGACAGCCCCGGACGCACCCTCGTCATCGGCTCGACGGAGCACGCCGCCGACCAGCTGCTTCCCTCGATCACCGCGCGGCTGCGCTCAGGCTTCCCCGAGCACGAGGTCCGGTTCCGCATCGACCGTGGCAAGCAGCTCAACGACCGGCTCGACGAGGGCGCCATCGACGCGTCGATGTTCATCGGCGACGTCCGCGGGCCCGACAGCCACCCGGCCGGCGCGCTCCCGCTGGCCTGGTACGCCGCGCCCGGGTGGCAGCCACCGCGCGGCGCCATCCCGCTCGTCGTCATCGACGGGCCGTGCACCATCCGCCGTCGTGCGCTGCAGGTCCTGCGCGACAACGAGATCGACGCTTCGGTCGTCTGCGAGGCTGGTCACCTGGCCGGCGTGCTGCACGCCGCCAGGGCCGGCCTCGGCGCCGCCCTGCTCGCCCACCTCGGCACCCCGCCCGAGGGCCTGCGCGCGCTCGACAGCCTTCCCGCCGTCGAGCCCGAGCCACTGCACGTCCGCGGTCGCCGTGGTGCCCCACCCACGCTGGTGACCGCCGTCGCCGAGGCGGCACGCGCTGCTGCCCTGGAAGCGCAACCCCGCCACCAGCATGCGGACCGGCCCCGACAGTCCCTCCGGGCCACGGCCTGACCCATGATCTGGTGGGATCATCGGCGTCGGAACGCGGAAAATCCCACCAGATCACCACCAGCCCCGGCTTTCACCGACCAGCGCGCAGTGACAGAGGCCAGACCAGCCGTCCGCGGCCGGCCCGTCAGACGGTGAGTGCCGCTGGGCCGACGGCGGAGCTGATGTCGAGGAACGAGTCCGGCACCGGGTAGTCCCCGGCGATGAAGCCCAGCACCGCGGCGTGCATCGCCTCGACCGGCGCGATCGTCGCCGAGGCCACGATGCCGCGGGGGTCGGGCACCGCCCGCCGTTACGCATCCGCCGGCTGAGGTCCCGCTACTGCCGGATCCGGCCGGCGTTGCCGCATGAGCACCGCTCGTGGTGGACGCCGGGGGGTACTGGCCGCTGGTGGCGGCGAGGCTGGCCGGCTGGGCGGCGAGGCTGGCCGGCTGGGCGGCGAGGCTGGCCGGCTGGGCGGCGAGGCTGGCCGGCTGGGCGGCTGGGCGGTGAGCGCGCCGGGCGGGGCGGGCGCACACAGGACGGAACTTTCCCGGCAAGCCGGCCATGAAGCCACCGGAAAGCTGGTCTGCCCGATTGACTTCCGACCCTCGGGGAAAATATCGACGCAGCCACCAGTCCTCGACCGGCCTCCGGTATCGCATTGTTTGGACTTCGATCGAGAGGAGAAGTACAACAGCCGGACCGCGCTCGCGGCGCTGCGCCCCCGGACGCCGTCAGTCTTTCGAGGTACGCGGTATTCCGAGGTAACGGTCCGATTCCGAGGTGCGAGGTCCGACGCGACAGAATGGAGCTGCTCATGGCTACCACGTCGAAGCGTCGCCGCCCGGCGGCGGCCGCGGTGTTGGCGGCACTCACCACGGCGGGCGCGGGAGTGCCGACCGCCGCGGCCGCTGGGCCACCGGCGCACTCCGCCACTGCTGCCATCGCGAAGACCGCCGCGGACTATGACCGTGGCTACGACAAGGGCTACAAGGACGGCTACTCCGACGGATTTGTGGACGGGTACGATTATTCCGAGTCCTGAGCGCCGGCTGCGGCTGGCATCAAGGGTGGGCGGCAGCCGCTCGCCCGCTCTCGGTCTCGCGCGGGCGGTTACTCAGCGGCGGTCCGGGGAGAACTCAAGGACCTGGGTGAGGCGGACATTGTTGCCCGACGGGTCACGGAAGGACGTGTCGATGCCGTAGGGCTGCGGCGTCGGCGGGTCGTTGAAGACGACGCCGCGGGCGGACAGCTCGTCGTAGGCGGCCTGGCAGTCGTCGGTCTCCAGGAACAACGTGCCGCCGGCGCCCTTGGCGACGAGCTCCGCGAGCGCCTCACTGGTCGCGGCGTCGGTCATCGGCGGCGGCTGGTGGATGCCCGGATGGACGACATGCTCGGCGAGCTGCCGGCGGTGCTGATCGTCGGGCTATCTCGATCAGCTTCTCACCCGCGATGTCGAACTTCTCGGCGAGTCCCGCGATCCTGACCGACTACGCCGGTTCTTCGAGGTAATGGCGCTGAACTCTGCCGGCATCGTGACCAACAAGACCGTGTTTGAAGCAGCCCGTATCAACGCCAAGACCGCTGACGCCCATGAAAGCCTCCTCAAGAACCTTCTTGTCGTCGACAGCCTTCCGTCCTGGTGGACCAATCGCCTCAAACGACTGGTTCAGGTCCCGAAGCGTTACCTCACCGGCCCCGGGCTCATCGGTGCCGCGCTACACGTTGGTGTTCGATCGGTCCTGCGCGACGGCGACCTGCTCGGGCGCATCATCGACACCTTCGTCGTCGCGCAGCTGCGAGCCGAGATCCCGGTCAGCGCCAGCCGCCCGCGCCTTTACCACCTTCGTCAGGACAACGGCCGCCGGGAGGTCGACATCCTCGTCGAGCTCGGAGGCGGAAGCGTGATCGGCATCGAGGTCAAGGCCGACTCCGCGCCCGCCCGCGACGCCGGTCGGCACCTCGCCTGGCTTCGCGACGAGCTCGGTGACCGCTTCGTCGCCGGCCTCGTCCTCCACACCGGGAAACGCGTCTACTCCCTCGGCAACAAGATCACCGCCGCCCCCATCGCCACCCTGTGGGGCTGACCCGGACTCATCCCTCCGCCCGCCACGGCTGCCCGACGATCACAACCGCGGACGCACCGACGGCAAGTTCGCAAAGAGAGCCTGTGACGAACGGAACAGGTACGATTCCGGCCTTCAGGTGATCGTCAGGCGTGGCAGCAGACCGCAGAGGAGTGGGCGAGACGACACCTCCGACTCGGCGGAACCGGTGGGCCTGTGGCCCGTATCCCCGGCATCACCCGTGGCCCTGGCCGACGAGACGACATTCCTAGACAGGAGCATGCTGATGTTCGGGCGCCCTCCGCAGCCGCCGGCAACCGCCGCATCCACGATCACCCGCCGGCAGGGCGTGCTGGCCCTCGCGCTCGTCACCGGCCTGACCGAGACCGGCACGGACGGCGGCAGCGGCAGCGGCGGCCAGACGGAGGTCCGGGTCAGCCTGCACGTCACGGGGGCGGGTTTCGCCTTCGACACGGCGGCGCGGCTGCTGGCCGGTACGGACCGCCGAGCGAGCCTGGCCACCGGCAAGATCGTCGTGCTCGTCGACCCGGCCACGCAGGCCATCCAGATCGACTGGGCCCGCAGCGCGCTCGTCAACGGGCTCACCCCTGCGCGGTTCGCCCTCGAGGGCGACGACACGACCTACGACCTGAGCGGGCAGACCGGCCCGCTGATGGAGATCCTCCAGCTCCTCTGGGCCCACAACGTCTCCTTGAACCGGACGGTCGACGCCGACTGCGACCCGGCGCTGCGCGGGCAGCTCCAGGCGATGATTCGCCGCGCCGCCGCGCAGCCGTCGGAGACGGCCGTGCGCGGGTCCACGCCAGGCGCCTGACCGACCTTCGGCTCCGCGGCCAGGCAGTCTCGGCCGGCTCCAGCCGGGCGCCCGTACTCAGCCTCAGCCAGGCGCCCGGCGTCGATCTGGCCGTCAGCGCTTCGCGCGCAGCCGCGAGGCGACGAGCGGCCCGCGCCGGGTCACTAGCCTCGGGCTTTCACGCCACTGATCATCTGTTGGGTGTCCGGAAATGGGAAAGTGCTCCTGAGCAGGGAGGATTGGGCTTGTCGAGGGCCTGATCCATCCAAACCAAGGAGCACCTTCATGGTGCAGCGTACCGGTGTCTACCCGTCTGTCCGTGTCGACGGCGCGGGCAGGGGCGTGGTGTCGTCGGCGGGCGGGGTGCTGCTGACCGAGACCGTCCGGGTGTCCGGGCTGGGCCGGGTGCTGGACGACTCGCCCGCCACGCCCGCCAGACTGTACTGCACCTGGCCGCCCATCACCCCTGGGCACCGCTCGCCGTCCAGGCGATCACCACACTGCGCGCCCTGCCCGCACCTGGATAGCCGAGGCCACCGACCCCC
>Ga0105249_10000802_pt1 | contig 28271 bp, 21 predicted proteins | sample KBSS44metaG_FD_81522 | JGI IMG/M metagenome (GOLD analysis project Ga0105249, IMG submission 81522) | Switchgrass rhizosphere microbial communities from Kellogg Biological Station, Michigan, USA - KBS S4-4 metaG | ecosystem: Host-associated > Plants > Roots > Rhizosphere > Soil | place...
GCCATTAAAAAAGTGGTTGCAGAGAACCCGCAAGCCGTCACCGACCTGCAAAACGGCGAGATGAAAGCCATCGGCTTCTTGGTTGGCCAAGTCATGAAGCATACTCAAGGCCGCGCTAACCCGGCGCTGGCTCAGGAACTCATCAAAAAACAACTAGGCCTGTAGAGGAGAACGAAAATGCATCCACAACCAACGAAAGCGGTTATCGCTGCTGCCGGGTTCGGTACGCGCTTTTTGCCCCAAACCAAAGCCATGCCCAAGGAAATGCTGCCTCTGATCGATAAGCCGATTATTCAGTATGTGGTGGAAGAACTGGTGGCGGCCGGCATTAAAGACATTATTATTGTGACCGGCTACACCAAGCGGAGCCTGGAGGATCATTTTGACGCGCCGAACCATGACCTCGTCAATAATCTGAGAGAGAGCGGCAAAGAAGCACAAATTGCCAGCCTCGAAGATATTGCAAACGTCGCGAATTTTATTTACGTCCGCCAAAAAGGGTCATACGGCAATGCCCGGCCCTTGATGTGTGTCCGGCACCTCATCAATGACGACGAGCCCTTCATTTACGCGTATGCCGACGATCTATTTGACGCCAGCCCAAGTCGTTTCCAAAGGATGGTCGATCTTCACAACGAGTTTGGCGGAGCGATTATCCCCGGTATGGAAATTACGGCGGATGACGACTTTAAGCGATATGGTATTATCGGCGGCAAACCTTTACGCGACGACGTCTACCAGATGGAGACGATTGTCGAAAAGCCGGGCCGGGCCGCAGCGCCATCCAGTATCGCGAGCGTTGGTGGCTATCTGCTGCCCTCCAAAATCTTTACCTACCTTGAGGCGTTGGAGCAAGCAGTGCCCGAAGGCCAAGAATTTCAGTTGCAGCCCGCCTTTGCGCAGATGGTAGCTGACGGTATTCCGGCGCATAGTTACTTATTGCCGCAAGGCAGTTATTGTGACACCGGCAATAAGCTCGATTACCTCAAGACTGTCGTGCGATTTGCTTGCAAGCAGCAGGATATTGGGGCCGATTTTAGGCAATATCTGAAAGACCTGAATTTGTAACCGAGAAAAAGAAAGGTATACTAAGAAGAGCTTATGAATACCGCCGAGCAAATTCTAGTTGTCACACTTGCCACCGCCCTCGCTATTTTACTGGTGATGGCGATCGCTACGCTTGCAGCGGTCATGAAGTTGGTTAAGACGCTCCAGGCCGTGGCCACCAAGGCCGAGAGTTTTGCCGATTCGGCCGAAGCCGTAGGTGCTATGGTCCGCCGGACCGTCGGAAAATTGAGTTTAGCGCATTTTGTAAAAAGTGTCGTCGATCTAGTGCATAGCAAAGAAAAATAAGGAGGGGTCATGAGCTCTGATCACAAAGCAGTTAAGCGTTTCGCCATTGGTACCGTCGTTGCCGCAGCCGCTGGCTACGTAGCGGGCATCTTGACCGCCCCTAAAAGCGGCAAGGACACACGCAAGGATATAAAAGAAACCGTGCAGCGTACCTACACGATGGCCGAGAAGCAGCTCAAAACCTTGCACACCGAGCTCACTGGTTTAATCAACCAAGCCAAGCAAAAAGCTGGTGAGCTGAAAGGCACCGCGCAGGTGAGCCTTGAGAAAGCCGTAGGCGCTGCCATGATGGCCAAAGAAAAAGCCCGCGAGTTACTGAGCGCTGTGCACGAAGGCGATGCCGATGACAAAGAACTCAAGAAAGCCATTGACGACGCCAACAGCGCTGTCGACCATCTTAAGAGCTTCCTCAAGAAATAGGTTCATTTGTGAACGAGCCGCGGTCCGCGCCGGCTGAACGACAGTAGTGCTGTGCATTTTACATGTCCGGAACCTCGGTAAAGCCGAGGTTTTTCGCTATACTAAAAGGGACGAGGAGGGAGATGACTCAGCCCAAAACGCGCGCGTTGACCGCGAGTGATTATGTGCATTTGCACAATCATACTCAGTACAGTTTGCTGGACGGCCTGACCAAAGTGCCGGCCCTGATTGATTATGTCAAGACATCGGGCATGGTGGCCGTGGCGCAGACCGATCACGGCACCCTCAGCGGCAACATCGACTTTTATAAAGAGGCGACGGGCAAGGGCGTCAAGCCGATTCTCGGTATCGAGACCTATGTTGCTGCGCGGACGATTACCGACCGGGACCCCACCAAAGACAAAGTTAATTATCACTTGATTTTGCTGGCCATGAACGACGTGGGATACCGCAACCTCATGCAGCTGTCGACGATCGCCAATCTGGAAGGCACATACTATAGGCCGCGCGTTGACCACGCCTTGCTCGAGAAATACAACGAGGGGTTGATCGTTGTCTCTGGCTGTATCGGTGGTGAAGTTGGTGATGCCATTCGCCAAGGACAATACGATCAGGCCAAAGAGACTGCGCAGTGGTACAAAAAAGTTTTTGGTGATCGCTATTATATCGAAGTGCAAGACCATGGTCATCCCGAACACCCCAGCCGCTGGGAAGAGCAAGTGCGCGTCAACGAGGGACTGCTGAGGTTGGCCAAAGAATTGGACTTACCGCCCGTGGTGACCTGTGACGCCCACTACCTCAAGCACGAAGACCAAACCGCACACGAGATTTTGCTTTGCGTCCAGACCGGTTCATTTTTGAGCGACGAAAAGCGGATGAGCCTCAAGGACTTTGAACTCCATGTGACCGATCCGGCGGATATCATTAAGCGTTGGGGAACATTTTGCCCAGAGGCTATCACCAACACGCGCCAGATAGCCGATCGCTGCAATGTAAACATTGAGCTGGGCAAGATTCTGATCCCCAAATTCCCAGTGCCCAAAGGCGAGGACGAAGAATCCTACCTGCACAAGCTAACGTACCGGGGCTTGGCCTGGCGCTATGGCGGCAAGAGTCGTGCAGAGGCGCAGCAGCTGACCATTGCGCAAGCGAAAGAGGGTCTTGAGTCGCAGGTGCTGACACGCGCCGAGTATGAGCTCGGCATTATTGGCGGTATGGGCTTTAACGGCTACTTTTTGATCGTTCAGGATTTTATTAACTGGGGTAAGGAGCAGGGCATTATTTTTGGCCCTGGGCGAGGCAGTGCTGCCGGCTCGATTGTGTCCTACGCCTTGAATATCACCGAGCTCGATCCGTTGCATTACGATTTGCTGTTCGAGCGTTTTCTCAATCCCGACCGCGTCAGCATGCCCGATGTTGACATCGACATTCAGGACACCCGCCGCGATGAAGTGATTGAGTACTGCGCGCTCAAATATGGCAAAGAGCGCGTCGCCAATATTGTGACTTTTGGCACGATGGCGGCCCGCAACGCCGTACGTGATGTCGCTCGTGTGCTGCAAGTACCATACGCCGAGGCCGACCGGTTGGCCAAAATGATTCCGGCGCCAATTCAGGGTCGGCACATTCCACTCAAAAAGTCGTTGGTTGACGACCAGGATCTCAAGCGCGAATACGAGCAAAATCAGACTGCCAAAGAGGTATTTGACTTGGCGATGCGCCTAGAGGGTACTATTCGCAGCCACGGTGTGCACGCCGCCGGCGTGGTGATTGCGCCTGACGATATCGTCAAGTTCGCGCCGCTCGAAATGGCCCAAAAGGGCGTCGTGACCACGCAGTTCCCGAAAGATCCGATCGAGGAGCTGGGGTTGCTCAAAATGGACTTTTTGGGACTGTCCAACCTGACGATTATCAACAACGCACTGCGCATCATTCGCCGCGTGTATGGCCAGACCATCGACCTCGGCACCTTGCCGCTCGACGACAAGCCCACGTTTGAGCTGCTGGCGCGCGGTGACACCACGGGCGTCTTCCAGCTCGAATCGGCAGGCATGAAGCGCTATCTCAAGGAGCTCAAACCAACCGTGTTTGACGACATCATCGCCATGGCCGCCTTGTACCGGCCCGGTCCGATGCAATTTATTGAAGACTTCATTAACCGCAAACACGGGCGCACGGCCATTACGTATTTCCACGCCGCCATGGAGAACGCGCTCAAAACTACCTACGGCGTGCTGGTCTACCAAGAGCAGGTGATGCAGATCGCCAAAGAGATGTCCGGCTTTACTGGTGGCCAGGCCGATACGTTGCGCAAGGGCGTGGCCAAAAAGAAGCCCGAAGTACTCGCCAAAATGAAGAAAGACTTTGTGGAGGGCGCCATTAAGACCTCTGGCGTTGATTCACAAGTGATCGAGAAGTTCTGGACGCAGCTTGAGGCCTTTGCGGCATACTGCTTCCCGAAGGCGCACGCGGCCTGCTATGCCCTGATTGCCTACCAAACGGCCTACCTGAAGGCGCACTATCCGTCGGCATTTATGGCTGCCCTAATGACCAGTGATTACGACGACACCGATCGTTTGTCAATCGAAATCACGGAGTGCCAAAAAATGGGTGTTGCTGTGTTACCGCCTGACGTGACGGAGTCATTTCACGAATTCGCCGTCGTACCAGACAAGCAAAATCCCGACAACCGCAAAGCGCCGGTTCGCTTCGGCATGGACGCCATTAAAAATGTCGGCACCGGGGCGGTAGAGGAAATTATTCGGGCGCGCAGTATCGATGGGACGTTTGTGAGCCTCGAGGATTATTTAAGCAAAGCCAACGTCCGAATTGTGAATCGCAAAGCCATGGAGAGCCTGATAAAAGCCGGCGCGTTTGACCGGTTCGCCGACCGCTCGCAGCTATTGCACAATCTTGACGTGATCGTCGCCTACGGCAACCGCTTGCAAAAAGAGGCTGACAGCGGGCAAGTCGATCTGTTCGGCACGCTAGACGAGGGCGCGGTTGTCGCCAAGCCCCAGCTCGCGCTCGAAAAAGCCGCCACCATTTTTAACCAACGCGAACAGTTGCTGTGGGAGCGCGAGCTACTCGGCTTGTACTTGAGCCAGCACCCGCTGGCCATGTTCTCGGAATACTTGTCAGAGCAAACGCTGCCCCTCAACGAACTGAAGCCCGAGCACGACGGTAAAGGCGTGACCGTTGGTGGTGCGATTGTTGATGTGCGCGAAATTACAACGAAAAGCGGCCAGAAAATGGCGTTCGTCAAACTCGAAGATCAGTTCGGTGAGCTGGAGCTCATTTTGTTCCCAAACGCTTACCAGCAGACGGCCGGTCTGTGGATACGAGACCGCGTGATCCTCGGGCGGGGCAAAGTCTCGGCCAAAGACCGCGAAGGCAATATCGGTGAAGAAATCAAGGTTATGATCGACGACGCTCGTGAAGTCACCGCCGAGCAAGCGCAGGGCTACAAAGCCACCGGCAAGAAGCTCAAAGTGCCAGGCACGAAGCGTTCAGCGGCAGCAGCCATTGCTGGCAGCCGGGCCAAGGCCGCCGTCCAAGCCGCCGCCGATCAGCCCAAGCGAGTATATGTGCGCCTGGTGGATAGTAGCGACCAAGCCATGCTGCTGTCACTCAAGCAGACAATTGATCAGAACCTGGGTGACACCGAAGTCGTGTTGGTACTTGGCCCCAGCGAGCGCAAGCAGATCATTAAGCTGCCGCTGCGCGTTGCAACGCAGCCCGAAGTACTCGGCAAATTGGGTGAGATCGTTGGCCCGGCCAATATTAAATTGCAATAATTTAGTGAATAACGCCGGCGCTGCGCGTCAGTACGAAGCCAGCCACTGTCACTAGTACTAAACCAACATCCAACAACTTGTGGTGAATGAAAAAGCGTTCGCCTTTTACGAGTGTACGGTGCCAAAATACGGCGTGGCGCAAAAAGAAGACGCACAAGCAGATGGCTGCGAGGGTCGAGACGGCGAATACGCTCCAGGTGGCGTTGTTGCTGGCCAGCAGTTGCAATCTCGATACCTTGTGGATGGCGGCAGGTTCGTTGGTGGTCGTGCGGTTTGCGTCGGCGACGATCGGTTTTTGCGTTGCAACGGCATTGTGCGGCGTGTCTTGCGCGGGCGTGGGAGTCGTCGGTGCGGGAGTAACGGGGGCTGCACTTGCAGACGTGGCCGCGCTCGGGACTGCCGCCGGCGGAGCAGCCGGAGCAGCAGCCAAGACCTGCGGGCTGGCGTATTCGGCAACGATGATCGTTTCCGGGCCGGTGCCTTGGTAGTTGGCGGCATTGGCGTAGCCAAAGCCGACCTCACTGTATGAGGTATTCAAAATGTTGGCGCGGTGCCCTGGGCTCGCCATCCATCCGGCTACGGTATGCGAGCTACTGTCGAAGCCGTAAGCTAAGTTCTCGCCAGCCGTCTGGTATTGATAGCCGGCGTTTGTGAAGAATACCCACGGTGGATTGCCTTCAGGTGTGTTGTGCGCCCAGTAGTCACGAGCAGCCATATCGTCAGCTTTGGCTTGAGCGGCTTGATTGAGTTTGGCGTTGAGTGTCAACCCACCTAAACTGTTGGCGACGCGCTGGTCGTTGGTGTCTTGCAGGAGCTCACTAATGCTGAGATCGGTCGCGTAATCGAGTACATTTTTATTGCTGTGGCTCCAGATATTGCTTAGTAACAGCCCGACAACAACAATCGCAATCAACGGCAAATACGGCCAGTACGTCTTTAAGTACGGGTCGGAATGTTTGTGGTGCCTGCCGCCGCGCTGCTTGGCTCCGCCTCTGGTGTATCGTTTTTGTTTGGTTACCAGGACCATCGTATGCCCAGTGTAGCATATTGCTCGCGCTTACGCAGTAAAACGGCAGTGGTAGAGTGCCATGGCCGCCGCTTGCACCACGTTAAACGATTCTTTTGTGCCATACATCGGAATTTCCAGGGACAAGTCACAGGCGTCGACAATCTCCGGCTCCATGCCTTCGACCTCGCGCCCAACGATGAGGGCAATCTTGTGTGGCGGATGGTATTGGGGCAGTGCTTTGGAGATATCGGTTTGCTCGATAGCTGCCACAGCATATCCCGCTTGCTTGAGCTGCTGAATAATCGGCAACAAGTCGGCGTGATATTCCCAGGGAATTAGATTTTCGGCGCCTAGAGCCGTCTTATGAATCTGATTAGCGATCTTGACCACCTCGTGCGGCAGACGAGTGTCACCCGGATAACGGGGGTGCGGCGTGTAGCCGCTCAGTATGATCTTTTCCGCGCCAAGCCCTTCGGCAGTTCGCAGCAACGAGCCGACATTGTGGCAGCTGCGCAGATTGTGGGCGATCAAAATAATATCACGCATATGCTTTCTTATATCTTAGCACAAGCCTTTCGACGGCTTACAGCTTGTGCTTTAATAGATGTATGCCGCAAGATGCTCGCCGCGACGAAGAAGCCGCCACCAAACGCCGAGCCCAGATTCTGGGACTCGATTATTTTGATACCTCAACGGCCGTCAACCGACCGTTGTACCACGAGCTGCTGCCCGTATCCGAAATGTACCAGCTGCGCGTCATTCCACTGCGCCAGGAGAAGAGTAATATCCTTTTTGGTATCACGACTACGACTTCTCAGCAAACAATCAATCACCTGGGCAGTCGATTTAGCGACGCTATTATTAGCACAGCACTCATGTCAGAAACCGGCTTTCGCGAATACATGCGTCTGTACGATCCGCCCAAACAGATCAATTATCAGGATATTAGTCTGGCGCAACAATCGGCGGCGAGTATGAATACGGTGGAAATACTGTCGCAAACGCTCGACCAAGTGCGCTCTGACGACGTGTTGGCATACCTTGTGCAGCAGGCTTTCAAACTGAAGGCTTCGGATATTCACCTCGAGAATCAAGAGAACGCCGTGCGTATTCGTTTCCGCGTCGATGGCGTGCTTCACACGATTGCCATGTTGCGGCGCGACAAATACCACCAGTTGGTGTCATCGATTGCGGTGGCAGCCAATGTCTCAACCGATGTGCCCGACCCGCAATCCGGCCATATTAATAAGCAGTACCGCCTGGCAACCGGCGAACAAGTCAACGTCAACTTGCGCGTCGAGACCGTGCCCACCGCCTTTGGTCAAGACGTTGTCATGCGATTGTTTACGCTGCACATGGAGCTTTTATCACTCGATAAGTTGAGTCTTACGCAACATGAGCGCGCCGTAGTCGACGATGTCATCAAGCATCCGACCGGCATGGTGTTGATTGTTGGGCCCACGGGTTCGGGCAAAACCACCACGCTCTACTCTTTATTGAATACGCTCAACAGCGACGAACGAAAGATTATTACGCTTGAAGATCCGGTAGAGTACTTTATGCCTGGCCTAGTGCAAATTCCGGTGCAGGGCGACAAAGATTCGATGGGCTTTGCCGATAAGCTGCGGGCCGTGCTCCGTTTGGACCCCGATATTGTGATGGTTGGGGAAATTCGCGACCAAGATACGGCGCGCACATCGTTGCAAGCGGCGTTGACCGGCCACTTAGTGCTGAGTACGTTCCACGCCTCGTCGGCCGCTGCTGCACTGACACGTATGCTCGATTTTGTTGGTATCAACCCGCTGTTTTCCTCGGCTATGCACTTAATTATGGCGCAGCGTCTGGTACGCCGCCTGGACGACAGCACCAAACAGGCCTACCAGCCCGACGCCGCTCTGCGTGCCCAGCTGCAGGCTGTAATCGATACGTTGCCGCCTGGCGTCGCGCGGCCCGATTTGTCCAAAGCGACGCTGTATCGAGCCGTCAAAACACCACAGAACCCATTTGGCTACAAGGGCCAGATACCGATTCGCGAGCAAATGCAGATGACGCCTGGTGTGCAGGCGATGCTGCGTTTGCCTCCCAATCAAATCACTACCGAAGCGCTCCAACAGCGAGCCATCCAAGATGGCATGACCACGATGTTGCAAGACGGAGTGCTCAAGGCGCTCCAAGGCGTCACCTCTATCGAAGAAATCTACCGTGTCGTCGGCTAGCCCTGTAGCGGTGAAGTGCAGGAATTACCGCTAGCTATTTTCATGGCTCAACAGATGTGATATACTTGCGTAAAAGCAACTAGTAGTGTAAGGTTTGTAGAACTATGCAATCTGTTATTCAAAAAGTCGAAGCCAAGTATAAGAAGCCCGCAGTTGTTGACGTCCACAGTGGCGACACGGTGAAAGTGCACCAGAAGATCCGTGAAGGCAACAAAGAACGTGTCCAGATTTTCCAGGGCATGGTTATCCGCACCGATCGCAAAGACAGCCACACCAGTCGCATTACCGTTCGTCGTATTGCCAGCGGCATCGGTGTCGAAAAGAGTTTTTTGCTGCACAGTCCGCTAGTTCTGAAAATTGAAGTCACCAAGCGCAGCAAAGTGCGCCGCAACTACCTGACCTACATGCGCGACCGCACCGGTAAGTCTGCTCGTTTGACGGGCGTAGACTTTGACCGCCAATCTGTTAACTACGTACACGACGCCAAGGCTGAAGAGGAAGAAGCCAAGCTAGCCGAAGAAAAGGCCGCTGCCGCTGAAGCCGAAGCTGCCAAGAAGGCTGCCGAAGAAGCTGCCACCGAAGCCAAAGTCCAAGCCGCAGTTGCCGCCCACAAAGCCGAATAATTCGCAGCCAATCTAAAAGAACATCCACCTCTCCAGGGCGCTTTACAGGGAGCGCTGCGCGCTCGCCTGTGGCGCTTGCTTACCCTTGCGATTCGGATGTTCTTTTAGATTGGCTCTTTTTGGTTTGGGTGCTTCCATTTTCGGCAATCCATGCTAGACTGCTGCATATGATCGTGGGGATAGATGAGGTTGGTCGAGGGTGTTGGGCGGGGCCTGTAGTTGCCGGCGCTGTGCTACTGCATCAGCCCATCAAAGGGCTTAAGGATTCCAAAAAGCTCACCAAACGTATGCGTGAGCGGCTCGACGCCGAAATACGTATCGCGGCCACGGCATTTGGAATCGGCTGGGCGACGCCCACCGAAATCGATGCCTGGGGTCTCACCGAAGCAGTTCGAATGGCGATGCGGCGAGCCTTCGAGATGATCAAGCAGCCATATGAACGCCTGATAGTCGACGGCAATTACAATTACTTTGCCGATCTCCCGAACAGCCAGGCGGTTATTGCCGCCGATAATTCGGTGCCAGCCGTCAGCGCAGCAAGCATTATTGCCAAAGTGGCGCGCGATCATTTTATGACCGAGGCCGCTCGTCAATACGCTGGCTATGGCTTTGAACGGCATGTGGGGTATGGCACCGTGCAACACGCCGCTGCACTGCGGTCACTCGGCGTGTGCGATCTCCATCGGCGTAGCTTTAAGCCGGTTCAGGCCTTTTTGACACCGTGACAACCACTGAAACTGGTCGGCGCGCCGAGGCAGTGGGCGCGGCCTTTTTAGCGCGTAGAGGCTGCACTATTGTCGCCCAAAACTGGCGTAGCAGACAGTGTGAAATTGATATTGTTGCCAAACGAGCCGGCACGCTGTATTTCTGCGAAGTGAAATACCGCCGTACCAATCGCCAGGGCACTGGTATCGACTACATTACACCCAAAAAATTGCAACAAATGCGTTTTGCCAGTGAAAGCTGGGTGCATTGTCACGGTTGGCGCGGTCCGTATCAATTGTGCGCCCTCGAGGTATCGGGTGACGATTTTCGCGTGACGGCGGTGATCAAAGATCTTTAGACAGACCCGAGGCATGTAGCTCAGCCTTGACGGCGGCGACGTCACGCTCCAACCAAGCCACGCGACTTTCTAATTCTTCGATACCCATGGTGATATTACGAACAAGCACTGTCCAATGTTTGAGTGGTTCAAAGAACGTTTTAAACTCATCCATGCGCTTGCGTGTGTTGAAGGCGCTGGCGACTAGCCGCGGGATGATATCAAATGACCGATCGCGGGCAAACGTTTTTTCCAGCCACTTCCAGTTGTTACGGAGCCATTTCCAGGCCTTGGCCTGTGTGTAGCGATTGCGTAGCAGGAATACCAGCCAGGTGTCGACGTCGTGCTGGCGAACGAGCTCAGGATTTTGCAGTCGCTCCAGCAGCTGCTCGGCGTGTGCGGTCGATTTGGTGCCGGTCAAAGCGCCGATCAACTCTTGCTTTAGGTCGACGTTAGTCGTTTTGGTCTCCATCTCGAGCAAATAATCGAACGCATTCCCATGATTGACGCGCACTGCGGCGCCAAAGACAATCGCCCGCAACTCTGATGACACAACAGTCGGATCAGTTTTGTACGTGTCGAACAGCTTCAAGGCTTGCGCGGTAATGGCCTCGTGCTCGCTGTAAATGCCGAGGCCCAGAATGGTGGCACGTAGCTTGGTATCTTGGCTCGGTTCGCCTGTGTGTTCTTTCCAGCCGAGCCGCTGGTATTCGGCCTCGATGAGCCGGCGGACTAGCGCCTTGATGAGCGGTTCAAGGTCAGGATCGATGCTCACAAATCGTCGGCAGTCAGCCAAAATAAGCGAAATCATATCCCACACTGATTCGCTTTCCTCGCCGGCGTAGTGCTTGAGCAACTCCAAGGTGGCGGCGAACGACTGCGTACCCGAACGGGCTAACAAAGAACTATCGCTCAGCAAAATGAGCCGTTCCGCTTCGCTCAAGGCTTTCGTGTCAACTAACGCGGCAATTGCGCCGGCGTGCTCGGGATTAACATAGTGCACGACGTAGTGGCCGACGGCGCCGGCGTTCAGACGTACCGGCTGATCATCGCTGAGCGTGAGTGCAACATGCGGCGCAGACAACAGCGCTGGCACCTCAGGCTCGCTGGCGAGCAGCGGTATCGGCCACAAGAGGCTGTCGTCGACCTTTGCGACGTCAAGCACAAAATGCTCCTGCGCAACACTGAGTGATGTATCGTGCTGCTCAACATGTACCACCGGGAAGCCGGGCATCTCCAACCAGGGATTCATGAACTCGGCAATATCTTGGCCGCTCGCTTGGCCCAGCGCTGCCCACAAGTCGTTGCCCGTGGTATTGCCGTATGCGTGCTTGTCAAAATACAATTTTAGGCCGCGCCGAAAGACGTCCTCGCCCAAATATTGCATCAACATATTAATGAGTCGACCACCCTTGGCATAGACGATCGACGGATCAAAAATACTGTTGATTTCGTCGGGATGATTGACGGTTGTTTTGACGGCCTGCACACCGGCGATACTATCGCGGCGGAAAGCAGCCAGGCCTTCGTTGGTAACGGCGGTGTTCCAGATGTGCCAGTCAGGGAAGAGGGCATCGACGCCACGATACTCCATGACATTGGCGAAGCTCTCGTTGAGCCACAGATCGTCCCACCATTTCATGGTCACGAGGTTGCCGAACCACTGATGCGACAGCTCGTGGACAATCACCAAGGCTGTGAACTCACGGCTGGTTTGCGAGCTGGTGATCGGCTCGGCCACCAAAAATGCCTCGCGGAAGGTGATGATCCCCCAGTTTTCCATAGCCGCCGCCGAAAAGTCCGGCAGGCTGACCAGGTCGCATTTTGGCAGAGGATAGGGCACGCCATAATATTCGTTAAAGAATTCAATGCAGCGCTTAGCGGTGTCAAGGCTAAAATCGAGCGATTGCAAGGAGTGCGCCTTGGTTGACCACACCCGCACTTCGACGCCGTCTTTGGTCTTGGCTTCGCGCGACTGCATATCGCCATACACAAAGCAGAGCAGATAGGTAGACATGCACGGCGTTTGCTCAAAGGTGGTATGCAGCTTGCCGTCTTTTTCGATTTGCGACTTGGCTGGCGTGTTACTGATAGCCGTCTCGTGGAGCGGCGAGGCAAGTGTTAGTGCAAAGGTGGCCTTAGCCTCTGGCTCGTCAATGCAGGGGAGCACCTCGCGGGCGTGGTGGCTCTCGAGGTCGGTGGCGATCAGAGACTTGCGTTGGCCGTTCACTTCGTAGTAGCAGGGATACACGCCATGCGTGCTGTCGTCAAATATGCCGGTGTAGGTGCAGCGGATGGTGTACTTTCCAGGATAGAGTTGCTCGTTGGTGTGCAGCCGCACTTCGTCAAGTTTCCGTTGGTGGTTGATCCGACTGACCGCAAACGTCTGGTCGCCTTTCTTGTCGTGCCGTACAATCGTCGCTGTCAGCACCTTGAGTCCATGCTGATGCAGCGTGATACGCTGGCTTGGCCGCCCCTTTTTCTGGCCGACGATCGTGACCTCCCCGGTAATTATTTTTGTCTCGCGGTCGGGATCGATGAAAAGTGTGTAGTGTTCCGGCTGGAAGCCTTCAAATAGTCGTGCTGCTCTCTGTATCATTCCATTATTCTAGCATGCCAGACAGATGTATACGCTAGACTTGACCGCACAGCCGTTGCCTGCTATATTTGAAAGTGATTGGTCGGCCGCAGCGGTCGGCTTTTTTCGTATAAAAGCCATGCCATTATGAATCGAAAGGAAAGCAACAATGGATTTAGACTTTAAACAACTAGCCACCGCCATCAAGGCGATTGCCGAAGAAAAAAACTTACCCGAAGAAACCGTCAAGGAGGTTGTCGAGCAAGCGCTAGCTGCTGCCTACCGTCGCGATTACGGTGAGCGCGAGCAAGAAGTGCGCGTAACCATGAATCTCAATAGCGGCGACGTCGACGCTTACGTCATGAAGGAAGTCGTGGAACAGGTAGAAAATGCCGCCTACGAGATTAGCCTCTCCGACGCCCAAGTCATGCAAAAGAACGCTGCCCTCGGCGACCTCGTGGAAGTGCACGAAAAAGTCAACGACTTCGGCCGCGTGGCTGCCCAAACCGCCAAGCAGGTTATTCTGCAGCGTTTGCGCGAAGCAGAACGCGAGATCGTCATGAACGAATATGAGGACAAGATCGGCACCGTCATTAACGCCCTCGTGTCTCGCGTAGAGGGCAACATCGTGCGCGTCGACCTCGGCAAGGCGCAGGGCATTATGCCGCGCAGTGAGCAGATTCAGGGTGAGCGTTACTACCCGGGCCAGCGCCTCAAGGTGTACCTCAAGGATGTAGAGCGCGGTATTCGCGGTCCGCAGCTAGTAGTTTCTCGCGGCTGCCCACAGTTCATCGATTGGCTGTTCCGCGCCGAAGTGCCTGAAATGGAAAGCGGCGCTGTCGAAATCAAGCATATGTCGCGTGAAGCCGGTGTGCGTACCAAATTAGCAGTGGCTAGCACCGTGCCTGGCGTTGATCCAGTCGGCACCTTTGTGGGCGGCCATGGCACACGCGTCAATGCCGTGATGAGCGAAGTTGGCGAGCAAGAGAAAATCGACATCATTGTATGGAACGACCAGCCGGCTGAATTCATTACCAACGCCTTAAGCCCCACTAAAGTCAGCAAAGTGATCATCGACGAAGCCAACAAAAAGGCCAAAGTCCTTGTTCCCGAAGACCAACTGAGCATTGCCATTGGTCGCGGCGGCCAAAACGTCCGTTTGGCGAGCAAGCTGACAGGATACGAACTGGACATCGAAGCCGACAAGATCACCGCCAGCGCGCCCGTTGTTGCGGCGCCCACATCTGTACCCACGCCTGCAGCGCCAAAACCTGCCGGTCCGCCAAAGCTCAAGAAGAAGAGTGAACTGGAAAACAGCCTGCTTGAAGCCATTGAAGAACACGGCGAATAAAACCATACAAGATGTATAATTAGCACTCTTGACTCGTGAGTGCCAGTGAGCGTATTATAGAGCCGTATGACTCCAGAATCCGCAGATTTTCAAGAATTTTTGAATCACTTGACGACCAATGCGCTCGAGAGCCTCAAGCATGCTGACGCCATAGCGCGCAGCTTTGGCAGCGCCTACGTTGGGACTGAGCACCTGCTGCTTGGCATCTTAGCGCAGGACGGCAGCATGGGGGCTAAAATCCTCGAAGGAGCCGGCGTAACGCTCGATCGCGCTCGCTTGGCGCTTAATCTGGCGCCCAAAACATTGGTGCTGAACGCCGGCGCTAAAGGTCTGAGTGAGACCGCTAAGTTAACGCTCAAAATGGCCTACGACACGGCCCAGGATTACAATCAGGATTTTTGTGGTACCGAGCACATGCTCAATGCTTTGCTCAGCCAAAAAAACGCGCGGGCCACAGTGCTTCTGCGCAGCATGAACGTTGACGTCGATGCGCTGAACAATGAGATTGAGCAATTCCTCAGCCGCCAGCAATACGAAGACGAGGACAGTGCCAGCGTTGGCACCGATACACGCCGCCGCCGCGGCACCAAGAGCCGGAAAACCGCCCTCGATTTCTTTGGCACCGATATGACGGCCGAAGCCAAAAACGGCAAGCTCGACCCCGTGGTCGGTCGCGACGCGCAAATCCGCCGGGTGATCACGATTCTTAATCGCCGCACGAAGAATAACGCTGTGCTCATCGGTGAGCCAGGCGTCGGTAAGACGGCTATCGTTGAAGGCCTCGCCCAGCGCATTATTGCTGAGGACGTGCCCGACAGTTTGCTCGACAAGCGAATTGTTATGCTCGACCTGGCGGGCATGATCGCTGGCACGAAGTACCGCGGCGAGTTCGAAGAGCGCCTCAAAAAAGTGATGGCCGAGCTGGAAAGCGACAAAAACACCATTGTCTTTATTGACGAGTTGCACTTGATCGTCGGCGCTGGCGCCGCCGAAGGCGCCATGGACGCTGGCAATATCCTCAAACCGGCGCTGGCGCGCGGCAAAATTCAGTTGATCGGCGCGACCACGACCGCTGAATACACCAAGCATATCGAGAAAGACGCCGCGCTAGAGCGTCGCCTGCAACCGGTGCAAGTGCCCGAAACGACGCTCCCAGAAACCACGGCCATTATTAAAGGTCTGCGCAAGCACTACGAAGCCTTTCATGGGGTCGAAATCAGCGATGAAGTCGTCGACGACATTGTGGCGCTGGCCGCTCGCTACATTAATGATCGGTACATGCCCGACAAAGCTATTGATTTGCTCGACGAAACTGCAGCTCATTTGCGAGTCGATAAGGCAAAAACATCGCCCGAAGTCCGTAAGCTCCAAAAAGAATTGAAGCTAGTTACTACTCGTATCGACGACGCCGTTGACGCCGAAGACTACCAAAAGGCAGCCGAGTATAAGACGCGCGCTTCGCAAATCAACGAGGAATTGACTGCCTTGCAGGCTGGATCTAAGCAGCCGAAGCGTCTGACGATCACCAGCGATGACGTCGCTGAAGTTGTCGCTCGAATGACCGGCGTCCCGGCGCGCAAAGTTATCCGTTCCGAGGCTCGTTATTTGCTCAATCTAGAGAAAAACCTTGGCAAGTTTATCATTGGCCAGAACGAGGCCGTTGAGGCTGTGGCGCGCGCCGTGCGTCGCAATCGTTCCGGAATTGGATCGGCCAAACGGCCCATCGGTTCGTTTATTTTCCTCGGCCCGACCGGTGTTGGTAAAACAGAGCTGGCCCGCGTGCTGGCCCGAGAGTTTTTCGGCTCCGACGACGCGCTCGTCAAGATCGATATGAGTGAATTCCGCGAGCACCACAATGTGGCTCGCTTGGTTGGCGCGCCGGCTGGATACGTCGGCTACGACGAAGGTGGGCAGCTCACCGATAAAATTCGTCGCCGTCCGTACAGCCTAGTACTGTTTGATGAAATCGAAAAAGCCCACCCCGACACCTTCAACATGCTGTTGCAAATTTTGGAAGACGGCCACCTGACCGACGCCAAAGGCCGCAAGATTGATTTTACGAACACGATTGTCATCATGACCAGCAACATTGGCGCCGAGAAGCTGCAAAAAGAAGCCAGCTTTGGCTTCCACGCCCGCCGCGAAGGCGATCTCAAAGATTTGGACGAACTGCACAACCTGAACCGCGATAAAGTTTTGGACGAACTCAAAAAAACAATGCGGCCCGAGCTCCTCAACCGGATCGACAAAACCGTTGTTTTCCGCGCGCTGACCAAGAAAGACGTGTTCCGCATTATTGATTTGCAGATCGCCGAGTTGGCCAAGCGTTTGCAAAAGCAGGGGCTCGGCATTCAGTTGAGTGTTGCCGCCAAACAGTATTTGCTCGATAAGGGATACGATGCTCGTAACGGCGTTCGTCCACTGCGCCGGCTGATCGCTGACGAAATCGAGGACCATATTGCCACTAGTTTGCTAGGCGAAGCGTACGATACGGGCGATATTATTAGCGTCGGTACCAAAGCTGGACAGCTCAGCTATAACACAGTTCGCGAATAGTGTTACACTAGGCTCATGAAGTCTGAACTTCCTGCTAGTGACCGTTCTTCTATTGCACAAACTGTTCCGCCCAGCACGCTTCCCGAAACAGCTGCCCCGTCACTGCAAGAATTGCCGACACCTCGAAAGCACATAGCGCGGTCTATCTTTTCGTTTGGTTGCACGGTGCTGTTGCTCGCGGCATTCGTTGTTGTCGGCCTGCATCGAGACGAAATCGTGGACTGGGCCAAAACGCGCAATTACCAGCCACCATCTGCAATCCAACAGATGGCCAATGACACCACGATGACGGCCTACGCCCGACGCCTGTTGTATGTCAATCATCCGGCCGTCGAAGACAAAGCGGCGTTCAATCAACACTGTCCGGATGCCTCTAAGGAGGCCGCGGTGCTCGGCTGTTTTCGAGGTAATCGGCTTGGCATCTATATATATGACGTGACTGATCCGCGGCTGGCAGGCATTCAGCAGGTTACAGCGGCGCACGAGATGCTGCACCAGGCCTACGAACGGCTCAATACCAGTGAACGGACGCGCATCAACGCACTCCTGCGGGACTACGCCAAAACGATTACCGACCAAGATCTTAAGGATCGGCTGGATGTCTATCGCAAGTCCGAACCCAATGACATGGACACCGAAATGCACTCGCTGTTCGGTACCGAGGTTGCAACGCTGCCTGCTGCGCTGGAAGCGTACTACAAGCAGTACTTTACTGATCGCCAAAAGGTGGTGACTTTCCACGCGCAGTATCGCTCGGCTTTTATTGCGCGGACTACGCAAATTGAGGCGTATGATCAACGGATTGCCAGCCTCAAGCCGCAGATTGACGCCGAATTGCAGGATCTTGCTGCGCGCGAGGCCAGCCTCAAGAGCCGGCGCCAGCAGATGGACGCATATTTGGCAGACAATAACGCCGCTGCTTATAACGCCCTGGTGGCTCCTTTTAACGCCGACGTCGCCACGTACCAACAGTTGCTGACGCACGTCAACACCTTAATTGATCAATACAATGCGGCAATCGACGCTCGTAACAAGCTGAGTGTCGAAGAGCAAGATTTGCTGCGGGCGCAGAATAGTCATGCCTCGTCCGTGACCCAGCAATGATACAATAAGCTGACGATGGCAAAAGAGCGTGTTCGATATGTCTGTACTAATTGTGGGGAAGTGAGCCTCAGCTGGGCTGGTAAGTGTCCGCAGTGTGGGGCATGGAACACGCTCCAAGAAGAATTGGTCATGGAAACCAGCGCTGGTGCTCCGGCTCGGAGCGGGCGGAAGCTCAAACCCGAATCGGTCAGCGATTTGGCGAGTCAGGATCAAGCGCGTCTACAGACTGGCATGCCTGATGTCGATACCGTGCTCGGTGGAGGCATTGTGGCTGGCAGCGTGACGCTTATTGCCGGGCAACCGGGCATCGGCAAAAGCACATTGTTGCTCCAGCTGGCTGATAACTTGGCGCAGCAGTGTCGAGTGCTCTATGTGAGCGGTGAAGAGTCCGGCCACCAGGTAGGACTGCGCGCCGAACGTCTCGGTGTGCGTGGCAAGAGTCTCCAATTGGCGACGAGCACCAGCGCCGATGACATCGCTACTAGTATTGCCTCCAAAGACTACGATTTGGTAGTGGTCGACTCCGTACAGACGATTGCGGCTGCAGCTATTAGTTCGGCAGCCGGGAGCGTATCGCAAATTACAAATAGTTCGCAACTTTTGATTGGCATGGCCAAACAATCCGGAACAGCCGTGATCTTAGTAGGGCATGTCACCAAAGAAGGTTCGATCGCTGGACCGAAAGTGCTGGAGCATGTCGTCGACGTCGTACTCCAGTTGGAGGGTGATCGCTACGGCGGTTTTAAGGTGTTGCGGGCCACCAAGAATCGTTTTGGCCCAACAACCGAGGCAGGTATTTTCGAAATGGACGAGCGGGGGCTGCAGCCGGTTGCGAATCCTTCGGCAGCGCTATTGGCGGAGCGGCAGATTAGTGACGGTTCCATTGTGTTAGCAACGCTGGAAGGTACGCGGCCATTACTTGTTGAGGTACAGGCCCTTGTCAACAAGACCAGTTACGGGTATCCTAAGCGCGCTGCCAGCGGCATTGATCTCAACCGCGTGAATGTGCTGGTAGCTATGCTTGAGCGGCGCACCAAATTGTCGCTCGCCGACCAAGATATCTACATTAATATTGTCGGCGGCATGCGGATTAGCGAGCCGGCGGCCGATTTGGCTATTTGTATGGCTATTGGATCGGCAGCCAAGGGTCTGCAGCTCAAGGCCAACGCCGTGGTGTTTGGTGAGGTCGGTCTCAGTGGCGAAGTCCGGCATGTACCGTTTATCGAAAAGCGTATTGCTGAGGCGCAAAAACTAGGTTTTGACGCTGCCATTGGGCCACTCCAAAGAGGCGGTAAAAAACAGAATTTCCTGTCTGGCGTTCGCGATGTGCGGGACGCCCTTAATCAATTTCTGGAGAAGGATTCCTAAAGTATGTTTAACGTTATTGAAGTGCTGCTGTTGGTTGCCATTATGTGGCTGCTGATCGGCCAGAAAGGCGAGCGCGGCCTGATGCTCTTTGGCCGCCAGCGGCGGCTTATTCTTGACAGCTGTGCGCTCATCGACGGTCGCATTGCCGAGATTGTGCGTGCTGGTTTCGTTGCTGAGGAGCTCGTCATTCCGCAATTTATACTCAACGAGCTGCAGCTTTTGGCTGACGGTAACGATTCGCACAAACGTGAGCGAGCTCGTTACGGGCTAGACGTTGCACACGAGCTACAAGACAGCGCACCAATGCGCGTCACCATCGATCGCACCGTATTCACCGACATTCCGGCTACCGACGACAAGCTGGTGGCTCTAGCAAGGCGCTTGCACGCACAGCTGTACACCACCGATTACAATCTGTCTAAAGTTGCCGCCGTTGAGGGCGTGCAGGTGCTCAATGTGAATGAACTGGCCCACGCCCTTCGGCCGATTACGCTGCCTGGCGAAACGCTCACAATCAAGATATTACAAAAAGGTAGCAATCGTGACCAAGGTGTTGGATATCTTGACGACGGCACAATGATTGTTATTGAGGGCGGCGCTCGCCTGGTGGGCCGCGAAGTGCCGGTGACGGTTACGCGCATGCACCAGACGGTTGCCGGAAAAATGGTCTTCGGCCAGGTGCGCCCCGCTCGTGAAAATCAGGCTTCGGAACAAGCGCTGCCAGCGACCGCATCTGCCGTTCGTGGCCAGGTAGGCGAAAAACGGCCGCTGGCCAACCAGATCAAACACAAGCTGCACGCACGCTTGTCAATGGCACGTCGTAACATCTCTCGATAACACCCAAGACTCTTACAACCGCTCCATGGCGTACACGAGAACGGGGCTCGGTCGACGCACGCTCTGCCTGTCAGCTTAGGTTAATGTGGTGAGCCGCTGGTGGTGAACGTGACTGTTTTTTGGTCAGTAGAGCTATATAGTACGCTATCGATAACTTGAGCTTGTACGTTCGCGTCACCGTCGGCCACAGGCTTGTACTTGAATGTCACGCTACTGGGCGAGTCGGTAACCGTCGTACCGTCGACGCGTTGCCCATTAATTAGTAGGTTGACGGTCCCGGGGAACTGCGTGCGCGCTGGATCGCTCAGCAGGTACGTTCCTTGGCTGACGGTGACAGTGAACAAACAGTCGGTTTCATCGTGACAGCTCGTTGGTGTGGTGAGGTTGATTGTTGGCTTTGCGTCATTACAATTGTGTACGTCGTCAGTCGCCGTGGTGTTAGCGCTCGTACCGGCGAGACCGTTAAATTCGTCGGCCGACCAAGCATTAGCGTTGGCGCCGCCTTGCGTTTTCTTGGCGAGTTCGGGCGTGCAAGCTGTGGCCAGCTTGTTAGATACTTGGTCGATGGTGGCGTTACCGCCACCACTAGCTTTGGGCGGATTGTACCAACTGGGGAAGAGATCAGTCGAAGGCGAAGGTGGGATTTCACCGTTATTAGAGATCTTGTGGCCCACCACAAAGGCCGGTAGGCGTTTGACTCCTGCTGGCTGCTGCCAGTTAACCGGCTTCATATTGAGCATATCGTGTGCTCCTTGCATCCATCCGCGCACAATTGGTTCGGTCATGGTTTCCATATTGCCGCCCATAGCTTGAGTGCGTGTGTGGTAGCCGACCCACGTGAGCGCCGTGTACTGGGTTGACCAACTAGCCATCAGACCGTCGTAGCCATCGTTGGTCGTACCGGTTTTGACGGCGAAGTTCCAGCCGTTATAGCGTTGAAATTTGTACTGGAAGTTTTTGCCTGGAATCAGCTGGCCACAGGTCGTTGCCGTACAACTGCCCGGCAGATAACTGGCGTTCGGGTCAGATGCCATATCGTTTACGATGTACGCCGTGTCGGGGCGCAGCACCTGCTTGCCGACAGGCTGTTTGTACTCATAGATGGTTTTGTCGTTTGCGTCCGTAATTTTTAGGATGTACGTTCGATCAACGGTTTTTCCCAGCCGTGCTAGCGTCGCAAGGCCATTCACGTGATCTTGAAGGTGCAGATAGGCACCGTCTCCGATGGCTGATGACCCGAAACATTGCGTTTCGTTCTTTACCGTTGCATTAAATATATCAGGCGTGGTGTGAGGATCGTAACAGCGATAACCGTCTGGATTGCCCATCATGGCTCTCGCGGTATCGAGCGTCTTATTAATGCCATCAAGATAGTCATTGGCCTTGCCGTTCGGAACGGCGGTCAGCATTGCTTTCATCGCTGGCACATTACGAGAGCCACCTAGCGCATAACGCAGCGTGACGGCGCCAGGATAGCCATGACTTCTCCAGTCGTAGTCGACAAGACAATTGCCGCCATGCTTCGGATCAAGCGTACCGCTCGTGCAAGGATAGTTCGGTAGGGTATTAGGCGGTGTCCGATCGTCGTACAGCACCGTACCGGCGCCGGCATCAGTGCGATTTTCGATAAAGGCGGCATAGTCGTATGGCTTAAAAGTTGAACCAGGTGAAATATTGACGATGGTGGCGTAGTTAACATTGCCAAATGCCGGGTTGTTAAAGTCTACCCCGCCCACGAGCGCCACGATCTGGCCAGTTTTGTTGTCCTCAGCGATAAATGCTGCGTTATCACCGCCTTGCTTGGTGATGATCGGCAAATCGTTAGCGACTTGCTTCTCGGCCAAATTCTGCAAGTTGAGATCAACGGTGGTGATGACTTTCCAGCCACCGCGCTTGACGGTTTCGGCGCCGAATTTGGCTTCTAACTCTTGCTTGGCGGCCAATACAAAGTAAGGGGCCTTGATGTTAGTGTACAGTGACGGTTGCTCAGCACGGACCTGGGCAAGGATGTCCACCTTCTTGGCGTCGGCGGCCTGTTGCTTGGTGATGATACCTTGGCTAGCCATTTGATCGAGAATGTAATGCATGCGATCGGTCAAGTCTTTGGCATCAAAATCAGGCCCGTAGGGTGAGTAGTGGTTCGGCGACTTGGGAATGGCGGCCAGCATTACGCCCTGTGCGAGCGTCAAATCTTTGGCGTCAATGCCAAAGTAATCCTGCGCAGCTACTTGGACGCCATTCTGCACAGGCCCGTACGGTGCAATATTGAGGTAACCGGTTAGAATATCTTGCTTGGAGTACTCCCGCTCAAGTTCCACCGCCAAAATAACTTCCTTGACCTTGCGCCCAATACTGCGATCAGCCGTCCATTCTAGATTCAGTTTTACGAGCTGTTGGCTGATCGTTGATCCACCTTGGACGCCGTTGCCATGGCTAAAGGCATCGTGTAGGCCGGCCCGCACAATGCCACGAACATCAAAGGCGCCGTGCTTGTAGAAGTCTTTGTCCTCAATAGCTACCGTCGCATCCTTGACACTCTGAGAAATTTTGTCCGAGGCAACCGTCTGCCGCTTAATAGCCTGGTAATCCTGCCACAGAGGGGTTTGACCAGTACGGTCGTAATAGGTGATGCTTCCACCCAGTTTGGTGCCAGTTACGCTAATGTCCGGCAGATCCTTACGGAAGTAAGCAAACGTGCCAACCACCACCAAAAAGAATAGAACAAATCCGACACCAGCAATCTTAAGTGCCATAATGGCGCCATCACGGCTAAACCAGTACCGCGCCAACTCCTTGGGCCGAAGCCGATACAACATGCGCTTAAAGCGATTTTTGGGGAGGCTGCTCATGTAGGTTGCTCGGCGCCGGGCCTTGGCGTCGCGGTGCGCCTTATAGCGCTCAGACAAACTCCGGTGCAGTTTAATAGTACTGCCGCTTTTGGTCGTGAAAGTGTTTCTATTGCCAGGCCGCCGACGTGGCCGGGGCGCTGCAGGTCGCTTATTGTCACTCATCCGCTGCTGTCTTCTCCATGACGAGCTAATATACTTCCGCATTATAGCAAAAATACTGGCCGTCAACACACAAATAAGCGCCAGCACTACAGCCCAGCTTCAGAGTACGCTATACTGTTACGTGATGAAAAAGTTTGTTGACCCCAACGATCACCAGTACTTATATGTACGGCCGTAATTTCGACGTGTATTATGAGCATAAGGAGATCTCGATGTCAGATATGACACTTTCAGAAGAATTACAATGGCGCGGTTTCGTGAACCAGACAACGTTTGCTGATCTTGCAGAACTGGACGGCCGGCAGTGGGCCTTTTATGGTGGTTTTGACGCTTCGGCTGATTCGCAAACTGTCGGCAATTTGGCCTTTATGATGTTCAACCGGGCCTTGATGCGCCACGGCCACAAGGCAGTCATTTTGGCCGGCGGCGCCACTAGCCTTATCGGTGATCCGAGCGGCAAAGACAGCGAGCGCGTACTGCAAGACGAAGCCACTATCGCCCACAACATTGCCTGCGCCCAGCAACAGCTGCGGACGGTTTTCCGAGGCTACGAATTTACCATGGTCAACAATCTGGATTGGACCAAAAATCTCAGCGTTATTGATTTTTTGCGCGACGTTGGCAAACATTTTAGCATGACACCGCTGGTGCAACGCGATTACATAGCCCGGCGCATGGGCGAAGGCGGGCAGGGCATTAGCTACACTGAATTCAGCTGCACGATTTTGCAAGGCTATGATTACCTAGAGATTTTTGACCGGCACGGCGTTACATTGCAGATTGGCGGTGCCGATCAGTGGGGAAACTGCCTCAGCGGCGTGGAATTGATCCGCAAGGCGCGCGGCGTTGAGGTGCAGGTTATCACCATGCCGCTCATCACCAACAAAGCCACCGGCAAAAAGTTTGGCAAAAGTGAGGAAGGCGCCGTGTGGCTCGCCGCCGAGCGAACTTCGCCGTACAAGTTTTACCAATTTTGGCTGAACGCCGACGACGAGGGCGTCGAAGGCTACCTCAAAATTTTTACCGAGCTGGATCGCCCCAAGATTGAGCAAGTGATGCGCGATTTTGCGGACAACCGTGCCAGCCGCATCGCTCAAAAAACACTCGCCTACGAAGTAACCAAGCTGGTGCACGGTGAAGAGCAAGCCAATCGGCAAGTACGTATTGCCGAGGCCGTGGTGCGCCAAGATGCCGGCAGCCTGCATGACGATGAGGTGGCCACATTGCGGCAGGAAATGCCGCACGCGACGGCGCAAGCCGGAGCTGACATCGCCGACCTATTGCTGGAAGTTGGTCTTGCCAGCTCCAAGACCGAAGCCCGGCGCTTACTTGCCGAAAACGCCATCGCCATTAACGGTCAGAAGATTCAGAAAGAAATACTCATCGATGAAGATTTCGCCAGCGGCCGGTTATTTATTCGCCGCGGGCGGGCTTTCAAAGACTCGGCGCTAGTTGAGCGAGCCTAGTGTATACTCGAAACATATGAATACAGCATCTACCAAATCGGCATCCAAAGCGGCGAAAAAAGCTGATCAATATAACGATCCCACGCATAATTATTTGCACTACTGGCAAGGCCGGGATTACGAAAACGAGGCCGAAGAAATGGCCGTTCGGCGTCTATTGGAAGGCAAGCACTTCGTCCATGCCGTTGAAATTGGTGGCGGCTACGGGCGCATGTGTCCGCTACTCGAAACATATGCAGACCAGGTGACGCTCACCGACCCGAGTCAGCAACAACTGGACATCGGCAAGGAATTTCTGAAAGACCACCCGCGTGTCGATCGTAAAGTTATGCAAGTCGAAGACATCACCTTTCAGGACGGGGCTATCGACCTGTTGGTCATGATTCGCGTTATGCATCATTTGCCCGATCCTACCACTGCATTTGCCGAGATTGCACGAACGTTGTCGGCCAAGGGCTACGCCATCATTGAGGTGGCTAACTATATGCACGCCCGCAATCGCCTGAAGCATATGCTGCAAGGCAAACCCTTGCCCACCGAGCCAGTCGACATTCGCTCCGCTGCTAACCGCAAAAAAGGCGAAATCGCTTTCGTGAATCATAATCCGCACACCGTTATGAAGCAGCTGGCCGCTGCTGGGCTCAAGGTAGATCGTATTTTGTCGGTTTCTAATCTGCGCAGCCCGGGTCTCAAAAAGGTCGTGCCCAAAAGTGTAATGCTAGCCATTGAAGGCATCTTGCAGCCAACATTCGCCAAGAGCTTTTTTGGACCGAGCGTCTTCTTTCTTGTCCGCAAAGCATAGCATTGTTTTAATATATGTGACATAATAGTAAATATTATGTCAGACATTCTTTCCGATGAAGTACGAGGCCTCGCAGGCCTATTGAGTTTTGCACCTTACTCGATGGTTGATGGAAGGGTCGGAGATATGTTTGCGGTGGCCGCAGCGGTTCCGCATGAGACTGACGGCAGGCAAATCACCGTCGTAACAAGTGATATCCGAGGTGAGTACGTAGCTGCCTACCGAGCCCACGTGACTGCACTGGGAAGGGTAGGTATTGGCCGCGCCCGACAGGATTTCAATACCGGAAAAGGACTGACCTGGGAAGATCCTCGCGACTTACTTGACGCCATGAGCAAAGTTACTTTCAACTATTTTAAGGGGGAGCGCCGCCAGGAAGTTCTCGGCACCATGACGGCCATTACCCTGCAACTGCTCGAAGAATCCGAATAACCCGCAGAAGACGTATAATAGGGCGCATGCCCGAACACACGGCGGCGTTGACGACAATTAGAGGGGTGGGCGCGGAAACGGTCAAGAAATTGGCCGCGCTTGGCGTGGAAACAATCGACGATTTAATCGATAACTTACCACGTCGCTATGAAGACTACTCTCAGATTACCGAAGTGCGCCACGTCCGGCCTGGCCCGGTGACGATCCAAGCGGTAATCAAACAGGTTAAAGGCCGCTATGTAAAACGGGGCATGCATATTACTGAGGCCGTGGCCAGCGATGGCACCGGCAGTGTGCGCCTCGTGTGGTTCAATCAACCTTATCGCGAGACCGGCCTCAAAATTGACCAGCCGTACTTTATTTCCGGGGTGTACGAGCTGAGTCGCCAGCGTTTTGCCATCATGAGCCCTACCGTTGAACTAGTGAGTGATTTTCCCATTAACACGGCTCGCATTGTGCCGGTTTATGGGCAGACCAAAGGTCTGACAACCCAGCAGATTCGGCGTTTGATGCGCGAAGTCGTGCCGCTGATGCGCGCCGCACCCGAGACGTTGCCGGGCTGGTTGCTTGCCGAGCAAAATCTCATCCCCAGAGCACGTGCGCTGGAGACCATGCATTTCCCGGACGACCCTGTGGCGCTTGATGCCGCCAAGCGTCGGCTCGGGTTTGAAGAAGTCTTTGAGCTGTCGTTGGCAAGCCTGCTCAATAAATATGAGCTCTTGCAAGACACGGCGTTGGCCATTCCGTTTGACCAGAAGCTGGCACGGCAGTTCGTGGCAAGTTTGCCATTTGCGCTGACGACGGCGCAGCGGACGGTGGTCTGGCAGATCTACCAAGACATGCAGCGCACGCAGCCGATGAACCGTTTGGTGGAAGGTGACGTCGGTTCCGGGAAAACCGTAGTGGCTGCTATGGCCGCAGTGATGGCGCTCGCCGAGGGCTACCAGGTGGCGCTCATGGCACCCACGGAGCTGCTGGCCCGGCAACACGCTGATACGATCTACCGTTTGCTAGAGCCGCTTGGGCTGCATGGGCGTGCGGCGCTGTTGGTGGGTGGTCTCAAAGTGGTCGAAAAAAAGCGCGCACAGTCACACATCGCCAGCGGCCAGGCGCAGTTTATTATCGGTACGCACGCCCTCATCCAGGAGCCGGTTGATATGCACCAGCTCGGCTTGGTGATTATCGACGAGCAGCACCGCTTTGGCGTCGAGCAACGTCAAAAGTTAATGGCTAAAGCCGGCCACATGCCACACCTGCTCAGTCTGACAGCGACGCCGATCCCACGCAGTCTGGCGCTGACGCTGTACGGCGAACTCGATGTGTCCATCCTTGACGTTAAACCGGCCGGCCGACAGCCTATCCAGACCACCATCTGCTCACCCAATTCGCGGGCGCAGCTATACACCGAAATTCAGACTGAACTGGAGCGTGGCCGCCAAATGTTTGTCGTCTGTCCTTTAATTACCGATGGCGCGACCACTACGGCCAACTCAGCCGAGAAAATCTACCAGCAATTGAGCCAGCGTGATTTTAAACAATGGCGGGTTGGCTTGCTGCACGGCAAGCTCAAAGCAACCGAAAAAAATGACATCATGGAACGTTTTGTGCGCCATGAGCTTGATGTCTTGGTTAGCACCACGGTCATCGAAGTTGGTGTCGACGTGCCTAATGCTAGCATCATGCTGATCGAAGCTGCAGAACGCTTTGGCCTAAGCCAGATTCACCAGCTGCGCGGTCGGATCGGTCGCGGCGGCCACAAAGGCTACTGCTACCTGATGATGAGCGACTCCAAAGCACCGCCGCAGCGGTTACAGGCATTGGAGCGAACGAACGACGGCTTTAAACTCGCCGAACTTGATCTTGAGCTACGCGGCCCGGGCGCCATGTATGGAACACTCCAGCATGGGGCGCTAGACTTGCGAGTGGCAAAGCTGACCGACACGAAGCTGATAGCTGCTGCGCGCCAGGCGGCGCAACAATTCATCGATCGCGGCGAAGACTTGCTACAATATCCGGTAGTGCGCGACCATGTTTTGCGGCTCCGCGCCATAACCAACCTTAACTAATATGAGAATTATTGCTGGAACACTTGGCGGCAGGCTGTTCGATTCACCGGGCACGCACCGCACTCATCCCATGGGAGACAAAATCCGTGGGGCGTTATTCAATATGTTGGGCGATTTGAACGGACTGCATGTATTGGACGCCTTTGCTGGCAGCGGCGCACTCAGCTTCGAAGCGGTTAGCCGCGGCGCCAAGCAGGTGATTGCTATTGATAGTGACCGCGAGGCGCAAAAGGCCATCGC
>Ga0105249_10000804_pt1 | contig 28242 bp, 30 predicted proteins | sample KBSS44metaG_FD_81522 | JGI IMG/M metagenome (GOLD analysis project Ga0105249, IMG submission 81522) | Switchgrass rhizosphere microbial communities from Kellogg Biological Station, Michigan, USA - KBS S4-4 metaG | ecosystem: Host-associated > Plants > Roots > Rhizosphere > Soil | place...
ACATCCACGAACGCCTCGTGCTCGCGGCGTGCCAGCTCGAGGTCGCAGGCGTGCAGGAAGCCGTGCGCCGGGTCGTCGAACGCGCGCCCGAACGCCGCGCCGGGGGCCTTCACGAGCACCGCGTGCAACGGGGCGGTCATGCTCTGCGCGCCGTACGTCTTCGCCGTGATCACGGCCGAAGGATAGCCGGGGGCCGATCGGCGGAGTAGGCTGGACGAGCGATGGCCGCCTATGCCGTGATGGCCCACATCGGACGCATCGATCCCCATCTGACGATGCACGACGTCGAGGAGGACGCGGAGCCGCGGCCGCCTGCCGGGCTCGCCGCCGACACCCTGTCGGACGTTCCCACCGTGGAGATCGATCAGGTCTCCGAGTCTGGGCCCTTCGCCGAGCGGCTCGCTCGGATGCAGGAGCTGTGGCGGCAGACCACGTTCTTCCTGTTCGACGCAGAGAGCTGGCGGGCCTAGACCTCTCGCCCCGCTGCAGGGCGACGGGCGCGCATCGTCCGGCGGATCGCCGTCCACGGCAGGTTGATCGCGAACACGAAGAGCAGCACGATCGTCGGCATGCCCGGTCCCGTCGGATCGAGGATGTCGTTCCCGACCTTGATGACGGCAGCCAGGACCCCACCGTTGTCGACGGTGAACTGGACGACGAGCGCCCCGCTTCCGGTCCCCGTCGCGATGCTCGAATCGGTCCTGACGAACAGGCGGTGGACGCCGTCGGGCAGAGTCCGCGTATCGGTCGAGATCGAGCCCTGATACGTCGACGGTCGATCGAGGAGGCCCTGCCCGTGGTCGACCGGGTTCGCGTGGAAATGCGGATCGAGCGACACGAAGACGCGCGTCGGGTTCGACCCGCCTGAACCCTTGGCGAGCTTGATGTTGCAGACCCAGACGCCGGATACCGGCCCGGTCGGCAGGTTCGTCACGACTCGGGCGTTCTCGTATTCGGTGCCCGTGTCCCAGCCTCGGCCTTCGAGGAACGGTGGGGTCCGGTAGTTCTGGACCAGCCGGCCGCCGCCGTTGGCGAGCGTCGCCTGCCACCCGGTCGACGTCGCGGGGCTCATGCGGGTGCAGAGCCGATTTCCCCCTCCTTCCAGCCGCGAAGACCCTACCGCTTGCCGCTGGGCGTTCGTGCGCCGATCGCGCATGACCGAGGTCAGGCGGACGGGGCCCCGAAACGAGCAGGGTCGAGGGCGGGCATCGGTGCCTCGGTCCGGCCGTCGATCAGATCCGCGATGAGTCGGCCGGAGGCGGGTCCGGTCGAGATACCCCACGGACCGTGACCTGCGGCGATCCACAGACCGTCCGCGCCCGGGATACGCCCGACCAGCGGCCGCCCATCGAGGCTTAGGGGACGAGCGCAGAGCCGGGCCGGCCCGGCACCCGCACGAGCGATGGCCGGCACGAATCGGCGCCCACGCCGGATCAGCGGCGGGACAGTCGCGGCCACGTCGGGTTCGTCCGCAAGAAAGGTCGAGCCGAGCGACGTGACGCCTTCCGCGGTCACGAGGCTGAACGCATGGCCGGCATCATCCTCGGCCGCACCCGGCTCGATCGAGATCTCGGCTTCCTCGAGGACGTGGATCGGCGGTGACTCGAGCCGCACCTGGACGACGACGCCCCAGCGTCGGACGATCGGTCGCCACGTGCCGCTCGGATCGACGATCGCCGGCGACCACGGACCGGCCGCCACGAGGACGTCGCCCGCCGCGATCCGCTCGCCGTCGATCAGGACGCCGTCGGTCCGGCCTCCGGTGGACGCGATCGCCGCTGTGGCACCGACCCGGATCTCGACACCCGCCCGTTCCGCCCTGGCGGCGTAGGCTCGCGTCGCGTGCGCCGGACCCACCGGATACCCGATATCGAGCCGGCAGGCCGCCATCCCAGGTGCGATCGACGGCTCGAGCGACACCATCTCGTCGGGCGAGACGTAACGTGGCGCCAACGCCGGATGCATCGCGGCGATCTCGTCGGTGAGCCGGCGCACACCGTCGATGTCGTCCGTGATCGACAGCAGTCCGACGGGCTCTGCGGGCATCGCGAAGTCGTCCAACCCTCGGTAGAGCTCGATCGTCTCGAGGTGGAGGCCGACGAGGACGGGATCGAATGGGTGCTGGACCACGCCGGAATTCCGGCCGGAAGCCCCGGCCGCGATCTCGGTCTGCTCGACGAGGAGCACGCGGCGCCCGGCCTCGGCCAGGTGTGCTGCCGCCGACGTCCCGATGATCCCGCCGCCGATGACCACGACGTCCGGCGATGCGCCTCGCTCCACCTATCGATGATGCCAGTGCGGCGAGGTCGGCGCGATGACGCTATAGTTGTGGAAGCAACGACCCTAGCCGTGTACCATCCACTCCGATGACCGTCACCGAACGCGCCGACGCGCGCCACATCACCGCACGGGATCCGCGCCTCGATCCGTGGCGGGCGTTCCTGACCGCGCACGCGCGGATCACCCGACGCCTCGACGAAGAGCTCCGGGCCGAGCACGACCTGTCGCTCGCCGAGTACGACGCCCTTCTCACGATCGCCGACGCGCCCGACCGGCGCATCCGGATGCGCCAGCTCGCGGATCGCGTGATCCTCAGCAAGAGCGGCGTCACCCGCCTGATCGACCGCCTCGTGCTCGACGGCCTCGTCGAGCGCCATGCCTGCGCGAGTGACGCGCGGGGCGCCGAGGCGGTGCTCACGGCCCAGGGACTCGACCGACTTCGCCGCGCCTCGCGGACCCACCTGCGCGGCATCGAGGAGCACTTCCTGGCCGCGGTCGAGGCGTCCGATCTGCCGACGATCCAGCGCTCCATGAGCGCGGTCGCCGACAACGCCGGGCCGGACCACGGCGACGCCCCCGACTGACCGGGCGCCAGCCGCTCGCGGCCGGTTGTACGTCGGGACGAGCGGGTTCGCCTACCCGGATTGGAGCCCCAGGTTCTATCCGCGTGGCCTCAAGGGTGATGGGCTCCTGCGCCACTACGCCGAGCGGCTCCCCGCGGTCGAGCTGAACAACACCTTCTACCAGTCGCCGTCCGAATCGAAGGTCGCGACCTGGGTCGCCGCGACGCCCGATGACTTCCGTTTCAGCGTCAAGGCGCAGCGCGGCGGGTCATGGCGGGCGTTCGGAGGATCACCCGACGCCGGGCTGCCCTGGCTGACCGACCCGTATCGGCATTTCGGGGAGCGGCTCGGGACCGTACTGTTCCGCGCCCCAGACACCGCCAGACGGGACGATGCTCGCCTTCGCGCGCTGCTCGACGCGTGGCCGCGCGACCTGCCGCTCACCCTCGAGTTCCGCGACCCGAGCTGGGCCGCGGATGAGGTGACCGCGATGCTGGCGGAGGCAGGCGCCGTCCTGTGTGCGACCGAGGGCGAGGACGACGACACGCCGCCGACGCTGCGCCGTACCGGCCCGTTCCTGTATCTCCGGCTGCGCCATCACGACTACACGCCTGATGAGCTTGACGCGTGGTTCCACCGACTCGAGCCGTTCCTGGCTGCCGGCGACGATGCCTTCGTCTTCTTCCGCCACGACGAGACGGGTCGCGGACCGGAGCTCGCTCTCGAGCTCGCTGCGAGGGCCAGCTAGGGCGACCGCCTCGAGTACTCAGCCGGGCCGAACATGACGAGCAGGACCAGACGCTCGTCGATGTCGTGGAAGCGATGGTCGACCCCCGCAGCCACGAAGATCACCGAGCCGGCCCGGATCGGGCGGTCCTCCTCACCGACCGTGACCATCGCCCGGCCCGACATCACGACGTAGAGCTCGTCCTCGGTGTGGGGCGACTGTGGATCGGTCGCCCCCGCCTCGAGCACATACAGCCCACCCGACAGATCGGGCACCGAGATGAATTCGTGGTAGAGGCGCCCGCTCTCGGTCCGCGCTGCCTCCAGCTCGTCCAGCTCCCATGCGTCCATGGGCGGAGCCTACTGGTGCCCTGTTGCTGAACGGCCGGGCGATGCGCCTGACGGCCCGTCGCAGCGCATACCGCTAGCATCCCGGAATGGGCCGACGCCTCCTCCTCGCTCTGCTCGTCGTCCTGGCGCTCGTCGGCTGCAAGAGCCCAACGCCTTCGCCGTCATCGGCGGCCACTCCCAGGCCCTCCGCCTCGCCGACCGGCGTGGTCTCCGCGCCGCCGTCCGCGGCGATCCCGTCAAGCGCGGCACCGACGGGTGCCACACCCAGCGGCGGTCCGACGGGCGACACCCCTCCCCGCCTGTCGATCGAGCCATTCGTGTCCGGGCTGCAGGACCCCGTCGACATCACCTGGCGACAGAACGACCCGTCATCGCTGTTCGTGGTGGAGCAGGCCGGAAGGATACGGATCGTGCGCGAGGGGAAGCTCGTCGAGCGACCATTCCTCGATATCACCGACATCGTCCGGTCTGGCGGCGAGCAGGGCCTCCTTGGGCTGGCCTTCCTGCCCGGAAGCGACAAGGGTCGCTTCTTCGTCTACTACACGGACAAGAACGCACGCCAGGTCGTCGCTTCGTATGACACGGATCCCGCGGATCACGACGTCGCCGCACCAGCGACCGCGCAGATCTGGCTGCGGATGGCGGATAGCTTCCCCAATCACAACGGCGGGTCGATGGTGTTCGGCCCTGACGGCGACCTGTACATCGGGACCGGCGATGGCGGGGGCGGGGGAGATCCGCTGCGGTCAGGCCAGCGCGTCGACACGCTCCTGGCCAAGATCCTTCGCATCGACGTCTCGGGCCCGCCTGCCAGCGGCAACCCGGTCTACAACATCCCGGCGGACAACCCGTTCGTCGGCCGTCCCCCGGCACTTCCGGAGATCTTTGACACAGGGTTGCGCAACCCGTGGCGGATCCGCTTCGATCGCAGTACGGGCGACCTCTGGATCGGCGACGTCGGCCAGGGCGATCGCGAGGAGATCGACGTTTCGCGGAAAGGTGCGAGCGGGCTCGATTTCGGGTGGAACATCATGGAGGGCACGGCCTGCTACCCGCCCGGGACGACGGACTGCTCCGACCAAGACCTGACCCTGCCCGTGACGGACTACACGCACGACCTCGGCTGCTCGGTGACCGGCGGCACCGTCTACCGAGGCGCGCGGTTCCCGACGCTCGTGGGCTGGTACCTCTTCTCGGACTATTGCTCTGGTGAGTTCTGGGCTATCGATTCGTCGAAGGACAGAGTCGACACGCCGACGATCGTCGCGGAGACCGAGTACTCGATCAGCGCGATCAACGAGGACGCCGAGGGCGAGCTCTACGCCACCGACCTGTCGGGCGGCCAGCTGGTCAAGATCGGGGTCGAGGGGGCCTGACCGGCGACTCAGCCGGCGCGGTACGTGACGCTGACGGTCACCGCCACCTCGAGCGTGCCGGCCTCGACCGGCGTTCCCGGGTCGGCCGCGAGCGCCATACGCTCCGCCTTGGCGACCGGGCCAGGTGGGCGCACCGGCTGTCCTTCGACGATATCGCTGACGCCCTGGACCGTGACACCGGCTGCCTCGGCGAGGACATCGGCCCGCGACCTCGCTTCAGCCATCGCTTGACGTCGCGCCTCGCGCTCTGCCGGTCTGGGGTCGGCGAGTCGGAAAGACAGGGCATCCATGCTGGTCGCGCCCGCAGTCAGCGTCGCATCGATCACGTCGCCGAGCGCTGAAAGGTCCCGGACCGAGACCTCGACGACGTTCGCGATCTCGTAGCCGGTCAGGACCGCGGCCCGACCGTCCCGGTAGTCATAGCGTGGCTGGACCGACAGCATCGCGGTGCGGACATCGGCCCGCGCGACCCCTGCGCCGTCCACCGCGCGAAGGATGGCGTCCATGGTCGCGGCGGCCTCACCACGTGCCGCCTCGACCGTCGGCTTGGCGACGGTCACACCGAGGCGCAGGTCGGCGACGTCGGGCTGCACCGCGACGCGGCCGGTGCCACTGACGACGATCGTCCCGGTCGATGTCGGTTCGTCTGGCATGGCTGACCGCTCCTTGCGGATCCGAGACGGGTGGGGTCTAGGATGCCAGCCGTCGAGAGAGTGTGGGATGGGCCTCAGGGGGTGGTGCGTCCGGGCGCCATCCAAGAGGGCGTGTCATGGCGGTGCAATCCGCTTTCATCGCCGCGCGCGCGCGGCCGAGACCTGAACGCGATGAGGATGCGGCAATGCCCGCCGCCTCGATCCGCCCTGCGCGGCGAACCCAGCCATGACCGTCACGACCCGGATCGCCCATCGTCGCGGCACGCTCCATCGCCGGGTCCGCGCGCGAACGCGGCCACGGACGGCCGGCTGGCAGCTGCCGATGGTCGGCGTCGCGGGGCTGGTCATCGTCGGCGCCTTCGCCTTGGTCGGGGTCGTCGGCGCGTCGACGCTCGGGGTCATGTCGGCAGGGCTGCCGGCGCCGACGGAACTCGAGAAGCTCGGGTTTGATCAGCCCACGATCGTCTACGACCGCGAAGACAAGGTCGAGCTCGGCCGGTTCGAGGATGAGCGGCGACGCGTCCTGACCTACGACGACATCCCGAGGATGATCCTCGACGCCACCACGTCGGCTGAGGATCGGACGTTCTGGCAGAACGCGGGGGTCGACGTGCCGGCCCTGCTGTCCGCGGTCGCGGAGAACGCATCCGGTTCGAGTGATCGGGGCGCGTCCACGATCACCCAACAGCTCGTTCGCGCCCGCCTGCTACCGGAGGACGTCGTTTCGGCAGGGTCCGACCGTTATGTCCGGAAGGTCAAGGAGATCATCCAGGCCCTCCGCCTCGACGAGGCGTACCCCGGGGAACCCGGCAAGGAACGCGTCATCACCGCATACCTCAACGAGATCTTCTACGGGCACGGGGCGTACGGCATCGCCGCCGCCGCCGAGATCTACTTCGGTGTCCACGACCTCTCGAAACTCACGATCGGGCAGGCGGCGCTGCTCGCCGGCCTCCCGAAGTCCCCGACGACACTCGACCCATATCGCTACGCGAAGCGCGACAACAAGGGCCGGCTCGTCGTCGCACCGGGATCGCCGCCACTGGCCCGACGTGACTGGGTCCTGGGCGGCATGGCCGCGACCGCCCGCTGGAGCAAACCGGATACGGCCGCCCTGGAGGCGGCCTACAGCGAGCCGGTGATCCTCGCGGGCGACCGACCGGTGCGCATCCCGGGTGGCCAGTTCACGTGGCAGGTCAAGCGGCAGCTCGAGCAGATCCTCGGCCCGAACGCCGACCTCGAGCGTGGCGGCTACCGCGTGACGACGACGCTCGACTGGCGGGCGCAACGGATCGCCGAGAAGTGGCTCGCGGCCGCGGCGATCACACCGAACACCTCCCGGCGTGCCGCCGAGCGGTACTACTCGCGAGCCAGGATCCCCGCTGCGGAGCGGTCATGGATCCGCGACCTCCGCGGGAAGGATCTGCACAACGCGGCGCTCGTAGCGCTCGACTACCGAACCGGGGACGTGCTCGCGTACGTGGGCAGCGCCGGCTACACGCGCGACGACATCGCAAGCGCGAAGTTCGAACCCAAGTACGACGTCGCGGGCGACGGCACCCGCCAGCCGGGCTCGGCCTGGAAGCCGATCCTCTACGCCAGCGCGTTCGATGCCAAGCGGCTCACACCGGGCAGCCTCCTGCTCGACGTCACGACCGAGTTCGACCGAAGCCAGGATTGGGCGCCGCGCGACGCCGATCAGCTCGAACGTGGTCCCGTCCTCGTGCGCAAGGCGCTCCAGTACTCGCTGAACATCCCGGCGATCCGGGCGCTGCAGCGGGTCGGCAACGAACGCGTCGCCACGACTGCCGAGAAGATGGGAATCCGCTTCGCCGGCGGTCGGGAGGCATTCCTGCAGGCCGGGCTTGCCGGGGCGCTCGGGACCGTCGAGGTCCGACCGCTCGACCTGGCGTCGGCGTATGGCACGATCGCCAACGGCGGTGTGCGCGAAGCGCCGCGGATGGTGCTCGAGGTCCGCGGGCCCGACGGTACCGTCGTGTGGGCTGCGCCCAAGCCCGAAGGGACACGCGCGGTATCGGCCGGGGCGGCATACGAGGTCACCGACATCCTTGCCGGGAACACTGATCCGGCGCAGAACGACATCTGGGCGGCGAAGACCGAGCTGTGGGGACCGGATGGCAAACGCCGACGGCCGGCGGCGGTGAAGACCGGGACGACGAACGACGCCCGCGATCTCGGCACGTATGGCTTCCTGCCGCCGAGGAAGGACGGCGTCGGCCTCGTCGTCGGCGTCTGGATGGGCAATAGCGACCACTCGTTCCCGCGTGCGGCGAAGCCCGCCACATCGCTGACCGCCGCAGCACCGCTGTGGCGCGCCTTCATGCGCGAGTACACGAAGAAATGGCCGGTCACCTCGTTCCACCGGCCGAAGGACGTGGTCCACGCGACGATCGACAAGTGGTCGGGGGGGAAGCCCGGTCCGTGGACCCAAGCGACGATCAAGGAATGGTTCATCCGAGGCACCCAGCCGGGTGCGGCGCGCGCGATCGACCGCCCGGGTCTGCTCTACCGCCTGTCGTGCGGCTCCTGGCGCGTCGACCCGGTCCAGGCCGAGCTCGGCCCGTCGTCCTGGCAGATCGACGTCGCCGACTGGCTCCGGCGCGCCCATGGCGGACCCGGCGTGCGGGGCCCGCTCGACTCGGCGACCGCGTATTTCTGGCACGAGCGCTCGTGGGGCGGATCACTGGCAGGTTCGTGCATGCCCCGTCGCGTGGACCACGGTGGCGGCGGGAACGGCGGCGGCAACGGGCACGGGAAGAAGGACCGGCCACCGAAACCGGGTGCCCCAGAACCATCCCCACCCCCGACACCACCTCGGGGCGGCTAGCCGTCGGTCCGGTAGCCATCGGTCTGGTCGGGTCTTGAGCCCGACTTGTCACGTGCTTGCAAGCCGCCGACCTCGAAGGGCCACGGCCGCGCAACCCGGCCCGGTGTGCACTCGGGGTGCCGTCGAACGCAGAGGGCAGGCTGTGTCACGGCATCTCGCGCGACCCCTCGCGCATCCGGCCCAGTTCGTGACGAGGCGTCGTGACCGCACTACACCATCTCGCCCAACCCGCGGATGAGCAGCCGGAGCCCACGGTCGCCGGCTCGATGGCGACGATCCTCGACCCGGATGACGTCGCGCTCGCCGCGATCCTCGCCGATGCCGGCCGGATCCTCGGCTCGTCGCTGGATAGCAGCGCCACCCTGCGGCAGATCGCCGACCTCATCGTGCCTGCGGTCGCCGACTGGTGCGCGATCGATCTGCTCGACGCGGATGGCCGGCTCGTGCCGCTCGCGCTGGCCCACCGCGACCCCCAGCGGGCACGTCTCGTCGAGGAGTTGCGGACCCGGTATCCCGCGGACCCGGATGCCCCGGTCGGGGCCTACAGCGTCGCGCGGACCGGGCAAGCGGCACTGATCCCCGTCATCGACGAGGAGCGGCTCGCGGCGACGGCACGCGACCAGGAACAGATCGACCTTCTGCACGACCTCCAGCTCCGGTCGTGGATGTGTGCCCCGATGACGGTCGCAGGAAAGGTCCTCGGGACGATCGGGTTCGCCGCGGCCGAGAGCGGCCGCTACTTCGAGGCTCGCGATGTCGCCTTCGCGATCGATCTCGCCGCGCGGGCAGGCGCCGCGATCGAGAACGCGCGCGCCTTCCAGACCGCCGACCGGTTCCGGCAGATCCTCGACGCCGTCGCGGAGGCGGTCTTCGTCCTCGAACCTGCGACCGACGTCATCCAGGGCATCAATCACGGTGCGAGTGCGCTCCTGGGCCGGTCGGCGCACGAACTCGCGGGGCATCGACTCGTCGATCTCGTCGAGGAGCGCGGTGACGCGCTGCCGCGGATCATCCGGTCGGTCCGGGAGGGTCGCTCGGAGGCGCGCACGATACCGCTGCACTTCCTGCGCGATGGGGCGTCTCCGATCCCCGCCGAAGTCCTCCTCCAACGGGTCGACCTGCCCGGTGAACCGCCGACCACGGTCGCGATCGCGCGCGACGTCCGCGAACGCGAGGAGGTCCAGGATCGTCTGCGCCGCCTCGCCGAAGCCGAGCACGCCCGTGCCGCCGAGCTCAACGCGGTCATCCGTGCGATGGGTGATGGCGTGATCGTGTGTGGCGCCGATGGCCGGACGATCCTGTCCAATCCGGCCGGTCGCCAGATGTTCCCCGAAGGTGCCGAGACGAGCTACGCCAGCATCCTCGCGCAGCTCCACGACCCCGAAGGCGACGCTCCGCGCCTTGGCACCCACGCGGGTCCGGTCGTCCTGCGGACGCGCTCCGAACCCGAGCGCTGGATCGAGCTTGCCACCTATCCGGTCGCCGACCGGACGACCGAGGGCGATCCTGGCGGCGAGACGATCCTCGTGCTCCGTGATGTCACCGAGCAGCGCCAACGGGAGGCGGTTCGCGAGACCTTCATCGGCGTCCTGTCCCACGAGCTGCGAACGCCCATCACGACGATCTTCGGCGGCGCCCGCGTGCTCTCTCGCGAGGACAGCGGCCTCGACGAGGCCACACGCCGCGAGATCCTCGACGACGTCGCCGAGGAGGCCGAGCGCCTCAAGCGGCTGGTCGAGGACGTCGTGGCGCTCAACCGGTTCGGCGAGGCCGACACCGACCTCGGCCGCGAACCGGTCCTGCTGCAGCGGATCGTCCCGCGCGTCCTCGCATCGGAGGAGGAGCGCTGGCCAGGCGTCGTCTTCACGATCGAGATGGCCGCGGGCCTCCCGACGGTCATGGCCGACCCCACCTATCTCGAGCAGGTCGTCCGCAACCTCCTGGCGAACGCGGCGAAGTACGGCGGTCAAGGCACGGCGGTCGATGTCGTCGTCGAGTACCGGGCCGAATCGGATGAGGTCGCGGTCTGCGTCCGCGACGACGGCCCGGGCATCGAGCTGCACGAGGCCGAGCGCCTGTTCGACCTCTTCTATCGGTCGCCGAACACCGCGACTGCGACCACCGGCGCCGGGATCGGGCTGTTCGTGTGCGCCCGGCTCGTCCGGGCCATGGGTGGCCGCGTCTGGGCACGACCGCTACCGGCCGGGGGCGCCGAGTTCGGGTTCGCGTTGCGTGTGATGCGGGAAGACTGACGACCTAGAGCCAGTGGCGGATCCGGGCGATCGCGAGGATGCCGATCGCGAACACGACCATGCTGCCGATCACGATCCAGACGTTCGATGGATCGTCGAAGAACCCGAGCTTGAAGTTCATCCCCATGATCCCGGCGAGCACGACCGCCGGGAGCAACACCGCCGATAGCAGCGTCAGGATGCGCATGACGTCGTTGGCGCGCTGCGAGACGCGACCCATGTAGATATCGAATGTGCCCAGGAGGCCATCGCGCAGCCCCTCGACGGCTGCCATCGCCCCCTCAAGGCGGTCGACCAGCCCAGGCCACGGCTTGCCGATCGCATCCTCGATGCCCAGCTGGGGAAGGCCCAGCGTGGAGAACGCGTCGCGGTGCGGGGCAAGCGTCCGGCGGACCAGGCCGATCCGGCGGCGGAGGTCGACGATGGCGGCGAGGACGTCGTCGCCGGTGCGGCCGTGCAGCGCCCGCTGGTCGAGATCGTCGATCTCGCGCTCGATGATCTCGACAAGGAGGTAGTAGCCGACCAGCACCTCGTCGACGAGCGCCGAGATGAGGTCGCCGGCGGTGAGGTCGCCGAGGCGCGTCTCCCCATCGATGCCGGCACGGAACCTGATCAGAGCGTCCACAGGTCCCTCGTGGACGGTCAGGACGACGTTGCGACCCGCGAGGAGGTCGATCTCGCGACGGACCAGGCGCGGGGGGGTGGCGTCATCGGTCTCCATCGCTTCGAGCGTGATGTGGAGCAGCTCAGCGGTATGGGTGAGCCGCGCGCGGCGGTCGTCGTTTTGCAGCCGCTCGACGTCGGCGTCGGCCAGGCCGAGCGTGTCCAGCGCCTGGGTGAGCGTGTCCTCTTCCCGACGGGTATCGATGTCGACCCACAGCAATCGCTTCGGCCCGAGCGACCGGACGACCTCCTCGGTCAGCTCGACGCGACGGTCATGGGCATCCGCATCGAACAGGCGGACGGTGGGGTTGCTCAGTGCACCGAGCTCAGCAGGATCGCCGCCCCGACGGCGATGAAGGCGACGAGGTACTGCAGCGCGAGCATCGTCCGGTCATCGGGCGGTTCGACCTCCCAGGACCTGCTCGGTTTGGTGGCGCGATCGAAGAACATCGATTTTGGACCTCGTTGCGACGGGAAGACCAACGACCGCCGGCATCGTGCGGTCCGCCACCATGCGCCCGGATCGGCTTTCGGAGCCTAGCGCATCGCGGCGATATCACAACGGGGCGTGAGCGTGGCGCCCGCGCACCATCGCGCTCTGCGAGCCGCCTGCAACGAGTCACGGGGTGGTGGGGCTACCCGCGATGCGTCTCCGCACGTACGGTCGAGACGGCCCACGGATGGCCCACCCCGGCGACGGCCTGAATCCCGCCGTGCCGATATCCCTTTTTGGAGGTGACCACATGATCAAGAGAATCGTCCTGTTCCTCGCACTGAGCGCCGCCCTTGTTGCGTGCAGTAGCAGCGGTACGACCAGCACCTCGGGTACCGGCGCGTCTGCCGCCCCGATCGATTCAAGCGGGGCGTCGGCGATGCCGTCGGACAGCGGCCTCGAGAGCACGATGCCGAGCGATTCCGCTTCGCCGTCCTGATCGACGGCCCTGACCCCAGCCACTCGACGCCGGGCCCGTCACGAGCCCGGCGTCGTCATGTCCAGCGCATCGCCCGTGCAGCTTCGAGACGCGGTCGGCGGAGCGACCCGGATTCATATCGTTGTTACGTCCGGAAGCCCTGCCGTTGTCCGAAGAAGTCCGGGGCCCGGCGAGAGTGGAGACACCCGTAGAACGGGCTGAAACCCCAGCAGGCGGGTGCGAAGCCCGCCACGGGAAGGAGGCATCTGTGAGCATCATCGCGTGGATCGTCCTAGGTGCGATCGCCGGCTACCTGGCCGGCTTCCTCGTCCGCGGTGACGAGGGTCTTGGGATCATCGGGCACATCGTGCTCGGCATCGTCGGCGCTCTCGTCGGCGGGTTCCTTGCAGGAGCGCTGTTCAACAGCGATCCGATCAATGGGCCGTTCGACATCAGCTCGATCGTCGTCTCGGTCATCGGTGCTGTGATCACGGTCGTCGTGGTCAACGCCGTGATGGGTCGGAGCCGGGTCGGCCGCGGTCCCATCTGATCCACGTCCGGGCGATCGTCCGGACATCTGATATGTGACGGAGCCCACCCAGTGCGGTGGGCTCCGTCGCTTTCACCGTCAAGCGAAGGGAGAAGCCTTATGTCGAAGATCGTCGAAACCACAGATGTCGAAGTCCCCGTCCGCGTCGCCTATGACCAGTGGACCCAGTTCGAGGAGTTCCCACGATTCATGGACGGCGTGAGGAGCGTCGAGCAACTCAACGACACCACCCTCGCGTGGAACGCCGAGATCAATGGCATCGACCGCTCGTGGCGTGCAGAGATCAGCGAGCAGGAACCCGACACGGTCGTCGCCTGGCACTCGACGAGCGGAGCGAAGAACGACGGCCGCGTCAGCTTCGAGCCGATCGGTGGGTCGCGGACGCGCGTGACGCTCGAGCTCGAGGTCAAGCCGGAAGGTGTCGTCGAGAAGGCGGGCGATGCGCTGGGCTTCGTCCAGCGGCAGGTCGAGGGCGATCTTCGCCGCTTCAAGGAATACATCGAATCGCGCGGCACGCCGACGGGCGGCTGGCGCGGCGAGGTCGAAGGAGGCCAGGTCGAGGGCGGCCACAAGGTGAGCGAGGGCCGCTGACCCAGCCGCGAGGCTCATGCAAGGGCAGGGCCCTCCGGAGGACGGACGACCGTGACGTCGTTTTCGCGACGCTTAGAGTGTGGCTCCTGTACCACTGGGGGTCCGGGAGCCACACTTACCCATCCCTCTCGGCTGTCTTCGCTTGCGCTGCCGCTCAGTCGCCCCAAGGCCGCGCCACGCCGGCACCCAGAACGCTCGTGATGCAGCTGACGTGCATCAGCACGAGGTATCCCTCGCCGGAGCCAGGATGTGCATCGCCCGCCCCCGCGGCCGCGCTCGCGGCCTGTTATCGATCCGCAATCGGATAAGCCCCGCGCGTCGGGGCGGCGGATAGCGACGGCGGCGCATGGTTCTGTCCTTGGAGGCAGCAGCCTCCATGACAGGGTGATGGAATGGATCTCCCCACCATCGGTGAGAGTCGGCGGACGCATCGAGCGTTGCTCGCATGGTTCTCGAGCCCGCGCATAGCCGTTCGCACTGCCTTCCGGCTGCTGGAGACCGTCCCCAGCGCCCGGGTCGCGGTCCGCTGCGCAGAGGAGCACGGCGCGGAAGGTCCGGTAGTAGCGCTGGCCGCGGAGATCCCGTGGCTGTGGTCGACCATGGTCACCCGTCAGCTCAGCGGCCTCGGGGTGGCCGTCGTGTGGGATCCCGATACCGCCGGCGCCAGGACCGACCGGAGGCCGGCGGCATGATCGGCTTGTTATGCGTTTGTAATGTCGCGTCGGCGAGGGATGGCGGTCTCTCCACATCGACTGACCTACGGTTCGACAACAGCAGAACACCACAAGGCGGGCGCTTGTGACGGGGCGCACCTCCTTTCGCACGGACGGTTCGGGTCCCCTCCCCGGGCCGTCCGTCGCCATTTCTGTCGAAAACATCACTGGGGAGGACACCAGATGAGTGCGACCACATCCGGCCGCAAGGCCACCGATAAGGACACCGATCCGATGGCGCGTCTATCGACGACGGCACGCCAAGCGGCTGACACCGTCGCCGGGGCTGCCGGCGAGGTGGCCGCGCGGTTCCCCGAGGCCGCGAACACCACGCGTGACGCGCTCGGCGAGGCCAACCGTGCGTTCCAGGAAGCGAACCGCATGGTCCGTGCAGGTTCCGACCAAACACTCAAGGTGGTCGCCGCAGCATCGCTCGGGTTTGCCGGCGGGCTTCTCATCGGTGGCGCGAATCGATTGCTCGTGATCGCAGCGCTGGTGCCGGCGGCGCTCGTCGGCTCCGAATACATCCAGCGCGAGACGACGGTCGCGAGCTAGGGGACGCCCTCGCGTCTCGGGTGACGGGGTGCAACGGTGCTGATACCGACCGGCCCGGCAACCCGCAAGCGGCCGCAACGCGAGCGGTCGTAGCGTCGAGACCGACCCGCCTCTGAGCGGGGGCGAAGGAGGTTTCGACCACATGGACGACGCGAAGCGAACCTATCGGGACGCGGAGAACGAGGCCAAGGAGCAGGCGCGCAAGTCGGACGGCGACGAGAGCCTGTCCGACAAGGCAGCGAACCTCGGCGACGACATCCGCACCGGGCTGGCCAACGCTGGCGACGAGGTCGACAAGCAGGTCGATCGCGCCAAGTTCCGCGAGGAGCACGGCGAGGACGTCTGATCCGACAAGCACCTCGAGAAGAGACCCCGGCCATGGGCCGGGGTCTCTTCATGTCTCGGCCACCTTCACGCCGTGGTCGACCGACACCTCCTGGTCGACCGACGCGTCTTGCTCGACCGACGTGCGTCGCGTGCTCGTTGCCGCAGGAGCTTCACGACGGCGATCTCCTCGCTCCGGTCCGCCTCCGTCGGCGGCGCGACCTGCTCCTCGGCCGCATCGACCAGCGCCCCACCGAGGTTCCCCTCGAGATATGCCTCGAGGACGGCCGGGTGGACGTAGCTCCCGCGCGCGACCGCCGGCGTGTTGCCCAGGCGCTCGGCGGTCATCTTCATCGCCTCGACCACGTTCTTCTTCGCCGGCACCCCTTGGTCCTGCGGCTGGAGCGCGCGGAGGGCACGGTACGCCAGCAGCGTGCCGGCCCAGGTCCGGAAGTCCTTGGCCGTGAAGTCGCCGCCAGAGATCTCCCGCAGGTAGTCATTGACGTCGTCGGACGTGACATCGCGCGTGACCCCATCGTCGTCGACGTACTGGAACAGCTCCTGCCCGGGTAGCTCCTGGCATCGCCGCACGACCGCCGCGAGACGCCTGTCCCGCAACCCGACCTCGTGGACGATGCCGGCCTTGCCGCGGAAGCGGAACGTGACCGCCGAGCCGCTGATCGTCGCGTGGCGATCGTGCAGGGTCGTCAGCCCGAACGACCTGTTGAGCTTGGCGTACTCATCGTTCCCGACACGGATCAACGTGAGCTCGAGCAGCCGGACGACGGCGCCGAGGACCTTCTCGCGCGGCAGCCCGCGCTTCGCCAGGTCCCGCTCGGCGCGACGGCGGATCCTCGGGAGCGCCTTGGCGAAGGCGATCAGCCGCGCGAAGTTCTCTGCCCCCCGCCGCTCCCGCCATCGCGGGTGATAGCGATATTGCTTGCGACCACGCGCGTCCCTGCCAGTGGCTTGAAGGTGCCCGTTCGGCCAGGGCGAGATCCAGACATCGGTCCACGCGGGCGGGATGACGATCCCGCGGATCCGCTCGAGGACCGCTTCGTCGCGGATGGGCTTCCCTTCCCTGTCGCGGTAGGTGAAGCCCCGGCCCGTCTTGTGGCGGGTGAACCCCGCTCTCGTGTCGCTGGTGTAGCGCAGGCCGCTCGCTCGGGCGACCTCGCGCGCGTCCTCTCGCGTGTCCGTCATATCGCGACGGTACGAGCGCGAACGTCGCGCCGACACGCGCGAAGGGCCTTCGCCACATGCCTGCAACCTCGCATCGAGCGCGGGTTTCCCTTCCGATACGGACCCCCGCGGATACTCGGAAACAGGTCCCGTCGCGATACCTGCCCTGGGGGACGATCGCGATGGGACTCCTTCTATCCGACGCCAGGACCGATCCGACGCCGGGACGAGGGATAGGCGGGTACGCGGCGCCTCAGGAGACCCCCAGAGGAGACCCCCAGTTGGATGCAGCAGTCCTCATCGACCGGGTATCGAAGCGCTTCGGCGACGACGTGGCCCTCGACGATGTATCCGTCGCGGTGCCGCAAGGCACGATCCTTGGGATCATCGGGCCGTCCGGGGCCGGCAAGACGACGCTTGTGCGACTGATGACCGGAGCGCTGACGCCGACCGATGGCGAGATCCGGGTGATGGACGAGGATCCGGTCCGGTTCAAGCGGCACACCCGCGAACGGATCGGCTACATGCCGCAGCAATTCGCGCTCTATCCGGACCTCACGACCCGCGAGAACGTCGACTTCGTCGCATCGCTCTTCGGGCTCCTATGGTGGCGACGTCGCCGCCGGACCCGACAAGTCCTCGAGCTGGTGGACCTGTGGTCAGTGCGCGACCGCCGCGCCGGCAGGCTGTCCGGTGGGATGCAGCGGCGCCTCGAGCTCGCCACCGCCCTGGTCCACGAGCCGGCAGTCCTGTTCCTCGACGAGCCCACCGCCGGGATCGACCCCCTCCTGCGGTCGACGATCTGGCGCGAGTTGAGCCGGCTCCGTAACGAGGGGCGGACGCTCCTGGTCACCACCCAATATGTCGGCGAAGCGGAACAGTGTGATGCGGTCTTGCTCATCTCCGACGGCCACGTCATCGCCGCCGGCACGCCCGATGACCTGCGCCGGACCGCGATCGGCGGCGATATGGTCGACGTCGAGACGGCCGCCCCGATCGACCCGACGTCGCTGCGCCAGATCGAGGGCGTCCACCGGATCGAACAGCGCGGGCCGAACTCGATCCGCGCGACGGTCGATGACGCCGCGCGGATCCTGCCCGAGATCGTCGAGACGATCACGGGGTCGGGTGGCGATGTGTCGTCCGCCGCCGAGGCGCGTCCCTCCTACGACGAGGTGTTCGCTCTCCTGGTCGAGCGCGACCGTGCCGCGCGACCCAAGGCAGACGACGCCGAGCACGCCGCCTGATGCGCTCGATCCTCACGGTCATCTGGCGGCTGCTCGCGTTCATCGGCAAGGAGCTGGTCGAGACCATCCGGCGGCCGGGAGCGATCGTCAGCCTCATCGTCGGCCCGTTCCTGATCATGGCCCTGTTCGGCGCCGGCTTCAGCGGCATCCGTCGGCCGCTCGACACGATCGTGGTCGCGCCGGCATCGAGCGAGCTGCCTGCGGATCCGGCCGATTACCAGGCGTTGGCAGGCCCGGCCCTGCATATCGACAGCGTGGTCCAGGACCGCGCGGCCGCTGAGGCGCGCCTACGAGCGGGTGAGGTCGACGTCCTCGTCGTGGCACCCGATGACCCGGAGGCCGCATTCCGGGCCGGGAAGCGCTCGACGATCGACATCGTGGTCGATGCCGTCGACCCGGTCGAAGAGAACTACGCCACCATCCTCGGCTCGGCGCTCGCGAGTGCCGTCAATCGCCGCATCATCGAGCGTGCCGTCGAGGAGGGCCAGGGCTACGCGCTCCAGGCAGGCGACGCCCAGGCCGCGTCGATCCCGCCCGACGTGGTCGCCGCGCCGACCGAATCGCAGCTCGTGAACCTCGCCGACCGTGCGCCAACCGTGACCTCGTTCTTCGGACCGGCCGTCCTTGCGCTGATCCTGCAGCACCTCGCGGTCACGCTCGTCTCGATGTCCCTCGTCCGTGAACGCCAGAGTGGCGTCATGGAGCTCTTCCGGATCTCACCCGTGACCGCAGGCGAAGTCCTCGCAGGGAAGGTCCTCGCGTTCGGCCTCATCGGGTTCGTCATCGCGGGCCTCACGATGCTGTTGCTCGTGGTCGGCCTGGGAGTGCCGGTGCTCGCCAGCGTCGGTTCGCTCGCCATCGTCATCGGCTTGCTCCTTCTGGCATCGCTGGGGCTCGGGCTGCTGATCGCCGTCGTCTCCGACTCGGAACGTCAGGCGGTGCAGCTGTCCCTGCTGACCCTCCTTGCCTCGGTCTTCTTCAGCGGCTTCGTCCTGGCCATCGACCAGTTCAGCCCACCGGTCCGCGCCCTCGCCTACTTGCTACCCGTCACGCACGGCATCCAGCTGCTGCAGGACCTCATGCTCCGCGGGTCGACCAACCACCTCTGGCAGGTCGGCGCGCTCATCGCGATCGCAACCGTCACCCTCGTGGCAGCCTGGCTGCTGCTGCGGCGGAACATGCGAACCGCCTGATCACACCCGCCAGTCCGGGCTGGCACGGCACTGCAACGCCGCCACGGACCGACGCGTGCGCCCCGAAGCGTGGCACCTGCGACCGTTGTGAGACAGCTCCCACGAAGGGTCCCTCATGACCGACGACACCACCCGGCCCCCGGACCACCGGCCAGACGAAACGGGGATGGCCACCGACCCTCAGCGCGGTGGGCGCGATGACGGGTCGCGGTCCCGGCCCGGTTCGGACGAACAGGAACCGAATCCGCTTCTTCGCGACGGCCCGGATGCTCCGGACGCCGCCGACATCGAGGATCCCAGCGAGCAGCCATGAGGCTGGAGCCGGCCCCGACGCTGCCCCACGGTCCGCGTTCATCCGAGGGCGCGTCCCGCGCGCGCGATCGGACACGCCGGCGCCCCGTCCGCCCTCTCGACGATGGCACGACGGAGCTCGTGCACGTGATCGAATTCGCGTGGCCGGCCGGTGACGCGATCCAGCCGGTGATCTGGCTGCAGCGCCAGCTGCTCGACTAAGCGCGACTCAGGCGAACGCCGGCTGTTCGGGCTCGCCCGCTGGAGCGGCAGCGATCCTCGTGCGATAGACGGCCTCGTATCCGTCGGTCATGCGCCCCACCGAGAACCGCTCGATGACGGAATCGCGGATCGCCTGCCGGTCGAGGTCAGCAACGCGGTCGACGCGGAACGCCATCGCCCGGACGTCGTCACCGAAGAACCCGTCGATGCCATCGCGGACGATCTCCGGCAGCGCGCCCGTGGGCCGGGCGACGACTGGCGTGCCGCATGCCAGCGCTTCGATGGCGACGAGGCCGAACGGTTCGGGCCACGAACCGGGCATCAGGGCCGCATAGCTCTCGGCGAACAGCTGGTCGCGCTCCTCCTGGGACACCTCGCCGAGGTACTCGATCGATGGACCGGCCGCCTTCAGCGCGGGGGCGAACACCTCGTCGTAGTACTCGCGCTCGACGCCACCGGCCGCGACCTTGGCGGCGATCTTCAGGGGACGGCCGACGGCCTTGGCGATCTCGATCGATTCGACGATGCCCTTCTCCGGCACCACCCGCCCGACGAAGCACAGCGCGTCGGTACGCTGCTTGCCGAACGGCGCCTCGCCAAGGCGCAGGCCGTTGTGGACGACGGAGAACGGGACATCGGGATGGGTCGATGCCTGGTTCCGGCTGATCGCGACGAGGCCGGACGGCGGGTCGGCGAGCAGCCCGTCGGCGTACGGCATGTCGAGCCGGCCATGGAACGTCGAGACGACCGGCACCGGGGCCACGCGGGCGAGGAGCAGGTTGACCCACTCGAGATGGCTATGGATGACGTCGAATTCGCGAGCATGCTTGAGGACGCTGTGGAGCGTCAGCTGCATGAACGGCAGCGAGTCGCCGGTATAGCCGATCGGCCGGAGTGCTTTCTCGACCGTCTCGATATGCCGTCCCGGGACGACCGAATCGCCGCTGGCGAACGTCGTGATCTCGTGGCCGCGCCGGTCGAGCTCGGTCACGAGTCCGTGGACGATGCGCTCGGTGCCGCCGTAGGCGCCTGGCGGGACGCGTTCGAAGGGCGGGGCGACCTGGGCGATCCGTAGTCGATCTGGCAACGAGGTCTCCCCGGAACGCAATGGACCGCGGACCTCTCCTGAAGGTCCGCGGTCCTAGTCTCTCACCCCGGTGCAGCCCGGGGTCCGATCGGCCTAGCGCGGGTCGAGATCGGGTCGGCGACCCTCCTCCAGGTCCTCCTCGGTCTTGTCGCCGACGCCGGCGCCGCCGGCGGCGCCGACGGCACCACCGACGACAGCACCCGGAGGGCCGGCGATGGCCCCACCGATCACCGCGCCCGCGGCACCGCCGCCCAGCGCTCCTGTGCCGGACCCGGCCTCGTCGTCGCCTTCGGCCGCCTCACCAGCGACCGCGCCACCGACGGCCCCGATAGCGCCACCGACGACGGCTCCCGGAGGGCCACCGACCGCGGCTCCGACGGCTGCCCCGGCCAAGGCGCCCCCGCCGGCACCGAGCGCCTCGGCGCCATGCTCGTTGGTGTCTTCCCTGGCGTCGTCGACGGCCCCGCGCCGATCCATCGGCCGGTCCATCGCGCGGTCCATCTCGTTCCGATCGAGGGTCGGATCGAGCGGATCGACGTCGCCGTCGATGCGCCTCGTGTCGTTGCGATCCATGAGCTGGCCTCCTCTTCCCTTGGGGGTCGGCTGGGGGTCGCACGGACCGTACGTGCGGCCCGGACCGGGCCGACGTCAACTGCGCGACGGGCGACGTAACAGGCGGATTTCAGCGTTCGCGTCCGGCCACAGGGATGGTGTCGTCGGTCACCACGAAGCCCGTCACGGGCCCAGGCCGGAACCGGGGTGTCAGACGTCTGGTCCATACTTTCCGGGGACCACACCGGAAGCGGTCGGAGGACGAACGCTCTTGACAGACGGCGCCCCTGGACGGAGCTCGCGAGCACCGAACCGGGCGAAGGACGAGGTCGCGCGGGCGCGCGATATCCGCCTCGAGACGGGTCAGGCGATCATCGCCGGCATCTTCATCGGCTGGCTGGGGATCGCGACGAAGGCTGCGATCAACGAGGCAGTCGGGACGAACTCGTACTACGTCCTGCTGATGGCGGCCGCCGTCCTGGCGGCATGGGTCGGCGGGCTATCCGGCGGCATCTCCGCGGTCGTCACCGCCGCGGTCCTCAACCAGGTCATCTTCGTCAATGGCGAATCCGCGCCGGACGCCGCGCAGTTCCTGCAGGCGCTGTACATCGTGACCGCGGTCGCGACCGTCCTCCTCGTCGCGTCGCGTCGCGCATCACGCGACCGATTGGCGGATGCGCTCGATGAGGTGTCGACGCTCGCCGAGGAGATCGAAGGCCGCGACGCACGGCTCCAGCTGATGCTGTCGGCGTCTGGGACCGGCTTCTGGGAATGGGATATCGAGACCGGGGCATTGACCTGGTCGGACGAGATCTTCCGACAGCACGGCTTTGAGCCCGGTGTCGCCGCCCCGGAGTTCACCGTGTACCTCGACACCATCCATCCCGACGATCGCGGCGCGTTCGAGAGCGCCGTCGGCTCGACGATGGAGCCCGGTGGGCCGGATACCTTCGAGCTCGATTTCCGAGTCGTCTGGCCGGACGGGGCGATCCACTGGACTCACGGGGCCGGTCGGCTCTTCCGGGACGAGGACGGCCGGCCGGTGCGGATGATCGGTACGGGTCAGGACATCACCGAGCGGCGCAGGATCCTCGAAGACCGCGACCGGCTGCTCGATGCCGAGCGCCGCGCCGGGGCGTTCCGTGAGGCGTTCGTCGACGTCATCAGCCATGAGCTGCGCACCCCGATCACGACGATCATGGGACTCGCCCAGATCCTTGCCCGTCCGGGCCGGTCGGACGACGAGGCCTCGCGCATGGCGCTCCTGGAGGACGTCCGGTCCGAGGCCGAGCGACTCCACCGGCTCGTCGAGGACCTGCTCGTCCTGAGCCGCGTCGAGCGTGGCCGCCTCGAGATCGAAGCGGAACCGATCGAGCCGCGCCGGCTCCTGGACCGGATCGTGACCCAGGAGGCGCGCGAGCTGCCGACGATCACCGTCGAGACGGAGCTCGAACCGGACCTGCCGATCGTGGCCGGCGAGTCGACCTACGTTGAGCAGATCGTGCGCAACCTGCTCAACAACGCGGCGAAATACACGCCGTACGGTAGCCGCGTCGTCGTCTCGGCACGCAAGTCCGATGGGAACGTCGAAGTCCGCGTGACCGACGACGGTCCGGGCGTCCCGCCGGCGTCGATCGAGCGCATCTTCGAGCTCTTCTACCGCGACCCGAGCAGCTCGCGACTGGTCGCCGGGTCGGGCATCGGCCTGTTCGTCTGCGCGAGCCTCGTCGAGGCGATGGGTGGCACGATCTGGGCGTCGCGACCCGCCGCGGGAGGGACAGAGGTCGGGTTCACGCTACGGATCCTGGAGCCGGACGCGGACGACGCTGACGAGCATCGCGTGTTGACGCGCCGTGATCGGAGCGTCGCCGAGCCCGTCGGCGTGCGGGAGGACCCCGGTGGTCGACCCGTCGATGTCGAGGCCGGCGAGGTAGCCGGTTCGACGATGGGATCCGCGCTCAGCGAGGGATCGACGCCGGCAGGCTGAATAGGGACGCGACAGGCGACCTCAGACCGCGGCGGGGTCGACCTTGTCAGGATCGATGCCGAGGTCGCGCAGCGCCTTCGCGGCCTTCGCCGGCGGCAGCGCGCCGCAGCGTGCCAGCGCGACCATCGTGGCCGCGGCGATATGCGTCGCGTCGATCTCGAAGAGAGCTCGCAGGTCCTCGCGGGTCCCGCTCCGCCCGAAGCCGTCGGTCCCAAGCGCGAGGTAGTGATCGGGCAGCCAGCGCGCGACCATGTCGGGGAGCTGCTTGATCCAGTCCGTCGCGGCGATGATCGGGCCACCCACGAACGGGAGGACCTGGCTCACGATCGGGACGCGCTGCTTGCGGGCATCGGGATGGAACCGGTTCCAGCGCTCGGCTTCGAGGGCCTCGCGGCGCAGCAGCGGGAACGACGGGGCGCTATAGATCTCGGCCGCGACGCCGAACCGCTCGGCCAGCAGGTCACGCGCGGCGACCGACTGCTCGAGGATCGCGCCGGACCCGACGAGCCGGGCGCGATGGGCGTCCTTGCCGATCTCGGGTGCCGCGGCGAAGCGATAGATCCCGCGCAGGATGTCCTCGTCGGTCAGGCCGTCGGGACGTGCGGGCTGCGCGTAATTCTCGTTGTGGATCGTGACGTAGTAGAAGACGTCCTCGGGCTTCTCGCCGTACATCCGGTCGATACCGTCGCGGACGATCGCCGCGAGCTCGTACGCATACGACGGGTCGTAGCCGCGGACGTTCGGGATCGTCGAGGCATGGATGTGGGAGTGGCCGTCATCGTGCTGCAGCCCCTCGCCGGCGAGCGTCGTGCGCCCTGACGTGGCGCCCATCAGGAAGCCCCGACCCCGCGCGTCACCGAATTGCCACATCTGGTCGCCGGTCCGCTGGAAGCCGAACATCGAATAGAAGATGTAGAACGGGATCGTCGCGAGGCTGTGCGTCGCGTACGACGTGCCGGCAGCCTGGAACGAGGCCATCGAGCCGGCCTCGGTGATGCCCTCCTCGAGGACCTGACCGTTGGTCGCCTCGCGGTACGACAGGACCAGATCGGAGTCGACCGGCTCGTAGCGCTGGCCGAGCGCGGCGTAGATGCCGACCTCCTTGAAGAGCGGGTCCATACCGAACGTGCGTGCCTCGTCCGGGATGATCGGCACGATCCGCGGGCCAAGCTCCTTGTCGCGGATCAGGTTCCGCAGGATCCGGGTGAAGACCATCGTGGTCGAGACCGGCGTCGGGCTGCCGGCCGCGAACTCGGCGTCGACGTCGGCGGCCGGCGCGGGCAGCGGCTTCGAGCGGACTAGCCGCTTGGGGATCTCGCCGCCGAGCGCCTTGCGCCGCTCCCGGAGGTACTCGACCTCCTCTGACTTCGGGCCTGGGTGGTAGTAGGGCGCGTCCTTGAGGTCCTTATCCGGGATCGGCAGCTGGAGGCGATCGCGGAAGACCGTGAGCTCCTTCTCTGAGAGCTTCTTGGCCTGATGCGTTATGTTCCGAGCCTCGACGCCCGGGCCGAGCGTCCAGCCCTTGACGGTCTTCGCGAGGATCACCGTCGGCGCACCCTTGAACTCGGTGGCGGCCTTGTACGCGGCGTAGAGCTTCCGGTAGTCGTGCCCGCCACGGCGGAGCTTCGCGAGATCGTCGTCCGATAGGTGCTCGACGAGCTTGCGGAGGCGCTGATCGGGCCCGAAGAAGTGCTCGCGGATGTAACCGCCGCCCGCAACGCTGAACTTCTGGAACTCGCCGTCGAGCGTGTCGTTCATCTGCTGGACGAGCACGCCATCGACGTCCCGGGCGAGGAGCTCGTCCCATTCGCGCGCCCAGATCACCTTGATCACGTTCCACCCGGATCCCCGGAAGACGGCTTCGAGCTCCTGGATGATCTTGCCGTTGCCACGGACCGGGCCATCGAGTCGCTGCAGGTTGCAGTTGACGACGAACGTGAGGTTGTCGAGACCTTCGCGCGCCGCGACGTGGAGCGCGCCGAGCGACTCCGGCTCGTCGGTCTCGCCGTCGCCGAGGAACGCCCAGACCCGTGACTTCGACGTGTCGAGCATGCCGCGGTTCTGCAGGTACCGGTTGAAGCGCGCCTGGTAGATCGCGCTGATCGGACCGAGCCCCATCGACACCGTGGGGTATTCCCAGAAGTCCGGCATGAGCCGGGGATGCGGGTACGAGCTGAGGCCCTGACCGGGCTTGCCCTCGCGCCGGAAGTGGTCGAGCTGGTCCGCGCTCAGGCGCCCTTCGAGGAACGCGCGGGCGTAGATGCCGGGGGCGGCGTGGCCCTGGTAGAAGATCTGGTCGCCTGACGCCCCGTCGTCCTTGCCACGGAAGAAGTGGTTGAAGCCCACCTCATAGAGGCTCGCCGAGCTGGCGTAGGTCGACAGGTGGCCGCCGATGCCCGGGAACTTGTTGTTGGCCCGAAGGACCATCGCGACGGCGTTCCAGCGGACGATCCGCCGGATGCGCAGCTCCATCGCTTCGTCGCCAGGGAAGGCGGGCTCCTGTTCCGGGCTGATCGTGTTGATGTAGCGGGTCTGCGTCAGCGGCGGCAGCCCGATCTGGAGCTGGCGAGCGCGCTTGAGCAGCTTGTAGACGAGGAACCGGGCTCGGGTCTCGCCCTCCTGCTCGACCACCTGGTCGAGCGACGTCATCCAGTCGTCGGTCTCGGCCGGGTCGATGTCGGGAAGTTGGTGCTTGAATTCGTCGAAATACATGTGCGCTTCTATCGTAGGCCGACGGCACGAACGATGGAGGTTGCGGGTCGGCGCTAGACGATCGGCGGTCGCGGGGCCCTAGTCGGTCGTGACGGGGTCCAGCCGCAGGGTGGTGTCGAGGATCTCGTCGCGGACCATCGACGGGGTCGCGGTGTCGCCGTCGTACTTCTTCACGAGCCCCGCGGACGTCCGTGCGATCGAGCCCGGATCACGCGCGGGAACGGCGCGCGCGGCGACCCGGCGCCCATCGATGTGGATGGCGATATTCGGGTTCGCGAGCGCCTCGCGGAACCAGCGCGCGGTCACGCCGCGCCAGGACCGGACGAAGACGTCGTCGCCGTCGACCACGACCCAGGTGATGGTGCGGTGGACCTCGCTGTCGGGCCCGGCTGAGGTTTCGACCTCGATCTCCTTGGCCCGGTCGATCGCGCGAAGGTCGTCACTGCTGAACGGCATGTCGTCAGGGTACCGCCGGTCGGGGCGGGGGGTGGGTTCGCCCGGAGCGAACGATTGCAGTCCGAGGCGCGCGCGACGGCAGCTTGCCGCCACCTTCGTCGCTGGATGGATCGCTGCGAGCGAACGATCCCGGCGCGGAGGCTCCGTCTCGCGACGCTCGGGCCCGAAAACGTTCGCTGCGCGCGAACGCCTTGTCGGCGGGGCGTGGGGTCATCCCGGTGCTGGCCCACGGCCCGCGTTCTTGGCATCAAGGCGGCTTCCACCGCGTCACTCGCTCGGTCAGAGCCGATGAAATGGCGGCGGGGAGCCATCACCCAGCACCGCCGCGCCGAAAACCCTGGCTCTGAGCCAAGAGCCGGCGAGAGCGCGCCCGACGCGCCGCTGCCCGCCGGCCCCAACCCGCTGTAATGCCGATGTAACGGTTTTGCAATGCCGGTCGGCACCGGGCGTCAGGACACCCCGCCGATGCTGGAGCCTCAGCACACAAGGAGTTCCCAGACCATGACCGACCACGACACCGTCGTCGTAAAGGACGGCGGCTCGAACGCCGGCCTGATCCTCGGGATCATCGCCATCATCATCGTGCTCGCCCTCGGGTGGTATTTCCTGATGGGTCCGGGCGCGGGTTCGAGCAGCACGTCGTCGAACGACACGAACATCACCGTCGAACTTCCCAGCGTCGCTCCACAGGGCTCCTGAGGGCGGTCCGTCGCTGACGGTGCGGACGCTCGTCCGGCACCATGACACCAACCCAGGAGGTGCCACGTGAGTACCCAGCCCCTTGTCCTCGTAGCCGACGATGAGCCGCGAATCACCAAGCTCGTCTCGATCGCGCTCGCCGAGGAAGGGTTCCGTGTCGTCACCGCGAGCGGTGGTGAGGATGCGCTCCAGAAGGCCGAGGAGGTCCGTCCCGACATCGTCCTTCTCGACATCGTGATGCCCGACCTCGACGGCATCGAGGTCATGCGCCAGCTGCGCGAGCGCCGTCCCGTGGCGGTGATCCTGCTGACCGCGAAGGGGTCGACGGCCGACAAGGCCAAGGGCCTCGATCTCGGGGCCGACGACTACATCGCCAAGCCCTTCCATCCGGACGAGCTGGCTGCGCGCGTGCGCGCGGTCCTGCGTCGGTCCTCGGGCGCCAGCCCGGGATCCGGCGTGCTCGCCTTCGACGACATCGAGATCGATCTCGAGCGCCGGATGGTCACCCGGAACGGCGAGCTGGTCCAGCTGTCGCGGACCGAGTGGCTGCTCCTCCAGCACCTCGCGACCCATCCCGGCAAGGTCGTGCTCCACACGGAGCTCCTGACCAAGGTCTGGGGCCCGGAGTACCGCGACGACCTCCAGTACCTGCGGGTCTGGATCAGCCGCGTCCGGCGAAAGCTCGGCGCGAAGCCCGGCGAGCCCGGCCGGATCCGGACGTTCCAGGGCATCGGCTACCTGCTCGACGTCGAGGGCACCGCCGGCGGCGGCCCGGAGGACGCCGCGGACGACGTCACGGAGATCGGCGACGACGCGGTCGAGCCGAACGGCAAGGAGGTCGCCGCGGTCGGCTGACCGGCGACGCTCCTCGACCACGCGCTCAGCGGCGCCCGTCGAACGACGGGCGCCGCGTGCTGTCCCGAGCGCCGATCGCGGGGGGCCACGACCCTCCCCCCGCAACCGATACCTCCCTGCAACGCCGTTCGGTCGGACGGCGGAGGACGCGCAAAGCCTCCTGCGCGACGCTGGTCACCCGCCGCTTCGGCGGCCACGGATGGAGGCAACCGACCATGACCTACGACGAACGGATCGTGCGCGACGAGGATCCGCCGACCACGTATGACCGCGGATCGTCCGTCGTCGAGCGCCGGGTGACCCGGACGCCGAGCGGCGGCGAAGTCGGCGGGCGCGTGGTGACGCTCCTCTTCGGGATCGTCCAGGCGTTCATCATCGTCCGGATCGTCCTGCTCCTGCTCGA
>Ga0105249_10000805_pt1 | contig 28223 bp, 25 predicted proteins | sample KBSS44metaG_FD_81522 | JGI IMG/M metagenome (GOLD analysis project Ga0105249, IMG submission 81522) | Switchgrass rhizosphere microbial communities from Kellogg Biological Station, Michigan, USA - KBS S4-4 metaG | ecosystem: Host-associated > Plants > Roots > Rhizosphere > Soil | place...
ACACCGGTGCAGCTTAGAAAATAGCGTTGTAATGTACGTGCTGATATATGATGATCCGATGCCAGCTCTTCTATTGAGCTCGTGTAATCTTTTTGTTTAACTGCTTTATCCAATATGGACGTAACAATATTTACGGGTTTAAGCGAACCCTCATATTTATCCAATTGCTGCAGGTAATGTTTCATTAAGAGTTGTACACGTTTTTCAAATGAAGACGTTTTTTTTACTTTATCCAATAATCCTGCTTCGGCTAAATAACTCAATGGAAAAATTGAACCGGTATAATCTGCAAAATCAATTTTCTTTTCAAAAATTACAGGACTTACCCTGAATTTGATACCAAATAAAATATTACCCGGTTGATGAAAACACTCGATATAACCTGGTCTTGGTAAAAAGCCATCTGTTTTCATATTGAATTTTACATCTTCCACCTGCATTACAAAAGGAGTTCCTAAATTGACCAGGTAAGTATATCCTACGTTCGGAAATAGTGCATCACTAAACCCGCCGGGATATTGACGCCATAATTTCTCAAATTTTGTTTGCCAGAAAAAATCAATGAACAGGGAAAGCTTGCCCTGCACGTGATGCCGGTAATAGTTATTTTCAAAATGATCCGTATGGATAAATTCGATATGTCTCACGGTGACGACGAGTATGCACGAACTTAAAAAAATAGACTTAAAATAATCTTAATTGCACTCCCTTTTGAACCTGGCGCGGTGGTTTTGCTTTACCAAAAACCGTTTGTCCTCCATATTTCCAGGAATCATCTCGTTCTTTTTGAATTAATTCATCAAAATTTGAATTAGGCATGAAATCTTTTTCTGCCCGGGCTGCTATTTGATGCAGCTTTTTTATTGCTTCTGTTTTTTCGGTTGCTCCGAGTTTTGCCTTATGAACTGCCGTCTGTAATGTTTGGATCGTTTCATCATATACTTTGGTGGGTACCGGGAAAGGATGACCATCTTTTCCGCCATGTGCAAAAGAAAAACGGGCAGGGTCTTTAAAACGGGAAGGTGTACCATGTATAACTTCACTCACTAATGTTAAGGATTGAATAGTCCTTGGCCCAACTCCATTTAATAATAACAGCTCTTCGAAATTATCAGGATGCTGATCAAATGCTAACCACAAAACAGAACCTAATCGTTTCAGGTTTACATCACCCGCCTGCACATCATGATGCGAGGGCATTATTAATTGCTGAAAATCTTTTATGATCTGTTCAGGGTTATCATGTGCAATTTTTAAAATGCTTTCTCTTGTTGTATTAGCGGCTGTATCCGTGAGATTTAATATAGAACCCTGGTTAATACCACAAATGCCTGTGTGAGGTTCTTCAACAAATGACCTGATATTATTTGAATGCCAATGATACCGCCTGGCTGTTTTATTATCCGGTCTCATACCCTGTTGTACTACGGTCCATTGCCCGGTATCGCTAACAATAAAATTATGAGTGTATAATTGAAAGCCATCCTGGACAGCAGTATTATCTACTTTAGCACTTAACTTACTACAACGAACTAATTCATTCCCGTTAAGTCCAGTGCTATTTCCGATCTTTAAAAGTTCGGCCGGCGTTTCTTTTGAAAATTTTCCTTTACCACCACATATATAAATACCCAAATCCCTGGCGTGTGGATTAATTGATCTCTTCAGTGCTCCCATTACAGAAGTTGTAATGCCTGAAGAATGCCAGTCCATTCCCATAACGGCCCCCAGGCTCTGAAACCAAAAAGGATCAGAAAGCCTTCGCAACATTTCTTCTTTTCCGTATTCAATAAGAATAGCTTCGGTAATTGCTAAACCCAGTTTAGCCATCCGCTCTGCAAGCCATTTGGGAACATAGCCATAATGGAGCGGTAAATCAGCAGAGCCGGATCTTTTCATACCATAAAATTACAAAGAAGATGAGGTAGTGTTATTTCAAAATTGTTAACGGTGTTGCGACTTTATGTGAGTGAGGATTTGAACTAATTGTTATAAACTTAATCGTAGATAAAATGACCCTGAAATAGTGTGATACGTAACGCTATAATCCGTTATGCTTGCACGCATTCTTAGGCGACCATTAAGGCTTCCTTTTAAAAGCTTTTGCTGTGCATCATATGAGATAATACTTATTTTAAAATCAGGTGCAATATCAGGCGTTGCGAGATAATAGCAGAAATTTTGATTATTTCCATAGGGTGGAACAATTGTATTGTTGCCAAAACCAAAGATGTGGCTGCCCCCGATACCGGAACTGATATCATAAACACCAGCTTCTATAAATGGATGTGGTAAAAATAATGCGGTCAGAAACATTGTATCATTACTGATACCAAAAGAATTGACAGGCCAGCCAACGATCTTTAAATAATTCCAATTCGAATTTACATCAAAGTATGTATCTGCAGTATCAATCGGGCCATGATGAAAGCTTCTGTTATTACTATCAATAAATTGCCATGTATTAATAGCCGGATCTATTGGTGAGGTAACCGGGGGAGAAATAATAGGCAAACTATCCCTGGCGCTATCATTATTATTTTCAAGACTAATTTCTTTTTGACATGAGCTCAGTAAAGAAACAAGGCAAACCAAACAAGTCAAATATGAATAGAGCTGTCTCATGAAAGTCAATAGCACTATAAATTTAAGAATTTTGGGACAGCCATATATTGGCTGGACAATCTTAATCAATCGAAGTTGTCATCAGGCTGGTTGCCTCCACTTAATGTCACACCCAATGCTGGGTCTCTGGTCTTCCGGAACAGGCTGACCATTGATCAGGCAATCCAATGCTTTGCGAATATCTTTTCCGGTGACGGGAATAAGATTACCGGGTCTGCTGTCATCAAGTTGTCCACGATAAACAAGTTGCAAATTTTTATCATAAATAAAAAAATCGGGTGTGCAGGCGGCGTCATAAGCTTGTGCTGTTTCCTGTGTTTCGTCATACAGGTAAGGAAATGGATAACCTAATTCAATCGCCGTTTGTTTCATTAGTTCGGGTGCATCTTCGGGATAATTTGAAACATCATTTGAATTGATAGCTGCAAAACCGATTCCTTTTTCTTTATGGTCATTGGCCAGCTTTATTAACTGGTCATTTATATGTTTTACAAAGGGGCAGTGGTTGCAAATAAATAGGATCACTGTTCCCAGCACTCCTTTTACATCTGCAAATGACATATGCTTTCCGCTTACTGTATCGGGCAGATTAAAGGAGTGAGCTTTTGTTCCCAGTGCAACCATGGTTGAAGGAGTTCTTGCCATAAAACAAAATTACCGTATAAAATTTTAATTCAATTAATACCCGCAATTCTTATTCCAGCTTCTCCGGATCAATTATATAATATGGATGATTGTTCAGATTTCAGTAACTTACATAAGGTCTTCTTAGCCGCTTCTTATGAAGCATTTTTTATCATATTATCTTTTTCTTCTTTTATTTCCGCTTTCTGTTTTTTCGCAAAAGGTAATTTCAATTACTATTGACGGCACCATCAATCCGGTATCGGCCGATTTTATCCGCAACAGCATTGAGAAAGCCAGTCATGAAAATGCAGAATGCCTGCTCATTCATCTTAACACTCCCGGCGGTTTGCTGAAATCTACAAGACAAATTGTAAGCGATATACTGGAATCGCCGATACCTGTTATAGTGTATGTTTCACCGGGAGGCGCACATGCAGGTTCGGCTGGTGTTTTTATTACACTGGCTTCACATATTGCAGTTATGGCTCCCGGTACTAATATCGGTGCGGCGCACCCCGTTACATTGCAACAACAAATGGATAGTACAATGAGCGAGAAAGCAACCAATGATGCAGCAGCGTTTATCCGATCGATTGCTGAAAAAAGAAACCGCAATATCGCATGGGCTGAAAGAGCAGTCCGGAGAAGTTATTCTTATTCTGAAACAGAAGCATTGGAAGATTCGGTAATTGATCTGATCGCAAAAAATGAAAAAGAACTGTTGACCAAAATTGATGGCAAAAGAATAGAACTGTCTTCTGGTGAAAAAATATTGCACACGGCATCAGCAACAATAGAAGAGCGCAAAATGAATGTATGGGAAAAAATACTAGATATTATCAGTGATCCCAATATTGCCTACATTTTGTTTCTACTTGGATTATACGGGCTCCTGTTCGAATTATACAACCCGGGAGCCATATTGCCCGGTATTGTTGGTGTGATCTCATTGATACTTGCATTGTATTCGATGCATACACTGCCTGTGAATTATGCAGGACTAGCTTTAATCGTGTTCGCAATCATACTTTTTCTGCTCGAAATAAAAATTGTAAGTCATGGCTTACTTGCTATAGGAGGCATTATCTCACTTTTGATCGGATCGATGATGCTGATAAAATCATCACCCTTGGAGATGCTGAAAATCTCCCGCAGTATAATTATTTCAGCCACGATTATTACAGCACTGTTCTTTTTGTTTATTGTAGGCCTGGGTATAAAAGCGCAACGTCGAAAAGCTGTTACCGGGGCCGAAGCATTGATAAATGATATCGGGGAAGTTATAGAAAGCCTTGCACCGATAGGCAAAGTAAAAGTTCAGGGTGAATTATGGAATGCCGAATCGCTGTCAGGCACAATTAATCCAGGCGAAAAAGTGAGGATAAAAGAAATGAAAAATTTGAAATTATACGTCGAGAGAATTTCTAACAGCTAAACAAAAAAAATATGCAACAGTTTCCGGTAGTAACCGCGGTGATCATTTTTTTCGCCATCATTATTCTTTCCAGCGCCATTCGCATATTGCGTGAATATGAACGCGGCGTTATTTTTCGGCTGGGAAGATTAATCGGAGGCAGCGGCGTAAAAGGACCGGGATTAATTTTATTAATACCGGTTATTGACCGCATGGTGAAAGTAAGCCTGCGCACTGTAGTAATGGATGTACCGACGCAGGATGTAATTACACAGGACAATGTTTCGATCAAAGTAAATGCAGTTGTTTATTTCCGGGTCATAGAGCCACAAAAAGCAATTGTGGGCGTTGAGAATTTTTTAATGGCTACTTCACAGCTTTCACAAACTACGTTGCGAAGTGTACTCGGCCAATCCGATCTTGATGATCTTCTTTCACAAAGAGAAAAGATAAACCAGAAACTGCAACAGATCATTGATGCACATACCGAACCCTGGGGCGTAAAAGTTTCTAATGTGGAAGTAAAGCAAATTGACCTTCCGCAGGAAATGCAAAGAGCTATGGCCAAGCAAGCCGAAGCCGAAAGAGAACGTCGCAGTAAAATAATTGCAGCGGAAGGCGAGTTCCAGGCTTCTCAAAGACTGGCAGATGCAGCCCAGATACTGGCAGGGCAGCCAAGCGCCTTAACACTGCGTTACCTGCAAACACTGCGTGAGATTGCAACAGAAAAAAATTCAACAACAATATTCCCGGTACCGATTGATCTGCTCAAACCTTTTTTGAAAGGCAGTGAGAGTTCAACTTAATTAATGAGTAATTTGCCTGTTTTACAAAACAGGATTATGAAAATAAAATGGCTTCTTGCAATTGTCACCTGCATTATTCCGCGCATATGCATGACCCAATCTCTTTCCAATACTGAACGGCAGATCCTGAAAAATATAGAATCGGATATGCCATCTACTATCCAATTGCTTAAAGAATCCGTGAACATTAATAGCGGTACGTTCAATACTGAAGGAGTAAAAAAAGTAGGTAACCTCTATGCAAAAGAATTGGAAGCGCTTGGCTTTACCATCGAATGGATAACATTACCGGACTCCTTGAAAAGAGCGGGACACCTGGTGGCCTATCGAAAAGGCAGCAAAGGAAAAAAATTATTCCTGATCGGTCATTTAGATACGGTATTTGAACCTGATATGACCCCTAATCCATTTACGCTATTAAACGACGGTACTGCAACAGGCCAGGGTGTAAATGATATGAAAGGTGGCGATGTCATGGTGATCGCTGCATTAAAAGCAATGTATAAGGAAGGATTACTCGATGATGTAAGTATTACAATTTATTTTACAGGCGATGAAGAGAATGCGGGGCGTCCACGCGAGATCAGCCGCGGTGATTTTATTGAAAGAGCAAAGCAACATGATATTGCTCTCGCTTTTGAGGGAGCAGAAGGATTAAATACTGTTGCTACAGCACGTCGGGGTGCAAGTGAATGGACATTACATGTAGAAGCAAAGCAGGCCCATTCATCCGGTGTATTTGGTAAAGGAGGTTATGGCGCCGTGTATGAAGCAGCCAGGATCATTAATGCCTTCAGGGAAAAATTGAGTAAGGAAAAATATTTGACGTTTAATTCTGCATTGTTCATTGGTGGCTCTGAAGTAAACTTCAATGAGATTGCTCAACGAGGTGATGTATCCGGTAAAACAAATATTATTTCTCCCAAGTCAGTTGTCATTGGCGACCTTCGCTTCCTTACAGAGGAGCAAAAACAAAGAACGAGGAACAGCATGCGCCAGATCGTTGCACAGCATCTTCCGCAAACAAATGCTGCAATCAGTTTTAAAGATGGCATTCCTTCTATGCCACCAACTGCCGGTAACAATGCATTAGTAAAAAAAGTAAATGAGGTTAGCATGGCCTTGAAATATGGTCCTGTTAAAGCCGGTGATCCGGGTTCAAGAGGAGCCGGAGATATTTCTTATGTTGCCAAATATTTGGATTGTTTGGATGGATTGGGGGCGTCAGGAAAAGGCGCCCACGCACCCGGGGAAGTTATTAATCTCAAAGAATATCCGAAGCTCATCAACCGGGCAGCAGTCCTTATTTACCGGCTTACAAGATGATGAGCTGATCTCTCCAATTCAAGAAATTTTTTATAAAGCTTGGTCGTAACCGGGCCGGGCTTACCATTACCAACCATTTTATTATTGATCCTTATTACCGGCATTATTTTTTTGGTAGTAGCTGTTAAAAATACTTCCGGGGCATCTGATAATTCCTCAACAATAATATCTCTTTCTTCCACCTGGGCGATTTCTTTGGCAAGAGATAAAATATTTTTTCGTGTAATGCCTTTTAAAACATTCCGTGCAGGAGTTACGAGCTTATTACCTGCTGTTACAATAAATACATTGGAACGTGGAAATTCAGTAATGATATTGTTCCGATGATACAACAGGTCATCAGCTTGTTTATCTTTTAACAAGGGCTGCAGCCAGACAGCCATCAGGTAATTGATGCTTTTAACATGTGGAAGTTCCCGCTGGTATTCATGTGTGATAATAGAAACACCTTTTTCAAAATCATTTTGTGTTGAGATCTTTACCGGGTTGCAGGTTATCACCAGGTTAGGCTCTGCGATCTGGTAGCTATCGGTAGAATAGCCGCCCGTAAGCGTTATCCGGATACCTGCTTCAGATAAGGATGATCTTTTAATAAGCTCATGAATGATAGGTGATAATTCCTCCCTGCTTTTTTTAACGGGTAAATGCAAAGCGTCAGCCGAAGCGTAAAAACGATCCAGGTGATCATCCATAAAAAGTGGAGCACCATCCATTGTTCTTAAAAAATCAAAAATCCCATATCCCCGTTGTATGGACAGATCAGAGACATGCAAAAAAGCCTGGTCATCTTCAATAAACTTGTTATTCAGGTAAACGGCCATATTCTAGTGGGGTTTATATTTTTTTAAAATTTCTTTCAGCTTTTCTTTTGGCAACGCTTCTACGGTTCTTCCGCTCTTTCCCTTCATGGTTTCTGCAGCAAGTAAAGAATTGATAATAGCCTCTTCTGTTGCTTCGATCGTTGCCATGAACAAAGGAGATACTGCATCATTGCTTAACACATTTTGTTTGACTATATCCGGCGCATTAAAAGGTATCCGTAAACTGCTGTCGGTTGAAAAAGCAATTATATAATCGCCGCTCCCGTTACTTGCAATACCTCCTGTTTTGGCAAGTCCCATGAAAGCTCTTTTGGCAAGTCGTTCCAGATTTCGTGAATCCAACGGAGCATCTGTCGCAACGATCATCATGCAACTTCCATCTGCGGCTTCATTTAATTCATCCCGCAAATAATATTTTTTTAATTCTTCCCCAACCGGTACGCCGTCAATGGACAGCACACCGCCAAAATTTGTTTGTACCAGGACGCCAACAGTATAACCACCCAATTTTTTTGGTAATACTCTTGAAGCAGTACCGATGCCGCCTTTAAATCCAAAACAAACTGTACCTGTTCCTGCGCCAACATTTCCTTCAACAACTTTTGCGGTTGTAGCCGTATTAATTGCATTCAACACATCGTTTTCTGTTATATGCCTGCCCCGAATATCATTCAGGTATCCATCATTCGTTTCACCAATCACTGCATTCACGGATTGAACATTTTCGTTTCCTTTTATTGCCAGCGTATAAGAAACAACGGCATTCATTGCCGTGGCCACACTTAATGTATTGGTTAAAATAATGGGGGATTCAATATTACCCAGCTCTTTTATTTGCGTAGTTCCGGTTAATTTACCAAAACCATTTCCCACATAAACTGCGGCCGGCACTTTTTGTTGAAACAAATTACCATTGTGTGGAAGGATAGCAGTAACACCCGTACGAACAGAATCACCCGTGATCAAAGTGGTATGCCCGACTTTCACACCCTTCACATCGGTAATGCTATTCAGCTTACCGGGGTTCATCACCCCGATATGAATACCCCAATCAATTGCCCTGTTCGAAATTTGCGCCATACCTGCAAAATAAAAAACGGTAAACAGGAATTGAAAATAAAACTGTTTCATAGATGCATGAAAAGATAAATGATTTTAAAACCCATTTTGAAGATCGGCATCACATACCTTTTTCTCCTCAAACAATGTCCAAGCTATTTTGTTTCCATGGATTGCCCCGCATTTATTGTAAGAATATTCTTCTCCGGCAATATCCTGTCAGCCGGTTTAGTAAGCTGAAAGTTAAAACTTAAAAAAAGAATTTCATCCTTTATATTCGCAGCTTTGGGCGCACAGAAGTACGTAACTTTACTTACACACGATCGCTTGATATAATTAGTGAATGGCAACGATTATTGATCTAAAACTTCCAAGAGCTATTGCAACCGCTTTGCGTTTACCGCAAAATGATGCGAGGCGCCAGCAATTGCGGGTTTTAAAAAAATTGCTGAAAAAATCCCGGTTCACTGAGTTTGGTCAGCATTACCATTTTGATGACATTCTTTTAAATCGTCATGCCGGAAAAAAATTCCAGGAGCTGGTACCTATTCATGACTATAACAAGATTTATAATGAATGGTGGAAGAAAACACTGGATGGCGTACCGGATGTTACCTGGCCCGGCAAAATAAAATATTATGCCCTTAGCAGCGGTACATCAGAGGCGGCCAGTAAATATATTCCCATTACAAAAGAATTATTACGCAGCAACACGATCAATTATATAAAACAATTCATCACGTTATTCGGATACGAACATTTGCCACGTAATGCAATGACCAAGGGTTTCCTGATGCTGGGAGGAGCAACCGATTTGCAAAAAGGAAGCGCGGGGTGGTATGCCGGGGATCTGAGCGGGATACTTGCTAAAAAAAGACCTTTCTGGTTTCAGACATTCTATAAACCTGGTGGACGTATCGCAGCCATTAAAGATTGGAATCAGAAACTGAACGAGATCGTGGAACATGCTAAAGAATGGGATATCGGTTATATCGTTGGTGTGCCCGCCTGGTGCCAGATGTGTATGGAAATGGTGATTGAACATTACAAGGTCAAAAACATTCACGAGATATGGCCCAACTTTTCATTTTTTGTTCACGGGGGTGTTGCATTTGAACCCTATAAAAAAGGGTTTGAAAAATTATTGGGCAAACCTATTATCTATATCGAAAACTACCTGGCGAGTGAAGGCTTTTTGGGATATAAGCACAGGGAAACTGCCAAAGGGATGCAGCTGATCCTGGATAATAATATTTTCTTTGAGTTTGTTCCTTTTGATGATAAGAATTTTGACAGTGAAGGAACAGTTCAGCCCGATGCGGAAGTAAAAATGATACATGAAGTGGAGGAAGGAAAAGACTATGCTGTTTTGATGAGCACCAACGCTGGCGCCTGGCGGTATCTTATTGGCGATACAGTGAAATTTGTTGATAAAGAGAAAGCAGAACTGATCATTACGGGCCGTACCAAACATTTTTTAAGCCTGGTAGGCGAGCACCTCAGTGTAGAGAACATGAATAAGGCAATCGAGCAGGTGAGTGAAGAGTTGAATATTTGCATACCCGAGTACACGGTTGTCGGGTTTCCATATCAATCATCCTTTGCACACAAATGGTATATCGCATGCAATGATTCCATCAATACAGAGACAATCCGTAAACGGATTGATGAAATCCTCCGGATATTAAATGATGATTATGCGACTGAACGTGACAGCGCATTGAAAGAAGTATTTTTAGAAAAACTGCCGGAAGAAAAATTCATGAAGTTCATGGAACTAAAAGGCAAGCTCGGCAGTCAGCATAAATTTCCAAGAGTGATGAAAGGAAAAATGCTGGAGCAATGGAACCGCTTTCTTGAAACCAACAGCCTATAAACTTCTTTTAACAATCCCTTGCCGGTTCACAATTTTTTGTAGTTGTACTTTGGAGCATGAAACCACCGCTGCTGGCTTTGTTTCTTTTTGTTTTCTTCAACAATTGTTTTTCTCAATCATCATTAGTTCAATTACACCTCAGGAAGAATGGGAGGATAAAGAAAAGAATTGAGCTTGGATCATCGATCCTTATTCATACCCGGGACAACAGGATAGCTGCTGGCGCTGTAATCAAATTAAGAAAGGATAGTATTTATTTCAACCGGGTCACTGTTGCTGTAAGCGATATTGACCGGGTAAAACTTCCCCGCACAAAACCAAAAATGAAATTTGATCTGGAAGAATTCGGTTATGTATCATTAGGGGTCGGGCTTGCAACAGCCGGTCTGACGCTTGCAAAATGGCAGGAATTCCCCGAATCATTAAGTACAGCTTGTGCTATTGGATATTCTCCTTATTTTTTCCGCTTTGTTAAATCGATCTCTCTCAAAAAAAGAAAATTCAAAATGAAGAAAAAGTATTCGTTGCGCATTTGGGATATCCGATAATTTTCAGCAATGCTTATCTTGTGCCATTGATGGCTGTAAAAAAGAAAACCACGAAAAAATTTTCATTGCGAAAAACGCTGAAGACAATTGTAACAGTCAGCCTGTTTGTGCAGCTTCTATTCATCATTTATTTCTTTTTCAGGGTTTCCCAACATATACCCGATGGCGGCAGAACAACCCTCAAGCTTATCTTGTCCGTACTTATAATCAGCGCAGCCGTACTTATTTACTTTAAGTGGTTACAGAAAAATGGATTTATAAAGAAAATAGTTACGACTATTTTCCGGTTTGTATTATATGCGCATTTATTCCTGCTGCTTTATATTATTTTATTAAAATGGATAGATCCGCCTTTGACCCTTACACAAATTACAAGCTTTGTTACGGGCAAAGGTTTAAAACGGGATCATGTGAATTTTAAGAACATATCCTATAATGCGAAACTCGCTGTTATTGCCGGAGAGGACCAGTTGTTTCCCGATCATAATGGATTTGACTGGAATGCAGTTGAAAGAAGTTTTAATCCACCCCGCCGGAAGAAAAGCAGGAAGAAAAAAACAGCATTAGGCGCAGGTGCAAGCACCATTAGCCAGCAAACTGCAAAAAATGTTTTTCTCTGGCAGGGAAAATCTTATTTCCGAAAAGGGCTGGAAGGTTATTTTACTTTTATGATAGAGAGCCTCTGGGGTAAAAAAAGAATACTGGATGTTTATTTGAATTGCATTGAAATGGGAAAAGGAATTTTTGGAATTGAAGCAGCGGCACAAGCTTATTTTAAGAAACCGGCCGGTAAATTATCAAGACAGGAAGCGGCAATGATCACAGCTTGTTTTCCTAATCCTGCTGTTTATACCGTGAAACCTGTATCAGGTTTTGTTGCATATAAATCCGGTTGGATACAGGGTCAAATGAATAATATAGAAGATGACGAGGATGTGCAGGCAATAATTAAATAAACAGTTACTCCACTATTAAATTTATTTTTTCGCTGTTGTGTGTAGCATTGTAACCAGCCACTTCAATACCAAACTGGAAACTATAGTTACCAATAGGTATTCCGGGTCTGACAGACACTTTAAAACTTCTGTTGGCGATAGAATGAATATTTAAGCCTGTATCAATCTCCTTTACAATTTTCTTTTTATCAAAAATAAATAGTTTAATAACCGCAATTGAATTCCTGGTCTCACTTATATAGACGCCATAGCGATAGGGCATTCTTGTGTTGCAGGCAAGTATCAAATTATCTGAAGATTTGATCCTATACTTCTGTTTATCACACTGTATTTGCAATTTAGTAAAAGAATTAAATACTGAATCATACCTGTAGCCGACAGAACCGATTGGTGTTTTCATAGAATCAGTAAACCGATTTAACCCATAAATATCCAGGTAATATACCGGCCTGCCCAATAGTTCATCTTCGATCGGCCAAAAGTTATAGTTATTCCGATGATCTCTTATATAGTTTTGAGAGTAACTCATTTGGCCTGTGTAAAACCAGTATTTAGAAGCCCGTTGATACGAATTGCTGAAAACAACTGGCAAACCCTTTGTTTTCTTTTTCATTTCCTGCGGCCACTCTTTCCATGCATGATATTTTTTTTTCAAAGCTTGTACGGGCAACACATCAGCTATCATAACGACACGCATAAACACTACTAATACAATGGTTATGGGTAATAACTTTACCAGCCATTTTTTCAAAACTATATGTTCATTAATATACTGGTGACTCAAAACGATCAAGGGTACTAACACCGGGCTTGTCCAGTTGGGTTCTACCTTACCCCTGAAAGAACTTAGTAAGAAAAAAATATAAATACCGCACATCGTCCATTTCAACCCAGCCTCTGTTGAAGTTTTGGTTGTATATAAAAAAGCAGCCGGCAATAATATAAACCCTGCAACAGGACCAGCCAGTAATAGCTGACCCGCTAAAAATTCAGTTGTAAAAGAAAATTTATAAGGATCAACATTACTTTCAAATAAGTGGTAGCGAAAACTGACCCAATCATGCTGCCATTGCCAGTATAAATGCGGCAGGTAAAAAAACAAAGCAATAACTCCCGCAAGATAGATCGGATGTTTCGTAAGAATTTTTATATTAGATAGTACGGTAAACAAAACGATGAGCACAGCGTGATACTTGGTATAAAAAAGAAGGGTTATTGCTAAACCCAGTAACACGAGGTTTAAAGTTGATTGCTTTTCGATAAACTGTTTGTACCACAAAAAGAATAATGCCGTAAAAAAGATCAATGGAATATCAGGAACAGCCATAAATCCTGCTAGCTGTAAAATGGCAAGTGACAAGGCTATAGTGTAAAAAAGAGATTGATTTTTGTTGGTCAATAATTTTTCTATGATCACCAGTGAAAGAGCATTTAACAGCAAAGGCAATAGTCTAACTCCTAATTCATTTGGAAAAATAGCACAGCCAATCTTTACCAGGAAGCCGATCATGGGCGGATGATCAAAATAGCCCCATGCTAAATATTTTGAATACACCCAATAATAAGCTTCGTCATCCTGCAATTCTGTAAAGCGTGCCTGGATCAAAGCAAGAATGATCCATGAACAATAAAAAATATAACGATGGTGTCGCTGAAAAAAAGATTGCATCAATTACGAATGTAATGACAAATTATTTCTTCAGTAAATTGTCAGTTGCTCTTATTGCCTTTTGCAACCTTTCTTCATAATCTCCGCTAATGTCCACCCAGGGTACAGGTTGATTTTCCATCAGGTCCTTATAGATCGAATAAAGCTGTTGTCTTCTTTCCAGGTCAGGATATTCTCTTAATTCATCATTTACCCAGGGAAGATCAACATTACACAAGAGATACAGATCATATTTTCTTTTAGCGATCTGATCGGTTATCCATTTATGACATTTACCAAAAACAAACTCACACCAGACCTTCATTACATACATATCGGTGTCAATGAACAGCGGGAAGTGGTGAGTGGCGAGTGGTGAATGGCGTGCTGACTGCCGACTGCCGACTGCCGATTGCCGACTGCTAACTGCCAACTGAATATACTCTTCTTCTAACGCAACCTGTCCTTTCGCGATAGTTAGCAGATCATCGTAAGTATATTTCATTCCGTAAGTCAGCAAATACTCCCTGGCGAACTCGGGACACCATAAACTATTGTAATGTTGAGCTAGTAATTCGCATAAGATGCTTTTTCCTGTACTTTCAGGTCCAATAATTGCAATTTTTTTTAATGAGGAAGAGGTCACGTTGTTTAAGTAATACAAAAGTAAAATGATCCAGGTTAAGTATGTCATGCTCCTGCAATAATGAATTGGGCTATTTTTGCCGCAATTTATCAGTCAATGAATGTAAATGCAATGCGAAAAATAGACAGGTGGGTCGGTGTACCGATCTGTTTTGTACTAAGCCCGTTTTGCTGGCTGATAGATTTACTTCGGTCTGCACGGACAAAGAAACCCGATCTCAGTCGCACTTTGTTTATTGAGTTATCTGAAATGGGCAGCGCTATTATCGCTGACCCTGCCATGCGTAAATTGAGAAAAGAAGGTAATGCGGAACTCTTTTTTGTGATATTCAAAAAAAATTACAAGAGTCTCGAAATACTCAATACGATCCCGCCGCAAAACATATTTAAGATGGATGCGGATAATTTTCTGTCGCTGATAAAAGATGTTTTTAGTTTTATGGCTTGGTGTCGGAAAAAAAAGATCAACACTGTTATCGATCTTGAATTGTTCTCACGTTTCAGCGCTTTATTAAGTTTATTCAGCGGGGCAAGATCGAGAGTTGGGTATACTAATTTGCATGACGAGGGTTTATATCGTGGTAATCTTGTAAATAAGCCGGTACGTTATAATCCGCATGTACATATTGCAGTAAATTTTATTTCATTAGTGAATAAAGCCTTGGGTTTGTTTGGCAATGCTTATTCAACTGTTCCGGTGTATCCGGAAGAATTACAATTAGCAAAAGCAACCGTTACTGCTGATTCAACCAATACCGTTAAGAATAAGATCAAACAACTCTATCCCAACTGGAACAATGAATCGGTGGTATTGTTAAATGCGAATGCTTCAGATCTTTTGCCACAACGGCGCTGGCCACAGGAAAATTTTGCAGAAACTGGCCGGCAACTGTTAGATCGTTTTCAAAACATAATAATCATAATGACCGGCGCTCCTGCAGAAAAAGATTATGTGCAGAAGGTAACGGATATGATCGGTGATAAACGATGCGTCAACTCAGCAGGTTTGTTTTTATTTGAAGAATTAGTTCCATTGTATTCAATAAGCACTTGTATGCTTACCAATGATTCGGGTCCTGCGCATTTTGCTGCTGTAACTCCATTAAAAGTTTTTGTATTATTTGGACCGGAAACGCCTAACCTTTATTTGCCCTTAGGAAATGCGGAGCCGATTTACCGCGGGTTACCATGTTCTCCTTGTGTAAGCGCAGCCAATCATAGAAAGACAACTTGTATAACCCGGCCTTGTATCACAGGTATTGAAACTTCACCTGTTGCTGAACGGTTAAAAAATTTTCTTGCTGAAAAGAATATTAGTTAAGCAGTTTAATAAGAAATCTTTTTTCTAATGCCTGTTCCCGTGTCGATGCATCCAGGAATTTTAGCTTGAGCATGGTGACATGAAAATGCCTGAACTCTTTTATGATCTCGAAACTTGGTTCCCCTTCTTCCAGTTGTTTCAATTCTTCCTCTGTTACAAATAAAAGGCTTTTAGAATTTTGGCCTTTATTTACAGCATCTATTGTTGTATAGTCTAAATGACTGTTCATATAAAAACCACCGGCAGGAGTATAAATGCCGATCACCGCTATGGGGGTATTGGGATAATTTTGATTTATGTAGAATGCGGCCTCCGTACCAGATTGATATTTTAAAAGATCAGGGTAAAATGAGAGATTTAAAAACAATGTAACGATCAATACTGAAAAACCAGAAAATAAGTATGCTGTTGATGCATTTCTCCGGATCAATAGATAAGCAAGGATCAAACCCATTAGTAAGAGTACAATGATGAGAAAAAAAGAGATAGATGGTTTGTAAAAAATAGCTAATGCAATCACGGCACTAATTAAAAGAGTGCTTAACGCCATTTGAATGATCCGAAATGGCTTATTGTTTTTTGATAGGAGTTGCCAAACAAATTGTGCACTCAGGATTGCGAGAAAAGGGAAAATAATATTTGTGTAATAGGGCAACTGAAATTTTGAAATTGAAAATACCAGGAGCGTTAACAAACTTCCTGCCAGCGTGTACCACTCATTAAAGTCTGTTTTTATTTTTTTAATATCGTTTTTAATTTTTGTGAATAGTGCTGCATACATAATCAGCGACCAGGGAAGAAAGGCCCATACTAATGTATGCAGGAAGAAACTAATATCTCCTTTGCCTTTGATAGGACCCGTGCTCATGAAACGGCCAAACTGGCTATCCCATAAAAAGAAACGGATGCCTGAAACATTTGTTTTTCCAAAAACTATTTTTTCCGGATGTAAATCGAATTGGTACCAGAGGCTATATAATTCAGGAGAAATAAAAACGATCACCAGTAGTAGAGCCATGACCCACCGCCAATGAAAAATTTGTTTCCATTCTTTTTTTATGATCAATTCTCCTGCAACAGCACCACCGATTGGGATCAATGTAAAGATTCCTTTTGTCATTACACAACAAGCAGCAAATAAACAAGCCACAATTAAATGCCAGCTTAAATTTTTTGTAAATGAATTGGAGAAATGATAAACAGATGCGATGATCAAACCGGTAAGAAAGGGTTCGGCTCTTACATCGTTATTGGAAATCATGAAATGTGCCGCGGTGAGTAAAATAAAAGCTGCCCATAAGGCTATTGTTTTATTATAATATTTTTTTGCAAAAAGATAAGTGTACCATCCACCCATCAATGCAAATAAGATTCCCGGCAACTTATACGACCAGTCATGTATCCCGAAAATTTTGAAAAACAAAGCTGTTATCCAAAACGGAAAATGCGGCTTATCCAGCCAATCCGCATCCTGGAACCATAAATTCACATAATCATTGCGCAGCAACATGTTTTTGGAAATAGAAGCATACACACCTGCATCGGGATCCATCAGCGGAACAAACAATCCGCTGAAATTAACAAGCACCGCAAGACCAATAAAGAAATAAAGCCATTTATGTGTTGATTCATTTTGCAGTTGCATATTCAAATATATGCAGGCGGGATTTATCTAACGAAGCGAACTTATTTCCACTGCTTTATCCAGTCTTTAATTCCCAAAAAAACCTGGTTAGCAACTTTAGTTCTGAACTTCGGGTCGAGTATCATCTTTTCATCCTGCTCATTGCTCAGGAATGCAACTTCAACCAAACAGCTTGGATATTCGGTAGGTTGTATAGGTGTAAAATTAAAACTGCCGACATTCCCAAATTCTTCAAGATTTTTTATTTCCAGCAATCGTTTTAAAATGCTTTGTGTAAATGAACGATAGGCCACATGCTTATAATAAGTGGAAACACCTCTTACTGTATTGCGGCCTGAGGAATTCAGATGAAAAGAAATAAAGAGGTCCGGGTTGTTTTGCTGTCCCCATAAAACGCGATCCTTATTTTCAATTGTCGTGTCCCCATCTCTTACCATCAATACTTTTATCTTTTGCTTTTTTAATATTTTTTGAAGCTCTTTGGCAAAAAGAAGTGTATAGTTTTTTTCCAATACTCCCGATGTCACACCACTTGCACCCATATTCGTACCTCCGTGTCCCGCATCGATAGCAATTGTCATTTTGCGGATATCAGGAATGGAAGGTAGTCTCCTGACCAGCAATTGCAATGACCTTCCATTATAACCAATGCTGTAACCATAATGCTGTTGCTTTACCAGCTCAATAGTGATCAGCAACACATCACTCTCGGTTTGTTCATACCATACATTCTTCACTGCTTTAGCTGAAGTTAGTTGGGTGATCCAATTCGTATTACTTTGTACATTGTAGAGTTCAACTTTTATCCTTGATGGGTCGATCTCCATCCAGCTTTTATAGGGAACCCGGCCAGCCAACGCAATACTGATTGAGTCATACAGATCACCACCTTTTACTCGCCAGTTTTCACAAATAGTAGTTGACAGTAATGTGTCCGGAACAGCTTGCGTATAATTTTTTTCAATGAAGGCATAATGAGATGAAGACAGCTGCACTTTGTATAAATTGCTGACAGTATCGAGAATCTTCATTACGACCATCGTATCAATATATCCCATCTTGGCGCTGCCCAAACGATCTTCACCCGTGCTATAAGCAAGCTGTGGCAGTTTTCCACTTGTACGGATATAAGATGGAATGACATTCTGTGCAGAGGCTAACTGCAAACAGGCAATAAAAAACATTACTATTGTCGACTCTAATTTCCTTTTCATCATTCATGAAAGATAGAAGAAAATATTTATTTGTTATAAATGTCGATGCAAGTTGGACGCATAATAAATATGTAAGAGGTAGAATTACGGGTTGACAAATTCAATAAAACCGGTTGCGGGAATAAAGTAATAAGGTTATACTCACGTTATTGTTATCGGTTACTAAGGTAGTAAGATCACGTTAGCAGAAAACAACCTTATTACCTTCGTAATGTTCAAAATCGCAAAAAGCAACCTTATTCCCTTATTTCTAAGATGCGCAATTTGCCATACACCTAAAGAATTTCATTCTTCGTTAAGATTATCTTTTCATCGGCTGTTTTTTCCAATAGGTTAACGAACGCCAAACCCACTCAAATGGGCCGAAGCGAAAATATTTTAACCAGATCGATGAAAAGATCAATTGGAACAGCCAAACTGAAAATACAACATAGTATAATTGGTAAAAATGGAGCTTACCATAGTATTTAAAACCATAGCCAAAGAAAAACCATGTACAAATGATAGATTGCATCAGGTAATTAGAAAAAGCCATTTGCCCCACGTTGGCCAATGCCTTCATTAACCAGGGAATAATTTTACTTCTGAAGATAAGCAGGATCAAACTGGCGTGTCCAACAGACAGCAATACTCTTCTTATATCATAGAGCATCTGGTGGTCAACCCGGAACATATCTACATAATGAGCATAACCGGCAGCAGGTGTTACCATACCCATTTTAAAATAGATCCAGCTGACAGGGATACCAATACCATAACCAATCAATAACGTCATTACATAAGTTGAAGTAGAAAGGCGGTTGCTGAAAAAGCCCCAGCCAAATAAGGCCATGCCTACAAACATCATGGCCAGGCCATCCCAAAACCAGTTATTATAAACAGCAGAAGTTTCATCCCAAACATTTTTTGGAATCCAGTAAGTGAAAATAGTTCCATAGCTTCCTGATTGCATGGTACGCAGGTTGCGATTCATAAATGCCGTATCAGGCTTTTGATCCTCTCTTTCGGGCCATTGTGCTATCGCAGCTGTTTGTTCGCCCGTTAATTCTTTATTTTCCTTTTTTGCGTGAAGAGCTTCCACATAATTCCTTCGCAGATCACGGGTTTCATTCCAGCGCAATTGCTCTTTTAGCATATTAACGCCCATACATACAAAACCAAGCACCAATAACCATTTTGGGTTGGTTTTTCGAAATGCGTAGAGCGCCATTCCGCACAATCCATACGTATATAAAATATCGCCAAACCATAAAAGAATAAATGCATTGAAAATACCAAACAAGACCAGCCACAATAAACGGCGATAATAATATTCGGCAACAGTGGGACCGCCGGGCAGTTCCTTTTTATTTTGTGTAAATAAAATCATACCGACGCCAAACAACATGGAGAATAAACCCCGCATGGTGCCTTCAAAGAAAATGGAAATAATGGCCATAGCATTATAGTCTTTGGTATCGTGAGACCCATGCAAAATATGATACCATCCATCCCAGTTCATACCAAAACCGGGAATATTCATTAATAAGATTCCGAGCAGTGCTACGCCACGGATGATATCAACTGTTTTTATGCGGTCGGCTTGCGCTACCGGGGCCGGGTTATATTGTTCTGTGTATGTTTCCATAAATATTTTTATTGCTTGTTATAAAAATGGTTATTACAACGCCGGCTGTTCCGTTTTTTTATTTGAAAAATGTTTACGGTTAACAAGCCTTCGCCATAGCCATTCTACGGGCCCATGTTTATAATACCGCAGCCAGATAACAGAAAATACAATTTGGATCAACCCTATTTCAGCAACAACGAAATACAATTTTGTCAGCGACAATCTTCCGAAATAACCAAACCCATATCCATAAAAAAATAAGGTGCAAATAATCGTTTGCATAAAATAATTGGTAAAAGCCATTTGACCGGTAGCCGACAACGCACGGCCCAGCCATGTCATTCTATTCAACTGTAACAAGAGCATAACAAGGGAAGCATAGCCGGTTGCAAGCAATAATCGCTCTACCGGGAAAAATAAGTTGGGCGGAATGGCATGCCCGTTAATATATTTTACATAATCAATAAGCCTGGTATGTGTGTACTCCAATCGAAGCCATCCAAGCATTGCTCCTGCTACAATCCCGGTGACTGCCAGTAACAAGTACGTTCCTTTCGTAAACCGGTGGTTGAAGAATCCAAAGCCCAGCAACGCCATACCTAACAACATCATCGAACTAATATCCCAGATACCTACCTGGTACAACCAGCGTGACTCTTTGTTTTGCGAACGTTGCAATACATGATTCCAGATTTTTCCATATCCCGAACGCATGGCCTTATTCTCCGCTTTTTCAGCTGCTCTTGTGGAGTCATATTTCAAACCTTTAAGAATTCCTTCCCAGTTATTTTTATCTCTTTTTTGAAAAGCAGTTAGGGTATCATTTTTTTTCGCTATTGAATCCCTGACGTGAATAGAATCTTTTGGCATTCCGGCAAGACTATCTTTGTGGTGACGTTCAGTACTGTCTTTTTTAAATTTTTCTTCCACCAATGTGATGGCTTTGAATTTCCGGTATGCTTTTTTATCGTCTGCGTAATACCAATAATTTTTTCCGCAATAAATAAGTGTGGCGATCAGCGCTGCGATCAACAATCCCTTCTTGCTCATGCGGGCAAAAGGGAATAACAGAATGCCCATCACGCCATACTGAAAAAGAATATCGCCCGGCCATAATAGAATAAAAACGTTCACCAAACCAAAAGCCATCAGCCACATTTGTCTTCTTATGTAGAGCTCATGTGTTTGAATAAGCGGCTGTTGTGGTTTCGACAAATAAAGAATGATACCTGCCCCAAACACCATTGAAAAAATGGCCCGCATTTTTCCTTCAAACAAAATGATGATGGCTGAAAATAAATTATAGTCTGCCCCTTTTTGCAAAAGCCTGAGTCGGGTTTGTTCATTAACACTAAAGCCACCAAATTCCCAGATACTGATAATAAGTATCCCGAGCAAGGCAATGCCTCTTAATACATCAATCGAAAAGATACGGGGATGGGTTGGAACAGGCTGTGACATGGCCGATCCGGGGCCGGTCGTGTACATACTCATAAGCGGAAGTTTAAAGTTGGTTTAGTACGGAAGGATTTAAATATAGAACTATCTTTTAAACCGCTGAAAAATCTCTCTCCCCATTTTAGAACAGGCCAATCCCTATTTTATAATCCAGGCAGGTTTTGCTTTTACTATTTTTTTATAAATGGGACAGCCTTCTTCATGTGCAGAAGGTAAATAACCTGTACTCATCAAAAATTCATTTACAATTTCACCTCCTGTAAAACGAAAAGTTTGCTTAAACAGCTTTGTCCATTCATCTTTTGTTTTGGGCCCAAAGGACTGCATTCGCAGGTGATGATGATCCAGCCAGTTTTCGAATGATTTAAATTCCTTTTGAAGTTGCAGAATTGTTTTTGCATTTTCGATCGCTGCATTGATCTTTAAACGATTTCGAATGATACCCGCATCATTCATCAGCCGTTTGAAATCTTTTTCTTTATAGGCGGCTACTTTTTTTATATCAAAGTTGTGATAGGCTTTTCTAAAACCTTCCTGTTTATTCAGGATTGTTGTCCAGCTAAGACCGGCCTGATTGATTTCTAAAACCAACCGGCAGAATAATTCATTATCGTCATGAATGGGAAAGCCATAATGTTTGTCATGATATTCACGATGTACATTATATTCACCAGGCTTGAGAGAATTGATATATTTACAATAGCTCATTTAATAATGTTTTTGATTTTTCTTTTTCATAACGTGCCCGGTTCATCCATTCAATCAATCCGAACACGGCCATCACCAATAATATCAAATAATATACACTGGTAAAAACATAATGTTTTACAAAATAGAGCGGAATAGAAGCAATATTTGTAGCTATCCACCAATACCAGCTTTCCACTTTTTTCCTGGTCATCAGCCACATACCGGTAAATGCAGTGGCAGAAGCAAATGCGTCGGCCCATGGAATAGCGCCGGGAGCAAACGATTGTTTTAAATAGCTGAGTGAAAAAAATATAGCAATATAAAAGGCTGCAAAAAAACTAAACTGGTATAACCACCATTGCCTGTTAGAAAATTGAATATGTACGATATGATGATCTTTCCTGTCTTTCCTGGCCCATACTATCCAGCCATAGATGCTCATGATCGTATAATAAAGATTCACTGACGCTTCACCCAATAATTGTCCCTTGATGCTTAACCACACATATATGATTGTATTGATGAGCCCGACAGGATAAACTAAAATATTTTCAATACGACTGAACCAAACACTGGCTATGCCGGCAAACACGGCTATATATTCAGGCCATGTTGTATTCTTCATTCCTTCAATAAACTGTTGCCAGATCTCCTGAAAGGTCAAGTTGTATTTTTTGTAAACATAAATAAAAAAGCCACGCTATAACGTGGCTTCAATTTGAGATTAAATCTCAATGCAAAAACTTAACCCCCAGAAAAATAAAAACCAACCCTTTTACCAGGCACCAGCAGATATAAATGATCAAGGCTTTTTTGCCGTATTTCTTAAAAAATGGTTTAGCCAATAGCGCTTTCATGCCGGATCATTAAGAAGCATTCTTTTTGGTAAAAGGTATGATCATAGGAAGGCCTTTCTTGTATTCAACATATTTGCTTCCAAAATGTGTGACCAGGTCTTTTTCTTCAAATTGAATGGCAACCAGGATATAGCCCGTTGTAAGAATAGCAAAAAGTAAATGCGCTGCTGACATTACCGGTGTTGCCCAAAAAGCGATTAACCAACCGAAATATAATGGATGACGAACATATTTGTAGAAAAAGGGAGTACGAAACTGAAGCGGCTCATATTTCCTACCAATAAAATATAACCACACCTGCCTGAGACCAAAAAGATCAAAGTGATTGATCATAAAAGTGCTTACTAATACGATCAGCCAGCCAGCAACAAACAGTGCTGTGAGAATTGTCTTGCCAGCCTGGTTTTCTACAGACCAGATAAATCCACCCATCGGTTGCCATTGCCACACGAGCAAAAGCAGGCAAAGACTTGAAAATAGCACATAGGTGCTGCGTTCAATTGGCTCCGCGATAAAACTTGTCCATCTTGCTTTGAATGCCGGTCTGGCCATAATGCTGTGTTGCAACGCAAATAACAATAATAAACTTGCATTGATCAGAATAGCATTTAACAAAGGGACCTGGGGTATTCCGTCAATTGATTTCGGAACAAACAGGTTGCCGACAAAACCAAATGCGTAAAGAAAAGTACCAAAGAATATGGCGTAAGAAATAACACCATATAATAAAACAAGAAATCTTTTCATGATTATTAAGTGTAATGGTTAAGGTTATTAAAATAGCTTACAAGAATACAGGATCATCAGGGCTGTCAGTGCCGGAGATTAGTATAAGGGGCAGCAGGATGTTCAAAAGCCCCGTCATTTTGAGAAAGCACCACCGGATCGGTTTACATGCTAGTTTTCAGTGAGATCAGTTCCCCGGCTCAGGAAAATAAGATACTTACTCATAAGAGGGATAAAACCGCTCAATTGGTATTGGGAATAAGCAAGAAAATAACTTAGTTCGTAATAGCTATTGCCATAAAAATTGTAATTTATCTTTTCCATTCTACTGCTATGCGGAGCCTTAAAAAGATAATGATTGTTGTAAGCATCATTTGTTTTGATGCCTTAGGCTCGTATGCACAATTCAAATTTGAAAAGCCTGTTCTGATAACAAAAGAACAAGGCATACCTGTGGGTGAACTGCGAACCATGCGAAAAGGAAAAGATGGATTTATGTGGATCGGCAGCGCTTCTGGTCTTTGCCGGTTTGATGGACAACAGGTAAGAATGTTCCAGGAAGGTAAAGATCTTCATTATTCGCTTTTTGAAAACATGATCAATTCCGTTCTGCCAGTTGATAATGAAGTTTGGGTAGCTACAACCCAGGGGGTTTCTGTTTTAAATACGACCGACTATACATTCAGGCATTACCAGTTTAATGACACCGGTAAAACTGTGGGTCCCCTTCAGCGCAAACATGATCAAACCGCAAATACTCTTTATACCGACCGGAATGGGAACATCTGGATCGGCACTGCTTACAAAGGTCTTTTTTTATATGATCGAGCCACAGATAATTTTAAAAACTTCCGGGCCGACAACAAAAAATATCCACCACTCAATCCCTCACTGGGACCTAATTATGGCATATTGTCCATTGAAGCTTCGCGAAATAATGATTCCATCATTTGGGCAGGAACACCAGGAGGACTTTTAGAGGTAAATAAATTCTCAAACGATGTAAGACTCTTTACGTTTACCCGTCCGGGTAAAGATTACCAGGTAGCATTAAATGCATTTCGCAGAATGTGCTACATGGATGACGGCCTTTTATACGTAGGGAGCTGGGGAGCAGGAGTAAACGTCTTCGATCCCACCAATAAAACTTTTACTCCCTTAATTTTAAAAACCGAAGAAGAAAAGAAAGCAATGGGTGGTGTTATCGGAAATCTTTTTCGTAAAACCGATCATGAAATTTGGATAACAGCAGGCAATGGACTGGTGATATATGATATAAAATTAAAAAAGGTGACCTGGTACAAGTCAAGTGACCTAACCGAAAATCTTTTTTACTCGATCGATTATATTGATGAAGCGAACCGGGTATGGCATAGCGGCATGAAAGGACTTGAATATTTTGATCCCTCTGTGCAACAATTTTCTACATTTAGTTTCAAACCATATAACCCGGCTACATGGGGTTATGCATTTTACATCTTATCGGATAAAACCGGGGATATAATTACTGTATGCCCGCGCCAGACCGATGGCATCTACCATTTTAATAGAAATTCTTCTCAATGGACCAAATCCACTTTTCCAAACAATAAAAAGTTTTTGACTGAAAAGGATGTTGTCAGAGGATTGGTGCAACTACCGTCGGGTGATTATATTTTTTCATCGTATCGGGGAGTATTCTTGTTTTCTGAAAAGAAAAACAAGCTTACAGAGCTGTCAGCACATTTGCCGTTAGGTTCAACCCGGTGGGGTGAAATTTTGCTCGATCGTAATTCCAATCTATGGATATCCGCCGATGCTTTTGGCTTAATTCGGATGAATCCATATACCTATGAATACCGGCTTTACGGTAAAGAATTATTTGAAAAAAGCTTTGACAGCACATTTATTAAGCTGGTGAATTTTTTTGAAGACAGCCGCGGTAATATTTGGTTTGAAAGACCACAGGGGATATGTGTTTATGTACCGGCTAAGGATTCTATTGTCAGTTTTTTATATTCAAAAAATGAAAAGAATAGTTTTCCTTTTGCCGGAGCTTTTACCGAAGATAAAAAAGGAAGAGTATGGGTAAATGGCAGTGATTACTGGTTAGGATATGCATTAAGTGATGATCCGCTAAAAGGAATTGTCTACAAAACTAATATGCGGGAACATGGTGTTACCGATGCTATTTTCGACCTGGTTACAGACAAAAGCGGGCAACTATGGACGTATAGCAACAATGAATTGCTTAAGATCAATCCCGATAACCTGACCGTAAAAAAATTCAGCTTCCAATATGGAGTGGAGGAGCCTGACTTTTATCATTTTTCATTTCTTCCCAGCGGTGAAATGGTTTTTGGTGGCCGCAATGATATAACGATTGCCAACCCGTTTGAGTTAAAAAGAAACACGGAGTTACCCGTTCCTTATATCGATCAAATATCCGTGCTCAACCAACCGGTCAATACAGGCATAAATGCACAACCGCTCCGCTTTAAGCATAATCAGAACTTTTTCTCGATTGGTTTTTCAGCACAGGCTTATACAATGGCAAAAGAAGTACGGTTTCGTTATCGGCTTAAAGACTTTGATGACTGGACGGAAGTAACAGGACGGCGTTTTGCTAATTATACCAATGTACCGGGCGGTGATTATGTTTTTCAGCTACAAGCTGCCAATAATGAAGGTCTTTGGAACAAAAAAATTCTTGAACTGCCTATTCATGTAGGAACTGCTTATTGGCGCACCTGGTGGTTCCGCATTTCTTTATTGGTATTGACTGGTCTTGCTGCTTCATGGTTTTACAAATTCAGGCTGGACCAGGCCCGAAAGAAGCAGAAACTGAAATCTGAATATGAAAAAAAATTGGCGAATGTAGAAATGAGTGCATTGCTGGCACAAATGAACCCTCATTTTCTTTTCAATAGTCTTAACTCCATTGACAGTTATATTATCCGCAACGAATCAAAGAAAGCATCGGAGTATTTAAACAATTTTGCACGGCTGATGCGGCTGATATTACAAAATTCACGTTCCAATTATATAAGTCTGAAAGATGAGCTGGAGGCATTGGATCTTTACCTGCAAATGGAAAGCCTGCGATTCAAGAATAAGTTCAACTATTCCATACAGGTAAGTGAAACGATCGATACCAGTTCAATCGTATTGCCACCCATGCTCATTCAGCCCTATGTAGAGAATGCGATCTGGCATGGACTGATGCATAAATCAAATGGTGAAGAAGGAAAAGTGGAGCTTCAGCTATCGAAGCAACAAGATGCCCTTTTATGTGTTATTGTTGACAATGGCATTGGCAGAAAAAAGGCAGCTGAGCTAAAAGCCCAAAGACACACTAATCATAAACGGTCAATGGGAATGCAGATCACAGAAGACCGCATTGAGATCATTAATAAATTATATAACATTAATACCACCGTTAAAATTTATGATGTTGAAAATACGAGTGGAGAAAGTAAGGGAACCCGTGTAGAATTAACAATACCAGTATAAAATTATTTTATGATAAAAGCAGTAATTATTGACGACGAGAAAGACAGCATTGAAACGCTGAAATGGAAACTGGAAAATTATTGTCCGGATGTCAGCATCGTTGCTTCTTTTGAAAAACCAGCTGAAGGAGTTGGTTATCTCAGGCAAAATCCGCCTGATCTTTTATTTCTCGATATTGAAATGCCCATGCTTACCGGCTTTGACGTGCTGGAAGAGTTAGGCCGTGATATCCCCTTTGATATCATTTTTATTACCGCGTATGATAATTTCGGGATACAGGCGGTTAAATTCAGTGCGTTGGATTACTTATTAAAGCCGGTGCAAAATAAAGAACTGAAAGAAGCAATAGACAAACACCTGAAAAAGGCAAAAGCCAAGATCCCTGCAGAACAAATAGAAGTTCTGTTAAACAACGTACAGGCAGAAAGAAAAGGTAAGAAAGGAAGAGTAGCGCTGGCTTCCAAAGAAAGTATTGAATTTGTTGATCCGCACGACATTGTCGTCTGCGAAGCAAACAGCAACTATACCAATGTATATCTCAGTGATGGCAGGAAACGTGTTATTTCAAAAACATTAAAAGAATTCGAGGATATGCTGGCCCCATTTGATTTTTTCAGGCCCCATAATTCTAATCTTATAAACCTGGCCCGTGTACGTGAATTTATCCGGGGAGATGGCGGCTATCTTGTCATGGAAAATAAAATGAAAATACCTGTTTCAAAGACCAAAAAGGAGGAATTGCTGCTCATGCTGTCATAATTGGAATCTCCTCTCACTCAAGAACCGGGTCTTTCACTCAAGTACAGTGCTGATCGAAACAAATACTGTATAAGGAATCGCTATTTATTTAAATCTTGCAA
>Ga0105249_10000806_pt1 | contig 28220 bp, 34 predicted proteins | sample KBSS44metaG_FD_81522 | JGI IMG/M metagenome (GOLD analysis project Ga0105249, IMG submission 81522) | Switchgrass rhizosphere microbial communities from Kellogg Biological Station, Michigan, USA - KBS S4-4 metaG | ecosystem: Host-associated > Plants > Roots > Rhizosphere > Soil | place...
AGCAGCAAACTGAGCTACCATTCTCTCTCTTTTAGCTTGCCTGGCTGTAACTGATTTTTTTGCCATGTTATTTTAAAATTCGAATTTTTAGATCCGAAAATCCGGTTAGAAGTTCGGATTTCGGTTTCTGTTTTTAATTTTTATTTTCTTGCATCTTTGAAAGGCATACCCAATTCTTTCAATAACTCATACGCTTCTTCATCTGTATTCGCTGTTGTTACAAAAGTTATATCCAGACCCGTAATACGATTCACTTTGTCGATATCGATCTCGGGGAATATGATCTGTTCAGTAACACCCATGGTGTAATTACCACGACCGTCAAATGATTTTTCATTTACACCTTTGAAATCGCGTACACGGGGCAGTGCAACGGCTATCAACCTGTCTAAAAATTCAAACATCTTGTCGCCACGCAGCGTCACTCTTGCACCGATCGGCATGTTCTTACGCAGCTTAAAATTTGAAATGTCTTTTTTAGACATCGTAGATACGGCTTTCTGACCAGAGATCGTTGACAGCTCTTCAAGAGAAATATCAACCAGCTTCTTATCATTTACCGCACCGTTTACACCACGATTCAGGCATATCTTCTCCAGCTTGGGAGCCTGCATTACTGAGGTGTAATTAAATTTCTTTACCAGCGCCGGCACAACGTCCTTCTTATATTTTTCTGCCAGCCTGGGTTTATATGTTGTAGTACTCATAATTCAATTCTTTTAAAAATCAGAGATTATATTCTTTCTCCTGATGCTTTTGAAACACGGTATGTTTTACCATCTTCTCTTACTCTTGTCACTTTCGCAGGTGATTTTGCTTTTGCATCCCACAACATCACATTGCTGATGTGAATAGCAGCTTCTTTTTTTACAATACCGCCTTTTGTATTCTTTGCACTTGGCTTCGTGTGACGGGTAACCACATTTACTCCTTCTACGATCACTTTACCTTCGTCAACTAATACTTGCCTTACTACTCTGGGCTTTGTCAAATCTTTATCATCACCGGAAATAACAACCACATTATCCCCTTTCCTGATGTTGAATTTGTTTTTAAATCTTGTCTTCATTTTTACTTTATTTGGAAACAGGAATACCTGTTTCTGCGAATAATCAATTTTATAAAACTTCGGGCGCCAACGAAATGATCTTCATATAACCTTTGTCACGCAATTCTCTTGCAACCGGTCCGAAAATACGTGTACCTCTTGGCTCATCTGACTGGTTCAATAGCACTACTGCATTATCATCAAACCGGATATAAGAACCATCTTTACGGCGCAGTTTGTTGGTGGTACGAACAATAACTGCTTTTGTCACTGTACCTTTTTTGATACCGCCGGCAGGCAATGCATCTTTAACTGTTACTACGATCGTATCGCCAATTCCTGCATAACGCTGACCGCTGTTGCCGAGTACACGGATGCAAAGAACCTCTTTAGCACCACTATTGTCTGCGACATTTAACCGGCTTTCTTGCTGAATCATCTTATTTGTTTTTAGTACTTAGTATTCAGTACTCAGTACTTAGATGCAGAGATTGTCTTCATACTAAGTACGATGTACTCTAAATCTGTTTTTTACTTCACTTTCTCTACAACTTCCACCAGCCTCCAGCGCTTTAATTTACTAAGGGGACGGGTTTCCATGATTTTTACAATATCACCAATGCTGCACTCATTTTTTTCATCATGCGCATGAAGCTTGGTTGTCTTTTTAACGAACTTACCATAGATAGGGTGCTTCACCTTTCTTTCAATCGCAACAGTAATGGTCTTTGCCATTTTATTGCTGGTTACTATACCTGTTCTTGTTTTTCTTAAATTTCTTTCAACCATTTTAAATAGTTTGATAGGTATTCAATCAATTCAATTGTCTTTTTCTTAATTCTGATTTTAAACGGGCCAGGTCCTTACGCAGACCACGGATGCTCATTGGATTTTCCAATGGAGAAATGCCGTGCGCAAATTCCAGTTTCTTTAAACGTTGCTCATCTTCTGCAATGCGGGCCTTTAAATCAGACTCACTCATCGTCTGCAGACTTTTCAAAAAATCGATCTTCTTTAACATCTGTATTAATTTGAAAATTTGCAAATATGCAAATGTGCCAAAGACTTACTCTCATCACACATTTACTTCATTGCTCATTATTATTTATTTTAAGATCTGTTCTATTATCATGTGCAAATTTGCAAATCTGCACATTTGCTCATTAAACTTATACAGTTTGCAAGTCTCTACGTATTACAAACTTTGTTTTAATTGGTAATTTACCAGCTGCCAGCGATAATGATGCACGGGCAACATCTTCATTCACGCCATCGACTTCAAATAATATGCGACCCGGTTTTACAACAGCTGCCCAAAATTCAAGGTTACCTTTACCCTTACCCATTCTCACTTCAAGCGGCTTGCGTGTTATTGGTTTGTCAGGAAAAACACGGATCCAAACATTCCCCTCACGTTTCATTTCACGGGTCAATGCCTGACGTGCTGCTTCGATCTGGCGATCAGTCAGCCAATGCTGTTCTAATGCTTTTAATCCATAAGAACCAAATGCAATGGTTGCACCTCTTTTAGCATCGCCTTTCATGCGACCCTTTTGCATTTTCCTGTGTTTCGTTCTTTTCGGTTGTAACATATATTAGTCAGATTTGCAGTATTCAGTATTAAGCAAGTTATTTCCTGTCTTAATACTGAGTACTAAGTACTCAATATTATTGTTTATCCTCTTCTCTCTCCTCTTCCGCCACCGCCTCTTCTATCTCCTCCTCCTCCACCACGTCTATCTCCACCGCCTCCTCTTCTTTCACCACCACGGCCACCACGATGTTCATCCCTTCTTTCATCTCTCCTGTCTCTTCTATCACTTACATCACTCTTACCGCCGATAAAGTTTGGATTCAGGTCTCTCTTCGTTAAGACCTCACCTTTACATATCCATACTTTAATTCCAATTTTACCATAAACAGTCAGTGCAAATACATTCGCATAATCAATATCCATACGGAACGTATGAAGCGGCACACGACCTTGTTTGATCTCTTCGCTCCGTGCAATTTCAGCTCCGCCTAAACGACCACTTGCTTTTATTTTAATTCCCTCTGCACCCATCCGTAAAGCAGAAGCGATCGCCATTTTAATAGCTCTTTTATAGTTGATGCGATTTTCAATCTGGCGTGCAATCGTATCCGCAACGATCATTGCATCCAGCTCAGGACGACGGATCTCAAGAATATTGATCTGCACATCGCTGTTGCTGGTCAATTTTTTCAACTCTTCCTTAATCCTGTCTACTTCGCCACCACCTTTACCGATGATGATACCAGGTTTGGATGTATGAATGGTAACGATCAGTTTACCCAGCGTTCTTTCAATAACGATCTTTGAAATACCGCCTTTGTTGATACGGGCATTCAGGTAGGTTCTGATCTTATGATCTTCAATCAGCTTGCCTGCATAATCTTTTTTGCTTCCATACCAGTTAGATTCCCACCCACGGATGATACCTAACCTGTTACCAATCGGATTTGCTTTCTGACCCATGTTTAATTTTTAAATTCTATCCCGATAGTCCTGTCTGCCGACAGGCAGGTATCGGGATTGAGTTTTGTTATTTTGATTTCTTTGTTGTCTTTCTTTTTGGTTTTGTTTCATCAGCTGCTGCTACTTTTTCAATTTCAGCAGCCAGTTCAGCTACTTCTTTTTTGTGCTCCTGGCTTATTACTTCTCTTACTAATTTTTCATCTATTACAGGGGCCTGGTCAACGATCACAGTAACATGATTACTTCTTTTACGAACCCTGTAACCACGACCTTGCGGAGCAGGACGCATACGCTTTAACGTTCTTGCACCATCCACAAAAATCGTTTTCACATATAATAAGCTTTCATCTCCACCTTCATTCTTTTGCTTCCAGTTGCTGATCGCACTTAACACTAATTTGCGAAGAGGTACTGCAGGATGTTTTGGATTAAATTCCAGTTCCGCCAATACCTTTTCTACTTTCTTACCACGTATCAGGTCTGCCAGCAAACGCATTTTGCGGGGTGATGTTGGATAATTTCTAAGTTTCGCTATCGCTTCCATGTTTCTAGTTTCTTGTTGTTTGTTTCTTGTTACTTGTGTGGTTCCTGAACTTGCAGACTGTTTAACCAGTGACCAGCAACCAGAAACCAGCAACCATTATGCTGCTTCTACTTTTTTACTTGAGTGACCCTTGAACTGGCGGGTAGGTGCAAATTCACCCAACTTATGGCCCACCATAAATTCTGTTACATACACAGGAATGAATTTATTTCCGTTATGCACTGCAAATGTGTGGCCTACAAAATCAGGAGAAATAGTCGAGCGGCGACTCCATGTTTTGATCACTGATTTTTTTGCTTTACCCTCATTCATTGCCATCACCTTTTTTTCAAGATGTGTTGCGATGTAAGGACCTTTTTTAATTGAACGTGCCATAATTTATTAAGTTCCAAATTTCAAATCTCAAGCTCCAATTGGTTCTTGTGATATAGTTGTTGTTATTTTTTTACTTAGTTATTTTGCTGCCATTCTTTCTTTGAATGATCAGCTTATCACTTCCTTTTCCTCTTGTTCTTGTTTTTTCACCCTTTGCATACTTACCGGTACGGCTTCTTGGATGACCACCTGAAGCTTTACCTTCACCACCACCCATCGGGTGATCAACTGGGTTCATCGCAACACCGCGGTTACGTGGACGGATTCCTCTCCACCTGTTACGACCCGCTTTACCCATACTTTGTAAGTTGTGATCGCTGTTGCTTACCACGCCAACTGTAGCATAACAATTGATCAACACTTTTCTTAATTCACCACTTGGCATTTTTAATACAGCATACTTATCTTCTTTGTTAGTAAGCTGAGCTGAAGAACCGGCGCTTCTTGCCAGTTTTCCACCCTGACCAGGCTGCATTTCTATGTTATGAACCATTGTACCGAGCGGCATGTTTTTCATCATCAGCGCATTCCCGATCTCCGGAGCTACATCATTTCCACTGATAATTTTCATGCCAACTGCCAAACCCTGCGGAGCAATGATATATCTCAATTCACCATCCGTATATTCAACTAATGCAATAAAAGATGTACGGTTCGGATCATATTCAATTGTTTTTACCGTAGCCTCTACTTCTTTTTTATTTCTTTTAAAATCGATGACGCGATATTTTTTCCTGTGCCCACCACCGAGATAACGCATGGTTAAATGCCCGGAAGAGTTACGGCCACTGTTTCTTCTTTTTGGCTCGATCAATGTTTTTTCAGGAACATTGGTCGTTACTTCAGCATAGGCATTACCTATTCTCCATCTTGTTCCAGCTGTAACCGGTTTAAATTTTCTAAGTGCCATTTTTTTAGATATTAGTACTAAGTACCCAGTACTTAGATTGTGTTTGCAATATTTGCGGTCTTGCCGACCATTCATTAATAAAGAACTCTTTCCCGCTCCCCTTTAGGGGATGGGGGTTAAATATTTGCGTACAGATCGATTGTTTCACCTTCCGCCACTGTTACCATTGCTTTTTTATAAGAAGATTTTCTTCCTTTGATAAATCCGGCTTTGGTATAACGTGTTTTATTTTTTCCGGGAACCACAACTGTATTTACATCAGTTACAGTTACACCGTAAAAGCTTTCAACTGCTTTTTTGATCTCCAGTTTGTTGGCTTGCTTGGAAACACGAAAAGCATAGCGACGCAGCTTTTCCTGCTGGCCATTTGCCTTCTCACTTAAGATCGGTTTTATCAATACATCTGAAAGTTTCATCTGTAATTCTTTTATTAAGCTTACGCTTTAGTTTCTGAAAATTGTTTTGCTGCACTTTCTGTCAATACCACTACTTCTGAATTCACCACGTCATAGGTATTTAACTCACGGTTCAATACACCTAATACGGTTGGTACATTTTGCAAGCTCATGTAAACATTATCATTGAAGTCAGGCATTACAAACAATGCTTTCTTACCTTCCACATTTAGTTTTTTCAAAATATCAACAAATGATTTTGTTTTAGGCGCATCCATCTTTACATCTTCAACTACCACGATCGCATTTTCTTTCGCCTTATAAGATAAAGCTGAATTTTTAGCTAAGTTTTTCACCTTGGCATTCAACTTAAGATTATATAAATGCGGCTTAGGTCCGAAGATGGTACCACCCCCTTTATATAAGGGATTACGAATATTTCCCTTCCGGCTTCCGCCTGTGCCTTTTTGTTTATGAAGCTTACGGCTGGCACCTTGTACTTCAGCCCGGGTCTTAACCTTATGCGTACCCTGGCGTTGTGCAGCAAGGTATTGTTTAACGGAAAGATAGATCACGTGATCATTAGGTTCGATACCGAAAACATTTTCTGGTAACTCAACCGTTCTGCCGGTCTTCTTTCCTTTTATATCTAATACTTCTACTTGCATATCTTTTTATTTTATGAGACAATGCATCCATTGTCCCTACAAATTATTTTTGAATCAATACGATCGAACCATTATGACCCGGTACAGAACCACTGATCAGGATATAGTTTTTATCAGGGAAAATCTTTACAACCTTCAACCCTTTCATTTTTACGCGATCATTACCCAGGCGGCCTGCCATCTTCATACCTTTCATTACACGGCTTGCATCAGATGAGTTACCTAAAGAACCCGGAGCTCTTGAACGATCGTGCTGACCATGTGATTGACCCCCTACACCATGGAATCCATGACGTTTAACAACACCCTGGAAACCGCGGCCTTTTGTAGTACCAACTACATCAACTTTTTCGCCTTCAGCGAAAATGTCAACTGTGATCGTATCACCAATATTTTTTTCAATGGAAAAATTGCGGAACTCTTTTGAGAATTTTTTAGCGGGAGTGCTGGCTTTTGCGAAGTGATTTATTTCAGCCTGGATCGAATGCTTTTCATTTTTGTCGCCAAATGAAAGCTGGAGTGCTGTATAGCCATCATTCTCCTCTGTTCTTACTTGTGTTACTACACAAGGACCAGCTTCTATAATTGTACAAGCTGTTTGCTTGCCTGAGGGATCGAAAATACTGGTCATCCCGATTTTTTTCCCAATAATACCTTTCATGTTTTACAATTTGTGCCTGCAGGATTATTGGGACATTCTTCACTTCGCTATAAGCTTTGTCGCCCTGAGCGAAGTAGAAGGGTCAATCCCCGTTTGCCACCGACCTTTTTCTTTGTGGGAAAGTACCGGCAGTAAACAAACCCTGAATGGCTTGTTTTTATGTACCCTCAATCTCCTTTCAGGAGTTTGAGGAATTTTTAATTTCAGAGCTCTTTTCTCATTCGAATTATCGGACGATTGAGAGATGAAAACAATTTTATAAAAAAGAACTTGACCAAAAGCCCCTTTAGGGGTTTAGGGTTACGCTTTAATCTCAACTTCAACACCGCTTGGCAGGTCCAGCTTACTCAATGCATCAACAGTACGGCTTGAAGATGTATAAATATCCAGTAAACGCTTATGTGTTGCTAACTGGAATTGCTCACGGCTTTTCTTGTTGACGTGAGGTGAACGCAATACAGTGAATATTTTTTTGCGTGTAGGTAAAGGGATAGGACCTGTTACTACAGCGCCTGTGCTGCGAACTGTTTTTACGATCTTCTCTGCAGATTTATCTACCAGGTTATGATCGTAAGACTGTAATTTGATTCTGATTCTCTGCGACATGTGCGAAAAATCCCATTTGAATTTGGGAGCGCAAAGATAGGGGGATGATATTTAATGATCAAAGTTTTAGGAAAGAAATTTTAGCTGTGTTGAAAATTAAAAACCGACTACCAAAAGAGTTCGGCAATCGGCTTCAAATATCATTGACTTTCAGCTTATTTAGACCATTTTCCACTTTATTTTTTATGGCAGGAACTGTTCTTGAGTAAGCATATATGGCCCGCAGGTCTTCATCTTTCATTTTAGCATACGTTGATCAGGGCATTTCAATTTGATTTTACCAGGTCATCTCCTTTCTCTGTCAATACTTTATTCATCCAGTTTACGCAATTTCAGCTGCAATGTTGCAAAGCCTCCTAATTCGATATGCTCAATACGAAAGAAATGTGTGCCGCCTAATTTTATTTTGATCTTTTTATTCGGCGACTCATCAAATTTATACAATGAAGGATTCCATTCATTGATGACTAATGCTGTGTCAATATAAATTCTAACTGCATCATCCCATGTAATACTTAGCTCATAGTCTCCTTTTTCAAATTCAGCTTTAGCAGATGCCGTTGTTATAAATTGTTTATACTGTTCCCCGGTCTGATCATCTTTTATACCGCCCCACCATGCATAATCGAGTTTATTGGTTTGCTCCCTTTTCACCGGTCTTATTTTTACATTAGGTGGAAAGAGGTTACCTGTTTTAATGGGATTATACAGTACGGTATCTGCAGCAAACCAAAATACTTCCCAGTTCATGGGTTGAAAATATTTTTTAAATGAAAAATTGTATGGTTTGTTTGCTGCAACTGCTTCTCCAAATTGAGTAGTGAATGCTTCACCCGTGTATTCAAGATCAATCCGGATATCTGTTTTACCAGTTTTTGTTTTTTTAGCAGTAATGGTCGCAGGAAATGTCCCATTTTTTTGTGATATGTCCTCAACTCCTTTGTATGATTTGATCTTCCATTTACCCTTTGGGCCCAGTATTTCAAATTTCATCTCACCCGTTGTATCAATGGGATTTGCATTCCAGATTAGCGGATAACGAAAATCATAAGGTCCCCATTCGGTAACACGGATATTTTTTCTTCCTGCATACATACCATTCCCCCGGAATGGATCATTCGGATCCGAAATTTTTAATTCGTTTTCATTTACTCCTTCAATGGATGAAGGATCCTCTTTTGGAAAACTATCTATTTCTGTAATTGTACTGTCAACCTTGTAAATGTTTTTACAATCCCCGTAAGTATTTCCGGAAATACTTAATCCACTTGTTCTATTTAGATTAAATACATTTTCATGCCGGTTGAAACTGTTTTCCATGATTGAATAATCGCGGCTTCTCGTGTCACGGTTCTTAGCATAACCCCAATCGGCAGGCTGTTCTTTTCGTCCCCAAAGTTTTATTGCTTCTTTGTCCTCAGAAAAGAGATTGTATTGAATTTTATTTTCCTGCCCATGCTCGATTGCTATTGCAATCCGGTTATTACGAAATTTATTTCCATCGATCACTGTTTGATAGCTGTATCCACCCCAAATACCATGATCACATTCGAATATGCGATTATCCTTGATAATATTTCTACTAAACGTAACTTCTATCCCATTTGTCGGTGCAAATGAAAAATCGTTCTTCTGAAGAATATTATCATTACATCCGCCATTTCCTGAATCCATTGTGGTTTGGCCTGCCCAAAGAAAGAATCCATCACCACCATGTGTAACCGAATTGCTATAGAATATATTATTGTTGCTTTGTTCATAGATCAGAATACCGGCGCTATCCTGTCCCCTGTTATAAATTCCGTGACTATAGCCTCTCACATTAAAATTGATCTTGTTATACATCACTTTATTGTTACTGCATTTGTACATGCCAATACCGATACCCGAATTGAATGAGAAATCATTATTGTAAACTTTTCCATTGTCACATTCAGTCATCATCAATGCATTTTGACCGCCAGTAATCTTACAATTTTTGATCTCAGCAAAATCACAATCCCACAGGTACGCAGCAGCACCATATCGTAGCCACTCATCTTTTTCATTGTGATGATAGCTCATCCAATCGGAAATATCTTCCTTTTCCTGTGTGCTGTTCAAATGCTGACGGTAATTATAGCTGAGATCACAGTTATCTAAAACGAGCTTATTTACATTTCGTGCCAGTAATGCAACTTTATATCCTTTTACTTTCAAATTTTTGATTGTCACATTTTCACTGTTACGGATAATAATAGCCACACCAAAAAACTGGTCTGGCTCTTTTTGTTTATTACTTCCCTTTAAAGCAGCATTATTAAAATCAACTGTGATATCATTTCCCTCGATCACAATCACTGATTTCGTAAAATCATTAAAGCCGTCGATTGAATAAACAGCCTTTTTTATCTTAGCACTCTTGCTGATCCTCATATTCTTTGTAAGTGCCTTTTCCTGTGCTTTAAGCGAGAAGAATACAAAAACAAAAAAGAGAAAAGCAATAATTTTTTTATTCATGGGTTTGAATTTATTTGCAGCGCAGAGTCAGAATATTACCGGAAGTTACAGCCAAATCAGATCAAACTAAATAACATTATCCTAAAGCTCAAATAAAAATGCGACCTGCTTTACTGAAAAGAAAAATTCTCAATTATGGAGCCTTAGGAATAAGTTATATACAATTATTTCCCTGGCTTTTCCGGCTCAATAAAAATTCTATTATTATTGATTGTGGTGCTAACAGGGGCCATATCTCTTCCTATCTCTCATTAACCGGCGCAACTATTTATGCTTTTGAACCCGATCCTATTGCTTTTGTTCAATTAGTTAAACGATGCAGCCGCAGAAAAAATGTCAACTGCATCAATAAAGGAGTATGGGACAAGAATGCAGTAATAAAGCTGTACCGGCACCGGGAAATGAAAGGACAATCCGATTTTACAGTAAGTTCATCAATAATCGACGAAAAGAAGAATATAAAACCAGCATCTGCTATCGGCGTCGAAGTAATTGACCTGGTTGAATTCATGCAATCACTTAGTAAAAAGATTGACCTCATCAAAATTGATATTGAGGGGGCTGAAATACAGGTTTTGAAAAAAATAATTGAAACAAGGGCTTATGCTTTATTTAAAACAATGTATGTCGAAACCCATGAAACAAAAATTCCCGGGCAAAAGGAAGAATTAGAAAAAATAAAAAAGGAACTAAAACGAAAAGAAATTACCAATATTAAATTGAACTGGATATAAAAAGAAAGGCTCATTTTACTGAGCCTTCATCCTTCGGTATTGGATCTTCATAAGTTAAGCAAGGGCCGCCAAAAAAGTTTTTAAAAACGGGACGTTACCTCCTATTTGTCAAATGCTATGCCATAGAGCCGCCCCGGGTTTATTTGGAATCAAGATTTTATTAGTAAAATTCAGTCGTTAAATAGCTCAGTAGAAATAAGAGGAGCTTGCACAAGGCAAGCTCCTATATTTCAAAATTCCACTGATAGATTATTTTGCTCTCAATCTCATGGTATCTACTACAGTTACCATTCCATTCGTAACATTCACTCCTGCAACTACTGTATCCCTGTAATGCATAGTATCAGTCGGCATAAAATGCAATGAATAACTTCCCGCGCCTAATCCACGTACCAAATAACCACCATCTGTCAAACTATTGTAAGTACTGGTAACTGTATCATTCGGTCCGCGAAACACCAATACTGCAGTTTGAAAATTAAATGGCTTTACATATCCTTTGATGCTACCACCTGCGGCTTCTAATGTTGTGCGAATAACAGGTTTCAACATATACTTATTATTACCTGTTTTTACAATTGATTTGGCTACATCAAAATCAAGTAACAGTTTGTATAAAATTCCTGCTGATACATCCTGGTGTATATTCAATTTCAAACCTGATTGCTGAGCGCTGGGTGTTTCAAGCGGTATCATTTGTCCGTTGATCTTTACAAAATTATTGGGACCTAATACCAACCTGATCTGTTCAACTCTCCCGGGATTTATTTCAGCATCGGCAAGGATCGTATCATCATCATTGACGAGTTTAAGAACATCATAAGAGCCAGCTTTTACATTTGATAAACTTGTCCATCCACCACTTGTATCGGTAGTTACATTAATTTGTACGTCTTTTACATCAATAATAACTTCCTGGTAATTGCCAGGGTCATCCGTTAAAGCCACCTGGAACCGGGCTTTCCCATCACTAATACCTTTATCATTTTTTGAGCAGGCATAGAATACGAAAGCAGCTGATAGGGCGGCGATTAAAAATTTCATTCGCATAATAATTTGTTTTTAGTTTGCTGTGTATTAACCAAGTATAGTGCCAAAACTTAGTATTTATTCAAAAAATAACCCTGCTTTATGCGGGGTTTTACGATTTATAAAAGCTTTATTGATCTTAAGCATTCACCTTTCCTTTCACCTTCGCTATCACTTCTTCAGCAATATTGGTTGGTGCCGGATTGTAATGGCTGAACTCCATTGTAGACGAAGCACGACCAGAGCTCAATGAACGCAACTGGGTAACATACCCAAACATTTCACTCAATGGAACTTTGGCCTTGATAACCTGTGCACCTGCCCGGCTATCCATACCCTCTAACATTCCACGACGACGGTTCAAATCACCGGTCACATCACCCATGTATTGATCAGGCGTTACTACTTCTACTCTCATGATCGGCTCAAGCAATACTGGTTTAGCCTTTCTTGCTGCTTCACGGAAGCCAGCCTTTGCACATAATTCAAATGACATTGAATCGGAGTCAACAGCATGGAAGCTCCCGTCAAATACACGGATCTTCATGTTATCAACCGGGTAACTTGCCAATACTCCAGTAGTCATTGCCTGCTCAAAACCTTTTTGAATTGCAGGAACAAATTCTCTTGGAATTGATCCACCGAACAGATCATTTACGAATTGGTAATGTTTGTCCGGGTTTTCCGCTTTCCATTCGGCATCAACAGGACCTAAGTTAAAGACAATATCAGCGAACTTACCACGACCACCGGTTTGCTTTTTCAAAGTTTCACGATGTTCAACAGTAGTTTGGAATGCTTCTTTATAAGCAACCTGTGGCGCACCCTGGTTGATCTCAACTTTAAATTCACGTTTCATACGATCAACGATGATCTCAAGATGCAACTCTCCCATTCCTGAAAGAATTGTCTGACCAGTTTCTTCATCTGTCTTTACACGCAATGTCGGATCTTCTTCCACCAGTTTTGCAATTGCCATTCCCATTTTATCAACGTCAGCTTGCGTTTTTGGTTCCACTGCAACAGAGATAACCGGCTCAGGAATGAACATATTCTCTAAAGTGATCGGATGATCTTCATGACAAAGAGTATCACCCGTTTTTATTTCTTTAAATCCAACCGCGGCACCGATATCACCAGCTTCGATAAAATCAATTGGATTTTGTTTATTGGCAAACATCTTCATGATACGACTGATACGTTCTTTCTTACCGCTTCTTACATTCAACACATAAGAACCAGCATCCAAATGACCTGAATAAACACGGAAGAATGCAAGACGTCCGACAAATGGATCCGTCATGATCTTAAATGCAAGTGCCGCAAATGGTTCTTTTGGATCGGGTTTACGGGTCTCTGTTTCTCCACTATCCGGATTTAAGCCTGATACAGCTTCAATATCAACCGGGCTCGGGAGATAACGACAAACGGCATCCAATGCAGTCTGTACTCCTTTATTTTTAAATGAAGAACCGCACATCATCGGCACAATGCTCAGATCGATCGTCGCCTTACGGATCGCCTCATGAATTTCATCTTCACTGATGGAATCAGGATTTTCAAAAAATTTCTCCAGCAACTTATCATCATACTCAGCTACAGCTTCCACCAGGCTGGCACGCCATTCTTTAGCCTCATCCAGCATATCAGCAGGAATATCTATTTCATCAAAAGTCATTCCCTCTGTTTCCATATGCCAGATGATTCCTTTCATTTTGATCAGGTCAACAACACCCTTGAAATCATCTTCAGCGCCAATTGGTAACTGGAGAGGAACTGCTTTACTTCCCAGCATTTCTTTTACCTGCTTTACAACATTCAAAAAGTCTGCACCGGCACGATCCATCTTATTTACAAAACCAATACGCGGAACATTGTAACGGTTTGCCTGGCGCCAAACAGTTTCAGATTGTGGCTCAACTCCATCAACCGCACTAAATAAAGCGATCAATCCATCGAGTACTCTCATCGAACGTTCAACTTCAACAGTAAAGTCAACGTGCCCGGGCGTATCAATGATATTGAAGTAATAGCTTTTTGTATCTGGGGTAGCCTTCCCTTTAACAGTAGGAAAATTCCATTTACAGCTAACAGCCGCTGAAGTAATGGTAATACCTCTTTCTTTTTCCTGTTCCATCCAGTCAGTAGTAGCAGCGCCATCATGCACTTCACCTATTTTATGGATCATACCCGTGTAGCGCAGGATACGTTCAGTGGTCGTGGTCTTACCCGCATCGATGTGAGCGGCAATACCAAAGTTTCTTTGAAATTTTAAATCAGCCATGACTATTTGATTTGTTGTTTGTTTATTTTAAGGTTTTTAATTTTTATGTAATCAGCTTTTGTAATTCTATTAACCGTCCCTTCCGCCTCAGGCGGACTCTTGTACTGTTGGAATCTTGTTTCGGCAGAGGAAGATTTATTGCAGTGTCCCGGCTCCCGGGAATGCATAATGCCGATTGTATATTGATTAGACTCTCATAGATTGCCGGAAAGTAAAGCCCCGTTTTCCGCCTGGTCATGTTCACCTGCGGACTTCCTTTTGGCGGCGCAAATGTAGCTCAAAAATTTTTACTGCAAAAACGATTGGGAAACTAAATTTATAAATGTTATTAATATTCAATGATAGAACTCAAATTGGCCAGGCTAAAATAAAAAATCCCGGAATTCGCCCGGGATTAGTATCAACAATAGAACTTTTTAAATTTTAAAGTGTGCAAAGGCTTTATTTGCTTCAGCCATACGATGGGTATCCTCTTTCTTTTTGAAAGCTGCACCCTCGCCTTTGCTTGCTGCTACGATCTCTGCAGCTAATTTATCTGCCATACTACGACCGTTTCTGTCCCTGCTATAACGAATCAGCCATTTCATGCTCAAAGATATCTTTCTGTCTGCACGAACCTCCGCAGGTATCTGGAATGTTGCACCACCTATACGGCGGCTGCGAACTTCAACCGAAGGAGTAACATTTGCCAATGCTTTTCTCCAAACCTCATAACCATCTTCACCGGTTTGTTTAGCCACCTTGGCAATTGAATTATAAAATATTTCGTAAGAGATACTTTTTTTACCCTGCCACATCATGGTGTTTACAAAACGTGTGACCAGCTTATCATTAAATTTTGGGTCTGGTGCTAATGGAAGTTTTTTTGCTTGTGCTTTACGCATGTCTCTTTATTACGATTAGTTTTTTCAATTATTTTTTACCGCCTTTTTCTTTCTTGGTACCATATTTAGAACGGCTCTTCTTACGATCTTTTACCCCTGCCGTATCCAATGAACCACGAACAATATGATAACGTACGCCCGGCAGATCTTTCACACGACCGCCACGGATCAACACGATTGAGTGCTCCTGTAGGTTATGTCCTTCACCAGGAATGTATGCAATGACCTCTACTTTATTTGTCAAACGAACTTTAGCAACTTTTCTCAGCGCTGAGTTTGGCTTCTTTGGAGTTGTTGTATATACACGGGTACAAACGCCGCGGCGCTGCGGACAGCTATCCAAAGCCCTGGATTTGCTTTTTGCCCTGATTATTTCTCGTCCTTTACGTACTAATTGTTGAATTGTAGGCATTCTTGACCTTTATTTTAAGGGAGGGCAAAGGTAAAGGCATGAGGGTGAATATCCAAAAAAGAAAGAGTCGTTTTTAAATAATTTAATCACAGGCTTAATGAATATGATTCTTAAAGTTTTAAAGAAGAAATGATCCCGGCTTTTAAATAAAGATAGCCCTGCAAAATAAAAAGCTTCCTCGCAAAAGGAAGCTTTGTTTGATCCAATCGTACCGTCTGTTTAATTTTTTTGCCTGCCCCTGTTATTATTTTGAGGCTGTTGTCCATTACCCTGACCATTTGATTGCGGGCCGGGGTTTTCAACCCGCTGTTCTCTTCGCTGGTTGCCCGGATATTGACCCGGTCCCTGGCTTCCCGGAAATGTTCTTTGTTCCGGTGGTTGACGTTGAGGTTGTGGTCGCTGAACATCACTGTTCCTTATATCAGGTCTGTTGTTCGGTCTTTCATTTCCCGGAAATGTTCTTTGTTCCTGTGGCTGACGTTGAGGCTGTGGTCGCTGCACATCATTATTTCTTATATCAGGCCTGTTGTTCGGTCTTTCATTTCCCGGGAATGTCCTATGTTCCTGTGGCTGGCGTTGAGGCTGCGGTCGCTGCACATCATTATTCCTTACATCCGGTCTGTTATTCGTTCTCTGCTGATCTGTTGTTTCATTTCCCTGTTCTCTTGTTGGAGGAAAATTTCTTCTTTCTCTTATTTCTGAATTATCTGTAATCCTTTTTTCAATTCCATTATTGTTTCCTCCCTGCACATAGCGTTCAAATTTCCTCGGAGCAGTATTAGCTGATCCTTGCCTGCTGATCGAAGGCCTATAAACATCAATCTCATTATTTCTTTCTCTTATTCTGCCGGGGCTTCCTGATTCCCGTACAGACACAGGTTGTATGCTTGTACGTGTATATCTTTCAGCTTCCGTTCTTGACGGTCCCGTTGTATACACGTTATTTGTTTGCCTGTAATTATTAATAATAGTTGTGTTATTAATAATCGTTGTGTTTTGATTCACGCCTACACAGTAATTGTAAATACGTGGGGAGGTGATATACTGTCTTGGAGCAAAACACCAATAATCATACGGTAAAGAATACCTGTTCCCAAAATATAAATTGATACTGATCCCCGGTCTCATCGGAGCCCATCCATAATAGTCACCACCGCCACGCCATACGACCCAGGCGGGAGCCCAATCATAATCGGGAACCCATAGCCATCCATAGTACGAATCATATAGCCAGCGTCCGTAATGAAACGGCGCCCATCCCCAATCATAATCCGACACCCAGAACCAGCCATAATCATCGGACCAAACCCAATGGCCTGCACTGCGGTAAGGATGGAAGTCATTATACCTGTTGTCCGGACTCCATACGTAACCATATTCTGGATAATAGATCCATTCACCATAAGGGCTCAATTCATCATAGAAAGTCTGGAATGAAACATTTACCGAAACCTGGGCTCCTGATTCATTTTTTAGTGCACCTGAAAGCATTATTACAAATGCTACTATGCACGTTTTTATTAGGATACGTTTCATAGTAATAAAATTTAATTATTGTAATATCTCAGGGCAGCCGCTTGGAGTTTTTTCTCAATAGAATTGCTGCATTAAAAATGTGTAGAATTATTCTGAGCTGAATGAACGATTAACGTGCCAGTTTAAGATAAAGTTCTATTTCCCAGCTTTTTTTAAATATATATTGTGAGATTACCGGTAAATGTTTGAATGATCGGGGTTGTGACAGCTATTGGAGTAAAAAAGGAATCACAAAAAAAATATATTCTGTTTTTTATGAACTCTCTACAAAAACTTATTTCTTCTTTGACGTAAAAGAATTTCATAAAAAGGTTCTTTGATCATATCTTCCACATCCAGCCATATTTGTCTGCAGCCTTTCCTTCATGTATATCGGTTAACTGTTTCTTAATAGCAGGAGATGTTTTCCATGTATCCGTATTAAACTCCATTACAAAATCTTTATAACGCAGTTCTTTTATCATTGAAATGGTAGCAGCCGTACCTGTTCCAAAAACTTCTTTTAGTTGCCCGTTCTTATACGCATCTATTACTTCATCAATACTTAGGGGTCGTTCCTCAACTGTAAAACCAAGATCTTTTAATAAAGCAATGGAACTTGAACGGGTAACGCCGTCTAATATAGTTTCTTCTTCCAAATCCGGCGTAATAGCCGTGTTACCTATAATGAAAAATACATTCATTGTACCACATTCCTGTACATATTTATGTTCGAGTGCATCCATCCACAATACCTGGTCGTATCCTTTCATTTTTGCTTCGGCGCTCACCAACATAGCCGCACCATAATTACCGGCTGTCTTGGCATAACCAACTCCTCCGGGTGCCGCCCGTGTATATTTTTCCTCCACATAAATGCGCATGGGGGCAGCATAATAGGGACCGGTTGGGCAAAGCATGACAATAAACTTGTAATGATCTGAAGGCTTCACGCCGATTATTTCATCTGAAGCAAACATTAAAGGCCGGATATATAATGAATGATCATGCGCCTGCGGTATCCAGTCTTTATCCAAAGCAATCAATTGACGCATCCCTTCTATAAAAATCTCTTCAGATATCTCGGGCATTTGCATCCGGCGGGCTGAAATATTAAAACGTCTGAAATTATCATGCGGACGAAATATGAATGCATCGCCCTTTTGATTTCTATAGGCCTTAATGCCTTCAAAGATGGCTTGTCCATAATGCAAAGCAGCTAATGCCGGGCTGATCGTGATTGGACCAAATGGTTTTATTTCAACATTTTTCCATGAACCATTTTCATAATCTGCTTCCAGCATATGATCAGTAAAGACTTTTCCAAAAGGAAGACCCTCCAAATTCAAATCCTTCAACCTGCTTTTATTCGTTTGGGTAACACGAATACCTGTCGTTGCAATCATATTTTAAATTATTTTGCAGTGCAAAGAAACGGAAAAAGCCGCAAGAACTATGAGCCTTAACGATATTCATTTACCAATAAATACAGTTGTTGATCTTTATAAAAATGTACTTATTGAATCAACCGCGTCTATTCCTGAAAAAATAAAATCGGGTACAGGATCGATAAATTATTTAGGCAATAACAAAAAGCATGTTATCATTCTTGTAAGCTACAGCGATACGGTTTATCTTCCTGACGAACAATTGAATTTTTTGACAAGCATACTGACGGCCTGCAAATTAAGTTTGGATGATATCGCAATTATTAATATTCATCGAACTGGTCCTGTTTCTTTTAAAGAGTTATTCAAAGCTGTACCGGCAAAATCTGTTTTATTTTTTAATGTAATTCCCGGAGCTATTTCGTTACCTATTAATTTTCCCCTGTTCCAGGTACAATCATTTGATGGGATCAACTATCTCACCGCTCCTGCATTAGATAAAATTGAAAAAGATAAAACATTAAAGATGGATCTTTGGACAAGCCTTAAAAAAATATTTAAACTCTGAGAGAAGCTTCATGAAATTAGTTTTTGCAACCAATAATCAACATAAGGTGGATGAAATACGATCTGTTGTTGGTGATAAATTTGAGATCATCACGTTAAAAGAAGCGGGGATCGATATTGATATACCGGAACCTCATGAAACCTTAAAAGAAAATGCTTCAGAGAAATCAAAAACGATCCACCAATTGACAAAATTGAATTGTTTTAGTGAGGACACAGGACTTGAAGTAGAAGCCTTAAATGGTGAACCGGGTGTAAAAAGTGCCCGCTATGCCGGCGACGGAAAATCTTTTGATAAGAACATCGAAAAACTCTTGTTGAACCTGAGCGATAAACAGAATCGCAATGCCTGTTTTAAAACAGTCATTTCACTTATATGGAATAATGAAGAATATTTTTTTGAAGGTGTGTGCAAAGGAAAGATCATTGAAGCCAAAAAAGGTGAAGCTGGTTTTGGATATGATCCCGTATTTGTTCCTGAAGGTGAAAGCCGTACATTTGCTGAGCTAAGCCTTGCAGAAAAAAATCAGTTTAGCCATCGGAAAAAGGCCACTGACAAACTCCTGATCTTCCTGGGAATTGAATCAGCAAAAAAACAAGAAAATTGAATCCTCAAAGCAACCCAAATATCAGTGAAAGCGACTTGATTAAGGGCTGTTTAGAGAACGACCGCCGAATGCAGCAGGAATTGTACAACCGGTTCGCTTCCAAAATGTATGGGGTTTGCTTACGCTATGCAGGCAATGCCGATGATGCACAGGATATTTTACAGGATGGATTTGTTAAAGTGTTCAGGAAGCTGGACAGTTTTCGCAAAGAGGGGTCGTTTGAAGGTTGGGTACGCAGGATCTTTGTAAATACGGCAATCGAACATTTCAGACGGAAGAACTATATGCAACCCGTAACGGAACGTGAAGAAAGTATGATCGAAGCAAAGACACTTTCTGCACTGGACGGAATGAATGAAAAAGACATTCTGAAATTGGTACAGGAATTATCGCCGGGATACAGAACGGTTTTTAACTTATACGTAGTGGAAGGTTATACACATAAAGAGATCGCAGCAATGCTTGAGATAACAGAAGGAACCAGCAAATCACAATTATCAAGAGCAAAGGTTATACTTCAGGATATGATCCGCCAACATACCAGTATCGAAAAATGAGTTTTGAGAAAAAACTATATGACTATGAAGCGAACCCTCCTCAAAAAGTATGGGATAAACTCTCTGTAACCTTAGATGATCTGCAGTTCAATGACACTTTCAAAAAAAAATTGGAGTCAATAACAACCCAATTACCGGTAAATGGTTGGGAAAAAATAAAAGAAACGCTTAATTCTGAAATCGCAGATACAGTTCCTGAAAAATTATATAATCTCACTGAAGCGCCACCGGCGGAAATATGGAACCGGATCGATGAACAATTAGCAGAGAATGATTTCAATAAAAAGTTTGCCGAACATCTTAATGCATTAGAAGTAACTCCCCCGGTTGGTAATTGGAGGAAGATCGCTGCCGGGATCGGCAAAGAAACGCCGGTAGTTAATTTCAGAAAAGCTTATTACAAACCGCTTCGGTATGCAGCGGCTGCCGTTGTTATTGGGTTGATCGCCTGGGCAGGATTAACTTTTTTTAATAGTTCAGATCATTCATCAGTTGCGGGAACAACAACCAGGAAAAATACAGCACAACAAATTTCGGAAAAGCCGGTGCAAAATCCGGCTAATAACCTTCAACCGGAGGACCCGGCTGTGACGGTGGAATCGGATCAGCTTACTGATGTTACATTGAAAAAACAAAAATCAAATCCTGTACATAAAACGGCTAAAGATCCCTATCTATTAACAGCGTCCACAAACCAGGTTTTAGATAACCATTCAGGTTCTGAAGAAATCATTGCAGATGCCAGTCTTTTACAAAGCAATAAAAAAGCCGAGCTCAATAATGCGGCCGGTGGCGATGACACGCCCCGCTATCTTGTTTATTTAAATGACAAAGGTTCGATGATGAAGATTTCAAAGAAGCTTGCTGACCTGACATGTATCTATACAAAAGATGGTGAAGTATCCCAGGACGCATTAGCAAAACTTGACCGTGTAATTTGCAATGATATGGTCCTTTGCTGGCAGGAAAAACTGGCTTTGGCTCCTATAAACTTCTCTTTTAATCCCCTTGAAATGGCGGATATTTTAAAATAGCTTCCCTCACAGCTTTTCTTATTTTTATCAAAAAGAAACATGGCAAGGATCGAGGTTGAACTTCCGGGCAATTTTAATTTTACAACGGAAATTTCTGTTCGCATTTCCGATATCAATTATGGTGGCCATGTTGGCAATGATACCGTTCTTACACTGGCGCATGAAGCAAGGGTTCGTTTTTTAAATAAAGCGGGTTATGGTGAATTAAACATAGAAGGTACCGGGATCATTATCAGTGATGCAGCCGTAGAATACAAGTCCGAACTCTTTTACGGAGATAATGTCATTATTTCAATTAAAGCGCTCAATTTCACAAAGCATGGGTTCGATCTCTTTTATAAAATGGAAAAGAATTCAAAAAATGACAATCCCGATGATAGGGTCAGGCAGGCAAATATATTAGTAGCCAAAATAAAAACAGGAGTGTTGTGTTATGATTATTCAAAAAAGAAAATTGCTCCCCTGCCTGAAAATGCTGCGAAAAAAATTGCTGAATTATAAGATCATTTCATTTTTTGTATTTCTGCCAAAAGTTGGGATGCATAAACACTGTTTAAGATCACCAACTCATTGTATCTGTCCAAAGCTTCAGCCTTTGATCCCTTTTTTACAAGACACATGCCGGAATAAAAAATGGCCGATTCAGGTCTTGGCTTTGCAGCAAGCGCAGGTTTAAAAGCTTCAAAAGCTTCATTATAACGATCCAATGAATACAGCGCATATCCCACTTCAACAGAAGCAAGTGAATTGGAAGGATCAACCAGTAAAACTTTTTGTAAATAATAAATAGCACTGTCATATTTTTTATTATCGTTATAGCACCACCCGATCCAGTAATTTGTTCTTTTATGATTGCTATCGATCCTTAATGCTTTTTGATACCACTGTATAGCCCCGGATGTATTTGCATTTTTTTCCCTTTGCAAGTCCCCAATGCCTGTCATGGCAAGGAAATGATCGGGTTTTGATTTCAATGTCTCTTTGAAATATTTTAAGGCAGAGTCAGAATTATTAATTGAGTAATAAGCATGAGCCAATTCATAGTAAACCTGGTAATTATTTTTTGCAAGCGTTTTTGCCCTTATTAGAACAGGGATAGCTTCGTTGGGCCGATTCAATTCATTAAGACACCATCCTTTTTCAAGCATTGCCTCGGTAAAATCAGGTTTTTGTTCAATGGCTTTATTTAATAACAATAATATTTGCTCACAGTCCCTTGTTTTTTTAAGCTCCATCGCTTTTTGAAAAAGCTCGTTGGGGCTTTGTTGTGCCTTACCATGCAAAATCAAACCAAAAAAAAATAGTATCGGGAGGATAAATACTTTCACAACAGGTTTCTTTCGTAGGGTAAATTTATAGTATTCAAATAGCATTAAGAATTCCATATTTCCCAGCTTTCTTCTGCCTGGAAGATCAACATATCATGACCGTTTTGAATAGTTGCACCGCTCTGTTCTCCTAACTCTAAAAAAACTGTTTTAGCCGGGTTGTAAATAAGATCGAACAAATAATGCTCTTTGCTTAAAGAAGCATAAGGTAATGACGGGTATGCACTCGTATGAGGTTGCATACCCAATGGAGTAGTGTTGATTATAACTTTGTATTGATCAATACAATTTTTATCTATTGCCGCATAAGATATTTGGTTTCCCGCCGGCGCCCGGGAAACAACCTGAAAGGGCATATTGAGTTTTGAAAGTACATACTGCACTGCCTTTGACGAACCGCCGGTTCCTAATACCAGCGCTCGTTTATGCCAGGATTTAAGATTTCGGACAAATGACCTTTCAAATCCAATTACATCCGTACTGTGACCCGTTAATTTTCCATTTTCAATTTTTATGCAATTACAGGCACCGATCGATTTGACCACAGCGGACATTTCATGGAGATAAGAAATCACTTTCTCTTTATAAGGTATGGTAACATTTAATCCTTCCAGCCGGGGATTTTGATACAGGATGGATTCAAATTGATCCATTGAAGAGATAGGAAAATTTAAATACTGGCAGTCAATTATATCTTCCTTTTCAAACTTCTCCGTAAAATATTTTTGAGAGAAGGAATGAGACAGTGGGTAACCTATCAACCCGAACAAACGCATCAGGCTTGTTTTTTTTCTAAGAAAAGATGAAAGGTGTCGCCCCGCAATCCAAGCCGCATCGATTCAAGCGGTAAAACTTCTGTTGGCGCAATATTTCCAAGATTGACATTACAACCTAACAATTCAATAAAATAAAGTTGTTGTGCTTTTTGGGGCGCTTCCCAAATTATTTTTTCACCCGGGATCTGTGTAAGGATTTCCTGCACCAACCCTTCTCTTACTTCCCCTGAACCACGATAGATCCCAACATTACCGGCTTCTCTTGCTTCAGCAATCACATACGTGGCGCCGGCATTTAATTCGGCCCGCATTAATTCAATCCACTTATAAGGGGGAATAATATGTTCAGCGTCCTTACTGCCTACTTCACTTAAAACAACTCCGTATTGAGTAAGCTTTTCAATATAGCCGCATTTTTCTGAATGAGGTATCGTAATGGAACCGTCGCTCACTTCCATATATTTAATTCCATAATCCTTACACACGGCAATATAATCCTCAAACTGGTTGCGGATCAAAAAGGCTTCAAACAAAGTACCGCCGAAATAAATAGGAATATTATATGAACTGTACACATCCAGTTTTTCTCTAAGATTAGGCGTAACAAATGATGTTCCGAATCCCAATTTAATAATATCAACATGCGGGTGCGCAACACTCAAAAAATTTTGGGCTTCATTTACACTTAATCCCTTATCCATTACCATTGTTAAACCAGATGTGCGGGGTTTCAGAATCCTGTCCGGTATCTGCGAAAGATTAAAATTCATTAATGCTGTTTTTAAGAGCCGGGCTCTAGTTATAAATCGGCGCAAAAATAGGGAAGAATCAACAGAGTAGTTTTGATGAAAATCAAAAGCTTAATTGACCTCTATATTGATTTCTTTCGCTTATATTTTGCAATCAGGTCAACCACTTGCTGATTTTGAAGAATAGAGGGATTCAGATCAACAAATTTTTTTAGCAGGCGTGGAGCTTGTTCCATTGCATTTTCTAATTGTAACAATGCTTCTTTGTTTTTTCCCAAACCAAACAGGAATGAACTTTTATAAAATAAGAAGACCGGTCTATTTGCAGTATGCTGTAAGGCAGCATTCACGTGATCCTGTCCATCCTCAAACAGCCGGGCATAATACATACACCGGATCAGCGCTTCCCAGCCCGATGCATTTTTAAGCCTGGCATTTACAGCCGTCTTAAAATAATTTACTGCTTCACTAAATTTCTCCATTCTTAAATGACATTCGCCCATCAATAAATTGAACTCCGGATCTTTAGCGTTCATTTTTAAAGCATATTCCAATTGTTTTATACAGGACTGGTAGTTCTCGTCATTAAAATACGTGCATGCAATTTTATAAAACAACATGCTATTCCCAGGATTCAGGTGGAGTGCTTTACGATAATATAACCGGGCATGTCCATAATTTTTCAACCTGTCAAAACAATAACCTAACGCTTCAAATATCACATCTTCCGGTTTGGATAACTCAATCACTTTATAAAGTGACTCGACGGCCTCCCTGTATTTTCTTAATCGTATATATGCATCGCCGATGTTACGATAGGCATAGTCAAATTTTTCATCAATGGCGATAGCATATTGATAGGCATCTATTGCTTTCTCATAAAGTTTTAATCCCTGGTACGCTGCGCCCAAATTGAACCAGGCAAGATGGTTATAAGGGAAATTCTCAATAATATTCAGGTAAAGTTTAATTCCTTCTTCGTTACGACCGGTAAAGTCGGTCCAGAAACAAATTTTATACAGCCCTTCTTCATTGTTCGGGTCCTGGTCCAGGATCATTTTCAGGCAATCAAATACTTTATCAAAATGCTCATAGAAATCATAAATGTCTGCTAATTCAAAAAGCAATTCAAGCCTGTCTTCTCCTTCGAATATTTTAAGTGCGTTCTCTAATACCTGTATCGACTCTTCTTCCTTATCAAGCGCCAGGTAGGCATCCATTTTACAGATATAAAGGTTCATATCATTGTTATCAAGAAGTTCAGCTTTCTCAAGAATACTTAATGCTTCATTGTATTTTCTGTAAGAAAGAAGAATGTCGGCTTTTTTTACCAGCATATCTGCCGACCAGGGATATTGAGCAATTGCTAACTCGGCCGCCTCAAAGGCGTTCCTGAGATCATCCTTATCCTGGTAATGGGAGATTATTTTTTCGAAAGATTCTTCATCGAGAAATGATTGGGGTTTTCCGGTTCTAAGATTATTGAATTTCTTTAAAAGCTCCTGGAGTTCAAACCTGTCCTCACTCAATGGGTTATTTTTTTCTGACATGGTTTTCAATGTTTTAAAGGTGGATTTACAATTTGAAAGAACTAATCTAAATATACAAGTTATGACAATTGATTTCAAATCCTCATTTTTCATTTATCCCCAAATGTGTAAAAAACCATAATAAATTTCCGCTGCCACGTAACAAAAACTACAATTGTGCGTTAAAGAGATATTAAAATTGTTACAGACGGTTTTGTTTAGTTTTTTATTAAGTTATATTTTTGTAGGGCAATGAATACAAGTGTAAATATAAAACAGATTACACGCATCAATATTGTTATGGTAGCTTTCCTGGCTGTTTCAGTTATTGGAGCGTACGCAACAATGGGCATTTATAATAACGGAAAAAATACAGACAGACCGAAGAGCAAGTTGCTTTCCCAACATTCCGTTTTAAAACCCGGAACTTTTACCTTAAAATCCGGTTATTTATTCCGCGGCGGCCAACTGCTTACAACAACTCAACCTGTTTATCTCAATCTTAATACCGTTGCTTCCTATCAAATCGGTAAAGTAACTTATACAGTACCTCTCAAAAAACAATTTCTGATGGGTAAGGTTGTTGTTAATCCCCGTTAATTTATTATTTGTTTCCTCCCTGGTTTAACTTGGTCTCTTCATAAGTAAGCACCCTGTAACCTGTTGTAGGTATTTCAAACTTTGCAGGAGGTACCGGGTCAAAATTGATCTTCGAAACGGTATAGGTGTGAATATCGCCTCCCTTTATCACTTCATACTCCATCGCGAGCCCGGGAAGATTTCGGTTCAGGTATTGAAAGTCTGTATTAACGGGTACCAGGTCTTTTGTAAAATAAACAGTAAAAGTAGTTTTAGCGCTGTCATTCAGGCTGCCGATTGCTTTTTGGCAATTATATCCTGCAATGATCTTATATTCTTCAAGATATTTAAATGTTATGTTCTCGTATTTTTTGTTATACTCTTTCCAATTGGCAGGTGTCATTGTGATCATATACTTTTGAGCGCCCCATTCTCTTAAGACTGTTACATTTCCTGTTTTACCATTAATAATGGTATGCTGATTTCCTAAAGGAGTTATCATCTCAGACCGGCTTGAATTTCCTTTAAGATATATTACACTTACCGAGCCATCCACTGCATCTGCGGCTTTAGGTTTCGCATTGGAAGTATTGATAACAATATCATATGAAATTGTTGCCTCGTTCAGCTTGCGCTGCGCGACTATATCGAAAGAAACTGCCAGTAATAAAAAAAGTAAAATTGTTTTATGATTCATTGTCACTTTTATTTGTAACTGTATGTAAATGACGTACCAAATTAATCAATTAGTTGCAACCCGGTTGATCCTTGACTAAATTTTAAGTAAAATCAAAAGGCAACTCGTGGAGTTGCCTTTTGATAACAAAGTATTAACCACTTTATCTTTTACCTTTTTGTTGTGTTTCCTTCATTTTTTTCTGTTGCTCCTGTACCTGTTCAAACCGTTCCTGCCATTTTGATTTGGTCTTTGGTTTTTTACGGTTTGCTTCGATTTTAGCTAATATCTTATCGTGATCAATAATATATTTCTGAATAATGATCTGCAGCAGTAAGGTGATCGCATTTGAAACAGTATAATACCATGTTAACGCTGCAGGGAGCCTGTTAAAGAAAAACAACAGGAACACCGGGAAGATATAAGGCATATACTTCATTACCGGGTTACCCTGGTCAGGCGTCATGCTCATACTATACCATGAAATAAGAAAACTTGTAAGCGTTGCAGTAAGATTAAATACACTTAAATGATTCCCCAGTATTGGAATATTTACTCCAAATTTTATCAGGTCATCATATACGGATAAATCATTTGCCCACAGAAAACTTTCACCGCGCAAGGCAACATTGGAATTAAAGAAACTAAATAAAGCAAAGAAGATCGGTATCTGGAATAAAGCGGGAATACAACCACCTAACGGATTAACGCCTGCTTCGCGGAACAACTTCATTTGATCCATACTCATGGCCTGTTGGTCGCCACCATGCTTTTCTTTAAGCTTGGCTATTTCCGGTCGTAGTGCTTTCATTTTTGCACCACTTAAATAGCTGGTATAAGTTAATGGAGAGATCAATAAACGAATTACCAATGTAAGCAGTGCAATAGCAAGACCCATGCTGCCGACATTTTTAAAGGCATTGAAGATGGGTATAACAATATATTTATTGATTGGCCGGACAAATGAATAAAAACCCTGTCCCAGGTTAATAAGCTTGCCCATATTCATATCATACTTTCTTAGCAGCTTATAATCGGCGGGACCATAATAAATGCTTAAAGGAATGGTTGGATTCGCCTGGCCCTGTACATTAATTTTCAAATTAGCAGTTGATTGCACCACAGTCTTCTGACTATCGGCAGGAAGCACCCATTCCATTCTACCTGATGTGAAATTATTTTTTGCTACCAGGATCGTATTGAAAAATCGCTGCCGTACAGCCAGCCATTTCACCGGTTTATCAAACTCTTTGCTGCTCCGTTTAGCGATGTTATAATAATCAAACTTATCATCCATTACAAAACCGATCTGGCTGTATTGCTGATCATAGGTGAAATCACTTTCCTGCGCTACAGCCTTATAATCCC
>Ga0105249_10000811_pt1 | contig 28171 bp, 24 predicted proteins | sample KBSS44metaG_FD_81522 | JGI IMG/M metagenome (GOLD analysis project Ga0105249, IMG submission 81522) | Switchgrass rhizosphere microbial communities from Kellogg Biological Station, Michigan, USA - KBS S4-4 metaG | ecosystem: Host-associated > Plants > Roots > Rhizosphere > Soil | place...
CTTCGCGCAATGTGCGGCCGTTGATCGAGGAGTCCGGCAGCGCGTTGAGCGCCTTGCAAACGGCCTCAACCATCGTGGCGTCGTTTGCGGGGAACATCCCAAACGAATCTCCAACGGTGTAATCGAGCCTGCATTCCGAAAGGTCGAACTCCACATGCCAGGTTTCTTTCTCGGACCCTTCCTTGTTAAGCAGAACACGCGACTGGAACGTCGCAATCGCGGGATTGTCTCGCGAACGCCCCGTCTCGCCGATTGATGCAATCTCGACCTTCTCGGCCACAGCGCACGCGTTCGTCGCGGCAGCAGGCGCCGCCTTGTCCATTTCTTCGTATAATTTCTTCAGCATGCGGGCGGTTTCTTTGCCGCCTGGCACGCAGAGATTCAAGCGTTCTTCCTTCCTCGAAACAATGACATCAGAATAATCGCTGCAATTGTAACCGCATTGGCCGCAGTCCTGTTGCGCCATCGCTGCCATCATGCGGCGGCGAAGCGGACGGCCCTCGGCAAGCGTCATGCGATCCGCCATCGAAATCGTTTGATCGTGCCAAGGCGCCTCGCCGTCGTCGCCGTCGTCGAGGGGCCCTTTCGCAGCAGCACCCCCCATGAAGGCTGCGGATTCGGCAGGTGAAAGCGCCGTGACGCCATCGTCGAGCGATACAAATCCTGAAAAAAATCCGTTCAGCCAAGCACGCTGCTCCGGCGAGAACGGTGCATTCTCTGGAATAATTGTCGGGACTGGTGGGCGCGCGGGTTGGTTCATTCCACCGCCTCCCGCTCGAACATCTGTTTCAGCGCATCAATCTCGTGACGGCGTGTGAAAACGAGAAACGTTTCGTCGCGCGAGGCGCGATTCGCGAGATACGCCTTGAGCATCCGCTCGACGGTTTTCGGCGCGTCTTCGGCTTTTACATTCTGATAAAGCTCACGGCCAATCGCAGCGTCATGGCCGAATCCGCCGCCGACCATAATGTGATAGCCCTCGACCGTATCGCCTTCTTCCGAAGTTTCGACACGCGCGCCAATCAGCCCGATATCGCCGATATAGTGCTGCGCACAGGAGTTATGACACCCGGTGAGATGAATGTTGACGGGCGTGTCGATCGTCACATGCGCCTCGCACCAGCGGACGATTTCTTCCGCATGGCCCTTGGTATCGGAGGCGGAGAAACGGCAGCCTTTGATCCCGGTGCAGGCAACCATACCGGCGCGGATCGATGTTGCCTTCCAAACAAGCTTGAGTTTTTCGATCGCAATCTTGGCGAGATCGACATTTTCATCCGGCACGCCAGAAATTAGAAGATTTTGCCAGACAGTGAGCCGAATATCGCCGTCACCCAGATCCTGCGCGATTTTCGCGATACCACGCATTTGTACGCAGGTAATTTTGCCGACAGGAAAGACGATTCCGATCCAGTTTAAGCCGGGCTGCTTTTGGGTGTGAACGCCGATATGCGCCGCACGATCAAACACAGGACGCTGCGCTATTGCTTCCACCGGCACCCGCGCGAGTTTCTTGCCGAGCTTTTCCTCTACCGATGCGAGAAACTTGTCAAACCCCCAGGCGTCAAGTACATATTTCAAGCGCGCTTTGTTGCGATTGGTGCGATCACCGTGATCGATGAACACCCGCACGACAGCGTCGGCGATCTTGCTCGCCTCCTCCGGCTTTAAGACGACGCCTGTGTCACGCGCGAAATCCTTGTGACCAGTGATACCGCCGAGGGCGAGTCTGAAATAAATGCCTCCTTCGATTCCAAAGCCATCTTTCACTTCGACGGCCTGGAAGCCGATATCATTAGTATCTTCGAGCACCGCGATCTTACCTGCGCCATCGAAACCAACGTTAAACTTGCGTGGCAGCCCGTAAAGCGCGCGCTCGTTCAGAATATGAAAGTGCCACTCGCGCGCATAAGAACGGGTATCGAGGATTTCTTGCGGATCGATACCGGCAGTCGGCGTTCCGGTAACGTTGCGGATATTGTCAGCGCCAGTGCCACGTGTGCAAAGGCCGAGATCCGTAATTTCCTCGAGCATATGAACGGCATTCTTCGCCGCGATCTCCCGAATTTGTAAATTCGCGCGCGTGGTGACGTGCGAGTAGCCGCCACCGTAGCGCTCGGCAAGATCCGCAAGCCCCGCGAACTGCCAGTGTTTTAGAATGCCGTTGGGAATCCGCAGCCGGCACATATAGGAATTTTCAGCAGGAGCGACGTAGAACAAACCGTAATAGCGCCAGCGAAAATTATCCGCAGGTTTCGGAAATTCGTCCCTGGCCGCCTGCTCTTTCAGCCTACCGAATGCATCGAACGGATGCTCATCCCTCTTGAACTTTTCCTGCTCGGAAAGTCTGCCGCCCGCCGCGATAATCTTGTCTTGCGCGACGAGATGGGGGGCATCCGGTCCATCGTATTGTCCCGAGGTAGCGTCGTCCTTGGCCCTCAGCCCACGTGCGGCTCGCGCCGTCTGCACGCCGGAAGTAAATCCTTCGAGATAGCGCTTTTGCTCGGGCGTGAAATCGCTGGACATGATCAGGCCGCCGCGCGCATGGATAGCTTGCGCCCGAAAATGAGATCGTCACGGAATGGGTCGATGGATTGGCCGGAGCGAATGAGATCGAGATACCAAAGACCGTCGGCGGTATCGCCGTAAAGCACTGCGCCCGTAAGCTTGCCTTCATTGACGACAAGCTTCTTGTAAGTGTCGAGACCAGGGTCCGAGAGAACGATCTCTTCGCTACCAGCACCGCCGAGAAAATTTCCTGCGGAAAAAACGTTGACCCCGGAAACTTTCAGATTGGTCGCGAGCACACTGCCGGGATAGCGCACTTGCTGAGCGGCAAAATGTCCTGCCAAAGTCCGCGCCTGTTCGTAGGCTGGCTCGACCAGTCCGTAGCACTGACCTGAATGTTCGGCGCACTCACCGATAGCGTGGATTCCGGCGGCGCTTGTCTCGAGGCGGTCGTCCACAATGATCCCGCGATTGACCTTTATGCCAGAGGCAACAGCAAGCTCTGTGTTTGGGCGAATTCCGATAGCGACAACTACAAGATCCGCTTCGATCCGCTGCCCGTCGCGAAGCTCAATCGCTTCAGCTTTGCCTTCCCCCACAATGCGTACCGTCTCCGCGTTGAGGAGGACACGCACGCCCTTCCTTTCGATTGCGCGCTTGAGCATCCCCGCCGCACGTGGATCAAGTTGACGCTCCATCAGCCTGTCCATCAGGTGGACTAGAGTGACGTCCGCGCCACGCTTTGCGAGACCGTAGGCGGCTTCCAGCCCCAACAACCCGCCGCCAATCACCGCAATGCGCATCCCTTTACCGAGGATGCCTGCTGCCATCGCATCGACATCGCCGACTTCACGAAACGTCAGCACGCCCGGCAATTCCATGCCCGGCACGGAAAGTCTCATAGCGCGCGAGCCGGTCGCGATGACGAGTTTCGAGAAGGGAAGCGTAGTACGACCATCGATGAGCGTAACCGTATGGGCGTCCGCATTGATTGCCACTGCAGCGCAGCCGTAACGAAGCGTTACCCCGCGGTCGCTCCACCAACGCGCGGGCTTCAATTCGATTTCCGACGCAGTAATTTCTTGCGCGAGTAGCGACGATAGCAGCACGCGATTGTATGCAAGCCGCGGCTCTTCGCCGACCACGGCGACGGCATAGCGGCCAAGCGAAGTAGCCGCGAGTTCCTCGACGAAACGTGCAGCTGCCATACCATTTCCGATCACAACGAGCGGTTCGCTCATCCTCAAATCCCCGGATAAGTTCGATCAGCTCGCCGCGTCCTTGCGGCATCCGCCCGCGGCATCGCGGGATTTGTCCCTCGCCTTGCGACGCATAAAGACGTCAGGCCGCCTCCACAAAACGATGTCGCTCGTAGAGAAATTCGAGCACGCGTTGGCGGCACTTGAGATAAGTTTGATTTGACGCAAGCTCCAGCCGTTTCCGCGGCCGCGCAAGGGGCACACTCAATATTTCACCGATGCGTGCCGACGGCCCGTTAGTCATCATCATGATGCGGTCCGAAAGCAGCACCGCTTCGTCAACATCATGTGTGATCATCAGCACGGTGTTGCCAAGCTTTTGATGGATCGCCATGACGGAATCCTGCAAATGCGCACGAGTTAGTGCGTCGAGCGCGCCGAAAGGCTCGTCGAGCAGCAGTACTTTTGGTTCCATCGAGAGAGCTCGCGCGAGTCCTACGCGCTGTTTCATGCCGCCGGAAACTTCTCCCGGCCGCTTGTCCTTCGCGTGCGTCATTTGAACAAGGTCGAGATTGTGCAGCGTCCACGCATTGCGCTCGGCACGCGTCTTCGACGAAGAGAACACCTTATCGACCGCAAGCCTGACATTGTCATAGACAGTAAGCCACGGAAGCAGCGAGTGGTTTTGAAATACAACGGCGCGGTCGGGCCCCGGCTCGTTGACCTCAAGGCCTTCCAATAGCACGCCGCCATTAGTCGCCGGTAACAGTCCTGCAACGATATTGAGAAGCGTCGACTTCCCACAGCCGGAGTGGCCGATGATGGAAACATATTCTCCTTTTTCGATTCCGAAGGTGATTTCCTTCAGGACCTCGGTTTCAATCGGGCCGCGCGTGAAGCTTTTATCGATGTGATCGAATTTCAGATAGGGCATCATCGCGCGTTCCTCAGTTTGCGGCTGTGCCGCGGGTGATGAGCGTCGCAACTTGGGCGACGATGCGGTCTAGAATGAAACCAACGAGACCGATGTAAATGAGCGCAACGATAATGTCGGAGAGCCTCGACGAATTCCAAGAATCCCAGATGAAGAACCCAATCCCGACGCCGCCGATAAGCATTTCCGCGGCGACAATCGCAAGCCAACTCAAGCCGATGCCGATGCGAAGTCCGGTAAAGATGTAAGGTGCGGCTGACGGAATCATAATCTTCCAGAAAAATTCGAGCTGATTCAGCCGCAGCACTTGCGCAACGTTGCGGTAATCCTGCGGAATATTTCGGATGCCGACCGCTGTGTTGATGATGATCGGCCAGATCGCTGTGATGAAAATGACGAAGACTGCGGACGGTTGCCCGTCGCGAAAGGCTGCAAGCGAGAGCGGAAGCCAAGCAAGCGGTGGCACGGTGCGTAACACCTGGAAAATCGGATCGAGGCCGCGCATTGCCCAGGTCGACTGGCCCACGAGCGTGCCGAGCGCAATTCCGCAAACCGCAGCAAGCGCATAGCCGAACGCGACGCGCTGCAAACTCGCGATCAAATGCCAGAACAGTCCCTTATCGAGCCCACCATTGTCGAAGAACGGATTAACGATCAGCTCCCACGAATCTTTCACAACTTTGGACGGAGCGGGTAAGGAAGCGCCCGCTTTGCGGCACATGATTTCCCAAATAAGCAGGAACAAGCCAATGACCACGAGAGGAGGAATAGTTTTTGCGGGTACGCCTTGCAGCGATTTCAGCGTGCGGCTGATCGCCGATTGACGATCGAGAACCGCGAGCGGCAGCACTTTGGCTGCCACATTGGGCATCGCCACCGCTCGCTCGGTCTTGATTGCAGGCATATTCATTGCGTAATTCTCCTGGTGGAAAAATCGAGCCGCCCACGAAAGAACGGCCCGAAGTTAGGGATCAGACTTCCACACGCTTAATCGAAAGACTCTTGAGGTAGGCCGACGGATTCTCAGGATCGAAAACCTTGCCATCGAAGAAAGTTTCCTTGCCTCGCGATTTCGACGTTGGGATATCGGTGACTCCGAGTTCCTTCGCCGCTTCGCGCCAAAGATCCTCGCGGTTTACCTTTCCGATCAGAGATTTTGCGTCATAGCCGGCTTCAAACTTGCCCCAACGCATGTCCTCCGTGAGGAACCAAAGATCGTGACTCTGATACGGATAGGACGCGTGGCCGGCCCAGTAGCGCATCATTTGCGGATGGTTTTCAACAACGCGGCCAGTGCCGTAATCGAACTTGCCCTTCACGCGATCAGTCACGTCCTCGACCGGAGCGTTGATCCACTGCTTCTTCGCGATGATCGTAGCGAGTTCTTCCCTATTCTCGGCCTTCTCGCTCCACTGCTGCGCTTCCATCACAGCCATTAGAATCGCTTTGGCGGCAGCAGGATTCTTGTCGACGTAAGCTGCGCGCAGTCCGAGAGATTTCTCAGGATGATTGTTCCAGAGTTCGCCCGTCGTGATCGCGGTATAGCCGATATCCTGATGAATGAGCTGCAAGTTCCACGGTTCGCACACACAGAAGCAATCCATGGTGCCGACCTTCATGTTCGCCACCATCTGCGGCGGCGGGACCGTGATTGTCTCGATGTCCTTGTCGGGGTCGATGCCGCCCGCCGAGAGCCAATAGCGAATCCAGAGATCGTGCGTACCGCCGGGGAAAGTCATCGCGGCTTTCACCGGTTTGCCGTCGGCCTTTTTCTTCTCGAGCGCGGTCTTAAACAGTTTCGTATCGAGGCCGACCTTGAGACCGGCATATTCCTTGGCGACCGAGATGCATTGACCATTTAGATTGAGCCGCGCCAGAATGTACATCGGCGTCGGAACGTTGTTTTGCGTCACCTTGCCAGCGGAAATTAGATAGGGCATCGGCGTGAGAATGTGCGCACCGTCGATGCCGTTGCCTTCCGAGCCTAGCACGAGATTGTCGCGCGTCGCGCCCCACGAAGCTTGCTTCTGCACCTCAACATCGGGCATGCCGAATTTCGCAAACATTCCTTTTTCTTTCGCGACGAACAACGGTGCCGCGTCGGTCAACGCGATAAAGCCGAGATTGGCTTTCGTCGTTTCCGGTCCCGCTGCCTCAGCGATACCAATGCCGTAAGGAAAACTCGTCCTCACCGCCGCCATGAGAGCGGCGGTCCCTGCACCCACTTTCAAAAGCCCCCGCCGGCTGATGCCTCGCGGGGAATTGCCGAATAATTTTGTTTCTTTGCTCATCGAAATCCCTCTGCTTTTGCGCCTGTGCCTCAAAACAAAAAACGCCACGGGCCAACCGCGCGAGCGCGCGAAGGCTGGTGGCGTCTGTGCCTTGTTGCCCCTCGTTGGGCAGCGCTCCGTCGATAGGAGCGCTCAGTCGAGGCTTTCTAATTCAAGCTTCGTGCCAAGGCGGGAAAACGAAGAAGTTGCCGGTAATTCAACTGCCTAGCGATTTAATCGTAGCGGCCGTATGGAGCCCGTTTGCCTAAGGGAGCCGCACGCTGCGGTGTTTTTGTGCAGTGCATCAAAGTGAGGCAATTACCAGCGACGAATTTTCCACGTCGAAATATGCCCCGCAATGTCGTCCGAATTGAAAGCGGGACCGGCAAACGCGCCAACACCATCCCCAGGCTCGCTCGGCGGAAGTGGAGCGCCCTTGCCGAGGATCGAGTCATAAAGATCGGTGCGGAAAACCGCTTTCGATGCCGCGAGCATTTCATTCGAAAGCGGCGCATGTCCCCAGCGCACCATCTGTGCATAGAGCCACGCGGCCTGCACTGGATCAGGCCGTGCAGCGCCTAAGCGCCCAACCATTAGATAGCGATCACTTTCGCGGTAGTCGCCGGAGGGCGAAACCTTGAGCTTGCCGTCGAGCGTACGGCGTATGACTTCGGGAGCTACACCGATACGTGTCTGTGCGGACAGGATTTGGCAAATCTCCTCGCGATTCTTGCCGTCCTCGACAAAATCCGCAGCCTTACCGTGAGCGCGCACCAAACGGCGAAATGTATCGGGGTTTTCCTTTGCCCAGCTCGCCCGGACTGCAAGCACTTTCTCGGTCGCACGCTGCAAAATTTCCGAGACGAAATGCAAAATATGCGCGATGCCGAGATCAACTGCGACCGAATTCCAGGGCGCGCCGACGCAAAACGCGTCGACGTGACCGCTCGAAATGCTATCCACCATATAAGGCGGCGGCAGTACGACCATACGCAAATCTTGATCGGGATCAACGCCGCCCGATGCCATCCAGAACCGCAGCTGGTAATTGTGTGTCGAGAACGGAAAAGTCATGCCGAAATTCAGCGGATCACGTCCCTTGCGCCGGCGCTCAGCGACTACATCAGCAAGCGCACGAGCAGACACTTTAGGATCCTTCAAATCGCCGCGCGCATTATCGGTGAGAGCCTTATAGAGATCGTTAGTGACCGTAATCGCGTTTCCATTCAATCCCAAATTAAACGGCGCCACGATCGGCACCTTGACGTGACCAAGGCCAAGACTCGAAGCGATAGCGACGGGCGCCAGCAGGTGCGCCGCGTCGAACAGCCCGATGTTGAGTTTGTCTCGCATGTTCGACCAAGAGACTTCGCGAATGAGTTCGACATCCAGTCCCTCTTCCTTGGCAAACCCCTTGTCGACCGCAATGATCAAGGCAGCCGCGTCAGCGAGCGGAATGAACCCGATGCGTAATTTCTTGGAATCGCCGGTCATTTCAACATCTCCGCCGCCGTGATGATGGATTGAGCGATATCGGCGATCTTTTTCTTTTCGTTCATCGCGGTTTTGCGCATCAGCGTATAGGCTTCTTCCTCGCTCAGGCTCTTCATCTTCATCAAAATCCCCTTGGCACGGTCGATGACCTTCCGCTCTTCGAGTGCGGTTTTCGCTTGTTCAAGCTCGCCCTCAAGACGCGAAAAAGCGTTGAAGCGCGATATGCACATGTCGAGGATGTGCTTGATCCGCTCCTTTTTCAGCCCGTCGACGATGTAGGCAGAAATACCCGCATCCACTGCTGCTTGGATCGAGGACGTATCGCTTTGATCGACGAACATAGCGACCGGACGTTTTACGACGCGGCTAACCTGAAACATCTGCTCAAGCACGTCACGACTCGGGTTTTCCAGATCGATGAGCACCACATCGGGATCGAGGGCATACACGCGCGCTAGCAGGTTCGCGGTGTCATCGATATGAACCACCTGCGTGTGTCCTGCTTCGCGCAGGCCGTCCTCAAGGATGGCTGCACGAACCGGACTTTCGTCCACAATGACGATTTTCAGACTTGGATCTGGCAACATCGACACGAAAAAATCCAACTCGGCAAAAGCACCGCTCCACGACCCGCGCGACGGCAAGGCCAGCCCCAAGTCTTGAACTATCGGCAGAATTTGGCGCGATTGTAAAGAAACGCGAGAAGAGCGAGCGGTGCGCGTGAAAACAGCCAGTTGTTACCGGGAAAAGTCACACAATGCTTGATTAAAGTGAATATCGGACTTAGCGGCGCAGAATCGCTGCATTGTTCGCGATCGGAACCTCGTTCGCGTTGGCTGACGGCAGCTTCGCCTTGAGCATGGTCGCTGTCCGTGGCGGCAAAATGCGATCAAACAGCATCCGTCTTTCAAAGAGCGTGGAATGAAAATACGGATAGCGGTGCAGGATTTTTGCCCTCACCGAACGACAATGAACAGTCATGAGCGATAAAGGCTTTACCAGGCTCGGATAAGGTCTTGGTTCGCAAACCGTGCTGTACTGAAATACGCGCCTATAGAAAGCTTGATGCTCGCGCCGAACTGTTGCCGTCGCGATATCCGCATCAAAATAGCCAGATGAAACGAAGGACAGTCGTGTGGTCAGGTAGGGCAGTTCTGGATAGCGGCGAGTTGCCTCGGGATCCGCCACGAACCTATTTGGATCGACGATGATCCGTTCCCTCTCCACTTCAAGCCCGAGCACATCCGGAAAGGCTTCTACTGCCGGTGTCATCGGATGAGCGGGCGAGGATACGCAAATGCGAAGTGAGCTAACAAGACGACCGTCGATATAGAGACCGAACGTCCAGGTGTTTCCGGCATCATCGAAATCGTCTGAAAGCTTTTTCGTAAAACTGGGTATGATTGCGCCCTCGCGCAGATAGGCTCTGTAACGAAGGCGAAAAACCTGCTCGCGGTCCTCGTCGGATTCGACGAGCTTGTAGTCCACCCGCTCAAGAAGGTTTGAGACGCGCTCGGTGAAGTTCCGCGCCACTGCGGGAGCCGCTACCGAATTCATAACTCACACCCCTCGCTCGGATCCCGACCGGTCGAACGAGGTTAATACTTTATTAAATTGAGAGCAAAGTTATCGGCTTGTTAACCTTAATTCCGCACGACAAAACCAACAAACAAGCCATTCGAGCCGATCAGCGACTCGCAAGGTCCAAAGTATTCCAGGCTAAAGGATGTAAATTCCTACCGCTTAAGCGACTCTGCGGAACTCCGCAGCACTCGCCGTCAGCAGTTTGCGGATCTGACGCCCCGGGATTGGCGGGCTGAACAGATAGCCTTGCGCCTCCTCAATCCCCTCCTCGGCTGCAACAAGCGCAAGCTGTTCTTCGGTCTCGATGCCTTCCACCACCACTGACATGCCGAGTTCCGCAGAAAGCCGCGCGACACCATGCAGGAGCGTAATCGGCCGGTCGCTGTTGCCGAGGCCTTCCAAAAACGAGCGATCGATCTTCACCTTTTGCAGAGGGAAGCTGTGCAGATAACTCAAACTTGAATATCCCGTGCCGAAATCATCGAGCGAAATCCTCACGCCAAGCTCACGTAGCTGATCGAGCGCATTGTGCGTCGCTTGCGTGTCTTGCAACAGCACCGATTCGGTGATCTCAACTTCAAGCCTGTTGGGCGCCAATCCCGCAAATTCAAGGGCTTCCTTGACGTCACGCACAACGTCGCCGCGCTTGAATTGAATGGGCGAAAGATTGACAGCAACGCGCACCGTATCCGGCCATTGCGTGGCTTCAATACAGGCCTGCCGCAAGACCCATTTTCCGATATCGATGATCAAACCCATTTCCTCGGCAATAGGGATGAATTCCGAAGGCGGAATCATGCCGCGTTCAGGATGCGGGAAGCGCAGCAAGGCCTCGCACGTCGAAATACGCTTGGTTTTGAGATTGACCAACGGCTGATAGAAAACCTTGAAGACATTATTTTCGAGTGCGTTTCTCAAATCGAGTTCGAGGCGACGGCGTGCCTGTGCCTTTACTGCCATGTCGGGTTCGAAGAAACGCCAGGTACCACGCCCATCGGACTTTGCCCGGTAGAGCGCCATGTCGGCGTTCTTCAATAGATGATCGGCGGTAATCGCTTCGTTCGGGGTGATTGCAATGCCGATACTCGCGCCGATAACAACATGATGGCCATCAATCTCATAAGGCTCCTCGAGCCATTTGACGATGTTTTTTGCAAGGGCAGACGCCTCGCGCGGGTGCTTGATCGGCGACTGAAACACGACAAACTCGTCACCGCCGAAGCGAGCGACGACGTCTGTGTCGCGAACAATCTTGCGCAGACGGTCGGAGACCGCACACAACAATTGATCACCGCACGGATGACCTAGAGTATCGTTTACTTGCTTGAACTGGTCGAGATCGATGAACAAAACCGCACAAGACTTTCCGCCGTGCCGTGTTGCCGCAAGCATTTTGTCGATCTGGTCGCGGAAATAGGTGCGGTTCGGCAAGCCAGTGAGCGCGTCGTATCGCGCCATGTGACTTATCTTCGCCTCGGCGTTTTTGCGTTCGGTAATGTCCTCAACCAACACGACCGAACCACCGTTTTCCATCGGCTGGAATGTGAAGGCAAAGGTCCGGCCATCTTCGGTCTCCGAGACGATATGGCCTGTGCTCCTATCCGAGAGATGCGTTTCGAATTGCAAGGCTACGCGCTCAGCGCCATATTCGGTAATCAAACCGACCTGTACGCACTTATAAAGTAGCTCCCAAACCGTCGCATCCTTCTTTGTGAACGAAGCGCCAATTCCCAGAAGCTCTGCCAAACGGCTGTTCGCGACAACGACTTTGCCGTCTGCATCGAACATGCAGAGACCGTGGGGCATGTTGTTGAGCGCGGTATCGAACCGGCTTGCAAGCGCACTCATATCGCGAGTTGCGTTAAGTGCTTTCAGAATTGTCGCATAGAGCGTGAAGCAAATCCCCTTCATGCCAACGAAGAAGAATATGCTCATTAATCCGAGGCCGGCATAGTATTGATCGCCATGCAAGAGCAGCGCAATCGCGAGCGGGCCGACTGCTGTAATGAATTGCAAATTGACGATATAGGGTCTGCCGCAATTTCTTCCCGCGCCAGTCGCGGCATAGGCGACCGTCATCGTCGCGCTGATTAGCTGTGCGGTGGTATCCGACGTGAAGAGGATCGTGACGGCACACCAGATACCGAGCAAGAGATGGTGTATTCCGGCGCCAATCGCATAGCGAATTTCCCATTCCCTCATCAATTCTGGTGTGCGAGGAACAGTAAGCCTCGCATAATTGTGCATATCCCATGCACGCAGCGCACCAATGAGTCCGATTGCCGCCGCGCAATACCAGAGCATCCAATAGTCTGTCTTTATGGCAGTGAGCAGCACTGCGATGGCGGCGCCAACGGCACCGGACAGCATCGCAAAGGAATTGTTGTACAGCCAATCTACAAGCGAAACATAGATTTCGGCCGGCAACTGCTCTTTTTGCCGAGGTCGACGGATGAACGAAAACATCGTGCCCACGTGTGATAATTCGCGCCCGGGCAACCTAAACTCGCTCTATGGATATTCCTTGCGGCGCGCTCGTAGAATACGAGGGGTCGTAGCAACGATCCGTTTACCTTAAGAGATCGATAAAATAATTGGAGGTGTATTCTCTACTTTATAAGCGGTTTCGCGTCGAAAACTACTCGGCGATTAAACCTCAAGCCACTCGCGGCGAACCGCTTCATTGGCGCGCAGGTCCGCGGGACTTCCCTCAAATACCATTCGCCCGTGACCCATCACGTAGAGTCGATGCGAAATTTTCATCGCGATAGTCAGCTTCTGCTCGACCAGCAAGATAGAGATATTTCTTGCGGCGATGCTTTGCAGAAGTGTGGCAATACGCTCGACCATTTGCGGCGCCAAGCCCTCGGTCGGCTCGTCGATCATGATGAGGTCGGGATCACCCATCAATGTTCTACATATCGTCAGCATCTGCTGCTCCCCGCCGGAGAGCACGCCCGCAACCGTGTCAGCACGCTCCTGCAAGACGGGAAAGAGCTGATAAGTGTCGGCCAACGTCCAGCGTGTACCTTTACGCCCGCTTTTCACCCCGAGCAGAAGATTCTGCTCGACGGTGAGCGACGGAAAAATCTGCCGGTCCTCCGGCACGTAACCCAGTCCGCAATGCGCAACTTCGTAGGGTCGTAGCCCCGCAATCGGCTTGCCCTTGAAAACGATCGACCCTTGCGGCGGGACGTCGCCCATAATCGCCTTCAATGTCGTGGAACGGCCAACACCGTTGCGGCCGAGAATACTGACGATTTCGCCGCCGCCGACGCGGAGATTGACACCCTGCAGAATGTGGCTCTTGCCGTAATAAGCGTGCAAATCTTGAACATCCAACATCACGCCGCCGTCCCTAAATAAGCTTCCTGTACCGCACGATTGGCCTTGATTTTGGCCGGCTCATCGGAAGCGATTATCTTGCCGTAGACGAGCACGGAGATCCGGTCGGCAAGATCGAAAACCACGCCCATGTCGTGCTCGATCACAAGGAGGGTGCGCCCCTCGGAAAGCTTCTTGATCAAGGCCACAGCATGCTCCGCCTCGGCGTGGCTCATGCCGGCGGTTGGCTCGTCCAGCAAAATGATTTCAGCGCCGCCGCCGACCGTAATGCCGATTTCTAGCGCGCGTTGCTCGGCATAAGTCAAAACGCCAGCTGGTAGATGCAGGCGATCAAGCAAATTGATCTGCCGAAGGATTTGCTCGGTACGCTCCCGCACATCAGTGAGCCGGTCGATATTGTGCCAGAATGAATACTTGTATCCCATCGACCACAACACCGCGCAACGCACATTTTCCCAAACACTAAGGCGCGGAAAAATATTTGTGACCTGAAAACTGCGAGAGAGGCCGCGCCGGTTGACCTCGTAAGGCCGAAGGCCGGTGATATCTTCTCCGCGCAGGCGAATGGTGCCAGCTGTCGGCATCAGGCGCCCGCTGATCAAATTAAACAGCGTTGATTTGCCCGCACCGTTCGGGCCAATCATCGCGTGGCGTTCGCCAGGCTTAATAACAAGATCGACGCCGCGGATAATCTCCGTCCGACCGAAATTCTTCGTGATACCGTCGAGCTGAACAGCTGCGGAATTCATGCTACGCCTCCGCGCTGCCGCGCAAGCGACATCGCGTCGTTCCAGGCACTTTCTACCCGCGGCCAAATGAGGCGAAGCAACCCGTAACCGGTTGCTATCAACGCCGCGCTAACTGCCCAAGGCGCAAACGAATGAGAGTCGAAGGTCACCCGCAAAAATGACATCATCGGGCCGTCCGACGCTTTCACCATTACATGCACGGTCAACTCAATCAGCAAACAAAAACCGGTCAGCATGATTAGGGTTGGCACGAATGCGATGACGTAATACGGCAGCAAGCGCCACAAGGTACCCGCGCGTAGCAAGGGCGCATGAAGCATCAAGATTCCGGCCATCCCAAAAGGTGCGAACATCACCATGCCCACGAACAGAAGTCCAAAATAAAGCTGCCAGACCTCGGTGATATCGCTCAATGTCAGCTGCAAGTACGTAACCAGCACGGCGCCCAAGACGGGGCCGATGAAAGAGCCGACGCCGCCAATGAACGCAGCAAGCAAAACCTGGCCCGACTGCACCGCGCCAACGTAACTCGAATTCACGATCTCGAAATTGATCGCCGCGAGCGAACCAGCGATACCCGCGAAAAATCCCGCCAAGCAGAAGGCGATGAAACGAATTAGTTGAGGGTTATAGCCGACGAATTCCGAGCGTTCGAAATTCTCGCGCACCGCATTGCACATACGCCCAAAGGGCGTGCGCGTCAGCGCATACATCGCAATCACACAAATCAAGCACCAAAAAGCAATGAGATAGTAGACCTGATACTGCGGACCGAAATTTAGATCGAACAGCCGCAAGAGTTTTGTGCGATTGGTAGTGATCCCTTCCTCTCCGCCGAAGAAACTTCGAAGAATGAGCGCACAAGACGCAACAAGCTCGGCAAGTCCGAGCGAAATCATCGCGAATGCCGTACCGCCCCGCCGGGTCGAAACCGAGCCGAAAATGATACCAAAAATGAGACCAGTAATTCCGCCGATCAACGGAATTACGGGCAGTGGAACGGCAATGCCCTTACTCGCGATCGCGTTCATCGCATGAACGGCAAGAAAGCCACCGAGACCATAGTAAACCGCATGACCGAACGACAGCATTCCGGCCTGACCGAGCAGCATATTATAGGAAAGCGAAAAGATGATCGTGATGCCCATCAGGCTCATCGCCGTGAGAGCGAATCCCGAAGTGAAAATCCGCGGTAGAATAAAAATCAGCGCGAAGGCGGCGACCCAGATGCCATAACTGCGCACAAAACCCATTACACTCGAAGAGGAGCGCGGCAAACTCGCGGTCTGCACCGTTTCACTCATGTGTCACGGGTTCCCATCAAACCGGTCGGCCGGAAAATCAAGACAAGGACGAGCAGGAGATAGGGCAAGATCGGCCCCACCTGCGCGACCGTAACGCGCCAGATATCAGACAGAAAAGGCACCGGGTTCGTGTGCACTCCAAAGTAACCGAAAACGTCGGCGATCGAGAGGTTCACTGCGATGGCGAAGGTCTGCAGCAAACCAATCAGGAGCGATGCGACAAAAGCGCCCGACAACGACCCCAAACCGCCGATCACGACAACGACGAACAGGATGGGACCAAGCAATGCAGCCATGTTGGATTGCGTGACCAATGCGGGGCCGGCAATCACGCCAGCCACTGCGGCCAGAGCACAGCCGAAACCGAATACCATCATGAATATTCTTGGTACGTTGTGACCGAGGGCACCCACCATATGCGGATGCGTAAGCGAGGCCTGAATGATGAGTCCGACGCGCGTCCGCGTCAGAATCAAAAGCAGGACGATAAAGATTCCGATAGCTGTCAGCAGCATGAACATCTTATAGGCAGGATAGTTCGTCGAAAAAATCGTGAAGCCGCTAAAATCCAGCGCTGCTGGAATTCGATAGTCGAGCGGCAATTTGCCCCATATGATCTGCACCACTTCTTCCATGACGAAGGCCAGCCCGAAGGTGAAGAGCAGTTCCGCGACGTGTCCGTGTTTGTGGACATTTCTCAGACCATAACGTTCGACAAGCGCTCCGATAACACCCGCGAGTGGCGGAGCCAGAATCAAGCCCGTCCAGAAGCCCGCATATTTGCTGATCTGAAATCCGAAAAAAGCACCGAGCATGTAAAAACTTGCATGGGCAAAATTCAAAACCCCCATCATGCTGAAAATGAGCGTTAGCCCGCTCGCCATAAGAAATAGCAGCATGCCGTAGAGCACGCCGTTAAGCGTCGAAACGAGAACGAGTTCAAGCACGGCGACCCACCCCGAACATAGATTTTTTTATTATTCGAAGAAAACGCCCGGCCGCCAAGTGCAGCGGCCGGGCGAAATCGTCAAGAAGTTAGCTAGCAGGACGGCTCATCTTGCAGGTCGTCGGCAGAACGGTGTTGGCGGCTTCAATCTTACCCGCCGTCCGCCATCCCCAACCTGTGCCTTCCTCATCGAACTTCTCTTTGGCGCTACGCTCACCGAACGAAGCGATATAGAGCGGCTGAATGAACTGATGGTCATCAGCCCGCATATAGCCCTCGCCTCCATCAAAGACTTCGAACTTCATGCCTTCGAGCGCCGCACCGATTTTCGCGGGCTCAGTCGACTTCGCCTTATCGATCGCTGCCGCGAGCATGCGCATCTGATTCACGGCGCGCGGATAAAAGAGGCTGAAGCCATATTTTGCGCGGATCGCGGTTTCGAACGCATCCGCCGGTGGATGGCCGACATTTGCAAACCCTTCGCCAATCGCAAACACACGATGGCTGAGGCCCGCTTGCTTCATTGCAGTCGGACCACCGGTTCCACCTGCGTAGTAGGTGTACCAGTCGGTCTGCAGGCCTGCATCCGCGGCCGCTTTGACCAACAGCGAGAAGTCCTGTCCCCAATTGCCGGTAATAACGCTATCCGCGCCGGAAGCTTTGATCTTGGCGATGTAAGGAGCGAAATCGGTGATCTTCAGCAGCGGGTGCAGCTCATCACCAACAAACTCAATGTCGGGGCGCTTGGCTTTGATCATTGAAAGCGCTGCAGTACGCACCGCATGGCCGAAAGAATAATCCTGGTTGATCATATAGATCTTCTTGATGTTCTTTCGGTCTTTCATGTAATTGCTAAGCGCTTCCATCTTCTGATCGGAATTCGCGTCCCAGCGAAAGTGCCAGAAGCTGCACTTATCGTTCGTCAGCACAGGATCAACCGCGGCGTAGTTGAAGTAGACGACTTCCTTGCCAGGATTGCGCTCGTTGTACTTCGTCACGAAATCAGAAATCGCGGCAGCGAATGCCGAGCCGTTACCCTGCGTGATAATGCGGATACCGGAGTCGATCGCCTTCTGAACTTGAACGAGCGTCTCTTGTGCGTTCAGCTTGTTGTCATAACCGACGATTTCGTATTTCTTTCCTAGGCTACCGCCCTTGCTGTTGAGTTCATCGGCAAGAAACTGAAACGTCTTGAGGCCGACTTCGCCGATGCTCGCGCCGCCGCCGGAAAGCGGATCGATATAAGCAATCTTGATGGTGTCGTCGGCGCTGGACACCGGCCTGGCGAACGGAATCGCCAATAGACCAAGCGCAACAATCGCGCTCAGTTTTGCAGTCAGACCAAACTTCATTGCATCCTCCCTGGAAACATCTATCGCCTGGTTCAAGCGATAAGACTGGCTATGTTCGACGTTGTTCGCCGTATTCTTGGTGCGTTGTGAAGCCACATTCAAACAATCATTTGCGCCGGTCAAGAACCCGATGTCCGCCATGCGGGCTGGAATATCACGGACAAGACGGACTGCCGGTTTCGCGCATGCCAATAACCCATTACAGAAAATGGTAAATCCCGTTTCGCAGCGCGGTTCTGCCGGGAGCGATTGCGTGCGGGTCAAAATCAGAAGCGGGAACGTAACTGCAACGGGGGAAGCAAATCGGAGAACAATAAAGTGGATCGAGGGCCGCGAAAAGTTGTAGTGAAAACGGGCAAGCCAAAAGGGTAGAAAGCCGGCGGCTCCTCGCACGACGAACACGCTCATGGCAGTCACAGCGCCTGTGGCCGCCATCCATTTTAGCAGCGGGAATCTAACAACGTCGGCAACGAGGGCCGCCTGTATCTACATTGGCGGATGCGGTAAAGCCAACAAGTTTAATGAATTATCGAAGAAAATATTTCCATGCCTGAACTACGAAAAGGCATGAGCGCCGCTCTCTCTATTGCCGCATCGGGGATGGCTACCGCTGCCCTCCGGCTACAAGTATCAGCCAGCAATGTTGCCAACGTCTTGTCCTCGGGACCGTTGCCGACCGCGACAAATTCCGCTGACTTTCCCCCAGCGTATGTTCCCTTGCGCGTCATTCAAACCGATGTCGCAGGCGGCGGCACGCGCGGAATTATTGGAGCGATGTCGCCGAGTTATATGGCAATCTATGATCCGACCGCGCCATATGCCGACGCCCGAGGTATGGTGGCTGCGCCGAACGTCGATCTGGTAACCGAACTGATCCAACAAATGATGGCTAGTTATACTTTCGCGGCAAATGCAAGAGTCGCGCGGGCCGACGCGCGAATGACGCGCACTCTTCTCGATATGACTGCGTAATTCACGCTAAGAGCCAGAAGACCATTGTTGTATTACGTGATCTCGATGTAACTAATCTCGGTCTGACACCTCAAAAAGGTGCTAGACATGTGGCTCGAACCTACCGCTTTGCGAGCGGCAAGCCCCCGCGCAATCAAATCAAGCGGTTAGACCAAATGACAACATTGCAAATCGATCGGCGCTAGGATCGCGAACGCCTGATTCGAAAATTAACGCCACCTAAGGTCATCTTCATGCATAGCGAAAACCTGCCTGATTTGAACCCGCACGAAGCGCAGACTTGGACGCAGATCCTTGCGCGCTATCGCGAGCCAAATCGGGCACGAAGCACTATCGAATTGGTGATCACGGTTGGCGCACTAGTTCTGTTGTGGTTTCTCATGTGGAAGACTCTCACAGTCAGTTATTGGCTGTGCCTTCCGCTTGCAATTCCTACCGCCGGCTTCCTGGTGCGGATCTTTATGATCCAACACGACTGCGGACACGGCGCCTTCTTCCGATATCGCTTTGCCAATGATTGGCTCGGGCGCGTGCTCGGTGTGCTGACGTTAACGCCCTATGATTTCTGGCGTCGCACACACGCACTCCATCACGCAGGATCGGGTAATCTTGACCGTCGCGGAATCGGCGATATCAGCACACTGACCGTGGACGAATATTTGGCCCTGCCCCGATGGCGTAGGCTGGGTTATCGCCTGTACCGCCATCCGGTCGTTATGTTCGGAGTGGGGCCCGCCTACCTGTTCATTCTGCAGTTTCGACTGCCGCTCGGTTTGATGCGCGGCGGTTGGGTGCCCTGGCTCAGCACCATGGCGACCAATGTCGCTATCGTGATCGTCGTCGCGGCGATGATGTGGCTCGTGGGCATAGGCCCGTTTCTGCTCGTACACGTCCCTGTTCTGCTCTTGGGAGCCTCGATCGGGGTTTGGTTGTTTTATGTCCAGCACCAGTTCGAGGACACTTTCTGGGCTCACGACCCCGCATGGAATCTCCATGAGGCCGCCCTTCACGGCAGTTCGTATTACGATTTGCCGAAAATTCTAGGCTGGTTTACCGCCAATATCGGCATCCACCATGTTCATCATCTATCGAGCAAAATCCCGTACTACCGGCTGCCCAGCGTACTCCGCGATTACCCGGAACTGAGTCGAGTAGGCCGACTCACGCTCGCCGAGAGTTTCCGATGCGTAAGACTGGTGCTTTGGGATGAAAGCCGCAAACGCCTGATCTCGTTCCGAGAAATGCACGAATATTATCTTGGCGTTCAAAAAATCGCTTAAACCCAATTATCTTGGCCTCGGCGGTGTGAACCAGAACAGAAGGCCGCAAGTTGCAGCTTCGTTCGCGGTGAGCTGCCGCTTCTGCTGAAAATTGGCAATGAATGCGGCAAAGATGATGCTGCCGGCGCAGCCGAAGATCACATACGGCACGACGGGTGCGGACGAGTGATGCACGACCGGTGTGGGTACTGCGAGACTGCCGAAGCTATTTGAGGATGACAACGCCATGATCACCATCAATGTGACCGTAAGGGTTCTCGATTTCCGCATAGCCCACCCCATTTCCATCGACCTGTCCTGCCACTAAGCTAAGACACGGACCGGCTAAGTGCAACGTAGCATGGCTCGGAAGCAGACATTTGTATTCTGCCTCTGGCGTGCCAGGCTCGCCACCGCCTACTGCGAGCGTTTTCGCCAGCTGATACTCTTCCACTGAGGCTAGGGCCAAATTGTAGCGGGTGTGTGAGAACCGATGTTAGATCGCCTATCAACCGTCTTCCTTCTGTTATCTACGCTGGTCATTGCAAATACCGCTCTGGCGCAAAATCCATTCTACGCACCGTTTGATGCGCGGCCGCGATTGATTCCTTCACCGCAGGTGAAGGAACAATGGGAAAGGTTGTCGGAGCGCGAAAACTCCTGTTTGGAAGACGCTCTGCGGCGCGATAACAGCAGCATCAAGAGTATGATGCAAAAGAATGTCGCTCCTACATCCCCCCGACTTTCCAATATTCTTTCGAATTGTAAGGCACAGGAAGACGCTGCCGCATTGACAGACGCAAAAAAACAAATTGCCGAACTGACCGAACAACTGTCAGCCGCTAGGACAGAAATTCGGCGTCTGATCGCTGAAGCAAATCAATTAAAAGTAAAAGCGTCTGAACATCCACAGATGCAATCTAAAGAAATAATACGCGACCGCTCTTCTTCGCCTATCCCAAATAATGCGGGCAGGGATTTCATCTATACAATAGGCGGCGTAGTTTTTTCGGTTCTCGGGATTTTATTTCTAATTGGTCTATTCGCGCCAAAAGGTCGGACTTCGAAGAATAGTTCGCAAGTTAGATGACTGGCAGGTCCGGCCCGAACTGAACCGCAACTACGCCGACGCCTTTTTCAACCGCTCAGTAGCAAAGAAACGAAGGGCGATGTGGAACGTGCTAGAGCCGACCACAATCGTACCGTTGAGATTAATCCTCGTTTAACGAAATAGCCGGATCACAAGATACTGAACCAATGACTCGTTGTCGGAACAAAAATAAGAGACTGCTGCCAAATCTTTGAAAGATTGGTGGGCGCACTAGGGCTCGAACCTAGGACCCGCTGATTAAGAGTCAGCTGCTCTACCAACTGAGCTATGCGCCCGCACCAATTCCTGCGGGAAAACCCGCGTGAACGCGCCGATTTAGCAAGCCCGCCTGAAACTGTCCAGCCAAGCCGTGTCGTGCTCTCGCCTTATTCCTTGAAGGCTTCTTCGCGTTTCTTGCTCACCGAGGGGATGAGCACGATAGTCAACGCGGCAATAGCCAGCAGTAGCAAGCCTGCACTGATCGGGCGTTGAAAGAATACGAATGGATCTCCGCGCGACAGCAACATGGCACGCCGCAGATATTCCTCGAGCATTTTTCCGATAACGAATCCGAGGATCAGCGGCGCCGGCTCGCAATCAAGTTTCACCATCACGTAGCCGACGACGCCGAAGAAGGCCATCGTGTAGACGTCGAACGGATTGTTGCTGACACTGTAAACGCCGATGCAGCAAACCGCCATGATGCCGGGAAACAGCACGTGATAAGGAACAGTCAGGAATTTTACCCACATACCGATGAGCGGCAGATTGAGGATTAGCAACATGATGTTGCCGACCCACATCGAGGCGATCAGACCCCAGAAAAGCTCGGGCTTTTCCGTAACAACGTTCGGACCCGGCACGATGCCCTGAATGATCATGGCGCCGATCATCAACGCCATAACCGGATTCGACGGAATGCCGAGCGTAAGCATCGGAATAAAAGAAGTCTGCGCGCCGGAATTATTGGCGGATTCGGGTCCCGCAACGCCTTCGATCGCGCCCTTTCCAAAGCGACTTGGATCCTTCGCCAACCGTTTCTCCATCGAATAGGCGGCGAAAGACGCGAGCATCGCGCCGCCACCCGGAAGAATCCCGAGAACGGAACCAAGCGCTGTTCCGCGCAAAATCGGCGCTATCGTTGTCTTAAACTCTGCCCACGACGGAATGAGACTCGCAACTTTCTGCGCAAGCACACTGCGCTCGTGCTCATCTTCGAGATTGCGGACAATCTCGCCGATTCCGAACAAACCCATCACAAGCGCTACGAACTCAAGTCCGTCGGATAGATCGGTCATGTTGAAATTGAAGCGTGGCGTGCCGGTGTAAAGGTCCTGCCCGATCGTGCCGAGCAACAGGCCGAGCACGACCATGGCGACAGCCTTGATGAGCGAGCCGTGCGCGAGCGATACCGAAGCGGCAAGACCCAATACCATTAACGAGAAATATTCGGCGGGACCGAAGCTCAAAGCGACGGCGGCGAGCGGAGGGGCGAAACCCGCGATCAGAAAGGTCGAAATCGTGCCGGCAAAAAACGATCCAACTGCAGCGGTGAAAAGGGCAAAACCCGCCCTGCCCTGACGCGCGAGTTTATATCCGTCGATTGCGGTCACGACCGATGAGGATTCGCCGGGCACGTTGATCAGGATCGCCGTGGTCGAACCGCCATATTGCGCGCCGTAGTAAATGCCGGCGAGCATGATCAGCGAGGACGTGGGCGGCAGCTGGAAAGTAATCGGCAACAGCATGGCGATCGTTGCGATCGGGCCGAGGCCGGGCAATACGCCGACGATGGTGCCGAGAAACACGCCAAGAAAACAATAAAGCAGGTTTGCAAGCGTCAACGCCTGACCAAAACCTAGGGCGAGATTGGAAAAGACATTCATGTCCATTGGGGCACCTCAGTATCCGCCGATCCAAGGGCCCCACAACGAGATGGGCAAATTTAGACCCCAAATGAAAATCAACCAGCCGAAAAACACCAAAACCGCGACATTCAAAAGAGAGACCCAGAGTTTGAATTTCGAACTCGCGATGCTTGTGAAGAAGATGGTGAGTGTAAGCGACAGAACGAAGCCGAGACCCTTCAGCGTCGCTCCGAAAAAGACCACGGGCAGCACGATATTGACCAGTCCCCGCCACGCGAAGTTCTGGATCTGCTCGCCTTCGAAGCGAATACCGTTGAACATGATGACCGCGCCGAGCACCCCAAGCATGCCGGCCAGGATCATCGGAAAATACCCCGGTCCCATGCGGAACGCGCTACCAACCGGCAATTCCAGGATGCCGTAACCGAAAATCGCAGCAACGCCGATGAAAATCAGCCCGGCGAGAAAGTCTTTTGGATTCTTGACGAAGCTCGGCATCTCCCCTCCCCGGCGATGCTACCGGCCGGCGATATTTCTTCGCCGGCCGTATTCTTTACCTGATGAAAATTAGTCGGCGTAAACTCCTGCCGCCTGAATGAGCGGCCTCCAGCGGTTAATTTCAGCTTCCAGCTTTTTCTTGTGCGCATCAGGCGTGCCGTCCGATTGCGAAACCGGTTCGGTGCCGAGATCGGCGAAACGGGCAACGACCCTCTCGTCCCGAAGAGCCGCTCGAAGCGCATTGGATAGCTTGTCCACGACCGGCTTCGGGGTTCCCTTGGGCGCATAGATGCCGTGCCATACCGCTACCTCAAATCCTTTGAGACCGGCCTCGTCGAGCGTCGGAATCTCCGGCATATTCTTTACGCGCGTCTTGGTGGTGACACCGTAAGCCTTAACCTTGCCGCCCTTGATTTGGCTGGTCGTGTTGGTGGTCTGATCGCACATCAGGTCGATCTGACCGCCAAGCAAATCCGTCATGGCAGGGCCCGTGCCGTTATACGGAATGGTCGTCATTGGCACGCCGATCGCGGACATCAAAAGCATTCCACACAGATGCGAAGCTGCCCCGACACCGGCGTTGCCCAGCGAAACCTTGTCCTTGTTCGTTTTGATATAGGCGAGCGCCTCAGCGAAATTCTTTGCTTCGAGATTGGGCCGTGCGATCAGTGACATCGGCGCATCGGTGACGAGGCCAATCATCTCGAAGTCCGTCAGCGGATTGAACGATAGCTTGCGATAGAGAGTCGGCGCAGTAGACATGCCGATATGATGGAGAAGGATTGTATAGCCGTCCGCTTCGGCTTTCACGAGCTGACCGGGAGCGCGCGTGCCGCCCGCACCGACGACGTTTTCGATGATGATTTGCTGACCGAGCGTCTTCGACATCGACTCGGCGATCAAACGCCCGACCGTATCCGTCGGTCCACCTGCAGCGAATGGGATCATCATGGTGATGGTACGAGTAGGATAATTTTGGGCCGAAGCGCCCGACAAACCAAAAATTATGAGACCGGCGACGGCCAGAAATAACTTACGCATTGAGACACCCCTCTAGGATGATCGTTGGTTTTCTTATTGTTATTAAACCTGGTTTTCCGACTTATTCCGTTGGTTGAATGGCTAAGCAGCATCCGCTGCAATATACGTCAAGCCACAAAATATCGCTCCAAATTATGACCATCGACTCACAGCATGCCGAGCATGCGCGGTAACCAGAGCGACAATTCAGGGACGTAGGTAACAATCACAAGGAATACGAGCATGGTGAGCAACCACGGAAGCACCGCTATGGTGAGTTCGGTGATTCCCATTTTGGCTATCCCGGAAGCCACATAAAGATTGAGGCCCACGGGCGGATGGCATAACCCGATCTCCATGTTCACCGTCATCAGAATACCGAGATGCACCGGATGGATTCCGAGCTTCGCGGCGATTGGAAACAGAATGGGCGCCGTAATTAACACTATCGAACTCGGCTCCATCACATTGCCCGCAACAAGCAGAAGCAAATTCACGATCAAGAGGAATTCCACCCAGCCGAGACCCGATCGCTCGATCCAGGCGACCATCTGCTGGGGGATTTGCTCGCTCGTCATTAAAAATGAAAACAGCACTGCGTTCGTTACAATATAGAGGATCATCGCGCTCATATTGGCGGAGCCTAGCAACACCCTTGGCACGTCGCGCAGTTTTAAATCCCGGTAGACAAATACGGCGATAAAAAACGCATAGACGGCGCTCATCGCAGCGGCCTCGGTCGGGGTAAAAAAACCGGAATAGATGCCGCCCAAAACGATCACGATAAGCAGCAGGCCCCATACCGACTTTCGAAACGCCTCCAAGCATTCCCACCAGGTTGCTGGCTCCATTCTGGGATAATTATTTTTCCAGGCGCGGTAGAACGTGACCATGCCGAGCATGCTTGCGAGGATAATACCCGGGATGAATCCGGCCATGAATAACTGGCCAACAGATGCCGAAAGCACCCGCTCACCGCTCGGCCCCGTCACCACACTCCCACCCGTCGCAACCGCGTAAATCACCATGACGATCGACGGTGGAATCAGAATGCCAAGCGCACCGGATGTTGTGATGACGCCCGCACCGAAACGTTTGGGAAAACCCTGCTGCACCATTGCCGGCATAATGATCGACCCAATCGCAACGACCGTCGCCGGTGACGAGCCCGAAATGGCGGCAAACAGCGCGCAGGCCATAACGCCCGCAAGGCCCAATCCTCCGTACCAATGGCCGATCAGAGACGTTGCAAAACGAATCATGCGCTTTGCGACGCCGCCATGCGTTAGAAAATTACCGGCGAGAATGAAAAATGGGATCGCCATGATCTCGAAATTTTCGATCCCGGTGAACAGTTTGAGTGCGACCGCCTCGATCGGCACATGCGTCAACAAGAATAGAAACGACAACACCGTCAGGCCTAACGCGATCGAGATCGGCATGCCTGTCAGCATTAACGCGATCAGAAGTCCGAATATGAATACGGAATTCATCGGATCGCTTTCGGATGCAGATTATCCGCTGCCGCCTCGATACCCTCGACGTGACCGGCATCGTGCTGGGGCAATTCGCCGATGCGCCAGAATGTCCAACCAACCTGCAAAAAACGGAAGCACATCAGATAGGAACCGAGCGGCACGCACAGAAAAACAATCCAGCGCGGCAATTCCAAATCAGGCGAAACCTGCTCCGTGAAAAACAGTCCGGTGACGAACTTGGCGCCCATCGTTCCCACGACGAATGTAAATAGTGCGCCACAAAACAAACCGAATAAGATCACGCGCTGACGAATTTCGGGGCGTAGCTGATTAACGACCACATCGACGCCGACGTGGATGCCGGTGCGCACACCATAGGCAGCACCGAACTTGGCCATCCACACGAACATGTAGATGCACAATTCCTGCGCCCAGGTCAGATTAAAGTGATAAAAATACGGATAAAGAAACGGTACACCGATTGCGTAGCGTTGCAGCACCGATATAAAAATCAGAAGAGTCGCCGCCGCGATTAGGCCCGCGATCAGAATTTCTTCCAGCCGGTCGAGAATGCGAAGAAACAAATTTGCCTCACGCGCTCAAAGACAATGCATTCGTCCCGGCAGCCGGCGATTCCAGTTCTGTAGAAGCCCGCCTCTTCGCTTTTTCCAAACGATAGAGGCGGTGGAATTCCATCCCCAGGAAACAGTTGAGCCCCGGTGACCAGGCCGGGGCCCCATATTTTATTTTAGTTGGTAACGCCCAAAGCTGTTTTTGTAACTTCGTCGATCAAGTTCTTGCCGACCCGGCTCGCCATATCCTGATAGAGCGGCTCCATCACCTTACGCATAGCGGCTGTTTCCGCGGCGGTAGGAATGATGATTTCGGTCTTGCCCGATTTTTTCATTTCCTCCAGCGCTTCGGCGTTTTCCTGCGCAGAGATCTGATTCGCGTAAATGGTGGATTCCGCCATCGCTTTTTCGAGTTGCCCGCGGACGTCCGCCGGTAAGCCGTCCCAGAATGCTTTGTTCACGACGACGACGTAGCCGATGTAGCCGTGGTTTGTGAGCGTCGTGTACTTTTGCACCTCATGCATTTTTTGCGTGTACATGTTCGAGGGCGTATTTTCTTGGCCGTCGACGACGCCTGTTTGCAGCGCTTGATAGACTTCCGAGAAGGCCATCACTTGCGGAGTCGCCCCGAGCGCGCGGAACTGCGCCTCAAGCACCTTCGATGATTGAATGCGGAACTTCAGACCCTTGTAATCAGCAGGCATACGCAACGGTTTGTTTGCGCTCATCTCCTTGAAGCCATTGTCCCAATAGGCGAGACCCACCATGCCCTTCGAATCGAGCAGCTTTAGTAATCTCTTGCCGATCGGTCCTTCGGTAACTTTACGCAACGCGGCAAGGTTCGGCAAAATGTAGGGAAGATCGAAAACCTCAAATTCCTTGACTCCGACGGGTCCGAATTTGGAGTTTGACGGGGCCAGCATCTGGACCGCGCCCAATTGCAACGCCTCAAGTTCTTCCTTGTCTTTGTAGAGAGTCGAATTCGGATAGACCTCAACTTTTACTTTGCCGTTCGTGTATTTTTCGGCGAGTTCCTTGAATTTGTCCGCGCCCTTGCCCTTCGGCGTGTTTGGCGCAACGACATGGCTGAATTTGAGAATGATAGGATCCTGCGCCTTTGCCGGCGAATTGCCGAGAGCAAGGGCGCCAATCGCGGCGACGAATAGCAACTTGCGCATTGTCTCTTCTCCCTAAGAGTTCCGGTTCGACCTGCGCGTTTCTTGAGTTTTTTATCGTTGCGCTAGGTATGAGAGCTTGCACCCTCGAAAACTGTGGCGGCTTGAATGCATAACGTGCATCCGCTCAAGCCGCCGTCAAGAATAATACCACCATGGCTCGGACTGCCGCAATGCGGCATAAGATTGGCCAATTCAGTATTGACTGAGGACGATACCAACGAAAGGCTCATAACGACGCCATGAAGCTCGCCTCAAAGCTGCTTGATGCCTTTCGCGCCTTGCTGCCCAGTTTCAACCTGCCGGGCAAGCGATCACTCATCCGGCTAAGCGGCCGGCCGCCAAATTACGAAACGCCTCCATCGCTTTTGGGTTCGCCTATCACACGCAACGAGTCCTTTTTCGTTCGCTACCACCTGCCCATTGTGCCGAAAGTCAATGCAAATGGCTGGCGGCTGAAAATCTGCGGCGATGGTGCGAAAGTTGCGGCCTCGCTCAGTCTCGAAGAACTGAAGGGCCTGCCCGCGACGGACATTACCGCTGTCTCCGAATGC
>Ga0105249_10000812_pt1 | contig 28143 bp, 27 predicted proteins | sample KBSS44metaG_FD_81522 | JGI IMG/M metagenome (GOLD analysis project Ga0105249, IMG submission 81522) | Switchgrass rhizosphere microbial communities from Kellogg Biological Station, Michigan, USA - KBS S4-4 metaG | ecosystem: Host-associated > Plants > Roots > Rhizosphere > Soil | place...
AGCCACGTCCAGGCCCAGCACCTCACTGCCGGGCGCAGTTAAAGTTTCAATATAAGTTGTGCCCTCGCGCCGGTCAGTGAAGATAGGCACTGCTATCCGCCATAAGGTAGATAGGGAAGATTCGTCTTGCCGGTCCTGGCACTCGGAAGATACGGCACAGACGGAGGGACACCCGCGCCCGCATCTGACAGCTCTTGCCATGTCATAGAGACAGGCGCACCGTCCATGTGCTTCACCACATGCCATTGCTCGTTATAAAGGTCCAAGCCAGTCTCATCAGGATTCGTCACCCAGAACCCACGAGATTGAATGGATTGCAGATACTCGCTCTGTAGCTGCGCTGGCGTCAGAGGCTCGCCAAACCCGGCAGTAGTAGCTAACTGCTCGATCTGAAACGGTCCAGTCAGTCTATTCATCGCGTCGGACGCACCACGGCTAACGATGTCCCCTATGCCCTTTGGTGTGCGATACGTCCCAACGATGTCATACTTTTTAGTGATGATATCGTTATAGGCACGCTCGACAGAAGCGCCTGCATCCGTCGCGCCGCTGTCATGCATGTAAGCCAGTGCTAACAAATTAACTGCTTCCTGCACCGAGTTCAGCGCACGTATGCCGGTTGGTCCAGTGGTTTGCGCGAACTGAGATAACACGCCAGGGATCGCGTCTTCGGCCTGCTTGGAAAGCGTTGGCGCAAGCGAGTCCTTCAACGCCTTGACACCCAAGGAAGCGGCTTCTGCCAATCTGTTAGCAGCAGCTTGCTGCTCTGGACGATCCATCGAACCAATGACCGTCGCCACAGGAGGAAGATCACCATCCTTTACCAACTGCTCAAATACCTTCGGCCATTGGCCGCCCCACTGAGTTTCAAGCGCCCGCATCTGATCCGCAGAGTTCTGTCCGCCTTCCGGCTGCATCTTAAACTGACTGGCAATCTGTGCCGCGACCGGCTTAGGCAGAATACGCTGCTCCTGGGGAGGAACGCCTAGATGCTCCTGAACTGCCAGCGTTGCGTCTGCATACTGCTTTATCGCTACCTGCTGAGCCGCAGGCGAAACAGCCGGATTGCTCGTAACCGCCTGCATTCTCTGATAGGCGATCTGAACCTCTGGAACTTTCTGCGTATAAACCGCAGGGTCCTGCTTGATAGCCGCATCACGCCTAGCGACCGCGCTCATAAGCGTGTCCAGATTGCCGGCATTCGCCCGGAACTCAGTTGGAGAAGCCAGCATCGCAGCCCTATCTGCGATAACCTGCTGTGTCTCCTGCGGGCTGGCAAGCTGCACGCTCCTAACATCCTGCCCAAACGCCGCGTCCTGCTGAAGCTGGGTGAAAACCTTCTGCCCAGTCTCAGGCCCTAAACGCTGCTGCAATACTGGAAGACTGAACGCCTGTGGAGTGACGGGCTGTGGTGTATCGGCTTGTCCCGGCGCTCCTCCGCTGTCCTGCTGCGGAACGTCAGATGGCGTGCCTCCGCTGCGGAGATAGGCCGAATAGTCCGCTACCTGACCGGCAAACTCCTTCTGATCCGTCTTGATCGCATCGTCGTACATCTTGACGCGCGTGAAGTAGTCGAGCTTGGCGTAGCCTGGGTCCGTCTCGATAGCCGGCGTAGAACGAGCAGCCGCATCCAACGTCGGACCTTGCCCCTGGTTCATACCGGGATTCGCAGCCGCGACCTTGGCATCAAGCTCTGCCGTATCGCCACCACCAAGAGCAAGATATTGACGAGCAATGTCTTTTTCGCCTGGGTGCCCCTTGAACCCCTCCCAAGCTCCTAGTCCCTGCACCTTGGCGATTTCAGTCGCCAGCAAATCCTGTGTCTTTTCATCAAACTTCGTGGTGTTCCAATCGAGCCCAAGACGGTCAGCGAACTCGCGCATCGTCGTGCCGACAATCTGGTAGCGACCCAGCGCAGAAGACGAACCGTGTTTAGATTTTACCTCACGTCCAAACGCATACGCTTCAGCAAGCGTCATGTCTGTTAAGGGCTTACGAGGCGATCCGTACTGCCCATACCCCAACACAGTGTTGTAATCACCGCGTCCAGCCGTTCCTTCTGCACGCGCGATTGCTCCAAGGAAACCCGTCGATCCGACATTCCCACCCGGAGTCACGCCAAGCTTCGCTGCTTCACCGGCTCCGTTGAGCTTACTGTTAATATCGAAGCGTGCAATCTGGTGATCGCTCGTCCACTTACGAACAGCCTCATCCCGCTGAACCGGAGAGTATGCCGGGTTGGAATTGATAAGGTCTATCCCCTCCTTCTCAATCTGGGGCGACTGCGCCGGGTCACGCGCCAATCTAGTCAGCATCGTGTTAAGCCCGTCCGTCACCTTCTCCTGACCGTAACGAAAGGATTCTGTCCGCTGGAAATTATTCAGCGGTGTTGCGAAGCTATCCTCGATAGACCCCAGCTTGAGGTCCGCCTGCTGTCTTAAGGGCACAGGAACCGTGCCCATGAACTCGCTTGCCGCTTTCCTGTAGTCCCCCAGAAAGCTATCAGAAAACCCGGCAGCCCCTGGCGCGACGCTGGCTTTCCGGTCCTCGAACTGCTTTGTCCAGTTGGCATCGAACTGCGCAATCCTGGACTGAACGCCTAATGCCTCCGTCTTGTCTATCTCGTTCTTCCGCTGCGCCTCGTCCTGCATGATGGTAGCGCCGAGACCACCAAGAGCCTGCCCGAAGCCTTCCAGCGCTCCGCCAACCGTGGACGCTCGATAGCTGGGCTGACCGCGTGCAGGACGCGCGTTGTAAGTTCCAAGCTGGTCCGGCCCAGGAAGAACTGGCATTAAATTCCACCCGTAACAGGATACCGCAACGTCGGCATCGCCGTGCTGGTCGCATAAGGATCGTATGGACGATACTTCATGTAGCTGCTGAACCCGCTGAGAAGCGTGCCGCCTGCATCTATAAACCCGCCCAGCATCGCCTGCCGCGCGTTCTGCCGGTAGATCGCTGCCTGATCGCGCAGCCCTGCGCCCTGCGCCTGCCCTTCTGCCACAGCCGACGAGACGTTGTATTGCCCCTGCGCTGCCGTATCGCCAGCAAGATTCAGAATCGTCGTGTCAGTAGCCGATCCGCCTGACGAAGCCGCCAGCGCCTGCTGGCGCGATAGAACAAGGTTGGCCTCCTTCCGTCGTTGGATAGCTTCACGCTGTGCAGATGCCTCTACCTCCTTGCTCTGCCGCTCTGCTGCATCGGCCTGCGCACGCATGGCAGAAGCCTGGCTTGCACCAGACGCAACCGCACCAACGCCGCCGATAAGAGTGCTGCCAAGCGCAAGAACGGCTCCTAATGATGCCATCTAAAACCGCCTCATCCAAAGGTCGTCTTCGCGGTCAGGGACGCGCGAGAAACCAAGAGCCGTCAGCCATCTGGCAGCGAGCCTGAAATTGGTATCACAGATCGTGTAAGTCACCGGCTCACCAACTTCCTTAAGAATGTTCAAAAACCTTTGTGCCTCACGGTGAACAAAGAGCGCCGGCAATGCACGCCGCTTGTCGAAGAAACCAATCGCTACACCCTGTTGGCTCCAATAAAATCCACCAAAGGCTTGGTAGCGTTTATAGGCATCTACCCAGTCCGGGTCTTCAGCTACCATGCCTATCCATGCCAGCCACTCACGCGGGGGCGGGCGGTTCCAGTAGGAACAGAAGTCTGCGTCGGTAGCCTTGCGGGAGCTAACCCTGCCTAGGAGGGACAACCTTCGCCTCGCCAGTCTGGCAACTCACTGCCATCGCCAGGAACTTCCCGCAGTGGGGCGATCCTATTTTAACGCACACGCGGGCATCTGTGCTCCAACCACCATCAAATGGAGCACCACGGTAATCGTATTCCGATACAATATCATCCGCGTCTATGGTTGGGCCAGCCGGCTTCTTGGGCAGTCTGAACATGGTATCAAAGTTTCTTCCAATGCTGATACCCTGCGGAGTTACATCCTGCATGATAAGCGCAACATGATCGAGCTTCTGTGGATATCCAAGAGGGATACCCAGTGCAGTTCCAGTTGCGTTTTTAGCTGACTGAAACCTTCCCTGATAAGCCAACCCGGCAACATACGTGCTGACAGCGTTATCCAGCGTAGCATTACCGGAGCCATCAGTGGTAAGTGAATTTAGAATTGGTGTTCCATCAGCCCAGACAACAATGCTTTTATGAGGAAGATGCGATATAGAAACCGTTGCTGTCGGAGCGCCGTCGTAAACAACGTAGCTATCCATCGTTCGTGAGAGAGTCCCGCCCGTAACCTGATCAAGCGTTGCCATCCGTTCGTGGAAATACGTATCTACGCCGTCAACGGTTCGCTTGACAATCCAATAGACGATATCCTCCGGTGTTCCTGGAAGAACACTGATATCGACAATCTCGCCATTTGTTATAATGGGAGTCCAGGCAGTAACTTCGTCAGCCGGCTCAAATGTGAAAACCGCCGCAGTTCCATCCTCCAGGCAAAACCATATGCGTGTATCCGGGTTTCTCTGTACCGCCATCCCGGTGACACCGGGAGATAAGATATCGTCATTGGCGCGGCATATATTTTCTGACGTATAATCTGTAGCTCCAGCCTGCCAGTTGAGCATGAATGCCCTGTCTTCGCCGCGCTGCACAAAAACTACACTTCCATCAACCACTACCGCCTGGATAGGAGCGCAACCACGGCTCGACGCATCCCGAGCATTGAACTTCGTTGGCGTGATAGGTTCGTCAAGAGCGCTGGAGCGCATTGACGGCTCGTTCATCGCTGTCCCGGCGAGCAGTCTCTGAGCAGACGCCAGCCACAGGATGCCGTCACGCGAACCGTTGGTGATAGTACGAATGACAGGACCGGCGTCGCCCTCCACCGTGTCATCGTAGCTCTCATAGGCGTCAGACACCGACATGAACACACGGTCCTGCCAGCCCCAGACAAGCCGTCCACCGTCGATTACAACCGCCCCAGGCCAGCCTCGATAATCGGACCACTCTCCCTCCGCCCAGTCCGATGTGGCTTCAGTGCTGCCAATCGTTTTAATAACGCGACCCTGCACCTCTGTAGAGGAGATAAAATCATCGATACGAACAATTCCATCCGTTACGCCACCGGCATTAATCAACGTCACGGTCGCAGACCCTGACGTATAGTCCCCAGCTACAATACCTATGCGGTAATAGACAATCTCGTTGTCGAGCTTGTCCTGGAACCTGTCTGTAGCCGGCGCAGTGTATGTGTGATCACTGTCAGACCAACCGCTGGGATCACCAAAGGCGATTTGGATCGTAATGGTCGCGACGAAAACACCGCTTACTGTAACATCGATAGTTCGTGGATCAGGACCGTCTGTATGGACACCCGAGATTCGGATAGGATCGGACCACTGGTCATCTCCACCCACGATAGCTGTGACAGTCTGGCCGGTATGTGTGAGCCTCCACAGTGCCCCAACATGCTCTTCCTGCCAGATATGTCGGCTGGCTGTGAGCGTAGGATGCCCGGTCGTCAAGGAAGAAGTTATCGTCGTAGCAGTGAAGTTAGGCGTCCTGAACGGCCCGTCATCCGCTGTGTAGAGTGCAAGCGACCACGAGCGCATGTCGCCTATATCAACAGAGCGGCGCTCTATCTGCCGCTGCTGAATCGCGTCCTTAGCGCAATAAATGACATCGAGTGATTGGTGATAGCGCACCAGACGCATGTCGGCCGCTGACCATGGCGTAGTCAGCGTCATGTCCCCTGCGGCTTCTATCGTGCAGGATGAAACAAGCTTCCTCGACCGGTCATCCGAATAAATGGTAATGAAGAAGTTGCCAGTTGGCGTGAACGCCAGCGAGTGTTCACCCGTCTTCAGCAACGAGTCGGCAACATAATCGTCTTCCTGGTCGGCTGAACCAACCATGAAGCCGACAGGTCCGTCATTAATAACAACTCTCAGAGCGTGCTCAACCCCTATATCGCCACCTCCAACAGTGACCTCCTGAGTTCGTATTGCCCGATTGCTTCCGGTTCCTGTTAACTCCAGATAGCCACTCACCCAAACCGATACCGCTCCAGCTTCATCCTGATCCGTCCAACCCGTCAGGTCAGTTTCAAAATCCCCGTTAGTAACAACTGTGCTGACTGATGGTCTGGCAACCACTACATCATTAACGATAACCCGCATACTGAAATCAGTAAGCTCAATCCTCGCTGTCGTATTTACGTCAAACACGAACGGGATAATGCAGGCGTCAAGGTTGTCTTGTGTTCCGAACAGATACCCGGTCCCTGGACGAAAAACCATCGGACCTATAACGCGCGGAAGCAGGTTCTCCTGTATCTCCGCAGCCATGCGCATCTTGGGAACGTCGATACGCGCAATGGCCTCACGCCCTATCGCACCAGCATTGAACGAGAGATTTCCGCTGTGCTCGATGGGCAACTTACTTCATCCCCTTCTTCATCCGCGCCGCCATACCGACCTTGCGAGAGAAGGGGGGCACGACACCACCCGTTGCCCTGATCTGTTTCATCATCATCTTCATCATCGGATTGCCTTCCTTATTCGGATCGTAAGGATGCGCCTTCCGATACATGCGCGACATGATGCGGTCAGGATTGTAGATGACACGCGAGGCCTGGTCAGCCATTATGATTTGCCGTGGAGCTTTCGCAGATACGCCTGCCCCTGACGAGCAAACTCGAATGCTGACTGGGCATTATTGGTAATCTGAACCCGCTTAGGCGGAGCCGCTGCCGTTGCAGCCTTCCTAGCAGCAGCCTTCTTCGCTACCACCTTCTTCTTTGCCATCCTGGCCGGCATTCCAGCCTTACGGAACCCGGCTGCAATCCTCGCCCCCTCCGCGCTGGTGCTGGCGAGACTGCCCGGTACAGGCTGTGGCGACTGGGGAGGACGCCCTTGCGGCAATCTAGCCGTAGTCGCCGCCATACCAGCCGCACGAGCGGCATCAGCGATATTCATTCCCTCCGCCATATTCTGACCAGTCCGAACGTCTAACGCGATTCTGGCTCCTTCCGCGCTGGTGCTGGCAAGCCTGTTCGGCCGAGGTCTGGGCAATGCCGGCATGTCTATCGAAGTCATTGGAGCCTGCGCTGCCGGCGCACCTAAGGGCTGCAAAGCGGCATAGCCGGTGACAGTCGGATCGATATGTCGTGCCGGTGCATTAACCGGCCTAGCCACTGCGCCACGACCAATAGGAGCCGGCGTCATCATTTCCGCTGGCCCGCCTGGAATAGTTGGGCGTGTCCCTGTTCCGGTAAGAGCCCCTTGTCCGGCCCTCACTACAGGCTTTGGGGTCACTGGTGCCGAAACATTACGAACAATTCTCGCTTGCCGCTGTATCCTCTGCGCTTGAGCCTTATCAGCAGCTTCCCGTACACGCCGCTTTGCCGCATCAATCTGTGCCTGTGTCGGCATCACCATCTCCATCCTTGCTCACGGTCGTAGTTTGACCGTCCGCCACGCGACCTCCGTAGCACACCTACGGTGTACATTTTGGGTCGTTCACGCATCTCATCCTTGAGACGCGCATTCTTCTCGGCATCCTTATAAGCAGCAAGTTTGGCCTGTAGTCCTGCTCCCGAAGTTTTAGGATTAGAAACAGCCTGCTGGTAATTCAGGTAGGCAAGCAGCGCCTCTGTAAAATCGTCTGACCAGTTTTCTGGAGCACGGCCCAGGGTGAAAGATAGATAGCGGAGGATAATCGGGGTGACGTTTGCGTGAAGCCTGCCGCCCTCGTCACGAAAATCGATGTCACAGTCTGCCGTTGGGAAAACACTCGGAGTTCCGATCTGCTCATAAACCTGAACCGTCCTGATCCAATCGGAAGGCTTATTAAAAGCGTAGGCGTAGCTGGGAGATGCGTCATCACTTGCAGAGTCGAGACTCACCGTCGCAATGGCGTGCTTCCATAAGCCGCTTTCCAGCATCTTATCAACAGCGTGCGCGAAGCTTCCATCTAACTGAAATGTCAGCCATGGATTGGGTAAAAGCGCAGTGTTATCTAAAGCTCGCTGTAGATACTGTGGCCAGAGCATCATCTTCTGACCGCCCTGCCCGTCTGGCGTAACGGCCCTAGCGTTCCCATCTCCCCAATCTATGCCAAGATAAGCCGCGACGACTCGCGTGAACTCTTCCGGCCATGCGGTAGGATCGACATACGCAGTGGATATATATCGAACCCTGATATCTTCGTTGGCAAACCAATAGTCTCCCTGCTCCCGGCAATCTACCGGCAACTCCTTGGAACCAGATAGCTTGAAGATGGAGTGCGTACGCATCCATCCTATCGGCTTTATAAATGACTTAGTAAACCCGGTAATCGGACTCCCGCTTTCAGCCGGAGCCTCTGTCTTCAATGCAAAATACCAAAATCCCTGCTCAATTATGCTCTTTGACGCAGATAGGAAAGACCCATCAAATTGATGCTTTAGCCAAGGACTCTCGGGAACGGAAAGATTGTCAAGAGCACGCTGAAGTACCTGAGGCCAGGGCAATTGCGGGTCGCCCTTATCATCTGTAGGAGCATAGTCCCCTAACTTGATACCTAAAAAACTCGCAACAACCCGCAAAAACTCCTCTGGCCACGTCGTCGGATCAAGGAATAGCGTAGATATATAACGCACTTTAATAATTGGAGCACTAGAACTCCAACCATATGGACCCTCACGACAATTAACAGGTAACTCAGTAAGCCCTTGCAGCACATAAACGTTTTGCGTTCGCATCCAATCGGCTGGTTTAAGGTAAAGAGTATTATATCCAGGCTCTGGATTGCCACTAGACCCTGGAGTCGCGGTAACTAACGCGAAGCGCCAGAACCCTTGCGTAATCATGTTCTTAGACGCAGATAAAAACGAGCCGTCAAATTGATGTTTGAGCCAAGGACTTTCTGGAACAGTAAGATTATCAAGCGCTCGCTTCAGATATTGAGGCCATGGAAGTTGCGGCTCTCCCTTGTCATTAACCGGAGCGCCATCGCCAAAATTAATGCCAAGATATCCAGCGACAACCCGCATAAACTCTTCTGGCCACGTCGTTGAATCTAGATAGTCGCTAGAGATATAACGAACCTTAATGATCGGCGCGCTGGAACTCCAACCGGTAGGCCCCTCCCGACAATTTACAGGAAGCTCGGTAAGCCCATTTATCACATAGACATTCTGAGTACGCATCCAATCGTTAGGCTTCGCGAATAAAGTTGAAAACCCAGGCTCTGGCGTGCCACTTGAGCCGGGAGTAGCCGTCTTTAGGGCAAATCTCCAAAACCCTTGCGTCAGCATGTTACGCGAAGCCGACAAGAAAGACCCGTCAAGCTGATGATTTAACCACGGGTCCTCCGTAAGAGCATCATGCTCCATCGCGTTCCGCAGAAATTGCTGGAATAAATCCCACATCTGCGAACGTCTGGCCGGATCACCAGAAATCTTATCTACGATATCAAAAGCAAGATAAGCCGCTACCGCCTTAGAGAAGTGCTCCGTCCAATAATCTGAATCAACATACGTGCTGGAAACATAGCGAATTGTTAGAGGAGTAATATTCCCATAGAAATTTGCAGTCTCCTGCTTAATGTCAACCGGACATTCCTTAGAATCACTTAGATTGAAAATAGCATGAGTGCGAACCCAGGTCGCCGGAAGAGTAAATGTATATGTAAATCCAGGGATATTACCTGAAGTGCTTCCGACAATATCCTCAGTAAGAAGCGCAAACCTCCACGCAGCCTGCCTCAATACAAACAGCGGACCACCAACCCAAGCTTCATCCAGCGCATAACGAATAACGCTATCTTCCGATAGCGAATCAACGCTGACATCCGCCGCAAAGCGAGCCGCGTCACGGTAAATGCGAAGCTGAATGCTCATTTGTCTTTAATGGTTATCCTTGCTGTCTGGTCCATGGTGCGACCGCCAGCCGTTACGATGCGGTTGGTAAGCTCATATGTCTTGAACGTCGTTCCTGACGACAGCCAGACCGTCGTAGTCGTCGGAGTGTTAGTGCGTGTTCCGATAGTCAGAACAGCGTCCTGATTGGTGGAAGCGGCAGTCCACGTCGAAGTGCTAATCGTATCGCCATCAAGACGCCTCGACCAATCTAGAGAATAGTCAAGAACTTCATTTGTGTCCTTGCTTGGCCAGGAAAGCGTCATATCAACAGCATCCTGTTCTCAGCCACGACAACCGCAGTGCGCTCATTCGATGGTGCCACTATAACAGCAGAAAGCGTGCCCCACGCATTGAGCCAATTAGTTTCCCAGGAACTTTCCCATGCTGACGCCATCAGGCAGGACCCCACGCTGTTCCGCTTGTCCCATCACCTGTGACCTCAATCTCGTTGATGTAAGTCACGTTGGCATTGACCTGACCGGAAACTCCAAACGTAAATTTATCCGTCTGTCCCTTTATCGCAGCTACCTCGGTATCTACAAAATCATCGATGGCAGTCAACTGTGCCCCAAGAGCCGTAATCTGCGTATCGAGATTGTTGGTGGCAAGACCAATAGCGCTTCTTAACTCTGCTGCGGATAGGAACTGAGTGTCTAGACCAGACAACTGAGTATCGAGATTATTAGTAGCCAGACCAACGGCGGTACGCACGTCTGCCGCTGACAAGTCGGTAAACCCGGTCACACCAACCCCCTTAGCCAGCGCAATGTTAGTGCCGGCCGTAAGCAGTCGCGTCCCTGACGCCCACACTGCCGTAGCTATCTCCGTTCCGACGCTAGCGGCTAACGTCGTCGATGCAATGGCGTCAGCAGCTATCGAGGCAGCCGTAATAGCACCAGACGCCCAGGCGACGTTGGCAGCGTTCTTCACGTTCACGTCCGGTATGCCAGCCGTAGCAGGAGTAGCTACCGTCGTGCCATTCCATTGAGAAACGTTAACCCGGTAGTCGCCTATCTCTTCTGGATAGAGAACGATCACTGTCGGCTGCGCGTCAACCGTCGTCGTCTTGATAACGATGGCTATCGTGTCGCCGTTCATCTCCGCTGCCGCCAGATCGAGATAGTAAATACCACTCGCCGTGGCTATTTCCGTCGCCTCTGCTATGCAGTCCGCGAACGTGCCACCGTCGATAGATACCTCGCTGTCAAGACCCGTAGCCCCCGTCACGGTCGCACCCGTGGTGCTAAGCACAATCGGGAACGTCACCCGGTAAGCCGTGTTCTTCCGGGGAACTGGCCTTGCGTCTGTGCTTGCCATCTAAGCAGCCTTCCTTGTCGCTTCCAGCCGAACGCACTCAGCCTCTGCCGCCTCGCGGTCCAGCCCCTCCGCGATGATCTTCCCGGTAATAGTCTCAACGACCCTGAATCTCCCATGCCCGTAGTGCTGAGCCTTGAACTCCCTGGACTCAGCCGGCGGAGCAATAACCGCCTCGCTCCGCGTCAGGCGAATGATAGAGAACTTCATCTCTCCCGGTCGCTTCATCGTCAGCCTGGCCTCGACATCCCAGGAGAAATCGGCAGCTACGGCATGAATGATATCCATCACCCTTAACGTATTAGGGTTGTTTAGCTGAGAATAGAACTTCGCGCTCAGCACGTCATCCACAGAGAACTTAGTCTGATCGATAATAAATTGATGCGTGTTCCAATTCGACTGAAACAGTCTGGTAGGAAACTTAGCAGTGACATCAAGCTGCAACATCTAGATTCTCCTGCGGGATAGAACGGACCTTGTAGTCCTTAGAAACAATGAACTTCCAGAAGTTGCCAGGGTAAGCAGCCTCCGTTGTATGGTGAGTGATATCCAGGTCAGGCACCAGCCAGATATCTCCGTCGATATCGCCCCAGCGTTTGCAGAAAGCGTAGTCCTCGCCGTGCCACAAACCGCTCATGGCTCCATGATTGAACAGATCGATATGAGGAAGACACCGCTCTCCATAAATAAGCTCTGGATATTTCTCCATGAAGTAGTTTACCGCGTGCCGCGTGATCTTCATAAACCCTGCCGGAACGTAAGTCGCTTTTAGCGCCCCATCCTGACGAACTTGCAGAGCACCATCCTTCACATGGCAGAAACCCATATAACGCTCGACATCCTCCTTAAAACGGTAGGTGCCGGCGACGATATCTCCCTTCGTCATTACGAGCTTCTTCAGCGCAGCCGGGGTGAACGACAGGTCGTGGTCGATGAACATCACCGCGTCAGGCCGGCGATCAAGAGCCTTACGCAGGAGCGTAGCGCGAGCTCCGGAAATGTAAGCGTTGCCTATCTCAAATACGAGCATCACCTCTATGCCGGCAGCCTCAAGCACGGCAGCCGCAGTCTCCATAGATGACATGTACTCGTCAAACGGCTTCTTGACAGTAGGAGTCATAATGACGAGACGTGGCTTGGGCTTATCACTCATACCTTGAGCCCGATCCCAAGAAGATTATAATCTGGCAACCGCTGCACGATTGGCTTGAATCCGGCCTCGACAAGCTCCTGCTCAAGCGTCTCACTCACGAACCCGGTGTGGTGCGCCATGTAAGGCAGCACCTTCATCGCAGGACGAAAACCATAATACATATCTAACCCGGCAACCGGTCCAGCGGCGGAGTTTACCAGAACCTTGTTCGTCGGGCGCACGTCCTCAAGGTCTGGAACCTGTATGTAGCAGGCCCCGCCCATCTCCAGCACCCGGTGAAATTCCTTAAGCGCTACAGGCACTTCATGCGGGAAAAGATGCTCCATAACATGGCACGCATACACAACCTTAAAGGTTCCTATGTCACCCATATCAGTGGCCGACGCCAGGATATCGGGACTCGTGGCTCGCTCAATGTCGAGCCTGACCTCTTTTAGACCGGCGAACGCCGGATCGTCAGGCAGCTTACCCCATCCACACCCTACATGCAGAAGGCGATCCTGCGGTTTCTCGTCCAGAGAATTGTCGAAATGAAACATTGGTGACGACATGCAGTCTCCTGTTTTATCAGCAGTTTAAGGGCTGGGGCATGATACGCCCCAGCCCTGTTCATTACGCGGCACCCTTCATCATGCCCAGAGTAATCAGGACATTCTGGACTTCCTGAAGTTGTGCAACCTGCCTGGTTCCGAAACTGGCGCTTGTCACAACAGCCGTAGTCGCCTGATCGCTATGAGCCCGCTGGCTGATAGCCGTCGTCCCATGGAACGCCAACAGGTCCGCTGCGGCGTCACCAAATGCCACATCACCAGTAGCCGTGACAGACGTGAACGTTGCAAGTCCTGCCGCGCTGGAGCCACCCGAGCGCGTCAATGCATCACTGATAGTCACCGTGGAACCGAACGTTGCGGCTCCAGCCACTGTCAGCGTGTTGTCCATAGTCACAGCACCGACTACCGCACCACCAAAACCCAGAGCAGTGAACGTGGCGTTGTAGTCAGCATCAACGGCCGAGATGTAACCTAAGGCAATCGAGCCGCTGGTTGTCCTCTCGACGATCATAAAATCGCCGAGAGTCATCTTGTATGACCCAGACAAACCATCGCCCATAAGAGCAAAGTAGCCAGTGTCATCGACCGTCCCGAAAGCATCGGAGGTGCGATAAACCCACGTCCGATACTTGCCGCCGATAAGCTGATGACCTACCGACAGCCCGGATGCATCGAACGCCATGCTATGCACCACCCTTCATCAGGCCCAGAGTGATAAGAACATTCTGGACTTCATTCAGTTGGGCAACCTGCAACGTTCCGTAAGTCGCACTCGTCACGACATTGCTCGTCGCCTGATTGCTTCCGGCTCTCTGACTGATCGCCGTCGTGCCGTGAAACGCGAGCAGATCGGCAGCCGCGTTCCCGATGTTGCAGTCTCCAGTCGCAGTGATGCTGGTGAACGTCGCTACTCCAAGCGTGTTAGTCGTGGAGGAGAACGTTGCAGCACCCGAGATCGTCACCGTGCTGGAGAGCGTCGTAGCTCCCGTCACGGCAAGAGTGCTCTCGAACGCCTGCGGCCCGGTTAAAGCTCCGCTGAGACCAACGGCGCTTACCGTAACATTGTAGTCGGAATCAACCGCCGACACATAGGCAAGAACCACCGATCCGTCGTCAGTCTTCTCGCAGATAACGAAATCTCCGAGAGCCATCTTGAAAGAGCCCGAAAGCCCATCGCCCATCAAGGCGAAGTAGTCCGTATTATCGACTGTGCTGAAGGCGTCTGCGGATTTGTAAACCCACGTACGGTATTTACCGCCAATCAGTTGATTGCTCAGCGACAGTCCAGTGGCATCGAATGTCATTGTCTGTCTCCTTTCTACGAGTTGGTGAGCGTGATTGCGGTGCCGTCCGCAACATCAGCACCCGTCACTGCGACGGAAATAGCCGCCGAGACGTAGAAGGTGCTGGGAGCACCGCCTGCCGTCGTTATGACGAATATGATGTCGTTCTCCGACATGTTGCGCCTTTCGGCGTCGGAGAAGTAGTTAGCCGCACGGACAGTTGTCTGTGCGTCCGCAGTCACATACGTCCAGATACGAGCGACACTCGGATCACCAGCTTGTGCGCTGGCAACCATCATGCCATCCGACCCGAACGTGGCCAGAGTGTAAGGAGTGTAAGCCATAGTGGCTGCCCTCCCTACTACGTCGAAGCCGACAGAGGCACGTCGTTGTGGAGGATAACCACAATGCCGCTGTTCTGAATCTTCAACGCACCATCGTAGATGGTCGTGCGAGCCCACGAATAGTCCTGCTCTTCCTGGTACCCAGCGAGAGCCTGAATATCGTTGTAGGCGTGGCCAACCGCAGACTTATGGTAGATAAAACATTTCGCAGAAGCAGTGCCTGCACCCGGAAGACCCGTATGCATGATCCACTTCACGCCAAGCCAATCAATCATACGCACACCGCCGATAGATGACGGAGCACCCTGCACCAGCGGACGACCGTTGATGTAGTCACCACTCGTAAACTGCGGAAGATCGCTCAGATCAGCCCATGCCGCCGGGGTCAGAAGCCCGAAGACATTACCGTCGTTCTGAACGTTAGCATTCCACAGGTTCGTGGTCGCCTTGTTGACCAGAGCCTTCGTCATCGGCTCGCCGGCAGCATTGATGTCTACCGTGCCGGTCTCCAACGCATCGATGATGATATCATCAATGTGCCGGTTGATCACAGAGCGTGACGTGACCTGCATGATCGCCCGTTGATCCGACTGCCCGGCGAAAATGTTAAAACCGGTCTTCTGCGGAAGATCATGGTATTCCGCCAACGTCACCGTGCTCTGAACGAGATCATCGGTGTCGGACGGGATCAGGCCGTTCGGTCCACGAGTAACAGCCTCGCGGGCCGACGTGGCAACAAGGAAGACCGCCTGTCGAGCGCCCTTCTCCATCGTCATCGTCTGCGTGGTAACCGTATTTCTGAGCAGAGCCTGATTTCGCTCGAAACCATGAATCCACTCGTCCCTGTAGAGGACTTGATATGCTGTGTCAGCCAATGTCTTGCCCTTTCAATGCAAGACCTCATGGAGCACAAGAACAGGTTTACTGTTTTGCCATCTGACGGGTTGCCTTTCGGGCCGTCTTCTGGAAAGCAGGGCTATTCTCAGCCTGGTTGCGGTTGCCTGGAGCCGCAATGCGGGTTGTCCAGGCGGTTTATTCCTTACGGAATCTATTGACCGGCGCTGATTGGCAGGCCGGTGATATCATCAACGTTCCCGGTGAACACCGGCACGCCCGGAGGGCACTCCTCAAACGCCGTGTAGCCGAAGTTGTGAGTGCCATACCTGTTGTTGGTGAACGCGACCTTAGCCATCGTGCCCTCACCAAACCGTGCATCGCAGTAGGTCGTGTAGCCGCCACCGTAGAGCCGGTTCTTATCGATCTTGACGCTCTGCACTACACCCATCGTGATGGCAGAGTTCTGCTCGATAGCCATTTCGATATTGTTATTGGTTATAAGAATATGATCCGTATCCCCACCCTCCAGCTGAATGCCATCAAAGTGCGGATCGTTGCCCCCGGACGCCATGCCGTGGATAAAATTCGCGCGGATGGTGTGCTTGCTGCCGGAGATGTAGAGTCCATCGTCGCAGTTCGATAGATCGCAGCGTCTAACGGTGCATCCAACAGCCCCGTCTATCCAGATGGCTTTCTGCCCTCCAGCGTGGATGATGCCGGCAATATCGCAAAACTCGATGAGAGCGTTTGCGCCGTGAACCCAAACAACGACGAAGGTGTCTGTTGACGCGACACGACAATTGCGCAGCGTCACGTTGTCAGCATCGATTATCGCTACGCCTTTGATGTCCATATTCTCAATGACAGCACCATCTGTATCGATCTGCATGTCACCAGAATGGACCGTCAGGACCGTTCCCTTCGGGACGCCAGTCGTGTTTGCAGTTGGGAATGCCATTTAAGCTGCCTTTCTTGCCTTGGCTGCCGCAAGCTTCACCAGTTTCTGCTGGTGAGCAGGAGAATGATAAGCCTTCGGGTCTGTGTCCGCGAGCGCCAGCGCAGCCTGGTACTGATCGTCTATCGAACCCACTGCGGTCCCCGCACCATTCCCCATATTCCACAAACTCTCATCGTCCGCCACCTTCAAGGCAGCCGACGTGAACAGCTCATAGAACAAAGGGTTGTCGCCAAGCTTCGTCCCGTCAGCCAGAGTAAGAGCCGTAATCTCCTGCGAGCGCTCCTCACCCAGATGCTCAGCAAGATAGTTATTCCCGAGACGCACGTCCCGCTCAAACCTGGCACGATCAAACCGGCCGTTCTCCGTCATGTACTTGGAGCGAACCTCGGCCTTGTACTCATCGGACTTCAGCGCCGCCGCGACCTGTAGCTCTTCAGCAGCTTTGGTCTGCAAACCGATATAAGCCTGCCAGACCTTCTGAACCGTCTGCGCCGGGATATGCGCCCCGTGCATCTCACCAAGGAAACCAGCCAGGTCAGCGTTATCGGCTTCCGTCGCCTCATAGCCTTCCGGCCAGGACAGCCCGTAACCTTCCGCTGTCGGCTCCTCTGGGATACCATGCGCCTTGTTATATTCAGTGACTTCCTGTTCCGACGCCCCCTCGCTCAGCGCCGCACGATAGAAACCGGAACTGACTTTCTGCTCCAGCGAGCGAAGCGACCGGTAAACGTTCTCCGGGTCCTTCCATCTTTTTAGACGCGATAGCTCTTTCTCGTCCTTGCCGGCCAGTCTCTCGCGCCAGTCATCCGGCCACAGAGCACGTTCACCAACAGGCTCGTCACTCCTTGCCGCTTCTGTGCCCAGCCCTGCACCATTAGTGCCTGCCGGCTTCTCAGCGCCTTCAGACAAAGGAAGGGCCGCTTGCGCGGCCCCTGGAGGTTCATTAGGAGGAACCGCACCACCTACCACTTCGTCAGCCATTTGTCCATCCATTCAGTTCACGCAAAATCCTCTGGGCGACAGAAAAACACTGTCCGACCACAGAAATAGAAACAATGCCACCCCATCCGCAACTACTGGTTCCATCACGGTAGGCAAGCGCTACCGCCAGGCCAACCACTTCCCCCGATCTGGCCTGCTCCAGCAACTGCTCCAATTCGGTTATAACATCGGGTTGAGGCGAGCCCTGATAGATCGGCTCGCCTCTTAGACTTACTACCTTGTCAGACACCCCTAAAACTCCGGGAGAGCCATCCAGGCGTCCACCTTGCCAACCAGGGACGACCAGCTACCGCCGACATTGGCGTAGAAGTCACCCTTGGCCGGATCGTTAGGAGGCACAGACTTGGCAGCATAACGAAACTGCGCGAGGAAGAGCGGCTTCGTCGGGATGCGCGCCAGGACAATCTGCTCGTTGGCAGGATAAGCCTTATCCTCACTGATGTAGTGAACACCGGCCTTGCGCGCTGGTTTGCGTATTCCCTCTACTTCCTTTTTCTGAACGGCATCCCGGTGCTTTTCGACCGCCATCTTCCGCTTCTCGTCGTCCGAGATGACCTTGTAGTCGGCTTCGTTCTGCTCGTCGTCAGTCATCTCCTCGGCGTCAGGCACCTTCTCAGGAATCGTCTTCTGGGTCGCCACCGTTTCAGCGGCTTTCTTCTGAGAATCCTTCTTCTCAACGACCTCCATGCCGTCATCTTTCGCTGAAAACTTATCCATGGCCTTGCCGGCCCAGGACTTTTCAGCAGGAGCTTTCACAGGAGTCTTCATTAAAGTCGTCCTTTCACAGCCCGCTTCCGCACCATAGAAACGTCCAAAGGCTCGGGAGTTTCCTTCGGTGGCAAGTTAATAAGCTTCACGATCTGCAATCCGGCTGAGCGCCTGCCCTGTCGATTGGCCGTCATGTCTGGCTGCCCTGGAACAAATGCCTCATCGTACACCAGACAAGCTTCATTGATGATCCATCTCAACGCCCGCTCGTGCCGCTTATCCCCGGCAAGCGCTTTAAGCGCGGCCACATCCTGATCGGTGTAGTCGGCAAGCAGCAAAGCACCCTCACGAATCACGCTGCCAGCCCCATCTTCATCTCCTGTCCGGCCTTACCTACATCCTGCCCGGCCTGCCCCGCCATACCAATCTGCTGCGTAGCCTGCTGGATAGCCTGCTGCTGCTTCTGCTGCGCAGCCGCTGCATCGGCATCCTTCTTCTCGACAAGCCACTCGGCAGGAGCGCCAGAGCCCTCAATTGCCTCCCGCTGCGCAGCACGCACATTGAAGTCCACCGCAGCCGCAGGGTCCATCGTGCGCGCCATAGAGTTGATCTGAGCCGCAGTCTGGAACTGATAAACGCGGCTCTTTTTCAGCGCATCCTGCAACGGATTGGTGAACGAGAATGTCATCGGCTGTCCACGTAAAGACGGCGGAATATTCTCGACAGGCCCAAACGCACCTACTCGCAGAAGGATCGAAGAGGATAGCTCCAGCAGCGCCACGTTGTCAGCTTCCCACGGCTCGAACAAAGGAATGTTAGAACGGATAAACTCCTCAACTAGCTGCGCTGTTTCGTAGGCGGTTTTGGCTCCCTGCTGTGGAAGCTGAAGCTTACTGACGTACCACTCATCCTTAAGCTGGGCTTGTAGCCGTAGCAGGAGTTCAATTCCAATTCCAGGGTTTTCTCCGAGCTTGATTGCCTCGATAGCAGGCCCCAATCGCTCGTCATATTCTCGGTCAACCCAAGTTCGGCCGCCTGCGAATAGCTCGATGTCACCACGAACAGCCTCCTCTGTCGCCTTGATCGGCGGGCTTAAAGCGCGCTCACCAGCATCCTGAATAATCGCGGCGAGCGCCTGAAGCATCCTCGCGTCAGGCAGAGATACCATCGCAGCGGGGCTTATCCCATACTGTGAGTTAGACAATGTTGCCCAGCGTGAAACGACGTAACGGAACTCCCAGGACGGGTTCTCTGAAATCAGCCACTGGTTATCAACGTCAACGTAGATTGAAACAAACTGCGGTCCCTTTGGAGTCTTCTTACGAGTCTGATACTCGTAATCCTCCGCAGGCATCATAATATGCCGAACATTACACGTTGAGTCGGGCCTGTCCTTACAAGCATCCTGCACCCTCTGGTGCAAAGCTTTATCTCCCCACTTCTGTCGCATCTGCCGGCAAGTCGGCTTGAACTTACGAAACAGCGTGTCAACCTCACCATCATGGTTCTCATACCACGCGCAGTCACGCAGATGATGGCAACGAAACTTCAACCCGTCACGCCGGTCGTTCTCTTCACCGGAGATTACACCGTTACCGAACGCCACGTCATCGTGATCGTTCTCTTTGGTGGCGCGCACAAAGCCGGTCTTGGAAGCGTAAAGCGCACGACGATGGATGTTCGTCGTCCAATCCAGCCAGCGCGCGGCCCCCGACTCCTCCCTGATACGCTCATCCTCAACATCATGCGCGAACCAGGGCTGTCCACGCGGGCGCAGCATGCCGGCCCGCGCATTACCAAGGTCACGCCGCATCAGAACCGGCGTGCTGTCCGAAAGGTCCGATGCGAACTCGTCACCAAGCGAGATATCAGAGGTAAAATCCGAGCGCTCTGGATAAACATTCTCGGCAATCGTCTGACATAAACTGTCGAACGGCTCCTTGTCGGAAAACGCCTTCTCAGCACGCTTCATCAGTTCCTTGACGTTAGTTGAAAGCTCAGCCATGGCTCGCTTCGCTCTCCATGCCCGAGAAACTTCGTAGCTCAACCAAGAGCGCCGCCTCCCGACAGCAGAGTCGTCGCCCTTGAGCCCTTACGCGACAGCATCTCCTGCATCTGCTTGAGCTTCGCCGCGCGCGCTTCCGGGCTGTCAGGATCAGGCATGGGTACAACAGGCTCGGGCTTCGGAGCCCCACCAAAAAGACTGCCATAAAGACGTGGAGCCATCGTCAGCATGTCTCTTATCCTTACCTTAAATGTTAAGCGAACCCATAGAAAATCAAGTCGAAGTGCCGGTTGAAACCACGCCGGTTCTTGATCGTCACCTTCCCGCCATCAAAATGTATGCACAGCTTTGTGTCCGTACCGTCACTAGTTCCATCCGTAGGAGCTGTCGCCTCTCCAGTTACAGTCACAGGAACGTCTCCAACCAAAGTAGCGCTGTTGCGAATCACCCAACCATCAAAATATGTAGTCGGGTCTTCATCCGCAATCACACTCATTCTAACACTGTCCCGCCCTATTAGCGGAACAGGGAACCACTGAACCTGATCATCTGATAAATATACGGTATGGTATCCACTTCCCAACTCCATCTGGTACTGTGTCGGTATGGAAAAAATATGCAGCGCTCCATACAACAATGGCTGCGTATTTGCTACCGCAGTGCGTAAACGATTTGTCCCGATACGCTCACCATTCAAATTTATATACGCAGCACTATCGCCACCAAGCTTACCAAATAACGCTGTCTCATCGCTAACAGTTGGCGGGAAAAACTCTACGTCATTATCATAAACCTTCATATGATTAATCGTCTTAGTGCTCATCCCGGTCGTCTCAGACTCGATCAAATGCTGACGAACCTTAACCGTGTTGTCGTGGATACTTATTTGCGACCTGGGTTCGCTAGCAAGCAGATTCGCGCCTAACACCACAGCTGCCGTAGCATACGTGTCAGTTATCTCTCCAGAGAAGCTGCCAATCTGCTGCTTAGTGTTAAAAGCAGTCACATCCTCAAAAGCACCAGGGTCCATTACATTGTTGCAGAACTCGTGAGTCCCACCAAAAGAATAATAAACCCCTCGCTCAACATATGGTCCAAAACGAATATTACGAATAATTGATCCACGCCCACGCTCATAAATTCCGTAGTTAACGCTATCGATATATCCGTCTTCGTATATCGTATTACGCCCCGGACCATGTGTGCCAAGCCCATAATTCGGCACAGTACCAATTGGATAATATGCGGACCCGTCTTCCTGCAACCCTCCACCGGAAATATAAAAACTGTGAAGACGGGTAAGATCGCACGGAGTCGTGCCGCTGACATCTACAATGCGCCGGCAATTCCAGCCGCTGGCATCTATGTCAGTCTGGCTGCAATGAGAAACCTGAATGCCATAGCCTGTGTTGGTATCTATAATGCTCTCAGTCGTAACCTTCACCTTGCATCCGTAGCACGTGGTCATACGGACGCCGGCCGAGCGAGCCCCCTTCACACTTACCTTTATCTCTCCACCAACCGCATAGCTCATCGCAAGAAGCGCCAGACTCCCTAAGCCGGCAGTAGGTCCCTCCAAAGCCAAATCCAAAATAGGACGATACCCTCGATGAACCTCAATATTAACAGCTTCCTCCGCCTTCCCCTCCGTAACCGTGTCTACAACAAAATAACCGTCTGCCGTCGCTCCCTGCAATTCCACATCAGTCGCACTGATAATCCGTGAGATAAGATGCGTCTCACCCTTCGTCGCCTCGGGAAACACATAAATAGACGTATTGTCAGGATTCGTCTGCCACGCGGAAACAGTGGCAACTTCAGTGCCCTCGTTAAAAGCCGTAACCAACCGCGACTGCCCGACCCCAGCGCCGTCCGTAATAGTCAGCCACTTCCCCACAACCAGCGCGGACGTTAAAGTGTTACCAGTCTCCAAAGTTATCGAGGTCGCTCCACCAGCCTGTGCTATTCCTATGCCGTCAGCCTCCACAAGCCCTGCCGCAGTTCTAGGATCATTATACCACGCCTTGGTGGAAACAAAGCGAGCTACATCCCCCTCCTGCAAATCAGTCGTGTTGTTAAACGTGATGCCCTTATACCCAGACACAACATTAGCCGCTAACGTCTTTGTGGCGATCAAAGGCCGGCCAAACCCAATATTAAGAATGTTCCCAGACAAAAGAGTCGTTGTAATCTTGCCACCACCTATGATGTTGACAAAATCAGCATCAGTAGTAAGCGGAACCGTGGTAAGATACGACTTCCCGGCGTCAAGCCAGAGCGGGACCTCTCGCTCCCCCATCTCCACTAAAGCAGCAGCAAGGGCCGCCGAATCGTCAGTAACACCATCTCCAACGCCACCAAAATTCTCCGGTCTGACAAATCCATCAACCATAAGCCGTAAGGTCGCATTGCCAGCAGCGTCAATTTCAAAAACTTCCGCAATTACGACCGTACCGTCTGCTTGAATAACGACAAACTCCTGCGCCCTAACGCCAATCCCTGCCGCATTAGTTACATACCCAGGAGTAAAAATAGTGGTAAGCGTATCAGAAGACTTGTAATGATGAATACGCAGTCCACCGCCGCCGATGGAGTCAACGTTAATGCTAAAATGTTGCTGGTTGAAGGCCATTCCTATCTCCTCAATCTCTTTGCCTGACGCTGCGTCAGAACCATCTCACCACGCTGCGCCGGAATATGAGGTATGCAGTTGTTAGCGATATAACGTATCTCAGACGCAAAGCTCGCCGATCCGCACTCAGCGCAAACCATCGTCGGGTTCTTTTCGTCTCCGCTGCCACCCCTATCGCTTATCCGCCAATCGTGCCGACGAGTAAGATCACCAAAAGCGTGTGTGGCCCAATCCGGTTGAATTATCGTCATCGCCACCTTCTCCTTTGAGAAAGACTGCGATAACCATATCGAGACTTCTTAGGAGGAGGAATAGGAACAATCCCACTAAACGGCATAGGGCCTGAGGTAGTATCAACTACATTTTCTAATTGATCACGTTGTATTCTGCTGTTAGCAATCAAAATAAGAAAAACCTGCTTAAGAGAAAAACTATGATTCCTCATCTAACAACCCGCAATCCAAGCCGCTTGGCCTGCAACGGCGTCGTTACAACACGTCCGTACTTAGGCTGCTCCCGACGCCGAAATTCAAGAAGCCCGCCAAAAGCCCGGCACATCACGACCGCATCGCCCTTGTCAGGCGACCTCCCCAGCCTGTCCCTGATCTGCTCCTTGGACTCGATCTGGATGATACCCTTCTGCTGCAACGCACGACCATGCAGACGCGGCGTGCCCAGATCGGCCGCCAGTTCCTGATCAGGCGGAAGAGAAATCTTATCCGGGTTTGCAGGGTCCAGCGCCTCTCGGAACTGCCACCAGTCCTGAGCCCTGCGATTAGCGAACTGAAGCCCCGACCCGAACGCAGTCGCGTGAGATGCATCCGCTCCTTTATACCCGACAGTCGGAACGTCGTTGTCCTTCATCACGTTGACGGTATCACCGCCGTAACCGCCACCAACGTCTACGACCAGTTGACAATTGTTCTTGCGCAGCATCAGCGCTTTCGCCCCGATATAGCGCCCGTCCATCGTCTGTGGTCCACGTTCCGAAACCACATTGTCGAACCATAAGCCGTAACGACGCGCTATCGTCGCTGCGTCCTTGCCGCCCCCATTCGGGTCTATCGCCAGACACGTCATCGGCTGTCCTGGAGGAGGTATCTGTGTCCATCTCGATTGCGCCAGCCTGATCCACTCGGAAGGAATAACCTGATAGGCGTCGTCCTTGCGGACAGCCATGAAATTTCCATCACGCACCGCAGAGCGCAACGGCTCGAACAACGAATCCAACTGGGACGCATACTGATCGTTCTGCGTCAGATAGGCGTTATCGGAAAGCCTCGCAGGGATAAATGTCCGAGATTTAGCCTTGACTTTCCGATTGCCTACTTCATGCGGACCCTCCCCTTCTACCTCTTTATCCTCTCCAAGCTCATCCGACACAAACCACCTTAGCTCACCAGCCTTAGCCGGCCTGGGATGCTGCGGGTCCAGCCATGCCGCAAACATCTTCACCAGCCACTGCCCCTCATCGGACAGCGGAGGATTGGACGCCAGAATCACCCGGCAGCGCTGCTTAGTCTCCGTCGTGCGCAGCCATCCCAGCAGGAACCGTATCTGCTGCTCGGCGAACTGAGCCGCCTCATCAAACGCCAGCAGATCGAACGGTTGTCCCTGCCGGGACTGCTCGTCTCCCACCCGCTGCGCGGCGCGGAACTCGACCAGTCGACCGTCTGTAGCCACCAAAGTCGGATGCGGAGAGGCCCTGAATCCGTCTCTCGTTCCATTGATTTTTATCGCTTCCTGCGTCAGAAAGCTCAGATCGTCATACTCACGCCGCATCACCAGCGAACGCTTGTGCTCCGTCAGCGCCAGCCCCAGGATAAGATTGCTCTTCCCTCCACCAGCCTGCCCTCCATAGAGAACAATGTCAGCAGGCGATGTCAACGCCACAGCCTGCCTGGGCTGAGGTATCCACTTAGCCGACAACTCCTTCTTGAGCAGATCAGCGATAACCAACCGCTCCCGCTCAGACAGCTTCTCCAACTCATCCGTAATAAGCTTCTTCTGCTCAATCGCGGGAAGCTTCAGGAACTTATCTAAAGCGTCCTCTTCCTCACCGTAAATCGCCTCTAACGCTTTGTCTTTTGGAAGCGACGACTGCGCATCAATCGGACCTGAAAAAGCTTCCACAGGCTCTAAAGCAGGGTATTCCTTTTTCTTTGGTACCCTGATAGGACCTGAATAAACCGCTACATCAGGATCAGGAAGAACAAACTCCTTTGGCTTCCCTCGCTTCGCAAGAGCAATAAGAAGTTGACGGAGAAACATGCCTAACCCACGGAAATGTATGGCAGCAGATCACTGGCCGTTATTTCACTAGCCGGATCGACCGCAGAAGGCGCTACAAGCTTGTATGGATGCGAACTGGGTAACACGCTTGTCAGGTTGCTATCCCAGGCCGCCCAGCCCTCCAGATTTATTCTCTGCTCGGCCGTAAGGATCGTAGTCACAATGAGATGACGGAATTTACCATTCCAGAAGAACGCTGCCGTATTTGCGTTGTTCGACCCCATCCTAAATCTGGTCGTGTCGGTATTGAGCGTAGCTATCGTGGCTGACGACGGAGTGGTGTTGCGTCCATCGATCCGGCCCGTCTCTGTCGTCCCGGACCAAGCCCCACTAACTATCTTCGGTCCACTGAAAACTACGATAGTGTCCGTTATTGGGGTCGCCCCGTCCGACAGCCTGAACTTCAACGCGGCCGAAAACACCGACACCAAAGCACGTGCCGTAGCCCCAGATACTCCTCCATACATAACCCCAAAGAGCGTACCGATAGTGCTATCCTGAGACAGCACAGAAAATATCTCTCCGCCAGTCGCTCCGGTCGGTATCGTGCCGAGACTCGTCGAAGCAAGACAGTTAGCCACACCGTCAAACGTAACCCCTGGGAAAGCGCTGTTAAAGCTCGTCGCCGCCCAGGTCGGACGCGCCCCCAACGTAGCAGTCAGGTCCATCCCCCCGATACGATCTTTCCAGGAGCTTATAAGACCAGCACCATCATCCGTCATATCCCCAGTACCGTGGTCATCCGCCGACCACCATGCCTTGAGCTTCGACCCGAGATGCAGCGGAGTGAAAAGATCGGTAGGAGTCTCAAGCGAAGGCGTTCCATCCCCAGCCTGAATTGGCACAAGATCGATAAGAGCGCTGTTCGTAGCATGACCGTAAAATGTCGATGTCGTCGCAGCTACCTGCAAAATACCAACGTAATATACTCCTCGATACGGCGTGATTATCGGAGTATCAAATGTAAGCTTGGTATGTGCCCCCGCAACAGGAATAGAAGTCAGACTGTCTGCGGTAATAGCCAGAATTTCCCTATCCTGATTATAAAGAGCCACCCATAGATTCGTCTGATCAATAGCCTCCGTCGCCGCTACAAACCCTACTTGACTAATATATTCTCCCGCCTCCATCTGGACAGCGGTCAAATACATAGTCCCAGATGTAAGCGGGTCGACCGCTGCCGAATCACATAATGAGCGCGGCACGCTCTCAAACTTCACCGTATCCGGCCTTCCAATATAATAATGCTGGTCGGGAACATTAACGAACTTAACCGTCGCATCTGGCGCATGTATCTTTTCAACAATGAAACTGTTATCCCAATAATCAGAGAAATCAACAGCCGAAACAGCCGGGTCACCGAACACTCTCACGTCGCTAACTATAACACCCTCAATGGTCGGAGTATTCTCATACTCCATCTTTACCCCATAATTAATCGGGTCCCTAATGGTAACTCCCTTAACAAGCGCCTTAGGAGAATTAAGAATAGAAACACCGATATCGCACGCAGTGAAATCGCTATTTAAGATGCTACACTCTTCGGCATTAGAGAGCTGCGCACCCCTAAAAACACCGCTAGCCTTACAATTCTGTATAATGTTCTTTCGTCCACGTAGCTGGAATCCCAGGCCATTAGCACTTCCTGCGTGCTCGGAAAGATCAGAACCCCACACCTGACAATTATCAATAAGAATGTGTCTAGACCCTGGATGCGTATCGAACCCCGAGGCCATGCACTCATATGCACTGCTGTCAGACACCGTAATGTGAGCCGATTCTATATTTGCGGCACTCGTCAGAGTCGTAAAACAATGGCGACCCTGACGAAGATGTAGACGCTCACACAGAACGCCAGAGCACCCTTCAGCTATCGAGACAAGATACGGGTTCAAATTCTCTACAGGATCAGAAGAATTAAGCCCCTCACCACGGACGTTGGTAATTACTCCGTCAAGAACATAGCTAAGCCGTATGCACGCACTGTCAAAATTACGAAATACAATATTATCCAGCGTAACCCGCCTAACGTGATTTAGAGCAATACCACGCTGGTTCGCGCTAGTCGCTGCATTGGGCGTGTGATCAAAAGCTATATCACGAATGTCCCAGTCGGTCGAGGCAGCAAGTATGTTTATTTGTGTCCCGGCAGTGTAGTTATCTTCTACGCTGCTCCACAAAAGCAGATGCGTCCCATCCGTCACCCGCTTAATCCGATTCATCTCTCCGATGTAAATACCGCCTGGCAAACCAGTATCCCAATCAACAACAAACTGCGACGTGTCGCGAATCTCTATATCCATATCAGCAACATAGCCGCTGGTGGATGCGACCGTGATGTTCCTATCCCCCACCACAGTAGGAGACGATAAAGTGGAACTAGCAGTTAAAGACGCGGTATTTCTGAAAACAGCAGCGTCTTCAACATTACTAAAAATAACAGAATCTTCCCCCTCTCCACGAATTTTGACATAACTATTAGAAACATTCGCCGTCAACGACGACGTTACCGGATAAATTCCCTTAGGGAAATAAACGATGCGACGTTGAGCCATCCCCGCCGCTACAGCAGCCGTCAACGCCACCGTGTCATCCGTAGAGCCATCTCCGAGAGCGCCAAACTCCTTCACATTTAGTCGGTTCAGCTCAGTTTGAACAAACGCAGTAGTGGCAAAATTAGTGCTATTATCCCCAGGGGGCTGAGTTACACCTAACTCCCCCCCAGACGCTACAACCGTTACATTTCCGCTGGCAGAAATCTCAGAAACCGAACACAGCGAATCGCCAGCCGACGTTCCGATCACCACCACCAAGTCGCCTACTTTAGCGCCCTGATCCGCAGCATTTGTAAAATATTCACTCCCCAATATTGTCGAAATATCATCCGTAGAATAATAAGCAAAAATACGCAAATGACCGCCAGCCAACGTCTGAGCCATCGCAGAGAAGTTGCTGGAAATAAACGCCATCTACGGCCTCACACTCTTGTAAGGATGCGAAGCCGGAAGATTGGCCCGCAACCCGCCATCCCAAGCAGCCCAACCAAACAGCTTGTCGATGTCAACAGCCGTCAGTGCCCCAGTGAGCACCATGAAATGCCGAATAACTCCCTGCCAAAACAAATCCGCAGACGTGTTGATCGACGCCCCAAGACGTACACGACTCGTCCCCGTGTTGGGAACGGTCGTCGCGCTCGTCG